>Ga0256847_1000158_pt1 | contig 47116 bp, 34 predicted proteins | sample TeddybearmetaG_FD_189099 | JGI IMG/M metagenome (GOLD analysis project Ga0256847, IMG submission 189099) | Hydrothermal vent microbial communities from East Pacific Rise, Pacific Ocean - Teddybear | ecosystem: Environmental > Aquatic > Marine > Hydrothermal vents | place: Pacific Ocean: East...
TGCGCTAAATATAAAACAGCGACCATTCACAAAATTAAAATCTGTAGTACACAAACCGAAAATCAAAAATTTAAATGCTCAATCAATACGGGCTCTTCGATCTGGTTAGTGCTCAATATGGGTTAAACCATAAACCTCATGCCTATTTTCAATATCTTCAATTTTTGAAATGTCTCAAAGTAGAATTTATGAGTAAAAGCGAGAATGCTTAAATGAATAGTCCAATCATTTCCCTTGTAAGCCATAGTTTTTTCCAGTATCTTTATATCCAAATCAATATCGATAGTAATGGAAGATAATATAGCAAAAGAACCAGTAGCCTCTTACAGTAGCAAGCACTACACGTATGCCGATTATCTTAACTTTGGGTACGACGAGGCAGTAGAAATCATCAAGGGGAAATTATTTAAGATGAGTCCTGCACCATCTTCTATGCATCAGATTATTTCTAGAAATATCAGCGGGTTACTTTATAATGAACTAAAGGGTCAGAAATGTCAGTTTTTCTCTGCACCCTTTGATGTAATACTCCCTGTAACAGGTAAAGATTTCCAATCATCAGATAGAGTTGTGCAACCTGATGTATGTGTCATATGTGATCCTGATAAGATTAAAAAGCGAGGATGTTTCGGTGCTCCTGATTGGATAGTCGAGATCCTATCTCCTCACACTGCCAAGAAAGACCTGCAAGATAAGTTTGCCCTCTACGAAGAATCAGGTGTCAATGAATATTGGATCATTGAACCTAAAAACCATACTGTAGAGGTATTTGTGTTAAGAGATAACAAGTATGCTCGGATCAATACTTATGTGGAGGATGATATTATTTCATGCCATACACTGGAAGGGAAGACTATCGACTTGAAGGAAGTGTTTGAGGGATATCAATTAAATCGCTATGTAATTGATTAATTCTACTTTGAGAGATTAGATATCCTTTAGCTACATATTTCCTTTATTGAAGAGATTGTAAAAAAAAGAACAGGTTTAAGGTTACGAGGTCTAGCCTTGCAAACCATAAACCTCATACCTGTTTTCAATATCTTCAATTTTTGAAATGCCTCAAAGTAGAATTAAGTAGTGTAATTGTACATCCTTGGTTACTTTACAGTTAATAACAGATATCGCTGGTTTTTTATTACTTCCTTGGTTTCCAATTTTTTTTCGGAAAGTATTTGACCACATCTTGATTTACATTCGAAATTGCTATTCTAAATCCTAATTTTGATGAAGGACTATCTTTATTGATACCTTGTCGACTTGCCGTTTTTGTATATATCATTCCGTTTGCCCAAGAACCTCCTTTGCATACCTTTAAATTGTTATTTCTAAACACGATTCTGTCATGGGTTAACCATTCCAAAAACATCTGCTCTACTTTATCTCTGGCATCCAATTTTTTTTGCAATTTTTGGATCTCATTTTCAATCTCACTCAAACTTTCTAGTTTTTTATGTACTTCATTTTTAAAATCGTGTATACTTACATATCCTTGATCGTTTGTCCATTCTGATACATTTCCACCCATGTCATACATACCTTTATTGTTTGGCGGATAAGATGCAACTTTACATGTGTAGAGGCAACCATCATCATCATATTGTTTAAGAATAACTTTGTTGATGTCATGAACCTGACCGATATTGGTAAGGTCATTTATTTGCCCAAAACCATTTTCTTCAGACCAGGGATAGGCCGAATTATTCGTATATTTTGTCTTCTTTTCTTTTTTTATTGCTGCATATTCCCATTCTATTTCTGTAGGCAATCTAAATTTTATTGAACTTTGAATTCCTTTTTTATCTAACAATGCTTTCAATTTGTCAGACTTCCATAGACAATATTCATTAGCTTGATCCCAAGTAATTCCCACTACTGGATAATCATTAAATTTTGGGCTCGAAAAATAATGTTCTGCCATTGGTTTATTATAACTATAAGGGAATTCAGTCACCCAGAGAGATGTATCAGGAAAGTATTTTCTTTTTGCTGTCACTTCTCCCAAATCAATTACTTTATCCTGGTAAAATTCTCGCCATTCACCATTCGTTACTTCTGTAGCACTAATGTAATAAGGATCTACGTTGGTCCTTTTAGGCATATCAGGTGAAAATAAAGTGGAATCTGACTCTGTCATTCTAATTCTAGAATCAGGAAATATTCCCATGATAAAAGTACCACCTTCCATATATACCATCTTATTTAAAAGAGATTTTATATTTGTTTTAGTTGAAGATCTTTTAGCTAAATCATGTTCATTAACAATTATTGAAAAACCCAACAATAAAGGAGACATTATAATTATCAAGGAGAAAAGAAGGTAATCTATTTTAAGTTTCATGATTTTTTATTTGATTTGGTTGGCGATAAGCGTTTCGCATACCTGACGGAGCCTGCCTTAAAGCGACTCGAGTATGGTCATGCAATTACTAATAGAGTTTCAATTTTCACAGCTCTCTACATATTCATTTAGAATATAGTCCTTTCCTGTATAAGTTGCTACGTCTATTGACGTTTTCTTAAGTGCTGTGCAGTCATCGTTATAAAATACATCTATAAATTTTAAGTAACTTATGTATTTTGAATCCTCAGTAAATATTTTCATGTTTTCTTTGATAAGGTCACTTGCATTAGCAAAAGAATCTTTTGTTGCAATTGATAATTCAATTGATTTAATCATTTTTAGATCTTTATATTCTTTTGAGAACTGTTCATACTCTTGTTTTGCTTTTTCAATCTCTACAATTCACAATCTCTACAATAAAGGAAATATGTAGCTAAGGATATCTAATCTCTCAAAGTATAATTAAGTAAATGCGCACCATAATTACCAAGTTTGTTCATAGATGAATTGTTTGAATATTTCAAAAGCTCTTTCATCAACAAAGTTTGTACAAACCGTTACTTTTCTTGCACTAGAATTAAATTGTGGAATATTGCCATCAATTCCTGTAGTGCCTCGAACAAGCGGTCCTGTATCCGAAAGATCTAATGAAACTACAAGTTGTGCTGGGACTTGTGATAGAGAACCTGTTCCTGGAGCATGGTCTATGCATGGGTTATTGGCAGTGTTGTAAGGTGTGCCACCTGGATTTTCGAAATCAGGGCTCCATGCTGGATAAGGACACATCTGAACATATGCCAATCCTTCTTGACAATCAAACAATTCCGGTTTTATGGCGGCAACAAGGGTATACTGGTCAAATGGACCTTCTGCAGCACCGAAAATACTTTTCCAAAATTCATTTCTTGGTTTTGAGGCTTCTATAATCCAGTTCAAGCTTTTTTGAGAAGCGGCAGTTGGAGGGTTTGGACCTTTCAAGGTGGTGTTGTCAAAATGCATATATCTATCTCCACTTTGAGAAGTCTGACCAGATAAGGCAAAGGACATTAACTTAACAGGAACTTCATCCGCAGCATAAAGAAATAAGGCGCCACCTACCGGGTCCATTCTAAAATTGAAGTCGTTTACAGTTTTACCATTTATGAATAGACCCTTTCCTTTTACTTGAGATGCTAATACGATGATTTCAGATATCTTAGGTTTTATCTGTGGAAATTTTGTCAAAAGACAAGCGACATCTGTCAGTGGCCCGATTGCAAGAATTGTCATAGGAATACTACTGGCTAATAATCGATTGTACATCAATTCTACTCCAGAATTTAGGCACGCTGCACAGAATGATCCATCAGTGCCAGCAATAGGGACAGTCTCGCCCGTATAATACTCAGGAGTTGGTTGTAGAGTTTGACTTACTTGTGCGTTAGCTCCTGGAGCCATTGGGAGGTCATGAAATCCTTTTAAGTTTCTGACGATTTGGTTCGCTGTCAACATTTCAGCGGGAAGGGTAGCGTTTCCAAAAATAGGAATTATTGCATCTACTTCGATTAGATTTTGACTGTGCAGATTTAGAGCCATGGCAACAGTCAATCCATCGTCCAAGTCTTGAGGTGTGAAATCAGCATCTTTACCACTTGAGTTGAAGGTTACAGGTACAGATCCTTGTCCACCGTGTGTATCGGTCAATCCGGTTGCAATATCTGTAGAAATTAGCATTTTGATTGGTGAAGTGGTATCTACATTATTCTCAGAATCGTTATTACAACCGAAAGTGGCTAGAACAATAATTAATAGATAAAGCAAATTTTGAATTTTTGATGAAATGGGGGTCATAAGCGTTATATTTTGACTGAAAATAAAGAATTTTATCTATAAGATGCATTTCACAATGTCGTTATATTTAAAACAAATTGTGCGGTTAATTTTATTATTTGAATTCGTCACGGAAAAGGCAAGAGGTAAGAGACCTTTGCCTCGATTAAGTCTGAGCTGTTATTTGTGGTTTTCTTAGTGAAACCGTTGTGCCGTTGTGGTGAATATTTACCTGTCGTAAAATAATTAAACTTGATTTTTGTCAAGAGCCATATTCTTTTTTAACCAAAAAGATCAACAAAGGCATCACAAAGGAAGCCACTAAGTTAGATGTTGACTTTATCTATTCCTAGCACCTCAAAATAACTCTTAGGATCTGGAACAAAATAACATATACTAAATAAATGTAATGTATCTTTGCTCACATGGTTGAGAAAGACGAAAAACTTGCGCTGAAATACGATATTATACTTCCACATTTAAATGAAAAACAGAGGCGACTATACCTAGCTTCGGAAGCCATATTCTTTGGCCATGGTGGGATTACAAAAGTTAATTTGGCCACGGGGATGTCTAAAATCACCATAGCAAAGGCTATTAAGGAATTGAAAAATAAAAAAGAGCTGGTGTCGAGTACCTTTTTTTCTAGAAAGCCAGGAGGAGGAAGAAAGAGAGTAGAAGTGATTAATCCTGATTTATGGAGCAAATTACAACTATTGCTAGAGCCACATGTTAGGGGAGAGCCGGAATCTGCGTTACTTTGGACATCGAAGAGCACTCGAAAGCTATCTACTGAATTAAAAAAAGAAGGAATTTCAGTAAGTCACAGAGCAATAGGCGAGTTGTTGAAAGCCAATAATTTTAGCTTGCAGGCAAATAGAAAAACCAACGAAGGCAAGACGAGTAAAGATAGAGACGAGCAATTTAGCTATATAAATAAAACTGTGCGTGAATTTCAAAAAAATGATCAACCCGTTATATCCATAGATGCAAAGAAAAAAGAATTAGTAGGCAATTTTAAAAATGGTGGTCAACAATGGCAGAGCAAAGGGACGCCTATTGAAGTAAATGCATACGATTTTCCTTCATTAGGAAAAGGGAAGGCAACGCCTTATGGAGTATATGATATAACAAATAACAAGGGCTGGGTGAACGTAGGGATAAGTAAGGATACAGCGGAATTTGCGGTACAATCAATTCGAAATTGGTGGTACAAAATGGGAATCTATTATCACCCAAATGCTACGGAGTTACTGGTTACCGCTGACAGTGGCGGAAGTAATGGAATAAGAGCACGGTTGTGGAAACGCGAATTGCAATTATTGGCGAATGAACTGAACATGTCAATTACAGTACGGCATTTCCCTCCTGGAACAAGCAAATGGAATAAGATAGAACATAGGTTATTCTCCTACATTTCCAAGAACTGGAGAGGAAAACCATTGGAGAGTTACGAGGTCATTGTGAAGCTAATAGGAGCAACGACGACGACTAAAGGATTAAAAGTAGAGTGTGAGCTTGATAGTGCTAATTATGAAACAGGTATTAAGATTTCAGACAATGAATTAGCTCAATTAAACATAACAAGGAGTGAGTTTCACGGTGAATGGAATTACTCAATTCACGTCGACTAAAAGTATATCTTATTTCGTGCCAGTTCCTTAGCACTTTTTTATGCCCGAATACATTTCGGAATACATTTTTATAGAATCACTTAAATGATAATACTTGATTGGCGTTTCAGTCCAATTTTGGAGAATTGCTTTTTCCAAAGCATTGTAAAGTGCTTTTTGACTTTGTTCTTTCATCTCAATAAACCTTCCGCTTACTACCTCTTTCAGTGCTCCTTGGTGGGAAGAAATAATTGGAACATTCAAAGCAACAGTCTCTGCAGCCGCAAAACAAAAACCTTCACTATAAGATGGGATAACAATGCATGAAGATTTAAGCAATTCTTCATATAATCGTTCGCGAGATAGATTGTGGTGTAACTCTATATGTGAGTCTAGGTCATAGGATGAAATTAATTTCTTGACTTGGTCATATATTCCCTTCGGTTGTTTCGGGATGATAAGTTTCAATTTAGAGTTTGGATAGGTTTTGCTAAATTCAGCAGCGGCTGGAATTAGAAGATCTAATCCTTTGGAAATACCCAAACGTCCAAAATATGTATATGTGAAAACCTCGGGTGACTTTGGCTGATAATTTTTGAAAATATCGTAGTCTATCCCATTATAGATTCTCACAATCTTATTTTCAGAAACACCATATTCCATCAGTTTAGATTTAGTAAATTCTGAGACAGCGATAAACTTGTGAAAGGGTAGATTTAGTAATAGTTTTTCAAAAAGATAAAAGGCATTTTTTTCAATAAAGCTTGTAAAAGGAAGTTGTTTCCAAAGTTTGCCCCATACTTCATGGAAGGTTACAAAAACTGGTTTTCTCATGAATTTACCAGCGACTATAGCGGGCATAGCTGCATTATAAGTCGTTGTATGGATTAAATCACAACCTTTTGCATTTTGGATAATTTTTGGAATGCTAAAAAATGTAAAGGCATATCGATTATTACATTTAACTCTTACGATTTTTACTCCCTTATGAAGTTCTTCAAGAGGTAATTTTTTATCAAATTGAGTAGTAACAACAATTATTTCATAGTCTTGACTTGCTAATTTGGTAGTCAATTCATAGAATAATTTCTCAGCACCCCCGATATATGGATAAAAATGCTCAAGTACAAAAAGTATTTTCATAGTGTTCCTGAGCTACTTTTGATTAGGATTGTCCAAAGCTATTTTTCGAGCTATTTCTGTCAATAATTCATCTTGCTTTCTGATTTTTTTATACATCTTCAATTGAAAATAAAATAGCAATCCTAAGGCAAAAAAGATGAGGGCATTAATATTATCCTTTATTCCAAAAACATTTGCAATAAGATCTGAGAAAAAATCGGGAAAAATCGCTAATAAAGCAATTCCAACCCAAAATAAACCAATAATTACGCTTTCATTAATTCCTGATTTACGATTTGAGTACTCTCTATATTGAGTATAAATGAATAATACGGAAATGATTGGAATAATAAATTGAAAGTAGCGAATCTCCATATTTAGTCTATTTCTCTATGTTTATTAAATGAATGCTAATCTTATTTAATGCTTTTCCTAATACCTTAATACAAAATGGAATAAAATACATCTTTAAATCAATGGATAGATTATAGATCCGCTTAGATACAAAACCTATAAAACCGCTGATGCCTCTCTCTGGATAAAAAGTAGCATCCGCTTTCTGATACTTCATGAAAATTGGTCTTTTTGAAATTCTAGTTTCCAAGTTTGATTTTTCTTTTTTGAGAGCATCTTCAATATAGTTTTCGTTATAGGGAATATATCTTCTTTCCATTCCAAGAAGTTGCTTTTTAAGAGCAATTACGCTCTTTGAATTGGAAGTAGATTTATTTTTTTGTGAAGATGCACTCGTATATGAATTTACTGATTGCAACTGAACAAATTGATTGCTATTAACAACATCAAAAGGATTGGATAGAACATTGAATCCTGCTCGACAGCATCGAAAACTAAAATCAATATGACCCAATCCACTACCACGAAATTGTTGTGTATCAAAATAGCCAACTTTATCTATTACTTGTTTTGTCAAAGTATAAAAAGCACCTTGAATTTTGTCAGGTTGACAATTTGAGACTAAATTACCAAAGCGAATAGATTGAGATAAGTTTGAATACGGTTGCCAATTTTTATCATAGAAAACTAAATGATCATAGCCAGTTCTCCGAATTGTTTTCCAATACATTTTATCCCATCCTTTTTGAATAAATTGAACGTCATCATCACATTTGAAACAAAGATCGAAGGTCATGGTAGACAAAGTTTGAAGAATCGTATTTACTTGATGATGTATGCCAGTTCGGTTATTATGAATAATAATTGCATTGTGATTTTCTTCTATTTTTTGAAGATATTCTTTTGTTCCATCTGTAGAGTTATCATCAGCAATAATCAATTGCCAGGAAATATCATCATCTCTTGTTTGAATAAATGACTCAACACATTTTCTTAAATAATCCAAGCGATTATACGTTGTTATAGCCAAAACAAACTTCTTAGATTTTGATAATTTATCCGAATCTGAGGATTTATATTTTTCAGAATTCCCCAAATCTGATGACTTTAATTGCAGGATATACCGGTCTAAGGCAAATCCATTTCTTGTTACAATTTCTTCTTTTAGTGCTTTATTAGATTCATATTGAGGTTGATTATTACCAGTTATAAATTCATGTGGGTGATCAATGTGATAATTTGGAAGATTGAATGTTTTGGATCTTAAACGGTTATAAATTAAATGAGACATTGCGTCATCTTCGCCTCCCCATCCTTCAAATCTTTCATCCCAACCACCGATTTTTTCAAAAGCATTTCGAGTTATAAGTAGCATTCCACCTGCAAAAGAATGAAGTTTTCGTTCGTTTAAGAATTGCATTTGATCACTTGCCCCTTCCTCAATAGATATATTTGTTATTTCTATCTTATTTGGTGTAATGGCTTCAAAATCATCAATGGCATTAAAACATTTAATATAGCCTTCTTTCTCTAAAAAGATATCTGCATCGCCAAAAACAAAGATCTCCTTAGTTGTGTTTTTAGCCGCATAATTAAAGGCCCAGGACCTGTTAAACAGACCTGAATTATATAGAAACAAGTGCTCTATATTAAGGCTTTTGTCAAAGATTAATTTAGATTTAGAATCTTGCTCTACTATTAAAATTTCAATATCTGGAAAATATGTTCTGATGCGCCGAAGAGTGTAATGCAAGGCACGGATGCGTTCGTCACTTGCTTCTCGATAGCAAATAATATAGCTTATGTCACTAAAAAGTGGGTTCATTGGAGTCCCTTTTGGAAGTTAAAGCAAATGAATTTAGAAAGACATGCTTCATCAATTGATGGATGCTGCCATTCAATGGAAAAATTGCAAAAAAGAACCAAAGGAAATGATGGTACGAGAAAGCTCTAAAGCTTTTTGGATAATCCTTATAATACTGCTTTACGATTTGTCTATTTATTGGCAATTGTTTTAAAAAATAATCTCTTGATAAAGATATATCTTCTTCTTGAATAGCAACGGTAATATCTGGTAAATTAGCCAGTTGAGCATGTTTTCCAATCTTCAGCCACAAATCCCAATCTTCAGAATATGGCAATGCCTCATCATATCCACCTACCTGATCAAGTATTGATTTCACTATCAATACACTCACATGACAAAAAGGACTTCGCATCAATATCTGATTTCTAATAGCAGAATCAGTAAGAGGGTTTAGCATAGATTTTTCTCCAAATTTATATCCAGTTCCAACAACCCCTACTTTAGGGTTAGATTCTAAAAAAGACACTTGTTTGGAGAGTTTGGATACATCCGACCACTTGTCATGATCATCTATTCTAGCGATGTATTTCCCTGTTGCCAGATTGATTCCAATATTGAGCGATTTCTGTAAACCAAGGTTTTGGGCATTATCTATTATGATAAAATCATGCTTGGTTTGTAGATTTTGCAAGGTGGATAAAGTATTATCTGATGAGCCATCATTAATTACCACTAATTCTATCTTGTTGTAGTCTTGTTCAAATATGTTTTTTATGGTTGGTTCAAGATCACCAGCCCGATTATAAGTAGCCATAACTATGCTAACTACAGGTGTGATCATATTGTCCATTTTGAATAGTTTTGAAAACAGTAATAAAAACAAGCCTTATGGCTCGGTAAGTTTTGGGGTTCTTAAATCATTTCAGTTTAAAATGTTTAGTGATTGCGTTAAAAATGTTGTTATTTTCGCCAAAGTTAAAAAACCATGATTGTTTCTTAAGCATTTACGATCATCTAAACATATTCTATGCAAAATAGAGCCATAAAGTTAATATTTACAGTCTTTTCATCAATATGGATGATTATTATCTTCTCAGAGTATTGGAGATACAATCCTAATTATGGCAAGGCGGTTGAGTTATTTCAGTATTATGATTTACTGATATTATTTATCGGGGTCGGTGCTGCTGCTAGTTGGTTCATAAAAAAACCAAGAAAAAACGCGATCAAGTATCTCAATGGTCTAACTATTTTCTTATCGATGTTATTCTTGGATATCATTGCTGTCAATCGTTTTACGACAAAGGAGAGTGGTCTAAATTTCACTGTCGATGGATTATTTTCTCATTTGGGTCATATTATAGGTGTTGCTATTTGCCTCTTTTTAGTCTATGTGCTAGTTAGGGTACTGGGAGCATTGTTTACAACTATATTTCCGCTTAGAATTTCAAATGTAGACTTGCCTTTGATTCAAGTTGCAATAGGAATCATGGTATTTACTTCTTTGTTGTTTTTCCTTGGGTTGATTGGCATGTTAAATCCTTTTATTATAATTCCAATATGCCTTATCGTCCTAGCCTTTTATTGGAGGTATACTTTCAAGTATTTTAAAGAAACGCTCTTAACTCCTATTAAAATTCCGAAAGAATTGAATGTGTTGGGCATATTTAGTTTCTTATTCTTAGCTATATTTTTAATCTTAAATTTTGCCCAGATTTTACGCCCATTTCCAATAGGCTCAGACTCACTCAGATTATATGTCAACTTACCTTCATTGATAGCTGAATATGGAGGTTTGGTTGATGGGCATCAACCCTATAACTGGTCATTGTTTATGACAACGGGATTGGTTGTTTTTGGTAGGATGGATGTAGTATTAGCAATATCTTTTTTTGGCGGCTTATTATCCATATTTGCCCTTTTTCAATTGAGTAAAAAATGGTTGGATGTTAATTATTCTGCGTTAGTTTTACTACTTTTTTATTCTCTTCCGATGGTCAATTTTTTGTCCTATATGGATATGAAGATTGATATGGGTTTATTATTTTTTACCCTAGCAACTCTTTTGCTTTATTATAATTGGGTGAACCCAATTGACAATGAAATAATAACAATGAAAGGTATTGGATTGTCGAAGGCAAAGTCTTTTTTTAAAGATCGCATACCACCTGTTTTACAACAAAATCGAATATTAGTTTTAATTGGTCTTCTCTCAGGATTTGCATTTGGAATTAAGTTTACGGTTCTATTTTTTGTTTTGGCACTTTACTGCACTATTTGGTTTTTCAAAGGGAATAAATTGACTTTTATTGCTTCTTTTTGTTTGTGCTTTGCTGCGATCTTTTTACTTCAATTAGATGTACAACCAGGACTTCGCCAATTTCATCAGAATGTTCCTATTCTGCAATGGAGTTTGCTTGCCATTGGTATTGGATTGCTTGCCTATTTATATTTCAAACAGAAAAAAAAGGTATTAGAATTATTGACTTATTCCTTAATTATAGGTGTCTTTTTTGCCTTACCGATCTTGCCTTGGCTAGGGAAAAATTTAAGTGAAACAGGAAAGGTTAGTGTTACGGCATTGCTCAATGGGAAAAAGGCTTCTCCAATTTTTAAGCTAGGAAATGTAAAGAAAAATTCTAAGAAAGATGAAGTTGTTATACCTGGGCTTTATCAAATGCCAGATGTACCGGAAGTAAAAGGAAAAAAGAGGAAGCGTAAGGCTAAGAGCGGAGTAAGTGAAGATCTTCATAGATTCATGGGATATGAAATAGTACCAATACGGTATTTATCCCTTCCCTATGATGTATTCATCAAAACAAATATTACCAACTTTTTTATAGACGTTGGATTTGTGCTTTTGCTTCTTTTCCCGATATTATTTTTATTCTCTAGCGGAAATAACTTTGATTGGAAATCACTACTTGCAAATTTGTCTTTTATTGGTCTGTCTACTTTACTATTAATTATTGCTATTCCGAGTGCCTTTTTGAACCAAAATAATTTGCTTAAGTCTTCTGATGGACTTGCACTTTTGGAATCTAATGAGTCTTCTGGTTTCTTGGGTAATATTAGCGACATGACTAACATTACATTGCTCAATATTTATGGTCCAATTAATGACTGGCTATTGTCCGTTTTACCTGTGAAAGACTCAGTTACTTACCCACTCTTGTTATTGCTTTTTCTATGTATTCTAGCTATTGTTTTTATTCGTATAAAAAGGCATTCAAAAGTGACTCAAAGCATAATTGTATTTGTGTTAATGTACTTTTTCCTTTGGTGGATTTTAGGTTCTGGAGCTTCTTGGTATGGGATGTTATTATTTTGTATCCCATTTATATTTCTATTTAAAAGTATACCTACTATAGAGGGGAAAGAGAAGATGTCGAGTATAAAAAGTCTAATTTTTGGTTCACTCAAAAGGAATGTTTTTCTTTCCATTGCAATGGTTTGGGTATTTCTCGCTTTTACGCATCGAGCGGCTAATTATATTCCCGCGGATAAGGAACGAGCTACCCGTCTATACTTTCCTCCTATCATGAAATATACAATGGGTGAGATAAATGAAAAGAAATTAATGGACTATCATTTTCCTAATGTAAGGAAGCTAGTGGAAGGAATCAATAAGGACAGAAAGTCTTTAGTTTATATGATAGGTTCGCCTTACAATTATTTCATTAATAGAAATGATAGTCGAGTTTTAAGTGATACATATTTAGACTTCTTCGAAGGCTTAGTACGAAATTATAAAACTAAGGATCAAATTATAAACGCTCTCAAAACGGAGGGCTTCAAGTATATAATATTTGACTTAAAAATGACGACTTATGATGTCACTCCAGGTAAGACCTTAACCAGAAAGTTTACTCAGTTTATGAATACGCTATATAATAATCCTGGTGTTGAATTAGTTGCTACGGATAGGAAAATAAAATTGAATGCCACTGGGGAAGAAGTTTTTGAAGTTTTCCAAGATAAGGGGACAATTGTACACAGTGGGGATATTGCGATATTTAAGATTAAATAGGTTTAGTTAGAAGTTTGGCCGAGATTCCCAAGCCCTTAGGATTGGTAAGCTCTGTTTCAGCTCCGTTTGATCAACAAAATCAAAAAGATGGGCAAACATCCAAGAAGTCGGGCTTACCAATCTTTGCAAGCTTGGGAATCCCTTTACGCACTATGGCCGAGATCCCCAAGCCCTTAGGATTGGTAAGCTCTGTTTGATCAACAGAATCAAAAAGATGGGCAAACCTTCAAGAAGTCGGGCTTACCAATCTTTGTAAGCTTGGGAATCCCTTTACGCACTATGGTCGAGATCCCCAAGCCCTTAGGATTGGTAAGCTCTGTTTGATCAACAGAATCAAAAAGATGGGCAAACCTTCAAGAAGTCGGGCTTACCAATCTTTGTAAGCTTGGGAATCCCTTTACGCAATATGGTCGAGATTCCCAAGCCCTTAGGATTGGAAAGCTCTGTTTGATCAACAGAATCAAAAAGATGGGCAAACATCCAAGAAGTCGGGCTTACCTATCTTTGCAAGCTTGGGAATCCCTTTACGCACTATGGCCGAGATTCCCAAGCCCTTAGGATTGGTAAGCTCTGTTTCATCGTCAGATTCAAAGAAAAAACAGGCAAACATCCAAGAAGTCGGGCTTACCAATCTTTGCAAGCTTGGAAATCCCTTTGCGCACTACAGCCGAGATTCCCAAGCCTCTATGGATTGGTAAGCTCTGATTATTTAATAATACAAATAATTAAATAGACCTGCTTCATATTGTAAAAAAAACAACACCAAATACAAAAGCACAAAGTACCAAATGGCCATTAATACTGAAGCTGTTTTTTCTCCGATTTTATCTGCTAAGTATTCATACATGGGATTCTGGTTTAAGAGCCTGTTATAAATTTGTCCTTTGGTCTACTTGCGCAAAATTTTATCTTGTGCAGCGTTGTTCTTCGGTCGTGTAGCTATGGCTATACTCCCTCATCACGCCTAGCTCAAAATAAAATTTTACTACAATCGACTCAAAAACTAATTTATAACAAGCGCTAAATGAAAAATAATCTTTTATAAAGATCAATGGACTCCCTTAAAGAATCCTCTTTGATCAATACAAAACTTAACATCACAAAATGAATCGTAATAAAGATACCAAGGCCTTTTTGCAAATAAGGAAACTGACTAAGTTTTTGATGTAATATACTGCCCTCATACTTGTGCCAAATACTAATAGCAATGGCGTGCATACCACCCCAAACCAAAAAGCGAACAGATATTTCATGCCAGGCACCTAATACCAACATAGACATAACTATACTGATGATGGCGTTTCTGGTCATCCCTAGGAAAGGATAAAATACATAGTCTCTGCACCATTCAGATAGGGAGATATGCCACCGTCTCCAAAAATCCGCAATATTCGCGGCGATAAACGGGTAATTGAAATTCTCTGTTATTTTAAAACCCAACAACATGGACAAACCAATGGCCACATCTGAATATCCTGCAAACTGAACGTAGGCATTGCCTACAAACTTGACTACTTGTAAATAATCAGCCAGCCATGGATGGTCCGCTTGAATTGAAAAAATAAAGTTGTTGAGTTTGAAAACGAAGAGCCAGTTTCCAATCACCGTTATTTTAACCATGCCATATAAAATACGTTCTAGGCCCAAAGAAAATAAGGTAGTATCCCATCTTCGTCGTTGCAAATGTTTTAAAAATGGTTGGAATCGGTTGATCGGACCGATGAGTATTGTCGGCAGAAAAAACAAGTAACTTATGTAGTCGGTAATTTTATGTTCAGGAAGTTGTTTTTTGTAAGCTTCAATGGCGTAGTGTATTTGTCGAAACGCATAGTAAGATAATCCTAATGGCAATATACTGTGTTTCAATATGCTATATTCTAGTCCATATTCCAGTTTGAAAAACAAGAATATAGCAGTAACCTGAATGATAACAATTAAAGTGGCAGTTGTTAATGAAGGATATAGTTTGATTGTGTAATAACTTGAGAGGGTTGTAAACGTTAGTATAGCTAAAGAAAGTGGAGAAATCCAGGCCAGAAAAAAAGTAGTGGCCATTACAATTGGCAGCATTTGCCAGCGCTCTGGAAGCAGCCACGCTAAGGCAATCATCGGAATGGAAATAGTAAGTATGTTTATTAATGCTTCCATTAATAAGCAGGCATCTCTTTAAGAATTTTTTCTAAAAGCCATTCAGTATAGATCAATCTGCCCTCAGGATTTAAATGTCCACCATCAACAAAATATTTATAGTACATAGGAGATCCAGTATATTCCCAATAGTCGATGTCAAACTTGTTTTTGAATTCTTTTTTCAACCTTTCTAGGTTCTTATTAAGTGCTGGACTGTGGAGTTGCTTTTCTATTTGAGCAGGAAAGGGAGTTTCAATAATCACTACTTTGATACCAGCTTTTTTGAGCATTTCCAAATCATCAAAAGTATATCTGATGTGTTCCATTTTCTTTACGGTTCTTTCCTCAATATCTTGGTTTAGGGTATCAATGTTGGCATATTTATCATCTATGGTACAGGCGTCTTTTCCCTGAAAATATGGGTTGCCAATAATGATTGTATGAACTAGTTCCTGATTTACTTTGGATAGATATTTTATCTTCTTCGGAATATACTTTGCCTTGTCTCCTTCATACTCCAGCTTCCATCTTTTTTTGTATATCCTTTCTATTCGCATATTTCTCTCATCAGGATCTACCGGCATTTGAATGACCAGCATTTCAGCTTGGATACAAATCAAATCAGGTTGGAGAGGAAGGAGTCTTTTTAAAAAGAATTTGTGTTCAACAAATATTTCGAATGGATCAAAAGACTCCCAGATTTTATTTAACTGAATCGGAGGCTTCCCTTTTTCTGCCAGAATATTATGAATATCATCAGGACATTCTATTCCTTTAGCCACTCTGGACGAACCTAATACGGCTACTTTTAGTATATCTGAGCTTGTATTTTGAAAATCCCTCTCCAGTCTATCAAAATGCCCGTCCGATAGGCTTTCCAAATCTCTGGGATAAAAGATTTTTTCTTCGAAATATAAACGAACCAGGTATTGGAAAACAACAAAGCATAAGATGACACCAATCCAGACCTTTAAAGATAGAGCCTGTCTTTTCATTGAACACTTAATTTCTGGCTCAAAATTCGGTTGGTTGCATTTATGCTGGTCATAGTCATCATTTCTGAAGTGGAAAATCGTAAGTTGAAACGCTTTTCTAATGAAGTGATGAAAATTAGGTGAGCCATAGAATCCCAACCATCTATGGATTGAGATGTGTCTTCCATCTTAATACTGTCAGTTGCGATTCCAAATGCTTCAGCGGCCGATGATTTTATAATATCTTGGTAGTCAGAATTAGGTGACTCATTGGTTTTGTTGATATAATTAGCAACCAACTTTTCTACTGCATTTATTTTAATTTTACCAGAAAGCCCTTTTGGTAAATCATCAAAAAAGAAGATGTCTTTTGGTATTTTATTTTGCATGAGGAGTGGACGGAGAAAGGTTAGTAATTCTAATTTGTCCAATTTACTATCAGGCATTAATACAACAGCACTCACCAGTTTTTCACCAAAATTTTCATCTTTTATACCTAAACAAATGTTTTCTAAAACAGCAGGATGAGTATTGATCATTTCACTCACTTGTTCAGGATAGATATTGACTCCTCCAGTGTTAATCATATTTCTAACACGTCCGGTAATTGTATAAAAACCTTGTTCATCCTTTACTGCCACATCTCCCGTATTCAACCATCCATCTTTAAGTACGGCTGCTGTAGCTTCAGGATTATTAAAGTATCCGGTAAAAATATTTGTACCTTTTAACCATAAAACTCCAGCTTCATTTTCTTTTGCAAGGTTGCCATCTGAATTGGTGATTTTGGCTTCACAATCAATAGGAATGCCTGTCGTCCCGGTTTTACGAGGGTAATCATTAATTGAGCAATACAATGCAGCTGCAACCGTTTCGGTCATTCCATAAACGTTGACCAAAGGAACCTTAAATTTTCGTTCAAAGTCGTCCCATAGTTTTTTCTCTAATTTGGAAGCACTTGAAATAATGAATTTAAAATCTTCTGTTTGAAAACTGTCTTCATATTTTTCTGAAAATTTATACATAAAGGACAACACCAGTGGCACGCAAAAGAAATGACTTGCTCTATATTTGTAAATGCTATGAAAAAGTTCGCTAATCTTTGATAAATCAAATCGCATGGGGCGTAGCAAGGTTGCTTGATTGTACAATGTTAGTAGTGGCCCCTGTATAATTCCGTCGACATGGTATAATGTAAGTATGTTATGCAAACGGGCTTGCTCATCCAAGGCATATACTTTTGAGAGTGTATGAAGTTGTGATAAGAGATTTCCATGATTAATCATGACACCTTTAGGTTCAGAAGTGGTGCCCGAAGTAAAAAGTACATAAGCCAGATCAGATGACTTTATTGGCGTCAATGAAGTTGGACTACCAGTAAGGCTGTCTAAAATCGCAGGAAAAGTAGTAGCCAAGACCTGTTCCTCCTCATTTTTTCTTTTTAATAAGCGCTTAAACAGGCGCCCCTTTTTTTGGACATCCTTTTTTATTTTTAACTGAAACTGATTGGCATTTTCAGTTATATTTCGTTCCACGAACAATTGCTCATCCATGACAAATCCTTTCGCTTCTATTTTCTTAATAAGCGCTGTTGCTCGTTTTACTGGAACCTCAGGATCTAAAAAAATGGTGATAATTCCATATCGTAAAAAGGCCAGGAAAAAAAGAGCAGTGTAGTAATCATCGTTGGTGGACAAAATAATTCGATCTCCATTTTTTAAGTCATTCGATTGAAAGAAGTTACTTAGTTTATTGACTTCCTCCAGAAGTTGTTTGTACGTAAATTTTGTGCCAGTAATTTGTGCAAAAGCCTTTTTTTGGATACTAGCACCCTCTATTCCTTCAAATAAACTTTGAATGTTATCGTATCTCATCAAGTAATTTTTTTGTAATAAGTTTTCCATTGTCGCTGTAAGGGAGTTGTGGTAAAAAATGTATTTGTTTGGGCAACTTCTTTTCGCCTAATTTTTCCTGAATCTCCTTTCGGAGCTTCTTTTTAATTACCTCATGTTCAACTTCTTTTTTATTGATGACTACAAAAGCAGCCATGTATTCTGTGTCATTTTTCCGGTATGGACAAACAACAACCTCGCTTACAAAGTCCAGTTGGTTGATAAATTGTTGAATTTCATCAATGTAAATTAATTCGTCCGACGCGATCTTTATGATATTTCTTTTTCTGCCTCGTAATTGTATATTTCCATTTTCATCAAAGCACGCTATATCATTGGTGTAAAACCATCCAAACTTTATGACACTATTAGTTAGCTCTGGATTTTTGAAGTATGCCTGCATTATGTTCTCACTGAAAATTCTCAATTCTCCTTCCTCTCCAATAGGAAGGAGTTCACCGTTCTCGTCTACTATTTGCGCGATACAATCAATTGGCTTTCCAATGGTATCCACATCAATAACAGAATCAAATGGACGCTGTGAAATACAGATGCCGGTAGTTTCCGTTAATCCGTAATAATTCAAAATGGGTAATTTGTATTTTTCTCTAAAACTTCTTCTTAAAGAATCGCTTAATTTGTTACCAGTACAAATTATTGTTTTAACACTGTCTAACTGTCTATCAATTCTATCACGATAGTCCACTAATTGTCGCAAAAAAGATGGGTTGCTTCCCAAAAAAGTAGCCCTACTGTTTGCTATTGATTCGGTTATACCAAATACATTGTTTAGTGTGTTTTCTTTAGGCACAACGACCGATGCACCAACAAGTAAAGGAACCACTACACTGTTGCGCAAGCCACTCATACTTTCTAATCCACCTAATCCGAAAAAGCGATCTTTTGATTCCCAATGAAAAGTTTCACTAATCAAGCGTCCACTTCGAAATAGGTTTCCGTGTGATAAAGCGACACCTTTTGGTGTCCCGGTAGAACCAGAAGTAAACAAAATGACAGCTTCGTCATTATTAGAAATTACAATGTTATCAACAGTCGTAATATCTGAATTGGCTTCATCCAACCAATCTGCAAAATAAAAGCAGTCCCGATCATTTTCACCTTCATCGAAAACAATGGTCGTTGTGTTTTGAAAAAACTCTCCCTTTTCTATAAAAGCAGAAACATTAGCAAACAATAACTTTGCTTCCGTTAAATCTTGAATGTAGTGAATAGTGTCACTAGGTAAATGTGTTCCAATAGGAACCACGATAATTCCCAATTGCATACAAGCCCAGAATAACAACATGGCTTCCGTGTTTTGTTTGCTGCAAATGATAATTTTATCTCCCTTTTTTAGTCCTGAATCCAGTAATGCAGTGACGATAGATTCAACTATTTCATTACAATCTTCATAGGTAAATTCACTTTCATCCTCAAGCGATATTAAGGCAAGATTTTCTGGATATAAACGAACGGCCTCTTGCCATAAAGTTTGCAAGTTCTGTTCAGATTTTGGAAATAAATATTGCTGAGACATTAAGAACGACTGCAACCGGAATCCTGAATCAGAAACAGGTGTTACCTGAAGCAGACCAAGTTTTTCTAGATAGTCTAGTTCTGAAAGGAGTTCTTTTTTTAATACTTTTAAGTGATTGGCAATTTCAGTTACAATGAATCCTTTTTGAGCCAGAAAGATTATTTTACAATCCAATTCAGAAAGAGTATAATTGTCTAATGCCTTAATACGTTCGACATAGATTGGATGCCGCTTCAATAAATGACCGACAGCACCATCCAGATAATCGTGATCCACCCAGACCTTTTGCTGGTTTAGATCTATATGCAATAAGAGGTTGATGAGAATATAAGCGTTGTCAATGTCTGATATGTCTTTTAAAGAAAAAGCTGATATTGATTTTTTAGTCCATGATTTTGGAAGTAATGCTATCGTGGCATTATAATCAGAAGAATTTGGATTTGTAACCATTTTAATATCGGTCGACCTGTCTATATCATTTGCAATAAAGAGGGAAGGTTCGGAAAAAACAAATCCTTGCCAGTTGGAGTTTTTTGATAAATGATCAAAAGAAGCCTGGTAAGCAGTACCATGTCTTTGCTTACATCCTCGATCAAAATAAGGATCCGGTTCAGAATTGGTCAAATGAACATGCGGAAATAATATAGCTCCATCCTCTTTTACTACCCGAAAGAGTTCGTGCAATAATAAAGATTGATCGAAATTATGAAAAGTGTCGTAGCCACAAGAGAAGACAATGCTGCCAGTTTTAAGGGGAATAGGTTTGTTTAAATCACAAAACAATACGGAGATATTTGGCTGATCTTTCATCCAATAATGAAATCCTTTATAACCCAAAACATCCTTGTTGCCTTCCCAGGTGGCAATAATGTGTTGCTCTGGAAAGAAGCCAGCCAATAGATTAGTTTGCCAGCCCGTTCGATCCCATAAACTAAGAATGATGTCCCCACTTTTGACTGTTTTTTTAAGTTCTTTCAAAAACGGAAATACAGCTTTAAATGATTCGTTAAACGGCTGGAAACATGCATATATATCATAGTTAGGTCGTCGGCCTTTTTGCTTCAAAAAGTGTTTGTACTTCTCCTCATCCTTTAAAACAGTGGCTAACTTGTTTTCTTTTTCGGCTAAAAGCTCATTTGGAAAAATATCTGATTCATTATAAAAAATTAGATTCCCAATGCTAGGGGTGAAATCTAATTGCTTAGGGTTATATATTTTCTTAAAAGGAATTTTCATTTTTAGACCTTCATTATATTAATTGAGAAAGACTTATTTATACAATACAAGCTATTTCTTGCGACACTCAAAACTGTGTAAAACTATTCAAAAAATATTCCCCAGAGAATACTCCTCGCTGTTCGAATACCTTCCCTAAGGTTTTGACCTTTATTCATAGAATATTTGGTGTATAAAACTCGAATTGGAGTTTCTTCAATTCGCAGATTTAATTTTTCTGACATAATTACCATCTCACTGCAAAAGCCAAAACCTCTGTTTTTGAGATTTAACTTCTCAATTGCTTTTCGATTCAATAATCGAAAACCACTTTGTGTATCTGCATATTTATTTTTGCAAAAAAAGTTGGTAAAAATATTGGCTATTTGATTGTAGGCAATTCGATGTTTTGGGACACTATTCTCAGAAATTGAAAAACGATTTCCAATAATTATGTCGGCATCGGTTTCTTGCAATTTTTTATATAAACGTTCTATATCTCCTGGTAGGTGTTGACCATCACTATCTATCAATATGGCATATTGAAAATCTTTATTTTTAGCATAAGTGATCCCAGTTTGAATCGCTGCCCCAGCACCTCGATTAATAGGATGCTTTAGTATTTCAATGCCATATTCTCGAGCTATTTGACTTGTGTTGTCAGAGCTACCATCATCAATCAAACAAATACTAGAATATCCTTCTTTTTGAATATCCACCAATACTTTTCCAATGACCTCAGCTTCGTTGTAAGCAGGGAGTATAATGAGTATATTAGATTTATTGATTGACATTTTTTCTATAAATTCAAGGCCTCAAAAATTTTGACATATTCTATTGCCGTTTTTTTCCAACTGAATTGAGCAGACTGATTTAATCCCAATTGACTATACTTTTTTCTGATATCTGAGTCGGAGCAAAGTGTTATAATATGTTGCGAAAGCTCAGTGACAGAATTTGGATTTGAGTAAAGAACTGCAGAACCACCAACTTCTGGCAAACTCGAAATTCCTGATGTAATAACTGGTGTACCACAAGCCATAGCTTCTAAAATGGGTAGTCCAAATCCTTCGTAGACTGATGGATAGACAAATATTTCAGCCATACTATAAAAGATAGGCAATTCTTTTTTTGGTACATATCCTGCCAAAATTATGTCTTTTACAAATGGTGATTGATGAATAGCTTCAAAAATCCCTTTCGACTTCCATCCTTTTTTTCCTATTAATACGAGTTGATGTGGCTTTCCAGTCTGTTGCTTGAATACATTAAAAGCTTCAATTAGGGAAGACACATTTTTACGAGGCTCCAATGTTCCCACATATAAAATATAAGGTTGATTGATTTTATTGTTTATTAAAACATCTCTATCTATTTGTGGCTTGAACGACTCATCCTTGCCCAATAAAATAGAAGTTGTTTTATTTTTAACGAATGGGAAATAATTGATAAGATCTTTAGTTGTATTTTTAGAATTGGTAATAATCTGATCAGAATTCTTTAAAATACTGGGTAATATCTTTCTCTGTAGATATTGGCTACTAAACACATGATATTCGGGATAAAGAAAAACAGTCATATCATGGATAACCGTTACCCTCTTTATTTTTTTTGGCAAATTGAATGGACCGAAATGCGCTGGTTCAATGACAATATCTACTCCCTTTTTCGCAAGGATTTTTGGCAGTTGGAAAAATAATCTCCAAAAACGATACCCTGGAAATGAAGAATACGGAACAACAATTTCTTCCATCCCTTCAAATTCATTTTTAGATTCACTCCGAATGACAATATATTCATTCTTTTTATCCAACTTTGATAGCGCATTGAGAATTTCTTTGGTATAGCTATGTATTCCCGCGTATTGTCTATCGAGTGGGTCTGCCAAAAAAGCAATTCGCATATTTTGATTTTTTCTGAATCACAAAGTAAACAAAACGTAAATAAAGAAAAAGATAACCTATGCGAAAACTTACTGACTGGTTGCACGAAAATAGAATAGTTAACTTGGCAATCCTTTGTCTCTATTTTTTTTTAGTTGTTTTGCCCCATGAAATAGTCGGTAGATTTATCATGAATGATCTGTTAGCAGATTTGTCCCGACCAGTGCTCAATTCGACCGTTTTGACAATTTCTTTGGTGGCATTTTCTACCTTTCTTTTTTTTCTATTCAGGAATTTAGTCCGCGGTGATCAAAAAAGAACAAAGTTGATATATCTTTTCATCACTCTTGGATTAATAGCCTTAGTGTATAAAACCTTATTTGTGGTGGCAACTGAGTCAGCCCATTTCCCTCAATATGCTCTAATGGCCATTCTACTTTTTCCACTAACCATGAATTATAATGTCACACTGTTTTGGGCAACACTACTTGGAACTGTAGACGAGGCTTATCAATATTTTTATCTAAGTCCTATAGCGACTGGGTATTTTGATTTTAACGATGTGATAACCGACTTATTAGGGGCTGTTCTTGGTTTGCTACTGTTATGGACTTTGGGGATCAAAAGAAAAGTTACTACAGCACCTTGGTACCAAAGGAGTACTTTTCTGATGGGAATAGGAATTTTGTTATTGGGAGGAGTTTTAATTTTATTGGGAATAATATCCTTATATCCATATGAGGATGGGAGCAATGCAATTATTACTTTAATGAGAAAAGTGCCTAAATCTTTTTGGTCTTATGATAAGGTGGGAGATCTATATTTTCATGTAGTACATCCTATTGAAGGCATCTTGATTATCAGTATATTGCTTGGAATTTACACTTTTTTAGGCAAGAGGGACAAGCAAATTCATTAAAATTTTATTATAAAATGAATTTGGCAATTCTAATCTTCATTCATATCCCTAGAACTGGAACCAGTATTGAAAATTCTTCGAGCATAGAAATAATGAGAAACATAATACAGCATTAGAATATTAAGTCAAGTTGTGTTTTTTAAATTTTTAACCTCTTTTTCAATTGATATATTATTGTATTTAAAACAGAAGATTTTTTATGCAGCTTTTCTATATGTTTTTGAAAAGGTTTGTAACTATGTTGAAGAGACAATATTTCATCAATTTTTGATTCTACTACAGGCGCTCCCAAAAAAGAAAACATTTCTTCCAACTTTTCCGTTTTTCCAATGACATCTTCGTAAGTAATATGGAAAGAATTAGACTCGTTTGCTTTCATAGCATTAAAAAATGAAGCTTCTACTTCTTTAAGTACCTTAAAAGCATTTTCCTTTTTTGACTCGGTATACCATCCAACACTGATCCAGCTTTTTACTACATCTTCATTATTTCGGGTATTAAAAATAAAGCAGGGACTCGGAAACAGTTTTCTTAGAAATTCGAGATATCCAATTAGATCTTCATGTATTTGTGTGTATCTAATTTCTTTAAAACCATAACATGTGGTAGTCGATTCTTTTTTCGGATTAGCCAATAAAAGATTCCTAACCGTCTCTTTTGTACGATTCAAAAAATACTTTTCATCCAAGGATTCTGAGCCATAAAATGGAGATTGGATTGAATTACCATTATGGGTCTTTGATTTTAATAATGCTTGGTAAGTTTCAAATAAATGAAAACACATATTCATGTTTTCACCTCTGATGACTACTCCGTCTATGCTGTTCAGTACCCCTTGAAGCAAAGTCGAACCGCTTCTACCGTAACTAATAATCAGTATTGATTCGAAATTAAGTTGGGGCAAATTTTTAGGAAAATATTTTTCAAAAAAAATCATTTGATTAGGTTCGTTTTCGATTTATGTGGATTTATAAATTCAACCAATTTTTTAAATACAATTTTATATTCTGTATAGAGAGTCCTTTTTTGGATTCTCTGCTTTTTATCAAATCGTAGAAATGTTGGTCGATTTGATTAAACTCCAATATTCTATTTCTTTCTTCTTCGCTTGGTAAGCTGGTCAAATTTCCCTCATTAATTTTCTTTTCAATATTAATATTTTTTGTGCCTAAAAAATTATTGAGAAATTGAGTGAGTTTTTCCATTTCCTCCATCAAAAAAATTCTGTCAAACAAAGAAATTGATTTTTCTAATAATGGAATATCAACCTCAATAGGATTATTACGCCATCTACCTACATGATTATAATTTAAATACTTGGAGAGCATATTATGAAGTGTCGGTTGATTTATCAAGTCTTTGTACTTATTATTGCTCCCCTTTTTTTGTAAATAATTCACTTTAGAAATAGAATAGGAAAGTGGATCTCGAACTGTAGAAATAACTATCATTTCGCCCCCTTTTTTTCTAATGGCTGCTTTTGCCATCAGGATTTCATTGTGCAATTCATGGATTCCAGGATAACCGTGGTGGTGGTGAATAATCAGCACTTCATTTTTTGAATAATCCTTTATTGATCCAATAAATTCTTTGAGTTCATCATCAAGCTCTGAGTTCTTTTTATTTTGGTCGAGGTTTATAAATGGGACAAATTCACCCTCAACTTTATTGCTAAATTTTTTAAGCAGATGAAATACAAAACTTCCACCGCATTTAGGAATATGATAATAGTAAATTACTTTCATAAGAGGATGACCTATTTAAAAAAGTCTGTAAATTGCTGTACAAAGTTTCGCGACTTACTAGATGAATCTTTCATTCTCAAATTCTTAATCTTTTCCTTATTATCCTCTATTTTAAGTTGTGCATTTTTTTCATTTAATATATCCTGCATAAAAGTCGATCCGTATAATTTATTTATTTGCTCCTCTTTTATCATTCCTAATGAGCTTGATTTGGAAGTTGAATTAAACTCATACTTAAAAAATTCGAGGTCTTCTTTATATCGTTCTTTGACTCTTTCAATTAATACACTGTTATAATATTCCCAATAGGGCTTAGCAGATGATTTATGAAAATGTGGAACCTGATTAAAAGGAATCCCTGTTTTTTGAGAAATCTCACTTAGAGATTCCTTCAGGGTTTCTAGTTTACCAATGTAATTAACCATTAATTTTCCATTAGAATCGATTACTTGATAAAGTTGTGAACGAAAATGATTGTTGGCGGTGGCATCTGAAATGGAACAAACGACATCCACAAACGCGGCAAAGGACATGCCTCCATAAAACTTATCGCTACAATTCAAAAGCGGACGGGCGACTCCATTAACCATCCTTTTATTATTAACATCGACAGGATGAATTTTATCTTTATAGCAAGAGACCAGCCTGTTCCACGGATTCCGAACTATGGTAAACTTGAAAAAATCCTGGTAGTTGGTATTCAATTCTTTCTGAATAACAAAAGGAAACGGAAAGATGTTTGGATTATGAATCCCTTTTGGGAACTCTTCAGTTTTGTCCATTCCCAGTACATTTGCCAAGTTTAATTTTACCGAGGTGCTTCCAGATTTAGGGAGGAAAAAATATATCGATTTATACTTTTCAATGAGGATATTTCTTTGGGACATGCAATTCATTGGAGAATACAAATTTTATTTGAAAATATGAATGAATCGCTTCATTGCTGTTCCAAACCACCTCAAAGGTGCAGTAATTTTCCAGCTTAAAGAATTATAAATATCTTCTGTTGCAGGGTGTAAAATTTCAACTTCTTTTAATTCTTTCACTTGTTGCAAAAGTATTTGATGTTCCACTTCTGGTATCAAAACAAATGTGTCCAATATCAGAGTATTGTAATTGATTGAAATCGATTTGGTTTGTTGAGTGTCTGAAGATAATTTTGGAAATTGAGTGAGCCCACTTGATTTATGTTTCTTTCGAAATGTTTGCTCAATCAACCGTTTCTCATTGATCTTTTTCTGATATTGGACAGTCAAGTTGTTTTCATTCACATCAGCACTAATGTACAGAGGCATATCAGTCCTTGTAAATGTATTAGTGATGGAACTATGCTCACTCAAAAATGTGTGGCCATTATAATTTTCATTGAACTGCTTGTTGAGTTTGTAAAATAGGATGCGCTCTAACAGCTCCATATCCTCCCCAAAGCGGTGATCGTCAAAAAGACCATAGTCTTCAAAAACACATCTTTTATAAACAGCAGTTACCAGACCTATTTCGGCTCTATCTCTATATTCAAATAATCCTACTTTGTTTTTTATCCTCCGACTTTTCACCAATGACACAGTAGCTTCTTGATCATTAATATTCAATTCCTCCATGGTACATCTACTCCGATAAATTCTACTAACAGTAAACAACATTCTCTTTTCATAGATTGGAATGAGCTGATAGGATAATCGATCTTTTAAGGAAATGTCGTCAGCATCTTGAAAAGCGATAATTTTTCCTTTCGAAGCTCTGATCCCTTCATTTCTAGCGCCTCCAACGCCTTTATTAGTAGTCAATGAAATCAAACGGATTCTTGAATCTTCCTCCATTATCTGCCCGACAATTTGGGCGGTATTATCCGTACTTGAATCATCTACTACAATGAGTTCCAAGAATCGATAACTCTGCATCAATATTGAATGGATGGATTTTTCAATCGTTTTCTCGGCATTGAATGCAGGCATAATGACACTGACCAAATCTTGTGGATATGGAAAATTATAATCCGCCATCTTCCATTTTAACTGCTCTGCTAATTGCTGCTGAACCTGACCTTGCCGAATGTCGCTTTCAGAAACATCTGCAATGACAATGTTTGAATTAAGGACATAGCAACTTTTAGGGTAAGCTTCAATAACAGTCCGAAGCGGTCCAGAATCGAAAGGGCAATTCATTTTCAAAATGGTATAAATCAATAAATCAAAAACTGAAACATTGATTCCCATTGCAAATGATCCGTCAGTTCTATTAGGAAAATAAAAAGGCTCATTGCTGTCAATCGATTTTTTATTTTTATCAGGATAGCTTAAGCCTTGTGGGATTTCCCAAACATATTGAGAAGCACCCAGGTACAATAATTTCCAATCTTCGGGTATGGCTTTGACTGCTTTTTTAAATTGGTTCTCAAAATCTTTATGAAACAGTACGTCGTCATCAAAGCATAATATCCGATCAAAGCCTCTTTTTTTTGCATCCTGTAGTATACCGAGATAAGTTTTTAAATAGCCCCAGGCTCCTGGACTTTTAATCAGTTTTCTTTGATGTTCAATTTCTAAAAGGTGGCCGCCCCTTCCCCCGATCGGTTGTTCCAAATAATGTTGGTGTTCCTTTTTATTTTGAGCAGCATAACCATCAATCGCCCTTACGAATTCAGCTTTAATGCCCAAACGGCTCAACTTTTGGAGCATGGCAATTTTTCGATCAGGGCGTTTGTCAAGATTTAAAACATAAATCTGGTCGAAATATTGATTAACATATGAAGCTTTTAATTCCATTTTTTTATTTAATATAATTAACCAATCGTACTAAGGAATGATACATTAATAAAGTACGCTTTTATACGCAGGTATTCTATTTTTCAACAAGGCAAAAAACCTGCCTGCCGGCAGGCAGACGTAGACAATGCAGGGCATTGGCGAGGCTTTTTAACGCTGTAGAAGAATAAAATAACAAGTAGAAAATGTTACTTTATTATTGAATCATTGCTAATCAATGAAGAGATTTTTATTTAGGGAAATTATAGGGTAACTTATTCACATGTTCCTGAGCTGGGGCATAGCTGTGCTGTAAAGATAATACCTCATCAATCTGTTGTTCGCTAAAAGATGCACCTAAAAAAGAAAACAATTCAGTTAATTTTTCAGTTTTTGCAATGACATCTTCATAGCTAATATGGAACGTGTTGTCTGGGTGTGTTTTAATATAATCAAAAAAAGTGGCTTCAATCGTTCTTAAATAATCCTGGTCAAATGGTTTTTCGGTATAAAAATCAACCGCCTTCATACTTTTCAATACATCCTCATGATTTCTAGTATTAATAATAAAGCATGGATTGGGGAAAATTTTTTCAAGAAAGGACAGATAATCATTAAACTCTCCCAGATGCCTTTCATACCTGACTTCTTTAAAGCCATAGCACCGTATATCCTTTATTATCTTCTGGTGATCGAATATGAGAGTTTTTAAATATTGGAATATCTTTTTTGGGTTTTTTAGGTGTTCGGAAAGGAGCAAATTTTTGACCAGCTGAGAATAATCAATTAGAAGTTGTTGTTCATCCATAGCTGAAGAGCCGAAGAAAGGATGTTGGCTTTTTGTTCCGGATTGGTTCTTCGAATTTAATAATGATTTATAAGCTCTATAAAGATAAAAGCAAAAATCATAGTTTTCACCTCGGACGACAACGCCTTCAATGCTATTTAATACCCCCATAAGCAAAGTTGAACCACTCCTACCGTAAGTAATAATCAACAGTGATTCGAAATTTAGCGGTTGCTTTTTTTTGAACATACTATCCAGTATTTTCATTAGTAACTTTTGCCTTATTCTATTGGGAAAAGACATAAATCAATATCATGAACGTCTACAGGAAAATTGTCCGTTTTATTCATGCCAAGTATTTCAATCATTTGGGCCTTTATGGTAGAGCAGGCGTTTTTCTGAATGAGGTAATATATTATCCGATGTTCTTCGACGAGAATGTTTTTTTTTGCAATAATATATATTTGGATTTTGCTGCATGCTCTGATCACTAGTGCTCTGTCAAGCCCAAATTGAGGGGTTCATTTGGCGACTTTTGAGCCAGTGCTGCGTTAAAAATACTCACCATAGCTATGGCTATGCCTGCGTTTTTTACCTTGCACTGATTCAAAATTCACTCAAATGCTACCCATCATTCAGGCGTTGACAGAACACTAGCTTTATTGTCGGAAAGTTATTTAAACCCCAATAAGGAGGAAATTTTTCGAAGAGGTGTAGTGACCTTCCATGAAAGGGAATTATGGATTGTTTTGATTTCTTTTTGATGGTGATTTTGTTGTTTCACCAATTCCTCTTCCCTTTGAATGAGCTTGTGTTTTAGGCCATGGTTTTTTTCATTTGTGGATGTATTTTCACTGTTCTTCATTGTTTCCCATGATGTTATGTGTTTGGCATAGAGTTCGGGTTTACAGAATAAGGTGTCGTAGTATTTAGCATCCGACTCATATTTGCCTTCTATATATTGATACCCAAGGCTTGTGAGATGTCCAATGACCTCTTCTGTTTTGTATATTAATGTTGGGTCTAAAAAATCGTGAAATTCAACGGTGATTTGATCAATTCTTTCGAAATCCGCCTTGGTCAACTTATTAAGAATTTCCCATTCCATCCCTTCTATATCTACTTTGAGCAGATCAATTTTTTCATTTTCTGTACGCTGATAAATATAATCCATGGTGATCATTTTGACGGAAACAGTTTTAATAAAATTCTGCGTGTGGTTCAGGGATTTATCGACCAAACTGGCCTCTGGATCTTCGGTAAGATGAAAATCAACTTTCTCTGAATAAGCCGGCCCGATTAGGGCAGGGATTACCTCTACCTGTTCTTCATACAGCAGGACATTATTTTTAATCACAGGAATTAATTGTGGATTTCCTTCCACAACAATTACCTTCTTACAGGAAAAAAGGCCTAGGATGACTTTTGAAAAACCACCTCTATTCCCCCCTAAGTCAACTACCGTCGAATTGTGATCTAAGGCGTTGATAAAAGTGTGATGATTAACGGTAATAAGGTCAAAATCAACTTCAATAGTAGCACTAGGTCTTTCCTGTGAATTTTTAGCCATGAGATTATTTCTTTGAGGTTGAAAGGGTTGAGATATAAAATTATCCAGTTGATCAAATATGGTTTCGTCTACCTCCATATCAAATTTTCTGGCGAATAATTGATGGTCCGGCATTTGAATTAATTGTTCAAAATAACTTGCTTCTATTATTTGAGGGGATGTATCATCTATATCTTTCCAGTTCACAAAAGTCAAATTGGTTTTTAATTTGACCTGTCCGGTTTCACTTAAATAATTGATTATGGAGTGAAACAGAAATTCATCAGCACAAAATGAATACCGATGATATTGCATGTAATCCTTGTGTTTTTCTAAAAAATCGAGGATTTTCTCTATTGTTTCAATGGTCAATGCCCACCATTGAGAACCAACATAAGGGACAAGATATTCGGGGAAGTTTCTGTTTTTTAGTAGTGTCGTTAACTTTCCACCTCCATTTTTTAATACTTTCCAAACGTTGTTTAAAGTGTACAGGGACCAAAATTCTTTACAGAAAATGGAGGGAATTAGTACCAGGTCATTTCTTTGGGTGGACAAGTCAAATTTATAAAAATTAATACTACCACGCATCCGATAATTGCTCCAAAGTTTGTAGATCGGCTTTAAATCTACGAAGTCATATCCATCATTTTTGGTTAGGTAATCATCGATAGCTGCATTACTTTTGATAGGATAATCCTGCCCACTGATTAAAATACAATACCCCTTTCTTCCATCTTTCAAGACTGCCCGCATGCCGTTCAAGCTCGCATTCACCAAACTAATATCTCCCCAAGCGCATTTCTCCCTTTGTTCTAAAAAAGCGACATTGGGCAAATCAATCTTTGCTTGGTATTCGGCAATGTCGCATTTCAAATCTAGATGGATATAAAAATAGGTATTACTATCATCCAGCCTTTCCACCAACCGTTGCAGTTGAGTGGGATTTGTGTGTGCTAATATGATGTAATTTTTTACCATAGAATTACTATAGCTCTGGGGAAACTATTTTGAATAGAAAAAGCATTAATTAAAAATGTAATGGGTAATTAAATTTTTTAAAATCGATCTTATACAATTCTGCAACCTGTTTGCGAATTTGATCTGTGTAGAATGATTCTGTACTTGGGCGTATGTCATCAGTACGATTCGTTTTTATTAAGACTATTTCCTTGTCGAGTTGGTTGCAGAGTATTTTCCAATCTTGATCTATATTTTCTATTTTGATAATTTGAGTATTTCTAAAAAATTTAGATGGAAAATAAAATGGGTTTTGATGAGGAACGGAAAAGGCACCAAATTGTTTTTGAAAATGACCATCTACACGCTTATTTTTTAAGATCAAGGTCAAACTTTCCACATATTCTGGAAAGGAAATACCCATCAATAATTTGAAATTTTCATTGAGTAACGCTCGATTGTCTGGATTTTCTTTGAGGGTATATGAATTTGCAGGTTCTGCAATTGCATAAGTTTTATTCCTGATTTTATTCAGCGTTTGGAGGAGTTGATGTTGACAATATTCCAGTTGGGCTGTTTCTTGAATCAAACTAATTTCGGGCGATTTTCGGCACTTTCCGTAAAAAGTTGAAACCACTCGGCTAAAAGGGTTTCGAACTATAGAGAATTTTGGAAAATCATGAAAATTGAATTTTGCTGCGGAATTTTTGTGATGAAATTTCATTTCTGGAAAATGCGTTGGTAAGATTTCATACAATGAGGAATACATCACCTTATAATTGATGATGATGATGAATTTCGGGTCTTGTTGATGAATAGCATAAATCGCCATTATTTATTTACGCTTCTTTTTTGATAGCCTTTCATATTCAGGAATAATCTCACTTGGGGTTCCAATGGCGACCTGCTCTCCCTGATGCAACAACATTACTCTATGACAATGTTCTTCAATGGTTTTGATCGAATGGCTGACGTGGACAATTGTTCTTCCTTCTACTAGTGATTCATGGAAAACGGCTTCCGATTTTTCTTTAAAACTGGCATCCCCAACTCCCCCAAAAAATTCGTCCATGAGAAATATATCTGCATCGGCATGGACGGCAATAGCAAATTTTAGCCGAGCCGCCATTCCGGTTGAAAAATATTTCACCTGAGTGTCAATAAATTTCTCCAACTCCGCAAACGCTACAATATCATGGAATATATTTCCGATTTGTTTGAGTGGTAGTCCTAAAATAGAGGCGTTCAAGTAAATATTCTCTCTAGCCGTCAGTTGTGGGTTGAACCCAAGACCTAGACTCAAGAGCATAAATCGCCCATGCATTTTTACCATGCCACCCTTGTCAGCGGGGTAGGCACCAGCCATAATTCGGAGCAAGGTAGATTTACCAGAACCATTGTGGCCCATAATACCAAAAAACTCACCTTTTTTGATTTCCAAACTGACATTCGTCAACGCTTTTATTTCTCGTCTGCTCGTATGGGTAATCAATGACAGAACCTTGCCATGAAGGCTTTGACTATTCTTGTCAAGTACAGAATATGTTTTACTTATATTTTTTAATTCAATAGCAATATCGGACATGAGAAACTGTTATATTTTTTCGAGTGCTTTTGCACTATATTTTTTAAAAAGCCACAACCCTAATAGCAAAAAGAATATTGCTGTCAATAGATTGATGGCAAATAAATTCATATCGAGAGGTTCTCCATAAACAAGTATTGATCTTGCGTTCGTCAATATACCTGCCAATGGGTTGAAATATTTGATAAGGACAGCTTTACCTGTCAATGTGGTCAAGTCAAAAAATATCCCTGACCCCCAGAATAATAATGTATTGATGATAAACCAGATATTGTCAATATCCTTGAGATAAATGCTGATCGTGGAAAAAATCAATTGGGTCGCCAGTATCAAGATGATCAAGTTGATAAGGACTACTGGAAATAGTAATATGGACCATGAGAAATCATCGTTGAGTAAATAATTTCCAACAGCAAAAGCAGCGAAATTGAACATGAAACCTAAAAATGTAGCACCAATAGCAGAATAGAAAATGTCCAGTTTATTAATTTGAATATTTTCCAATAGATACCTCTTTGTCTTAAATATAGACATAGAACCTTTAGCCGATTCTGAAAAAAACTGAAATAGAATAATACCAATGAATAAGAACAACAGGAAATTTTCTGTCCTACTTTTAAACACCATCGTAAAAATAATGTAATAGACACCCAACTGAAATAAAGGTCTGAGCAACGCCCAGAACAAACCTAAAAAAGAACCGTAGTATCTGGTTACAAAATCAAATTTAGCCATGAGCCAAATTCGTTCTAGTCGGTTATTTTCGGGTATCCAATCTATAATTTTTTGAAACATTTATAATTAGCTTGTTACTAAAAAATAAAGAAAATAGAGGTAAGGTTTTAAAATCAAAGATGGCTTCGCCTATGATAAGTCCTTTTCGAAACATCATCTTAATCAATATTTAACCGCGCAAAGATTAACTTTTACACAGGAAGAAAGATACAATTTATGTAATTATTAAATTTCTATTTCAACTTGGTATAAATACGGTTAGTTAATTTTTAATTTTGCTCGGTATTCACTCGGACTCACCCCAAATTCCTTATGAAAGCTTTTACTGTAATAATTGACATCCTGAAAGCCGACGGCCCAGGCAATTTCGCTTATTGATAGATTCAAATCAGTCAGTTGTGGTTTTGATTTATACAATCGATAGGATCTGATATAGTTGCTCGAAGTTCTATCTGAAACCGCTTTTAACTTTCTATGCAATTGCATTCTACTCATAAACATTTGTTTCGCCAGTTCCTCTACATTGAATTGAGCATTATTAAGATTTTCTTCGATGACCGAATGTATCTTATGGAGAAAGCTATTTTCTTTCTTTAGTTCTTTAGGCTTTTCGATTAAAGAAAACTGAGAGAATTTTCTTTGAAGTGTAAACCGGGACTCATTCAATTTTTTCAGTCTTACGAATAATTCCTCTTTGCGAAAAGGTTTGGTTAAATATGCGTCAGCTCCTGTATTAAGACCTTCTATTTTATGTTCAAATGCTGTTTTAGCTGTCAGAATTATAATTGGAATATGATTGGTTTTATCGTCAGACTTTAATTTTTCACACAGTTTGATACCATCTAATTTGGGCATCATGAGGTCACTAATAATCAAATCTGGAATTATAGAATTGGCTTTTTCCAGACCTTCGAGACCATCGTATGCTTTTTCTAGTTTGTAATCATCTTTTAGCAACCTTTCCAAATATTCAATAATATCATGATTGTCCTCGACGATTAATAGTACTGGTTTTTTATCTAATAAGTCAAAAGTGTCATCCTCCTTTATGGTGCTAACTTTTTCTGTTTGTTTTGTTGCTTTTGGTTGTGCACTTGTTTCACTTTTTATTGGTAATTCAATAGTAAAAGTAGTACCCATATTTATTTGACTTTTGACATTGATAGATCCATTCATCAAGTCAATCAGTTCTTTGACCAAAGACAAGCCAATTCCTGTTCCTATGTTATTCTGAGTGTTAGATTTCGGCTGAAAAAATCTATTAAAAACATGAGGAAGATCTTTTTGAGATATCCCCTTTCCAGTGTCTGAAATAGTTATTTTGGCCAGTAATTCTTCATCTGATCTGTGTGTGCTCAGAGATATTTTAATTTGGCCATATTTGGGCGTAAATTTAATGGCGTTGGATATTAAATTGACAAGAATCGTATGTGTTTTTTGAGCATCAATATTCAAGTCTAAAGTGGAAATATTTGTCTCAAAATTAAGAGATATATTCTTTTTTTGAGCGCCACTTGATAATCCATTGATTGCTTCTTTTATGATGATGACTAAGTCATTTTGGGCCAGATCAAGTTGTAGTGTTTTACTTTCTAGCTTTGCGAGATCAAGCATCTGATTTACAAGTTTCAAAAGACTTCGACTATTCCTATCAATAGCATCATATCCCTTCTGAATTTCTTCTGGGTTTACCTTATTTTTTAAAGATTCCTGGAAAAGCTCAGAAACACCTTGGATGATTGTCAAAGGTGTCCTAAATTCATGTGTAATATTGGTAAGCAATTGAGTTTTAAATTCGCTCAACTCTCTAATCTTTTCAGCGCTCTCTTCTTCATCTTTTAGTTGTTTGAAACGATACGATAAGCCAAACGAGAAGGCAATAATTTCACCCATAATCCCCAGTTGGGACAGTGTTTTTGAAATGCCTATGCTACTAAATAAGGATAAAGTATCTATCAATAAAAGAATCACTACAAAAGAACTACCTACAATCAAATAAACCGCTGCTTTTTCTTTTGGTTTCAGTTTAAAAATCAGAAAAAATGTGATTATTGAATATTCAATCAATAGGAAGACCAATAAGAATTTATCCGTCAAGGGCTCATTAAAAGTGATGTAATAAAATGCAATGGCTAGTGGGTAAAAAATAAGTTTTATTATTACAATTCTGCCAAGAATAGAATCCCATAATGGCAACTTTTGTTTGAGGTTGAGATAGTATCGAACAAATTGAAAATATGCGATATCAGCAATTCCAATCCCAACCATATCTACAAATTGAACCATAAATGGAAATTCAGCAATAAAGGGTAGATTCAATGTAACATCATATAAGTCAAGTAGAAATATAGAAAGTCCTAAAATAAAAAGACCGTGGAATAAGTATGCTTGATATCTAGTACTAAAATAGAATTGGAAGTTGAATAAAATCATAGTCAATAAAAATCCAAGAAACAACCAGTCTTGCCATGCAGAAAACAGAAATGAGGCTGATTGAAATAAATCATATTTTTTGAAGCTAATGTCTATAACATGTTTATGGTTGTCTTTCTTTTGGTATTTGATATAAAATCTTAGTTCTTCAGATGGATCAAAACTCAAATTGATTCTTTGATTTTTAAAATTCAGTTTGTCATCTTTCTTGGATGTAGGATACCATTTGCCAAAATCTTTATGTTCTATAATATTGCCTGATTGGTCAACAATGTATATAGAAGCATAATCAGCCTCGCCGATGTTAAGTTTCCAATCTTTAAAATAGTGGCTAAATCCTGTAGATGACTTTATTCTGAAGTGAATCCAATGACAACTTTCAAGTGCTAAATCTTTGGACTTATCATACGGAACGAAATCAAGAACAGAGGAAGTAGAAATAGAATCTTCAAAGTTTAATGTGCAATCTCGATCTTCAAGAATATAGAGATTTTCATCTATTTGATATTCATCTTGGAGCTGGTCAAAATAATTTATATTAATTGTTTCTTGACTGCTAGCAGAATAGCAATACAATAGAACAATTAAAAGTAAATGTATTTTAAATCTAAAGAGGTCTGACATATACACATTGCAATATATAAAAATCCACATATACTTTTTTGGCACTAAAATTAAAACGCTGATTCGGACCTTGTCATTCTGAGCTTTAAAAAATGCCATGCTGCTTTAAAATTAAAATAATGACAAGAGCGTTAACTTACATTACTTAATTATTGACTTATCACCCTGACCGACCATAGGGAATGGAAGGATTAGCTTCTCGTCACAGCTCGAATTTCGACCGAAGTGGAGAAATCTACAAAACTCTTCACTCAGAATGACAATAGGCTATCAATTTTATTTTTATAATTAATCACAAAGGAGTAGACCTTGTCATTCTGAGCGAAGTGATAAACGGAGTCGAAGAATCAAGGTACAATTACGCAACTTAATTTCGACCTTGTGGAGAAATCTACAAGGAAAGGTCACTACTCCAACTTCTGTAGATTTCTCCGCTATGGTCGAAATAGGGTTACCTCAACCTTTGTCGATCCTTCGGCAGGCCTCAGGATGACAAAACTGTTGAAACTGTCATTCATACAAATCAATGGAGGTTAAAATTAAAGAAAGGACTCCAAATTTCGACAAATTAAAAAATCTACAGAATTGAAACAAAATTCTTATCTTTCTTGTCCAAACAATTACACATCACATAAATAATTACATTATGAAAGATCATAAGTATTGGTTATACATAATTACCAATCCGAATAAAACGGTTCTCTACATTGGTATTACTAACAATATAGTACAAAGGTTAGATCAACATTATGAAAACAGAGGAATAAAGGAAACTTTTGCTGGCAAGTATTATTGCTATAACCTAGTCTATTTTGAAGAGTTCGGCTACATTGATAAAGCAATCGCTAGAGAAAAACAATTAAAGAAGTGGACAAGAAAAAAGAAAATTTGTTTGATTGAGACGAAAAATCCGAACTGGGAATTTAAGAACAAGTTATTTTCAATGGTCTGATAATAAATAGGCTGCAGTTAGATTTCTCCGCTGCGGTCGAAATTGGGATACACTCAACTTTTGTCGATCCTTCGACAAGCTCAGGATGACAAAGGTGATGATTTGGTGCTTAGCAGACTTTCAAATCTACAAATATGGACTGATATAAATTTTACAACTGATCCTATCAAGATACACAGGAGCATTTCAAATTGACGTTTTGCATTGTCATCCCGACCAAGGCGGAGGGATCGAGAATGCAAGTACAATTAGTAATTTTGACCTTGTGGAGAAATCTACCGAATCGAAATATCATCAATATCTTTTATAATATGCGTCAAATTGAAATGCACTTAGATACACAGTATTCTAAATGAAATAATAATTGAACACACTAAAAAAAGTGTTGGTAAGCAGTAAAGTAACCAACACCTAAAAGGTGTATATTGTGATTGTGCCGCCTTAAGTTTTATCCAAATCTTGAGGAGAAATTCACAACAATTCTCTTTAGCTATGATTTAAGAAAAAGACTTAATTACTTAGTAATATCACAATCGATTGTTAGTGATTCCAACACTTTTGAATGAATATTTGCTAATTTATTGTTGTCAAATTTGACCTCATAGTCTGTCCAAGCTTCATCACTTGAAAATCGAGCATCAGGTCGATAATAATCTGTATTGATAATCTGTGCCCCAGATTCAAATGCACTATTCATTCTTAAATAACTACCTGTTCTGGCTTGTTCGGTGTCTGAATCAGCTTGAGTTCTTACAATGAATCCTTGATCTACATAATCTTGAATCTGCATAAGGTTAGCTTCAGGGTCATTGATATTTAAGAAAGCTGCTTCATCTTTATTAGCATCTGTAAAAACAAACATATTTCGGTCTTCTAACGATACGTGACCTTCAATATAGCTTTCAATTACCTCAACTCTTGCCATCAACACAAACATGATTTTACCTCTTGTATTTGATAAACTCGGCCATCCTGTAGAGGTAATTGTATTTCTAAGACTAGTATTAGATCCTCTAACATCGTCTGGTTTTAAAATATGATTTTGATCAGAGGCAAAAACATCATTGATTTCATTTTCTATTTCTTCAACTGCAGTTCCAGAAAAATCTAAAGTTGATGTAAGTCCGAATCCTGGTAACATGAGAGCTGGGTTGTCTTCTTTCGCTTCTACAAGTATTGTAATTGGTAGATGATTTGGATTTGAATTGGACCAAGTTTTTAATGCTTCTAACGCATCCACAAATGTTAAAAAGTGGGTGTGATAATCAAAATCTGGAAAATGAAGTATTTTCAAACCTGGAGATTCTAGTTTTTCTTCTCCTGAACTAGGGTCTAACCCTACAAAGTTGTTTCCAAGTCTGTTGTAAAAATGACCTCCTTCTGGATCTCTATATACATCCAATTCGAAACTTCTTAAACCATAAATATTCAATTGATCCTCTATAGTTTCATGAGAATAGTCCCAAGATGCAGGGTCAAAACCTTCTGGTAATAATTCTGTAGATGCATTCATAAAACCTACAATCTCAGGTTGAGTGTTTTTCCTATAGCTATTGTGACTTCCTATTGTTTGATATTGATTGATTTTTAAATTTTCAATTTTGTCTTGACAAGTTTCCATTAAGATAGGATCATCATCATGACAACTTATCATAAATATTAATGTTACTAAAAGGAATGTCAAGGTTTTTTTTGTTTTCATAATTATTAAGATTTTTTGACTTTGTTAAGTCGGTTAGAATTTGTGTTTTTATTATGATTACAATATTAGAGGGTATGGCATTTATGGAAATGTATAGATGTAACCTATCAAAGGACATATGTAACATTCCTTTCTATTATAGACTTTCAGATGTGAATTGCTTTGATTTTTAGGTAATGAGAAAGGCTACTCTAAAGACATTAAATTGTATAAAAAATGCTCCTTGTCATTCTGAGTGAAGATTTATCGGAATCGAAGAATCAAGGAGCTGTCAATTTCTTCAATTTCGACCGTAGCGGACATAGGCGTCAACCTAAGAATAATTTAAATATATAAGAGTCGGTAAATTAGAGTCTGGTAGTTAGTTCTAACACAAAATATACAATCCCAAAGGGATGGCATTCTTACAACGATGGATGAAGTCCATCGACAAGACTATAAACAAAAGTCAAGAGTCCTGAAAGGATGATACTATCATTTTTTATCAGAGCGAATTAATATCAGAATAGCCCCTGGTGATAATTACACCCATTCAGGGCTATGATAAGAGCATACTAATAAGATGGGTTTTACCCATCATTATAAAAGTCTCATCCCGTTGGGATTCAAAAAAAGAAAAAGGGTGTAAATGTATGATCGTCTACTTATCCACTTTGTCAATACTTAAATTTAAAGCAGAATGGCGCTTTTTTAGGCCCAGAATGACAATGCACGACTTTGCTATCTATGACAATACTAAAAAGTGCAATTTGTGATACACACGTTTTGTAGGTTCATGTTACATTTCACCTATTATATGTTACATTTACCATAGGTGTAAAAATTAATGACCTCGTATTTTTAGGGCATTTATAACCAAAGAAAACGACTATGAATTGTGTACCTTTTTTTAAACTGATCTTAATTCTATTCCTTTCAATTTTTATTTCAAGTAATACAATTGGCCAAAAGAAATCTCAACAAATAAGAGGTGTGGTCACTGATAAATCGACCAATGAACAATTGATAGGTGTCAATGTCTATGTGATGGATTCTACTCAACAGATATTTACAATAACAGATGAAAACGGATATTTTATTTTAAAAGATGTACCACTAGGGAGAGCTAGAGTTCAATGCAGTTATTTGGGGTATAGTAATTACACATCTTCATCATTCATGGTTAATTCTGCAAAGCAGGAGAATTTTGAAATCAAAATGGAACGGTCTCCTTTTGCTTTGAATGAAGTAGTGGTCTCAGCAATATTGCAAGATGATCGTACACAAAACGATATGGTCTTATTGGGAGGTAGGTCTTTTTCTGCAGAAGAAACAGAACGATACGCAGGAAGTATAGCAGACCCATCAAGAATGGCGGTTAGTTTTGCTGGGGTGCAGAGTAGTAATGATATCAATAATGATATTGTGATCAGAGGAAATTCATCTGTTGGGGTATTGTGGCGCTTGGAAGGTATGGATATTCCTAACCCTAATCATTTTTCAAGACGTGGTTCTTCAGGCGGAGGGATCAGTGTCTTTTCGGTGAATATGTTGCGTAATTCAGATTTCATTTATGGGGCTCCTCCTTCCGAATATGGAAATGCTTTGGCAGGCGTTTTTGATATGAAGTTTAGAAAAGGAAATCGAGATGAAAATGAATATTCTTTCCGAGCAGGGATTTTGGGATTAGATGCCACAATTGAAGGGCCCATTAAAAAAGGTAAAAGTTCTTATTTAGTAAATTATCGATATTCTACCCTTGGAATCTTAAATGAAATGGGGGTACACCTGGTAAATGCGGAGACAGATAATACGTTTACAGATCTTTCATTTCATTTATATCTACCCTCATCTGACAACAAAAATATAGTTCAGATTTGGGGTATTGGCGGATATAGTTCTGAGTTTCATAGGCCGATTGATGACTTTACTCAAATAGAGGAGTTTGATAATATTGTCGAAACCGATTTTAAATCATCAATGGGTGTAGTAGGAATGTCATATACAAGATTGATGGACAATGAAAAGTACCTCAAATATAATGTAGCATTGATGGGAGATGACTTAACTTATAATAAGGACACATTGGACCTGGAGAGAACAAAAAGTTATCTAAGAGATGAATCATACAAAACTAAGAGAATTACAAACACGATTGAGTTTGGCCAGAATATCAGCAATAATCTTGTACTTAAATCTGGAGTAACACTTTCATTGTTGGCCAATGATTTGAAATATTCTGAATATGATCGGGTTGATAAAGAGTTTTATAATCACATAGTGCATAATTCCTCTTTTGGAGATTTGAGATTGTTTCAATCCTATATTCAGACACTATGGAAGGCAAATGCTAAATTATCATTTACTGGAGGGCTTAGTTTTATGCACTTCAATTTAAATGGATCTTCATCTTTAAATTTCAGTGCAGCAGGAGCATATCAATTTAGCAATGGCAATAACTTATCTATTGCAGTAGGGCGTTATTCACAAAACCTTCCTATTGGAACATATTTCACCAATCCAGAAAATATGGATCTATCATTGATGAATTCATTGCAAGCAAACATATCGTACGGCATTCAGATAAAGGATGATTTTAAGATTACTCTAGAAGGATATTTCCTCAAACTATCCAACATACCCGTGAGTAGTGATGAAGGTCTCAATTATTGGATGCTGAATGACTTGGTAGGTTTCAGTACTGAAAATTTGGTTTCTAATGGATTAGGTAGAAACTATGGTATAGAATTGACCATCGAACGTTTTTTTAATAAAGGGTTTTTTATGCTTGCTTCTGGATCAATTTATAATTCTGAATATAGTCTGGGTGATGATCAATATTATAATACAAGGTATAATGGGAAATTCAATTCAAGTTTGATGATTGGAAAAGAACTTAAACTCAAAAATGATAATGTCATCTCACTTAGTTTCCGAAATCTTGTGTTCGGTGGGCAATGGTACAAACCTGCCAACGAATTAATATCAAAAAGAACCGGTGAATACTATGATGATGAGCAAAGTATTCTTTCAACTCAAAATAAAACCTATTGGAGATCAGATCTTAGATTCTCTTACAGAAAGAATAATCAGAGAAATTCTTGGATCATAGCCCTGGATGTACAAAATCTATTCAATATCTCTAATACAAGAGATGAAATTTGGAATATTAGAACCCAGAATTTTGAATTTAAAAGTCAAGTTGGACTAATTCCAGTTATTAGTTTTCAAGTAGATTTTTAGGATTATAAAAAGGGGTATTCACATATAATCTATATTTTAGATTTTCAATTTATTAGGATCTTTTACTTATAAGATGGTTTGTAAACCATATTGCACTTTTTTCAATATATTTCATTTTAGATTTAACAATATATCTTAGAGTGTGTAAACCAAATTGCACAAAATAATTAATTTGATATGTTGGCAGGATCAATTGAACGGAATGGGATGTTGAGCGGTATCTAAAAGAAGTAGAGGTTGAAGTGAATGGAATCGCGTCTCGCCTTAGCGAGAATAAGCGTGTAATTCAACGGAAACATCGGTTTGAGGAGCTTTAGCGGAACAAAACTTCCTTTAGATATCGGGCATTCCTGCCTGCCGGCAGGCAGGTTTGTTACTTTTTTTGCTGGAAAAAAGTAAATCCGCCTGATAAGGCAAAGCAATATTAATCTACTAAATTAAGGGCTTGTCTCAGATGAAAAATCACGTCCAATGTGATCTTTATTAAGCAATTTTAGAACTCATATTAGAACGCATATTAGAACTAATATTAGAACGCATAACCTATTCCGACTCCAAGTCCTAATACACTAGCTTTTGCTTTAAAAATAAATCCGCCCTCAGTATTTTGATATCGGTAACCAATATCAACTAACGGTAATAGATTTCTTTTTCTAGGTGTGCATAAAAAAGATTTCTCCATTTGATTTTCGGAGATAGAGTAAACCCCAGTACTAAATTCAAATTTATGGTTATCTCTACCAGATAAAAGTGTAAGTCCAACCAGCTTTCCTTTAAAGTTATCTTTTTTACAAAAGATAGGTTGTATAAACCCTGTGACCAGCCCTACTCTTGCATACAAAAGAAAATCACTATCGTCTGAGTTAACAAGTAGTCCTTCAAAATTGATAGATGCAGATCCTGCTAGTATCCATGTGCTAAATTCACTACTTAGGGTAAAATTACTGGCCCTTTTGTCACGAATACCTTGAGCAAAAATGGTCGTAACAATAAAAATAAATAAAGTGAGAGACAAAATTGACTTTTTCATTTCTTGTTTATTAAAGTTTGAAAACTTATCTAAATGACTAGACAAACATCATATAATCGACATCTATAAGAAGGGGCAGATGTAACTAAATACTGGAATATTGTAACTTTTGTGTTTAGACCTGTTGAAAATGGTCTTTTTGAAAATGAAGCTTAAGAACTCTTGCATGAGTTGATAAATTGGGAGAAAGTTGTCAGTCTTGAAGTTTCAGAAATCAATCCCTTGCTTGATGATAAGAAAAACAAAATGGCAGAAACGGCTTTTGCGATATTGGAATATGCTTTGGAGATTTGAGAATTGATTTTTGTTTTTTTGGAAAAGGATATTGGTGTTGTGGTGGGTGTTAAAGGAATGTTGGCATTATGTAGTACCTGTATGTAATGACGGTTTGTATACCTGAAAAGGCATGCTCCAATACTATTTACGCTAATCCGAAGATTTACATCACGTTAAGGCTTTAAAATCATGTAGAAATACGTAACCCACCACCCAATGGCGAACTAAAACCCAATATTTGCCTGTATTTCGAATTACTGGCATTTATTAGATTTCTAATATTTGCCAATTATTCGTATATATGGCATAAATTGGATAAGCATGCCAAAGGTTATTGAACGTAGACTGATAGAAGAATTTCAGGAAAGAGAGTCGTTCTCTAGGGATGAACTATATTCATTCTTTAGGGATTTTGAACCAAACCTAAAAGAAGGAACACTTGGATGGCGGATATATGATCTAAAGGAGAAAAATATCATTAGAAGCGTAAGAAGAGGTTGGTATGCAGTAAGCTATAAACCAAAATATAATCCAGAAATATCTTCAGAACTGCTAAAACTGAGTAGGGTAATAACTGAGCATTTCAAAGACTTGAGATATTGTATTTGGGAAACATCGTGGCTAAATGAATTTCTACAACATCAATCAAGCAAACTTATAATCATTGTAGAAATTGAGAAGGGATTTGAGCAAGATCTTTACTTCCATATAAAGGATAATTTCAACCACGAAATATATCTAAATCCACACGAAAAAGAGATAGATCTCTACATTACAGAAAGTAGAAAACCTGTTGTGATCAAAAAACTAATAACAAGATCTCCAATATCAAAGCAGAATATCAAACGCCATAAAGTCGCAACACCACAACTTGAAAAGATATTGGTCGATTTATTCTCTGACGAAAAGTTATTCTATTTCTATCAGGGGGCAGAAATGATCCACTTGTTTGAAAATGCGCTCAAGCAATATTCAATCAATTATACTCGGCTCTTCAGTTATGCTAAACGTAGAGATAGAGAAGGAGAACTAAAGGCATACTTAAACAATAATTTGAAACACGTAATAATGGATATAATAGAATGATAAAAGACCACTGCTATACAAAAGAATGGCTTGAGTCTTTCAAAAAACAGAAAAAACATAGATCAATTCAGATTGATATCTTAGAGAGAATGATTTATGCGCTTCATCTATTAGAGAGGCTAAAAAATAAAGGTCTCGAATTTACCTTCAAAGGTGGAACTAGCTTAGTTCTACTACTTGAAGAAGGAACAAGGTTCTCTATAGATATCGATATCGTCTGTGAAACGGATAGAGCGGAAGTTGAAAATGTATTGAATACTGTGATTGATGATTCCCAATTCTCGAAGTATGAGCTGGATGAACACAGAAGCTATAAGCCAGGTATACCAAAAGCGCACTATAAATCTTTATTCGACTCTGTTCTAAATCCCAAAGTGCAAGGTGGTATTCTCCTTGATATATTAATAGAAGAGTCTATCTATCCAGAAACAGTAGAATCAACAATAGATACAAAATGGATAGAAACAGGTGGGGATACGACTGTGACGACTCCTTCCATTCCTGCGATCACAGGTGACAAACTCACCGCTTTTGCACCTAATACAATTGGAATACCGTATTTCAAAGGAGGTCATGATGCTACTACAGAAATATCAAAACAACTTTATGATCTCGGACGTCTGTTTGAAAATGTAAAAGAAATAGAAGTAGTTGCAGAGAGTTTCAGACTACATGCAGAACAGGAAATTGGATTTAGAAAATCCGTAGATGAGAAATATAGTATAACACCCAATATTGTTTTAGAAGACACGATAGAAACATGTCTTACAATTGCTCGAAGAGAAAAGAATCTTACAGATCAAACAAAGGCAAATTTTAAACTATTGGAAAAAGGAATAAGATCATTCGGTGCAGGATATCTGATGCAAGGTCATTTCAGAATAGAAAATGCGCTCGCTGCATCTGCGAGAGTGGCTTTTCTTGCAGCTAAGATTTTAAAGGGTGATATGAGTGTAATTAATCATTACGAAGGCCAGGATATTAAAGGCCTTACGATTGTATTGCCAGAATATGCCTTTTTAAATAAACTAAAAAAACAGCCGGATAAATCCATTTTCTACTATTGGTACAAGACCATTACGCTACTAACTGAATAAACAGAATAAGTAAAAAGAAGAAAAACATAAAAACTAAATCAATTGAAGAATCTCTCTGGGATTCGGCTAACAACTTAGAGGATCTGTAGAGTCCGCAGAGTACAAGCACGTAGTCTTGGGTTTAATATTCCTAAAGTATGCAGTTAATAAATTGTGAGAAAGTCGTCAGTCTTGAAGTTACAGAAATCAATCCCTTGCTTGATGAAAAGAAAAACAAAATGGCAGAAACGGCTTTTGGAATATTGGAATATGCCTTGAAGACTTGAGAATTGATTTTTGTTTTTTTGGAAAAGTATATTGGTGTTTGGGTAGGTGTTTAGGAATGTTGCTATTATGTAGTGTTTGGATGTAACAATGTTTTGTTTACCTGATAGGGCAAGCTCCGATGCTATTACACTAATCCGAAGATTTACATCACGGTAAGGCTTTAAAATTGAGTAGAAATACGTAAAGATTGCGTATTTCTACTGCATCCCAAATCATTAGGATTCATTAACTTTATACATTTGTTTGTGATGTATGTTAAAGGCATATCGATTATAATTATCCGTGTATACTCATTTACTATCCGAATAAAAACGAATAGCAGTGGATTTTGATGAATACTAAAAATTATAGATATTAAAGGCAATTTTAATATCTATATAGAGATAGACAAGTGTGAGTCAAAGAAGAATTGTCCAAAAATAATATCGCGTAGAGCCGAATATATATGGATAGGAATATATCTCATGGACATTTCACAAAATTGGGGAAATCAATTATTTTCGAAATATTGGTATTATTTTTATAAGTGAAAAATATGGAAGTTACTACAGAAAAGGTGGGTATATAATATTAAAGTCTAATAGTTGGCGCTAGCCAATTGTTAGACTGTGTTGAACGAAGCGGTGATAGTATATGCGGATTGGATTTGATAGGTAAATAGGTAATCGTAGAAGATGCTGGTTCATTTTTTAG
>Ga0256847_1000159_pt1 | contig 47084 bp, 56 predicted proteins | sample TeddybearmetaG_FD_189099 | JGI IMG/M metagenome (GOLD analysis project Ga0256847, IMG submission 189099) | Hydrothermal vent microbial communities from East Pacific Rise, Pacific Ocean - Teddybear | ecosystem: Environmental > Aquatic > Marine > Hydrothermal vents | place: Pacific Ocean: East...
TAGAAATAATAGAAAGAATAGAAGAATAATAAGGGACAGACCACGATTAATTTCACTTTTTCTGAATTAAACTTAATGCTTCTTTTTTAGTGGATCAATTGAAAACATTCGCTATTATATTTTAATTAATCATGGTCTGTCCCCTATTGTCTTGCAATACGGAGCGGACCATATATGACCCTTTTCTTTTTGCTTTTCTTTCACTGCTCACACTGTTTTAAACGTTTATCCAATAAACGTAATTCATCAAGTAATTCGGAAAACAGCTTTCGACTCAAACTCGTTAGCCCATTCTCTGCATCTTCAATTATCAGAGGTAGTTGACAACGCACTTCCGAAATACCTTGATGAATCACAATGTCACATCGGCTAACAAGCCTCGCGTTTGCTCCTAGGGCTGTACGATCTTTTTTAATCAATTTTCGCTGACGGTGAAAGTTCTGAACATCTTGTTGTTCAGCTGATTTTTCTAAGTTTAATCGGAACAAATCGCATTGTAGGCCTTTGAGCTGCTTTTGCTATAGCTTCTGAATCGTTATAGTCATTTTTGTTGCCTTTTACATACGGTTTTATATACTGTGGAGCAATCAGTTTTACCTCATGGCCAAGGGCTATTATTTCACCCGCCCAATAATTGGCACCCCCACAAGCTTTCATGATAACCAGGCAAGGTTCAATGTTTGCCAGATAATTTAATACTTGTTTTCTTTTTAGCTACTTATGCACATCCTGAGCAATTTTATTCATTAAATTTCATGAACCTGATTTAATGGCATTAACTGTAGAATAGTCTTATGGGATTGTTAGTCTGATAATAAGCTAAGAGGCATTTCTTCAACGGATTCACTAATAATTTTAAATCCACGAATTTCTAGCACACCTTTTATATTGAGTGAAATGATTAAATAAACGGCATCAGGATAGGTGGCAAGTTTTATATCTGTAGATGAAGGGATTGCAGGCGATGTTGGGTGAGAGTGAAATATGGCAAAAAGAGCTTCATTTTTGTCGCGCATGGTGGATATGGCGCTAATTTGTTGTTTTGCATCCAGTTGAAAACGTGTTTCAGGATGCTTGGCAGTGTTATTTATTGGATAACAGGTCGTGGCAATCCCTTTATGTGCTCCAATTAAGCCACAAATTTCCTGATCAGGAGAAATTTGTGCTAAATGTAGCAGTTGGGTAGTGATTTTTCTGGATAATTGTATTTCTTGAGTTTGCATTATGGATTCCATTGTCCTGTTGTAACTCTGGGGTTTCCTGACAGGTCTGTATGTGTTTTGATGTTGTGATAATCAAATGATTTAAAAATGGCTTGAACGGCCGACTGTTGATCAAAACCGTGTTCAATAAGGAGGGTGCCGTCTGGCGTTAGATAATTGTATGCATGATTGCATATGGTATTTATATCTTTAAGTCCCCGGTCGGCTGCAACTAATGCGCTCTCTGGTTCAAAACGTAAGTCTCCTTGAGATAAATGAGGGTCGTTATGCTCAATATAGGGCGGGTTACTAACAACCAAATCAAATTTGAGCTGAATGACTTGATCAAACCAGCATGATTGAATGAAGTGAATATTGTTGATGTGGTGTGTTTTAGCGTTTTGTTTTGCTATGTTCAATGCTTTGTTACTTAGGTCCGTTGCTATCACTTCTATTGACGGTTTTTCTGCTGCCAGGGTAATAGCAATAATACCTGAGCCAGTGCCTAAATCAAGCAGGCGAACTTTTGATTTATTGTCAATCAGCTGCAAACTGAGTTCAATCAGTAATTCTGTGTCAGGTCTGGGAATTAAAACATCAGAGCAGACTTTGAAATCACGCGACCAAAATTCCCGATGGCCTGTAATATAAGCAATAGGTACGCCTTGTTGGCGTTGCTCAAGAAGTTGCTGGAATTTTGTGAATTCTGCTGATTGTAACTTTTTTTCTGGCCAGGCTCTAAGGTGTGAGCGAGGTTTATCTAACACATGACAGAGCAGAACCTCTGCATCTAGCGCAGCTGAATCAGAGGACGGTTGCAAACATTTTGTTGCTGTTGAAAGGGTTGTTTGGATATCAGTCATTACCCAATTGCATGAGTAGTTCTGCTTGATGTTCGTTAATTAAAGGCTTAATCACATGCTCAAGTCCACCTTGCATAATTTCATCAAGTTTATACAGGGTTAAATTGATACGATGGTCTGTCATGCGACCTTGTGGATAGTTATAGGTACGAATGCGTTCAGAACGGTCGCCAGATCCAACTTGTAGCTTTCTGGTTTCAGCCTGTTCTGCCTGTTGTTTATCCTGTTCTGCAGTTAATAATCGTGATTGCAAAAGTGACATGGCGCGTGCTCTGTTTTTATGTTGAGAGCGCTCATCCTGACATTCCACGACTACACCTGTCGGAATGTGGGTGAGTCTAATCGCAGAGTCCGTTTTGTTGACATGCTGGCCACCAGAACCCGAGGCTCTGAAAGTATCCACACGCAAATCTGCTGACTTTATCTCATATTCATCAACACTTTCAACTTCAGGCATGATGGCTACCGTACATGCAGATGTATGGACCCGGCCTTGAGACTCTGTTTCAGGCACACGTTGGACACGGTGGGCACCGGATTCAAATTTTAATTGTGAGTAAACATCTTGCCCGGCAATACGCAGAATGATTTCTTTATAGCCACCGTGATCACTTCTGTTTTCATTGATGATTTCAATATTCCAGCCTTTCTTCTCAGCAAAACGCTGATACATTTTTGCCAGGTCACCTGAAAATATAGCGGCCTCATCGCCTCCCGTTCCAGCTCTGACTTCTAAAAAAACATTTCGGTTGTCATTTGGATCTTTTGGTAATAGCAGAACTTGTAACTGATGTTCTAAACTTTGTTTCAGTTTCTCCGATTCTTGTTGTTCTTCTTTGGCCATTTCCCGCAGTTCTGGATCCGGGTCTTTGGTCATTTCATTAGCGGCATCAAGGTTGTCCTGATTCTGCTGATATTGTCTATAACAAGTAACAATAGGATCAATTTGTGCATATTCCTGACTCAATGAACGGAATTTGTTTTGGTTGTTTTGTACTTCAGGTTGGGATAGAAGTGCTGCAATTTCTTCAAAGCGTTCGCCAAGGTTTTCAAGTTTTATTTGTATTGATGCTTTCATTATTTTAATTTAAAAATTTCTCTAGCTGCCGAGACTAAATCGTGTCTGTCGTTGGCTCCTGCTTCTCGCAGTTGACTGCTGGGGGTATGAATTAGTTTGTTGGTCAAAGTATGCGCTAGGCGATTTAATACTTCTTCTGCACTGTTACCGTTGTTAAGTTGAGACAATGCTTTTGCTAGTACTTCATCACGCGTTAATTCCGCTTGTTGGCGATAGTCCTTAATGACTGATTGAGCACCTTGAGAACGCATCCAGGACATAAAGTGTTCTACCTGAGTATCTATGATTTCTTCGGCCTGTTCAGCAGCTTTACGCCTGGAATCCATGTTTTGGTCTATGGTGTGTTGCAGGTCATCAACAGTATATAAATAGACGTCTTTGAGTTGTGCTACTTCAGCTTCTATATCACGTGGGACAGCAAGGTCAACCATAAATATGGGTTTGTGTTTACGTTTTTTGATAGCACTTTCAACTCTACCTTTGCCTAAAATAGGTAGTTGGCTGGAAGTAGAAGAAACTACAATATCGGCTTCAGCAAGATGCGTAGGGATTTCTGACAAGGCAATAGCATAGCCATTAAATTGCGCGGCAAGCGCGTGGGCTTTGTCAAAGGTTCTGTTGGCAATAATAATACGGCCTATATTATTTTGATATAAATGCCTGGCAGTTAATTCTATAGTTTCTCCAGCCCCGATTAATAAAGCAGTTTGTTCGCTGAGTGAATCGAAAATTTGTTGTGCCAGTTGTACGGCAGCAAAAGCGACTGAGACAGGGCTGGAACCGATGGCAGTATCCGTGCGTACTTTTTTTGCTGCTGAAAAGGTATGGTGAAACAGTTTGCCTAAATGTTTTCCTAGTGTACCTGCGTCATAAGCAGCCTGATAGGCCGTTTTCATTTGCCCAAGAATCTGGGGTTCGCCGAGAACCATGGAATCCAGGCCGCTAGCGACACGAAACATGTGGCGTATTGTTTGGCTGTCTGTGTGGCTATATAAATAAGGGGTGAACTCATTTGGGCTGATTTTTTTAATATCAGCAATCCATTCAATTAGGGTGTTGGGTGCGTTTTCATCCGTCTGATAATAAAATTCAGTTCTATTGCAGGTGGATAAGATGGCAGCGCCGTTGATTTTATGGCTATTCCATAAGGTTTTTAGTGATGATTCAAGCATATCTGCCGGGAATGCTAAGCGTTCCCGGATTGCAACTGGTGCTGTATTGTAATTTATCCCTACGGCCAAAAGTGTCATTTGAGTGATAACGAAATGTATTATTTAAATGGCTTATTCTAAGGAATATATTGCTTTTATCCAAATAGAATAAAATCTTGGTCTAATTTTTTTTGATTTTCTGATACTCTATAAGGATGTTTAATATTATGAAATAGGGACTCGTGGTGTTCATTATAAAGTTAATAACAGGACTGATATTTTTGTTTTTAGTCGGCTGTGCAAGCATGCCTGATAAGGAGTTGAGTAAACGATCGACACAGAAAGCTGAAACAATTAGTGCTGAACAGGAAGTTGATTCGGAAAAAATTACGGCTATTTCACCTGATGTACTTTATTTATTGTTAACGGCAGAAATTGCTGGCCAAAGAAATCAGTATGGTGTTGCTCTGGATAGTTATTTGCAAGCAGCCAAACGAGTTAATGATCCAAGGATTTCAGAAAGAGCCGCCAAAATAGGTGTTTTTTTGAAAAACACTGACAAAACTGCTGAGGCTGTTTCACTATGGCTAAAACAGGATGATAAAAATCTGACAGCTAGAAAAATAGCTGCTTTGTCTGCGTTGAGAAGAGGAGATAGAAAAGTAGCATTAGCACATTTGAATAGGATTTTGGCAGATGATCCGGCAGGATTTGAGTCGACGTTGATGGAGTTGACTAAGGTTCTTGCTAAGGATGGTAGAGCCGATGTTATATTTAGTGTGCTGGAAGATGTTGCGGTTCAACACCCTGAGCAGGCAGTGGTTTATTTTGTACAGGCCTTAATAGCTGGAAAGCTTAATAAAGGGAATGTAGCAAAAGAAAAAGTTAATAAAGCTTTGGCGCTGGAGCCTAGTTGGAATAAAGCACTTATTTTGCGAGCACAATTGGCTGCTCAGGCCGGTGAACTGGACGCGGCTAGGGATGACTTGGAAAAAATCCTGGAAAAAACACCAGATAATCATCGAGTAAAGAAAATGCTGGCCCAGGTTTTAGTTAAAACCAAAGCATTAGAAGATGCGATGCAGTTGTATCAGGAAATGTTAACAAACAAGCCCGATGACGCGGAAAGTCAGTTTGCCATTGCTTTGATTTATCTACAGCAAGAAAAAGAACATAAAGCACTGGTTAAATTGAAAGAAATGGTTAATATCCCTACATGGGGTGCGCAGGCAAGTTTTTATATTGGAAGAATTGAATATAAAAATAAGCATTATGAGAAGGCTTTGGTCTGGTTTGATAAAGTAACTCAAGGCGCTTATCACTATGAGGCTTCAATGGCGGCAGTTTCTGTATTGTTAAGTCAAAAGAATTTCGTTGAGGCTGAAAGTCGTTTATCTGCTTTAACTGATGAATTTCCAAAACAAAAAATACAAATTCTGTTGCTGGAAACTGAAGTCTACAGTGTGCAAAAAGATTATCAAAAAGCATTTGATATTTTGACTGATGCACTAAAAAAACATCCTGATCACCGGAATTTACTTTATACGCGAGCTTTAATAGCAGAAAAACTGGATAGACTTGATCTTTTAGAATCAGACTTAAAAAAAATATTATTAAAGAATCCTGATGATGCCAGTACTTTGAATGCATTAGGGTACACTTTGGTTGATAGAACGGATAGATTTGAAGAAGCGGAAGGTTATTTGCAACGTGCAATTACACTTAAACCTGAAGAAGCTGTGATTATAGACAGTATTGGGTGGTTACATTTTAGGCAGGGTGAGAGCATGAAGGCATTAAAATATCTGCGTTCTGCGTATGAAAAACAACCTGAAAGTGAAATTGCTGCACACCTTGCCGAAGTTTTGTGGAGTCTGGGTGATAAGGAAGAAGCAAAAAATATTTTTGAAAAAGCGATAAAAAAATCCCCTGATGACGAATATCTTTTAAAGATTCAGCATATGATTCTGGATAACCATCAATAGATGATTGTCAGAGTAGTATTTGGGTTATTGTTGTTAGCAGTTTTGGCTTCGTGTACAGATGTACCCATTAAATCAGCAATTCCATTTCAACTGGACGAACGTGAATATTTATATGATAGTAGCGTTTGGTCTTTTGTCGGTAGGCTTGCTTTGGCAAATGAAAACGAATCTTTTTCTGCATCAATTAACTGGAAGCATCAAGCGGATAGGGATGAAATTGAACTGGCCGGACCTTTTGGGCAAGGGCGAACATTATTAGTACTCACTGGAGACAGTGTAGTTATTGATTTTGGTGATAAGCGGTTGCAACATTATGGTAATCTGGATGAATTTATTTCAATGTACACAGGTATTGTTGTGCCGGTTTCAGCGTTAAAATTCTGGGTTCTCGGATTGGTTGAACCCGCTGCCAAGTATGTCGAGTTTGAAAATGGCTTTTTGCAATCTGGATGGAGTGTACAATATTTGCAGATGCAGGTTGAGGGTCAGAATGAGATGCCAAGGAAAATAAGAGTAGAGAAAGAGCTAACTAAATTGAAGTTAATTATTAGTCATTGGGACATTTAAGCTGCTTTGAGGAAAAAAATTACCAGCCTTGTTTGTACTTAAAGAGTAGCAATCGCTAATGTTTATCTGAGCTTGTTTAGTCTGTCCAGACCATCATAATCGAAAAGTAGGGTGATAATAAGTAAACAGCATCATGTCTCAAATGACAGGTGTAAGAGCTTTAACGGCTAGCCTTTTTGAGGCGCTCTGGCCAGACAAAATACGGTATATAATTAAGCTGTTAAATTTGAGGACTTAGAATAGTAAATATAATGAGCAATGATATGACTGGATGGGGTAAAAAATGGCCTGCACCAGCAAAAATAAATCTGATGTTAAGGATCACAGGGCAAAGGGAAGATGGTTATCATCTGCTGCAAACGGTATTTCAGTTAACAGATTTATGTGATTGGCTGACTTTTCGCCCGGTTGATGATGGGCGCATAAGTCTGCATACTCCTATACCTGGGGTTGCAGAAGAAATGAACTTGACTGTACGAGCAGCAAATCTGTTAAAACAGGAAACAGGCTGCCAGCAGGGAGTGTGTATAGAAATTGAAAAGAACCTGCCTATGGGTGGTGGGCTTGGTGGAGGCAGTTCAGATGCAGCGACAACACTGGTTATATTAAATCGGTTGTGGAGGTTGGGGTTGTCAGTAGAGAGATTGATGCAGCTTGGCTTGCAGTTAGGCGCAGATGTACCGGTATTTGTATATGGGCATGCGGCATGGGCAGAGGGGGTAGGCGAAATATTGAAGAAAATTGATGTGGATGAAAAATGGGTAGTGATAATAAAGCCAGATTGTCATGTCGATACCAAAGAAATTTTTTCGGTTAAAGATTTGACAAGGGATAGTAAATCAATCACAATGGCTGACTTTATTGCGGGTCAGCATCAAAATGATTGTGTTGCTGTAGTTCGCAAAATTTATCAGCCAGTAGAAAAAGCTTTGGTTGATCTGGCGAGGTTTTCTGAGGCTAGGTTGACAGGTACAGGGGCATGTGTTTTTGCACAGTTTGATTGTAAAGAATCAGCAGTAGAGGCATATGAGACATTGAAAAAACAATGGCAGGTTTATTTAACGAAAGGGTTGAATAGGTCTCTATTGTTGGATGCGCTGGTTTAAAAGTTTTATTGGGCTGTCGCCAAGCGGTAAGGCACGGGGTTTTGATCTCCGCATACCCAGGTTCGAATCCTGGCAGCCCAGCCATTTTGTCTCTAATTGTGAAATCTGACGGAGTGCTTTGATGCAAGATTCCTCTATGATGGTATTTTCTGGTAACGCTAATAGAGCTTTATCTGAAGGTATAGTGAGGAAGTTGAACATGCGTTTAGGCATGGCGACTGTTGGGCGTTTTAGTGATGGGGAAATTGTAGTAGAGATTGAAGAAAATGTTCGTGGTAGAGATGTGTTTGTTATTCAGCCGACATGTTCTCCAGCTGATCAGCATCTGATGGAGTTATTAGTGATGATTGATGCTTTAAAAAGAGCGTCTGCGTCACGTATAACTGCAGTGATACCTTATTATGGGTATGCTCGGCAGGACCGGAGGTCTCGCTCGGCAAGAGTGCCAATTACTGCAAAATTAGTCGCTAATATGATAGATACTGCGGGTGCGGATCGTGTTTTAACGGTTGACCTGCATGCTGACCAGATACAGGGTTTTTTTGATATTCCTGTTGATAATGTTTATGCTTCGCCCTTGTTGTTGGGTGATGTCTGGCGGCAAAAATATAAGGATTTAATTGTTGTATCACCCGATGTCGGTGGTGTTGTTAGAGCAAGGGCTCTGGCAAAGCGTTTGGGTGATGCGGATTTGGCTATTATTGATAAGCGCCGTCCGAAAGCTAATGTGTCCGAGATAATGCATATTATTGGTGATGTTTCTGGGCGGACTTGTGTGATGGTTGATGATCTGGTTGATACAGCGGGAACTTTGTGTCATGCGGCGGCGGCATTGAAGAAGAATGGGGCTCTGAAGGTCGTAGCGTACTGCACGCATCCGGTTTTGTCGGGTGCAGCGGCAGAAAATGTGAAAGCTTCGGTGTTGGATGAGTTGGTGGTAACCGATACCATACCATTAAGCGAAGAATTGTTGTCAATAGGACAAATTAGACAGCTGAGCGTTGCTGAGATGCTGGCTGAAACAATTAGGCGAATTGCTGAGAGTGAGTCGGTGAGTTCGCTCTATGTTGATTGATTGAATGAAATTTATATTGAAGCGCTTGTAAGAGCGAGTTTGGAGAAAAAGATGTCTAGCGTGTTTGAATTTGTAGCTGAAAATCGCGATCTGTCAGGTAAGCGTACGGCAAGAGCAGTCCGTCGCAATGGTAATGTGCCTGCGGTTGTTTATGGTGGAGGGCAGGTGCCTCAATCGATTGTTTTAGTGCATAACGAGGTGCTTAAGCATTTAGATCACGAGGCAGTTTATTCTCATGTTTTAGATTTAAAGATAGATGGAAAAACAGAGAAGGCGATTTTAAAAGGTATTCAGCGTCACCCGGCGAAGCCCCTGGTTTTGCATATGGATTTTATGCGTGTTGATGCAACGCATGCGTTGAAAGTTCATGTTCCTTTGCATTTTATCAATGAAGATACTTGTGTTGGAGTGAAAGCAGGCGGAGTGGTAACACATGCGATGGTGGATGTTGAGGTCTCATGTTTGCCATCTGCATTGCCGGAATATATTGAGGTGGACTTAAGCAGTCTCGATATTGGTGATTCGCTTCATCTTACCGATGTTGTTTTGCCGGAAGGTGTCGAGATTGTTACTTTGGCACAAAAGGGTGATCATGATCATACTGTTGTTCAGGTTATGAAGACAAAAGCAGTTAAAGAGGATGAGGATGAAGTCTCCTCTGAGGAAGATGCTGAAGATGGTGATGAATAGCGATAGTGATTAAGCTTATAGCTGGTCTGGGTAATCCAGGTCGACAGTATGAAAAAAACCGGCATAATGCCGGTTTTTTGTTTTTAGATCATTTGCTTGATAGTTGTGGCGGGTCCTGGTCTGGTGAGTCAAAATTTCATGGTGTTACTGCTAGTAGTTATGTGGGTGGGGAGAAGGTGGTTTTTCTCAAGCCTCAGACATTTATGAATCGTAGCGGTTTGTCGGTGGGTTCGGTGGCTAGGTATTATAAATTCAAAGTGGATGAGATTTTGATTGTCCATGATGAGCTGGACTTAAGTGTAGGTGTGGTAAAGCTTAAGAAGGGCGGGGGGCATGCTGGGCATAATGGTTTGCGTGATATCATGGTGAATCTGGGTGAAAAGGATTTTTATCGGATTAGGCTGGGGATAGGGCGCCCTGTTTCTGGCAGGCCGGTAGCGGATTACGTATTGTCTAATCCGTCTAAAGAAGAATTTGGCTTGATGTTGTCGGCCTTTGTTCTGATTGATCAACAAATAAATAAGATTGTGGCGGGTGATATGGCAACAGCTATGAATGGATTAAATAAATCTACTGGCTAGGTGGTTGTCTGTAGCCGGTTTTAGTCGAAAGAATAATCAATATGATTGTTATGAGCTTGCAATAGACTGCTTCTGTTTTGTTCCTTAAGCATGCTGTGAATACATCCATTTAACCTTGGGTCTGATGTTGCTTCTGCTGATAGCCTTGAAAAAAGATAGGCAGACCGAAATCTTTAGTTTGTTAAAAGGTATGTGAATTATTGGAAAATTGAAAATAATTATTGACTGCAAGGGTGTTGTGAATCATAATAGTGGGTTCAGGAGGGGTTCCCGAGTGGCCAAAGGGATCAGACTGTAAATCTGACGGTTCTACCTTCGGAGGTTCGAATCCTCCCCCCTCCACCATTCTTTCCAATAAGGGAAATATGCGGGTGTAGTTCAGTGGTAGAACTCCAGCCTTCCAAGCTGATTATGTGGGTTCGATTCCCATCACCCGCTCCAATTCCACAAAAAACAAAAAATGTGCTCATATAGCTCAGTCGGTAGAGCACTTCCTTGGTAAGGAAGAGGTCACCGGTTCAAATCCGGTTATGAGCTCCAGTTGGTCGATTCCAGTGGGTATCAATAAGGGTGGTTTAGCAATTTTGTATATTTTATTGCATTTGTTTTTTTTGTGTAGTAAAGTATTCTATTCTTTACGGTTTTCTGAATAGGTCAGTGGCTCAATTGGTAGAGCAGCGGTCTCCAAAACCGCAGGTTGTGGGTTCGAGTCCCTCCTGGCCTGCCATTCAGAAGATGACACAATAATTTAATTTTTCAAATTTATAAATGAATGCACAGGCGGAAGAAACATCAAAAGTAGTTGATGTTGTAAAGCAAGGTTTGTCTCTTGTATTTGTAGTGGCTGGGGTATATGCATTTTATCATTTTGCTGATGTGCCAGGCTTTACATTGCTTTATAGGGTGTTAGCGCTGGTTGCTGTTGTGCTGGTTGCAATAGGTATTATGTTGACAACAAGTACGGGGAAAAACCTCTGGGTTTTTTCACTTGAAGCAAAACAAGAAGTTAGAAAGGTCGTTTGGCCTACTCGAGAAGAAACCATTAGGACTACATTGTTAGTATTTGGTATGGTTTTTATTGTTGGTTTGATCTTGTGGTTTTTGGATATGTTTTTGTTTTGGGGGATTCGTAGTTTAACAGGTCAGGGGGGTTAGGGAATGGCTCTTCGTTGGTATGTGTTGCATGCTTATTCAAACTTTGAGAATAAAGTTAAATTGGCGCTGGAAGAAAAGATTGAGCTAGAAGGTCTACAAGATCATTTTGGTAAGATTCTTGTTCCTACTGAAGAAGTTGTTGAAATGAAAATGGGTCAGCAACGCAAGAGTGAGAGGAAGTTTTTTCCAGGATATGTGTTGGTACAGATGGAGTTGACTGATGAGACATGGCATTTGGTTCGTAATATTCCTAGAGTGTTAGGTTTTATTGGAGGGACTTCAGACAGGCCTGCTCCTATTTCAGATAAGGAAGCCTCTGCAATTCTTAATAGAGTTGAAGAAGGGGTTAATAAGCCTAGGCCCAAAGTATTGTTTGAGGTAGGTGAGGTTCTAAGAGTTATTGATGGCCCGTTTAAAGATTTTAACGGCAACGTTGAAGAAGTAAATTATGAAAAAAGCCGATTGAAAGTTGCGGTGTTGATTTTTGGTCGCTCAACACCTGTAGAGTTGGAGTTCGGTCAAGTAGAAAAACTTTAGTTGTTGTTTATTGGTAAATCGAATCTCTGTTCTTTTTAAGAATAGGGATTTTTGTTTCTTGGGGAGCTGGAAAGCGCTAAAACCCGATTGGAGTAAAAGATGGCAAAAAAAATAGAAGCGTATATTAAATTACAAGTAAAAGCTGGGGAAGCGAATCCTAGTCCGCCAGTTGGTCCTGCATTGGGTCAGCATGGTGTGAATATTATGGAATTCTGTAAGGCTTTTAACGCGAAAACTGTAGATGTTGAAAAAGGTCTTCCAATTCCTGTTGTAATTACAGTTTACAGTGATAGAAGTTTTACTTTTATTACAAAAACACCGCCCGCTTCAGTTTTGTTAATGAAGGCTGTAGGTATTAAAAAAGGCAGTGGTACACCTAACACAGAAAAAGTTGGAACGGTTACTCGGGCTCAGCTAGAAGAAATTGCAACTACAAAAATGCAAGATCTAAATGCAGCTGATATGGATGCTGCAGTGAAAATCATAGCAGGCAGTGCGCGTAGCATGGGCTTGAATGTGGAGGGTATGTAATGGCTAAGTTATCTAAAAAAGCAAAATTAATTGAAGCGAAAGTTGACAAGAGTCAGCAATATTCAATTTCTGAATCTGTGGCTTTATTGAAAGAGTTCGCCAATTCGAAGTTTGATGAATCAGTTGATGTCAGTGTTGTTTTGGGGGTTGATCCAAGAAAATCAGATCAAAATGTCCGTGGAGCATCGGTGTTGCCAAATGGTACAGGTAAAACAGTAAGAGTGGCTGTCTTTACACAAGGACCAAATGCAGATGCGGCTAAAGAAGCCGGTGCTGATGTAGTTGGTATGGATGACTTGGCAGAACAAGTAAAAAAAGGCGAAATGAATTTTGATGTGGTTATTGCATCACCTGATGCAATGCGAGTTGTCGGTCAGTTGGGGCAGATTTTGGGGCCAAGAGGTTTAATGCCTAACCCTAAAGTTGGAACAGTAACGCCTGATGTTGCCACGGCAGTTAAAAATGCCAAATCGGGTCAGGTTCGTTACCGTACAGATAAGGGCGGTATTATTCATTGCTCTATTGGTAAAGTTTCATTTGATGAAGCTGCTATCAAGCAGAATCTAGAATTTTTATTAGCTGATTTGAAGAAAGCTAAACCCTCTGCGTCAAAAGGTGTTTATCTGCAGAAAATTGCTGTTTCTTCAACGATGGGTCCTGGGTTATGGATCGATCAAAGCAGTATAGAAGTATAAAAGAACTTTGGGTTGCCGGTTTCGGCAACCGTCAAAGACCGTTGGTGCTCAAAGGCATAATTTATAGCTGTTTTATAGGCCAGCGTAGACGGGAGCTTTACCGGGAGTATTGGTGAGGGACCGTAAGGTGCATCCAAATGGATGCGTTTTATTAAATTCAGACGCGAGTCTGGATAAATTACCGGAGGTAATCTGTGGCATTAAACCTGGATAGCAAAAAGGTAGTTGTTGATGAAGTTGCGCAGTATGCTGCTAAAGCATTATCTGCAGTTGCAGCTGAATATCGTGGTCTGACAGTTTCTGAATTAACAGAATTACGTAAGACAGCAAGAGAAACTGGCGTTTATTTGCGAGTAGTAAAAAACTCATTAGCTAAGCGTGCAGTTGTAGGAACTGAATTTGAATGTATGCAAGATGGATTTAAAGGTCCTCTTATTCTTGCATTCTCAATGGAAGCACCTGGCTCAGCAGCACGACTAATTAATGACTTTGCAAAAAGCAATGATAAGTTAATCGCTAAAGTTATTGCGTTTGACGGCAAATCACTTGAAGTATCTGAGTTGGCTCGACTGGCAAGTTTGCCTACGCGCGACGAAGGTATTAGTTTGATTATGGCTGTAATGAAAGCTCCAGTAGGCAAGTTAGCGCGTACTTTGGCTGCTGTCAGAGATCAAATGCAGGCATCGGAAACAGAAGCGGCATAACCTACACCAGTTTAGAACCTATTACACGAGGAATATTACAAATGGCAATCTCACAAGAAGATATCTTGGAAGCAGTATCAAACATGACTGTTATGGAAATCGTTGACTTAATTTCAGCGATGGAAGAGAAGTTTGGAGTAACAGCTGCCGTTGCAGCCGCTGCACCAGCTGGTGGCGGTGACGCTGGCGGTGCTGCTGAGCAAACTGAATTTGATGTTATTTTAACATCATTTGGTGAAAACAAAGTTTCTGTTATTAAAGCAGTACGTGGTATTACAGGCCTGGGTCTGAAAGAAGCAAAAGCAGCAGTTGAAGGTGCACCAACTCCTGTTAAAGAAGCTGTAAGTAAAGGTGAAGCAGAAGAAGCGTTGAAAACACTTGAAGAAGCTGGTGCTTCTGCTGAAATCAAATAATATTTGATTGATAGAAGATTTAGAGGCACACTGATAATAGTTATTATTGTTGGTGGTGGTGCTCTAAGTCTAATACGGTAAGGCTGGTGACAATTTGTCGCCGGCCTTTTACTGTTTGTAGAAAGTCTTGCCTGACACAGAGTACCAATTCTGAGTTAGACATAATTTAAACAATCCTTGATTAAAGGTATGAAAGCAATATGGCCTATTCTTTTACAGAAAAAAAGCGTATTCGTAATAATTTTGGGAAAAGTACTGAAGTACTTGATGTACCCTACTTATTGGCAACCCAGATTGATTCATATGCCAGTTTTCTACAGTCTGGTATAGAACCTAAAAAAAGGTTCGAACGTGGATTGCATGGTGCTTTTAGCAGTGTGTTTCCAATTGTAAGCCATTCTGGCTATGCTGTGCTTGAGTATGTGAAATATAGATTAGGTGAGCCTACTTTTGATGTGAGAGAGTGTCAACAGCGTGGTGCAACATATGCTGCACCTCTGCGGGTATTAGTGCGACTGGTTATATACGATAAAGAAGCGCCTGTATCAGCGAAAGTTGTTAAGGATATTAGAGAGCAAGAAGTTTACATGGGTGAGCTGCCATTAATGACAGAAAATGGTACTTTTGTAATTAATGGAACAGAGAGGGTTATTGTTTCTCAGTTACATAGATCTCCTGGCGTTTTCTTTGATCACGATAAAGGAAAGACGCATTCATCAGGAAAATTACTCTTTAATGCCAGGGTCATTCCTTACCGTGGCTCATGGTTGGATTTTGAGTTTGATCATAAAGATGCGGTATATGTACGGATTGATAGACGACGTAAAATACCTGCAACAATTTTGTTAAGAGCTTTAGGGTATGACAACGAAGAAATGATTAAAATGTTCTTCGAAACCAATAAATTTACCTTTAGCTCTGACAGTATTAAGTACCACATTATTCCCGAGCGTTTACGTGGTGAAATGGCCGTGTTTGATATCAAACACGACGGAGAGGTGCTTGTTGAAGAAGGGCGAAGGGTAACGGCCAAGCATATCAGGAAAATGGCCAAAATTGGTGTGACAGAAATTGAAGTGCCTAAAGAATATTTACATGGAAAAATTTTAGCTCATAACATCGTTGATGAAACTACTGGCGAAATGATCGCTAATGTAAACGATGAAATCACGGAAGAGTTACTGCAACAATTATTAGAGGCTGGAATTCCTGAAATAAATGTGTTGTATGTCAATGATTTGGATATTGGACCTTATATATCCAATGCTATGAGATTGGATGCCTCTACTAACAGGTTGGAGGCATTGGTGGAAATTTACCGGATGATGCGTCCAGGTGAACCACCAACTAAAGATTCGGCTGAGAATCTTTTTACAAATTTGTTTTTCACTACTGACAGGTATGACTTATCTGCTGTGGGGCGGATGAAATTTAACCGTCGTCTAGGCAGAGAGGAAGTGGAGGGTGAAGGTACATTAAGCAATGATGATATTGTTGATGTTTTAAAAGAGTTAATTGCAATCCGTAATGGTAATGGCACGGTTGATGATATTGATCATTTAGGAAACAGGCGTGTACGTTCAGTCGGTGAGATGATAGAAAATCAATTTCGCGTTGGTTTGGTTCGAGTGGAAAGAGCGGTTAGAGAACGTTTAACACTGGCTGATTCTGAAGGCTATATGCCTCAAGAAATTATTAATGCAAAGCCGGTTTCTGCGGCTGTTAAAGAATTTTTTGGCTCCAGTCAGTTGTCACAATTTATGGATCAAAATAATCCATTGTCACAAGTTACTCATAAACGAAGAGTTTCTGCATTAGGTCCGGGTGGTTTGGCTAGAGAGCGTGCAGGATTTGAAGTGCGAGATGTGCATACAACACACTATGGGCGTGTATGCCCTATTGAAACACCCGAGGGGCCAAATATTGGCCTAATTAACTCTTTGTCGGTTTATGCGCGGACTAATTCATATGGTTTTCTAGAAACGCCTTATCGAAAAGTAAATGATGGTATGGTCACAGACCAAGTCGACTATTTATCGGCCATTGAGGAGGGTGACTTTGTAATCGCTCAGTCCAGCGTTGCTATCGATGAAAATGGTAAGCTGGTTGAAGGACTGGTATCAGCACGATATAAAGATGAATTTACCCTGGCTCCATCGGATTCTGTGCAATATATGGATGTGTCATCGAGGCAGATAGTTTCTGTAGCAGCATCAATTATTCCATTTTTAGAACATGATGATGCAAACCGTGCGTTGATGGGCTCAAACATGCAGCGCCAAGCTGTTCCAACTTTAAGAGCTGAAAAGCCTCTAGTGGGTACGGGAATGGAGCGTGTGATTGCCAAGGATTCTGGGGTGGCAGTGGTTGCAAAACGTGGTGGTGTTATTGAAACTGTCGATGCTGCGCGAGTGGTTGTTAAAGTGAGCGATAGTGAAACTATTGAAGGTGTGCCTAGTGTTGATATTTATAATTTAACTAAATATAGACGATCTAATCAAAATACATGTATTAACCAAAAACCATTGGTTAGACCTGGAGATATAGTAAGGTCCGGTGATATTTTGGCTGATGGTCCATCTACAGATATAGGTGAACTGGCGTTGGGTCAAAATATGCGTATCGCTTTCATGCCTTGGAATGGATATAACTTTGAAGATTCGATTCTTGTTTCTGAGAGAGTAGTTAAAGAAGATCGTTTTACGACTATTCATATTGAAGAAAAAACCTGTGTGGCTCGAGAGACTAAGCATAGCCCTGAAGAAATAACCGCAGATATACCTAATGTCAGTGAAGATGCGTTATCTAAGCTTGATGAATCGGGTATTGTTTATGTGGGTGCTGAAGTAAAAGGTGGTGATATTCTAGTGGGGAAGGTTACACCGAAAGGCGAAACACAGTTAACCCCTGAAGAAAAATTACTACGTGCAATTTTTGGTGAAAAAGCGGCAGACGTAAAAGATACGTCATTAAGGGTTCCTGGAAGTGTTCGTGGGACGGTCATTGATGTGCAGGTATTTACTCGTGATGGAGTTACCAAAGATAAGCGTGCCTTAGAGATTGAAGAGGCCGAAATTAAACGTTACAAAAAGGATTTGGATGATCAGCTTAAAATAGTAGAGGCTGATATTTTTGAGCGTATTGCTAAAATGTTGATTGGTCAAAAGATAGATGTTGGGTTAGCTGATCTTAAAAAAGGCACAGAAATTTCCCAGAATAGACTGGATGAATTAAGGCATTCAGAATGGCTGAAAATAAAAGTACAAGATGAAGATGTTAATGTTCAGTTAGAGTCGATAGCGGCACAAATTGAACAGCAGCGTAAAGAATTTGAAGAAAGATTTGAAACCAAACGTAAGAAAATAACCATGGGTGATGATTTGGCCCCAGGTGTTTTGAAAATGGTTAAAGTTTATCTGGCGGTTAAAAAGCGTATACAACCTGGCGATAAAATGGCGGGTCGACATGGAAACAAAGGGGTTATTTCTCAGATTGTTCCAGTAGAAGATATGCCGTATACAGCAGATGGTAATCCTATTGATATTTTGTTAAATCCATTGGGTGTTCCTTCACGGATGAATGTTGGGCAGGTACTCGAGACACATCTGGGCTGGGCGGCAAAGGGTTTGGGTGTCAAGATAGGGCAGATGCTGGAAGCCAAAGCTAAAATAATTGAAATCCGAGGCTTTTTAGATAAAATTTATAATAGCAGTGGTAAAAAAGAAGATCTCGATTCTTTTTCAGATAAAGCAATTATGGAAATGGCTGCTAATTTGGTAGGAGGGGTGCCTATGGCAACGCCGGTATTTGATGGGGCTTCTGAAGAAGAGATTCGTGCAATGTTGAGTCTGGCTGACCTTCCAGAGCATGGACAGACTATTTTATATGATGGATTAACTGGTGAACCATTTGAGCGTGAAGTGACTGTTGGTTACATGTATATGTTGAAACTCAATCACTTGGTGGATGACAAGATGCATGCACGTTCAACAGGGCCTTATAGTCTGGTTACTCAGCAACCATTGGGAGGTAAAGCACAATTTGGTGGACAACGCTTCGGAGAAATGGAAGTGTGGGCACTTGAAGCGTATGGTGCTGCTTATACGCTGCAGGAAATGTTGACAGTTAAGTCTGATGATGTAAACGGAAGAACCCGAATGTATAAAAATATTGTCGATGGTAATCATAAAATGGACCCAGGTATGCCTGAATCATTTAATGTATTAATTAAAGAAATACGATCTTTGGCTGTAAATATTGAATTGGAGCAGGATTAGTTCTTAAATACATTTTTATAGTGGATTTATTCTAGATTAGCCAGATAAATAAAGAGGACAAACTCTTGAAAGATTTAATGAATTTTTTAAAACGTCAGGGTCGTACTGATGACTTTGATGCCATTCGTATCGGTTTAGCATCACCTGCCATGATTCGTTCGTGGTCATATGGGGAAGTAAAAAAGCCGGAAACAATTAATTACCGTACCTTTAAACCTGAGCGCGATGGTTTATTTTGTGCAAAAATTTTTGGTCCGGTTAGTGACTATGAATGTTTGTGTGGAAAATATAAAAGATTAAAGCATCGCGGTGTGATTTGTGAAAAATGTGGTGTTGAAGTAACGATCTCAAAAGTCAGGCGTGAGAGGATGGGGCATATTGATTTGGCCAGCCCTGTTGCACATATCTGGTTTTTAAAATCGTTGCCATCAAGAATTGCGTTATTGCTGGATATGACGTTACGCAGTATTGAGCGTGTTCTATATTTTGAATCATTTGTGGTTCTTGATCCAGGAATGACACCATTGGAACGTGGTCAGTTATTGACTGATGATGAGTTTCTTGATGCCATAGAAGAACATGGTGATGAATTTGATGCAAAAATGGGTGCTGAGGCTGTTTTTGATCTTCTAAAATCAATTGATTTAAAAGAAGAAATTAACGTTCTTCGGGAAGAAATTAATTCCACAAATTCTGAAACTAAAATCAAAAAATTCTCTAAACGGCTTAAAGTGATTGAGTCATTGGTGGCATCAAATAATCGTCCTGAATGGATGATTATGACAGTTCTACCGGTTCTACCACCTGAATTACGCCCACTAGTCCCACTTGATGGCGGGCGGTTTGCGACTTCCGATTTGAATGATTTATATCGTCGCGTAATCAATCGAAATAACCGTTTGGGTCGATTGTTGGATCTTAATGCGCCAGACATTATTGTTCGAAATGAGAAGCGCATGTTGCAGGAATCAGTTGATGCTTTGTTAGATAACGGGCGTCGAGGAAGGGCAATTACTGGAACCAATAGAAGACCTCTTAAATCATTAGCGGATATGATTAAGGGTAAGCAGGGGCGCTTTAGACAAAACTTGTTAGGTAAGCGCGTTGATTACTCAGGGCGGTCAGTTATTGTAGTAGGGCCGACTTTAAAACTGCATCAGTGTGGATTACCAAAAAAAATGGCATTAGAGTTATTTAAGCCATTTATATTCAGTAAATTACAATTTCGCGGGCTAGCGACAACCATTAAAGCAGCAAAGAAAATGGTTGAAAGAGAAGGTGCTGAAGTCTGGGATATTCTGGAAGAAGTTATTCGTGAGCATCCCATTATGCTTAATCGAGCGCCTACGTTGCATAGATTAGGTATCCAGTCTTTTGAGCCGACCTTGATTGAAGGTAAGGCGATACAACTACATCCTTTGGTGTGTAGTGCGTTTAATGCAGACTTTGATGGCGATCAGATGGCAGTACATATTCCGCTGTCAATTGAAGCCCAGCTTGAAGCCAGAATATTAATGATGGCTACCAATAATATTCTTTCACCCGCTAATGGTGAGCCCGTGATTAACCCATCTCAAGATGTGGTGCTCGGGCTTTATTATATAAGTCGTGAAAAAATTAATGGTAAAGGCGAAGGGAGTATTTTTGCAGATCTGGATGAGGTTAATAAAGCACTTGATTGTAAAGCAGTTGAGTTACAAAGCAAGATTCAACTTCGAGTAACAGAAAGTGTTGCAAACGATGAAGGAGAGCTAGTTGAATCAGTTAAGCGCTATGATACGACAGTTGGCCGGGCATTAATTTGGGCTATCGCTCCAAAAGGAATGCCTTTCGACATCGTTAATGTAGATATGACCAAAAAGAACATTTCAAACCTAATTAACTTTAGTTACCGTTATTTAGGTAACAAAGATACGGTAATGCTGGCTGACAAAATCATGTATCTAGGATTTAAATATGCTACCAGGTCTGGAGTTTCTTTTGGTATTGAAGATATGGTTATTCCAGCAAAGAAGACAGATATACTCGATGCGGCTGAAGCGGAAGTACGTGAAATTCAAAGTCAATATGCATCTGGCTTGGTAACCGATGGTGAACGATATAACAAAGTCGTTGATATCTGGTCTCATGCCAATGAGCAAGTGGCTAAGGTAATGATGCAAGGTTTGGGCGAAGAAGATGCGATAGATGCTGACGGCAAAGTGGTAAAACAAAAATCGTTTAACTCGGTTTTTATGATGGCTGAATCAGGTGCGCGTGGTTCTGCGGCACAAATTCGACAGCTTGCTGGTATGCGTGGATTAATGGCAAAACCGGATGGTTCTATTATTGAAACGCCTATTACCGCTAATTTCCGTGAGGGTCTGGATGTACTGCAATACTTTATTTCCACACATGGTGCACGTAAAGGATTGGCAGATACAGCATTGAAAACAGCTAACTCAGGTTATTTGACGCGCAGGTTAGTTGATGTGGCCCAGGATTTGGTGGTATCTCACGTAGACTGTGGTACTACCAATGGATTGACTATGACGCCAATTATTGAGGGTGGTGATGTTGTTGAGCCTTTGGCAGAACGAGTGCTGGGGCGTGTTGCTGTTAATGATGTTATGGATCAAAAAGATGAAAATATCATTATTCCTGCTGGGACAATGATTGATGAGTCTTTGGTGTCACTATTAGAAGATAATAGTGTAGATCGATTGTTAGTGCGCTCAATAATCACTTGTGAAGCAAGGCACGGGGTTTGTGCTAAGTGTTATGGTCGTGATTTAGGTCGTGGTCACCTGGTAAATATAGGTGAGGCGGTGGGTGTAGTTGCTGCGCAATCAATTGGAGAGCCGGGTACTCAGCTGACTATGCGTACTTTCCATATTGGTGGTGCTGCTTCAAGGTCTGCTGCAATCAGTAATGTACAGGTTAAGTCAGCGGGAACGATTAAGCTAAATAATATGAAGACTGTTAAAAACAGGGAAGGAAATCTTGTTGCTGTATCTCGTTCAGGTGAAGTAGGTGTCATGGATGCTTATGGGCGAGAACGTGAGCGCTACAAAATTCCATATGGAGCTGTATTGACAGTGGGTGAGGATAGTTCTGTAACGACTGGGGATATTATTGTTAACTGGGATCCGCATACGCATCCGGTTGTTTCAGAAGTGGATGGGTTTGTTAAGTTGATTGAATTTGTTGATGGGGTGACTGTACAGGAGCAATCTGATGATGTGACCGGTCTGACATCGAGAGTGGTAACAGATCCTAAGCAAAGAAGTGCTGCCGGAAAAGAATTGCGTCCTATGGTAAAACTGGTAGATGAAAATGATGAAACCATAAATTTATCTGGAACGGATATTCCAGCACAGTACTTTTTACCTGCTGGTGCTATTGCGGGAATAAAAGATGGTGGTGAAGTGAAGGTTGGTGATGTATTAGCCAGAATTCCGCAGGAATCCAGTAAAACCCGTGATATTACGGGTGGTTTGCCGCGTGTTGCTGATTTGTTTGAAGCGAGAAAAACTAAAGACCCGGCAATTCTGGCAGAAGCAACAGGTATGATTTCTTTTGGTAAAGAAACCAAGGGTAAGCAACGTGTTGTTATTACAGATTCAGAGGGTGAGAACTATGAAACCTTGATTCCAAAATGGCGCCATATCACTGTATTTGAAGGTGAGTTTGTTGAAAAAGGTGAAACAATAGCGGAAGGTGAGTTGACACCTCATGATATTCTGAGATTAAGGGGTGTTGAGGAACTGGCTGATTATTTAGTGAAAGAAATTCAGGATGTTTATCGTTTGCAAGGCGTTGGAATTAATGATAAGCATATTGAAGCCATTATAAGACAAATGCTGCGAAAAGTTGATATCACTGCCGCTGGTGAAACTGATTTTGTTAAAGGTGAGCAGGTCGAAAGAGCCTACTTGAATGAAGTTAATGAGCAGATGGAAAAAGAAGGTAAGATTCCAGCGAGCTATGAGCCTATTCTATTAGGTATAACTAAAGCGTCTCTGGCAACAGAATCTTTTATTTCTGCAGCATCTTTCCAGGAAACTACCAGAGTATTAACAGATGCAGCTGTCAGAGGAATAAATGATGGTTTGAATGGTCTGAAAGAAAATGTAATTGTTGGCCGATTGATTCCAGCAGGAACAGGCTTGGCATATCATGAGCAACGTAGAAAAAGACGGATGAAAAATAAAGCATCGGGTAAGGAGGCTGATACTCCAGTAGTTGATACGGTTGATGTCGAAGAAGCGTTGAAGCAGGCGTTAAATACAGAGTAGTAAATAATAAAAAACTCTTGACCTTGGTTGTATAAAAAGCTAATATACTTGGCTCACATGAGCTAAGGGCTCTGGTCAGGAATAAATGAGTGCTAAGAGCCGCTGTGCATTTATGTATAGCGGTTCTTTTATTATCTGACAATTAAAATTTGTATACCGGAGTAAATAAGATATGGCAACGATCAACCAGTTGGTTCGTAAGCCTCGTGCTAAAAAAATTGATAAGAGCAATGTTCCAGCGTTGAAAGCTTGTCCTCAAAGACGTGGTGTATGTACGCGTGTATATACTACAACCCCTAAAAAGCCTAATTCAGCAATGCGTAAGGTTGCAAGAGTGAGGCTTACAAGTGGGTATGAGGTGAGTAGCTATATCGGAGGGGAGGGGCATAATTTACAAGAGCACTCGGTGGTTTTGATTCGAGGTGGACGTGTTAAGGATTTACCTGGTGTTCGTTATCATGTTGTTCGTGGAAGTCTTGATACTTCTGGTGTTGATGGAAGAAAGGCGGGTCGTTCCAAGTATGGAACGAAAAAGCCTAAGTCATAATCCAAAAAAATAAAGGGGTATAGAGATGTCTAGAAGAAGAGCGGCGGTAAAAAGGTCGGTGATACCTGATCCAAGATTTGGTAGTGAAATGCTGACCAAATTTATGAATCTGCTAATGATGAATGGAAAGAAATCAGTTGCAGAGGGTATTGTATACGGTGCTTTAGATGTTATTGGGACTAAAGGGCATGAAGAGCCTCTCGAGGTTCTGTCTAAGGCGTTAGAAAATGTTCAGCCTAGAGTTGAGGTTAAATCTCGCCGCGTTGGTGGTGCAACCTATCAGGTTCCTGTTGAGGTTCGCCCGGCAAGAAGAACTGCACTTGCGATGCGTTGGTTGATAGAAGCTGCTCGTAAAAGGAACGAAAGAACAATGCCTGCTAAATTGGCTGGCGAATTGTTGGATGCTTTTGAAGGTCGTGGTTCTGCTAATAAAAAGCGTGAAGATGTGCATAAAATGGCAGAAGCAAACAAAGCGTTCTCTCATTATCGTTGGTAAGCTGGAATTTAGATAGAAGGTTTTGGTTGTGGCGCGAAAAACACCTATTGATCGTTATAGAAATATAGGGGTTATGGCACACATAGACGCAGGGAAGACGACCACGACCGAAAGGATTTTGTACTATACCGGAGTTTCTCATAAAATTGGAGAGGTTCATGACGGTGCTGCAACAATGGATTGGATGGAGCAAGAGCAGGAGCGAGGGATAACAATTACTTCTGCTGCGACAACGTGTTTCTGGAGTGGAATGGAAAACCAGTTTGCTCGGCATCGTATTAATATTATTGATACGCCAGGCCATGTTGATTTTACAATTGAAGTTGAGCGTTCGTTGCGTGTTTTGGATGGAGCTTGTGCTGTTTTTTGTGCGGTAGGTGGGGTTGAGCCGCAATCAGAAACAGTGTGGAGACAGGCTAATAAATACCAGGTTCCAAGGATTGTCTTTGTAAATAAGATGGATCGCTCAGGTGCTGATTTTTTGCGTGTAGTGGAGCAGATCCGTACGCGATTGAATGCTAATCCAGTGCCAATGCAGTTACCTATAGGGGCTGAAGAGGATTTTGAAGGGGTCGTGGACCTGATCAAAATGAAAGCTATCTATTGGGAAAAAGAAAATATGGGTATGGCCTATGAAGAAAAGGCTATTCCTCAGGATATGTTGCCTCTTGCCGAGGAATGGCGAGAGAAGATGGTGGAAGCGGCGGCAGATGCTAATGATGAGCTACTGGAAAAATACCTTGAAGAAGGTGTTTTGACAGATGACGAAATCAGAATGGGAATACGTTTGCAGGTTTTGGCGAATAAAATTGTTCCTGCTTTTTGTGGTTCAGCATTTAAAAACAAGGGTGTTCAAAGTTTGTTGGACGCAGTGGTATATTATTTGCCTGCTCCAACTGATATTAAGTCAATTCAAGGGGTCGTGGATTCTGAGAATGAAGCAAAAGAAAGGCATGCTGATGATGCAGAGCCATTTTCAGCTTTAGCGTTTAAAATTGCGACAGATCCTTTTGTAGGGTCATTGACATTTTTTAGAGTTTATTCGGGGGTTTTAGTGTCGGGTGATACTATTTATAATTCCGGAAAAGGTAAAAAAGAGCGGGTGGGTCGTATTGTTCAAATGCATGCAAACCACCGGGAAGAGATAAAAGAAGTCAGGGCGGGTGATATTGCAGCTGCAATAGGGTTAAAACAGGTGACTACAGGTGATACTCTGTGTGATCTTAAGAAACAGATTGTGCTTGAGAAGATGGATTTTCCTGAGCCGGTAATATCTGTTGCGGTCGAGCCAAAAACCTTGGCTGATCAGGATAAGATGGCAATAGCGTTAGCTAAGCTGGCTCAGGAAGACCCTTCATTTAGAGTGCGGACTGACGAAGACTCTGGGCAAACAATAATTTCTGGGATGGGGGAATTGCATCTTGAAATTATTGTTGATCGCTTACGTAAAGAGTTTAGTGTGCTGGCTAATGTGGGAGATCCACAGGTTGCATATCGTGAAACAGTTAAGCAAACTGTGGAGTGTGAAGGTAAGTTTGTTAGGCAGACGGGTGGAAGAGGTCAGTACGGGCATGTATGTCTTAGGCTGGAGCCCTTGGGGCAAGGGGTCGGCTATCAGTTTGTCAATGAGATTGTAGGTGGAGTTGTTCCAAAGGAATATATTCCTGCAATTGATAAGGGTGTTCAAGAACAAATGGAAAGTGGCGTAGTTGCCGGTTTTCCGGTTGTAGATGTAAAGGTTAGTTTGTTCGATGGTTCTTATCATGATGTCGATTCGAATGAAATGGCTTTCAAAATAGCAGGATCTATAGGCTTCAGGGATGGGGCGAAAACTGCAAGTCCTGTGTTACTTGAACCGATTATGAAGGTTGAAGTGGTTACTCCCCAGGATTATATGGGGGACGTTGTCGGCGACATCAATAGACGTCGCGGAATTGTTCTAGGGATGGATGATTCGCCAGCTGGAACAGTACTGGAATGTGAGGTTCCGTTGGCTGAGATGTTTGGTTATGCAACTGATTTACGTTCGGCAACGCAAGGCCGGGCAACGTACAGTATGCAGTTTGAGAAATATAGCGAAGCACCTGCAAGTATTGCGGAAGCTATTATTAGTAAAGTTTTATAAAGTAAACAGTAAAAGGTATTGACTCATGGCTAAAGAAAAATTTGAAAGAAACAAACCCCATGTAAACGTGGGTACAATTGGTCACGTTGACCATGGTAAAACAACATTAACTGCTGCTTTGACTAAAGTAATGGCTGAGGCAATGGGTGGCGAAGTTAAGGCTTTTGACGAAATTGATAATGCACCAGAAGAACGCGAGCGTGGTATTACTATTGCTACTTCACATGTCGAATATGAATCGGCAAATCGGCATTATGCACATGTTGACTGCCCAGGTCACGCGGATTATGTGAAAAACATGATTACCGGTGCTGCTCAAATGGATGGTGCTATTCTGGTATGTTCAGCTGCAGACGGTCCTATGCCACAAACTAGAGAGCATATCTTGTTATCGAGACAGGTGGGTGTTCCATATATCGTTGTATTCCTTAACAAAGCGGATATGGTTGACGATGAAGAGTTGGTCGAGCTGGTTGAAATGGAAGTTCGTGAATTACTGGATATGTATGAATTTCCAGGTGATGATACCCCCATTATTATTGGCTCTGCATTAAAAGCGTTGGAAGGCGATACTAGTGAAATTGGTGTTCCCTCTGTACTTAAATTAGTAGAAGCATTAGATAGCTATATTCCACTGCCAGAAAGAGCGGTAGATGGTGCTTTCTTAATGCCTATCGAAGATGTGTTTTCAATTTCAGGTCGTGGTACGGTTGTAACCGGTCGTGTTGAGCGTGGAATTGTGAAAGTGGGTGAAGAGCTTGAGATTGTTGGGATCAAAGATACTGCGAAAACAGTTTGTACTGGTGTGGAAATGTTCCGCAAACTACTAGACCAGGGTGAAGCGGGTGATAACGTTGGTGTCTTGTTGCGTGGTACAAAGCGTGAAGAAGTTGAGCGTGGTCAGGTATTGGCTCATCCGGGTTCTATCAATCCTCATTCTAAATTTAAAGCAGAAATTTATGTTTTGTCTAAAGATGAGGGTGGCAGACATACGCCATTCTTTAATGGATATCGCCCGCAGTTTTACTTTAGAACAACTGATATTACGGGTGCTGTAGAGTTGCAAGATGGTATCGAAATGGTAATGCCGGGGGATAATGTAACTGTTGAAGTTACTTTGATTAATCCAATTGCGATGGATGAAGGTTTACGTTTCGCGGTTCGTGAAGGTGGTCGCACAGTTGGTGCGGGTGTTGTTGCTTCAATTATTGAGTAATTTAAATGGCTAATCAAACTATCAGAATTCGCTTGAAAGCATTTGATCATAAATTAATAGATCAATCAGCTGGTGAGATAGTAGAAACTGCAAAGAGAACGGGTGCCCTGGTGAAGGGCCCTATTCCATTGCCTACTAAAAAAGAGCGTTTTACCATATTGATTTCTCCGCATGTTAATAAAGATGCCAGAGATCAATATGAGTTAAGAACATATAAAAGGTTGCTCGACATAGTCGAGCCTACCGATAAAACCGTGGATGCATTGATGAAATTAGATCTTGCAGCCGGGGTAGATGTTCAGATAAAACTTAAATAAATAATAAAGATACTCACAGGAGTATTTGTAAGTGCGAGGAATTGGCAGATGTCAATAGGTCTTATTGGTCGTAAATGTGGTATGACTCGAGTTTTTACTGAGGGTGGGGCAGCAATACCTGTCACGGTTTTAGAGATAAACTCAAATAGAGTTGTACAAGTAAAAAAAGTTGATACAGATGGTTATCGCGCAATTCAGGTTGCAGTGGGTGATAAAAAATCATCAAAAGTCGACAAAGCATTGGCGGGGCATTATGCTGCAGCCAATGTTACAGCAGGCCGTGGTTTGCACGAGTTCAGGCTGGACGACGGTGAGGGTGAAGACTTGGCTGCCGGTTCCGAGCTTGCTTTGGATGTATTTAGTGTGGGTCAAGTAGTTGATGCCTCTGCTACCAGTATTGGTAAGGGGTTTCAAGGTGGTGTAAAGCGTCACAACTTTCAAATGCAGGATGCGACTCATGGTAACTCAATATCACATAGATCGAATGGTTCTATTGGTATGTGTCAAACACCGGGTCGTGTTTTCAAAGGCAAGAAAATGTCGGGTCATATGGGTGCAGTTAAGCGAACTATGCAAAATCTTACTATCCATAGTATTGATGTCGAGAGAAATTTAATTTTAGTTACGGGTGCAGTACCTGGAGCTAAAGGCGGTGATGTGGTTATCACTCCCGCTGTAAAAATGCGGAATAAAGGTTAAGTTATGACTTTGCAAATACCTGCAATAAATGCCCAGGATTCGGCTGGCGCGGTTGATGTTGCTGAAGATATATTTGGTCAAGAATTCAATGAAACATTAGTCCATCAGTTGGTTGTAAGATATCTCGCTGGTGCGCGTGCTGGAACAAAAGCCCAAAAAAATCGTTCTGCAGTTAGTGGTGGTGGTGCTAAACCATGGCGACAAAAAGGGACAGGACGAGCAAGAGCTGGTACAATGAGCAGTCCAATCTGGCGCTCAGGTGGTGTGACTTTTGCTGCACAACCCAGATCTTTTACACAGAAACTTAATAAGAAAATGTATAAAGTGGGTATCCGCTCTATTTTTTCAGAGTTATTGCGTCAAGATAGAATTGTAGTTAGTGATGATGTACTACCTACTACGCCTAAAACTAAAGATTTGGTGGCGAAATTATCTGATGTTGATGCAAAACGTGTGTTGATTGTAGCTAACGAGTTAACAGATGATTTGATATTGGCTTCCAGAAATATTCCTTATGTTGAAGTGTCTACTGTAGAAGGTTTGAATCCGGTGGCATTGGTTTCAGCCGATAAAGTGATAGCAACAGCAGCTGCTGTGAAAAAAATTGAGGAGAGTTTGGTATGAGTGATCAGCAAAGCAAACTAGCAAATGTCCTTTTGGCGCCAGTTGTGTCTGAAAAAAGCACAAACGCAGCAGAAGACAGTAATCAATTCGTTTTTAAGGTGAAGAAGGTTGCAACTAAGTTGGAAATAAAAAAAGCAGTTGAATTGATGTTTGATGTTGAAGTTGATTCAGTTAAAGTTCTTAACGTTAAAGGTAAAGTTAAACGTTTCGGACGTACTTTGGGTAAGAGATCTGATTGGAAAAAAGCATATGTAAAGCTTAAATCTGGTCATGATATTGATTTTGCTTCGGCATAAATAACAAAATAAACTACGGTAGAAAGCAATGGCTATTCTAAAATCTAAACCGACTTCCCCAGGCTCACGATTTGTAGTGCGTGTAAAAAATGATGCATTACATAAGGGTAAGCCATTTGCACAGCTATTAGAAAAGAAAAGTAAAAGTGGCGGTAGAAATAATCAGGGTCGGATAACTACTCGCCATATTGGTGGTGGGCATAAACAACATTATCGAATTATTGACTTCAAAAGGAATAAAATAGACATTCCTGCCGTTGTTGAGCGTATCGAATATGATCCTAACAGAACTGCAAATATTGCACTTTTGTTGTTTAAAGATGGTGAGCGCAAATACATCATCGCACCTTCAAAAATTGAAGTAGGTCAAGAAATCCTTTCGGCTGAAAATGCACCTGTTAAAGCAGGAAATTGTATGCCTTTGCGCAATATGCCATTAGGTACAACAATTCATTGTGTAGAATTAAAGCCGGGTAAAGGTGCGCAATTGGCCAGAAGTGCCGGTACTTCTGCACAACTGGTTGCAAAAGATGGAGCGTATGTGACTGTGCGCTTACGTTCTGGTGAGATGCGTAAAATCATGTCTGAGTGTAAGGCAGCAGTGGGTGAGGTTTCAAATTCGGAACACAACCTGATTTCGCTAGGTAAGGCAGGCGCATCCAGACATAGAGGTATTAGGCCAACGGTTCGTGGTGTTGCTATGAATCCGGTTGATCACCCGCATGGTGGTGGTGAAGGTCGTACTTCTGGTGGTAGACATCCTGTGTCTCCATGGGGTACACCTGCTAAAGGTTACAAAACTAGAAAAAACAAACGCACTGACAAGATGATTGTCAGACGCCGCAATAAGAAATAAGGGGTATAAAGAGTGCCACGTTCAATTAAAAAAGGTCCGTTTATTGATCATCATCTGCTTAACAAAGTTGAGGCAGCTGTTGCAACTAATAATAGGAAACCGATTAAAACCTGGTCAAGAAGATCTATGATTAGTCCTGATATGCTAGGTTTGACTATTGCCGTTCATAATGGGCGTCAGCATGTTCCCGTATTGATATCAGAAAATATGGTAGGACACAAATTGGGGGAATTTGCCCCAACTCGTACCTACAGAGGTCATATTGTTGATAAGAAAGCCAGAAGGTGATGATGATGGAAATTTCTGCTAAATTAAGTAATGCTCCATTATCAGCTCAAAAAGCTAGATTAGTCGGCGATCAAATACGTGGTCTTCCTGTTGAAAAAGCATTGAATACACTTAAATTCAGTACCAAAAAAGCGGCTGAAATAATGGTTAAGGTTTTAGAATCTGCCATAGCAAATGCTGAGCACAATGAAAGTGCAGATATTGATGAGTTGTTCGTTTCAACAGTATTTATTAATGAAGGTTCTACCTTGAAAAGGGTTCGAGCAAGAGCTAAGGGACGTGCGAATCATATCCTGAAAAGAACCTGTCATATAACCGTTAAAGTTTCAGAGTACGAGTAGAGGATAAAATGGGTCAAAAAGTACATCCAACGGGTATACGTCTCGGAATTGTTAAAGATTGGACTTCCAGATGGTATGCAAATAGCCAAAATTATCCGGTATACTTGCTACAAGACTTGAAGGTTCGAGAGTATATCAAGGAAAAATTAGCGCATGCTTCTGTGAGTCGTATTCAGATCAACAGGCCTGCAAACAACGCACAAATAACTGTACATACTGCACGTCCAGGTATCGTCATTGGTAAGAAGGGTGAAGATATTGATAAATTAAGGGTAGCAGTCTCAAAAATGATGGGCGTACCGGTTAAAATCAATGTTGAAGAAATAAGAAAACCTGAATTAGATGCAACATTAGTTGCTGAGGGTATAGCTCAACAACTGGAAAAAAGGATCATGTATCGTCGTGCCATGAAGCGTGCGGTTACTAATACTATGCGTCTAGGTGCTGAAGGTATTAAGATCAATGTTGGTGGTCGTTTAAATGGTGCAGAAATAGCACGAGGCGAATGGTATAGAGAGGGGCGTGTTCCTTTACATACATTGCGTGCAGATATTGATTATGGTACAGCAGAAGCAAACACTACTTATGGAATCATAGGCATTAAAGTCTGGATCTTTAAGGGTGAAGTATTTGATGTGGATGCAAACAGTGCATCTGCTAAATCTAACAGTAAATAACAGTTGAAGGGACAAAAAAATGCTTCAACCAAAAAGAACAAAATTTCGTAAGCAGCATAAAGGCAGAAATAACGGTGTTGCAGTTCGTGGTTCTTCGGTAAGTTTTGGAGAGTATGGACTTAAGTCATTGGGTCGTGGTAGAATTACCGCCCGCCAAATTGAGGCGGCACGTAGGACAATAACACGCCATGTAAAACGACAGGGGAAAATGTGGATCAGAATATTTCCTGATAAGCCAATTACTAAGAAGCCGTTGGAAGTGCGGATGGGTAAAGGGAAGGGTAGTGTGGAATTCTGGGTGGCACAAGTTAAACCAGGAACCATGTTATATGAAATTCAGGGGGTTCCTGAAGAAGTGGCACGTGCGGCGTTTGACTTGGCAGCCGCTAAGTTGCCTGTTAAAACAACCTTTGTAGCACGGACAATAATGTGATGAATGCAAGCGAATTACGTCAAAAGACAAAAGAAGAATTAAATTCATTGTTACTTGAAAAGTCACGTGAACAGTTTAATTTAAGAATGCAAAAAGGGACTGGTCAATTGGCCAAACCAGATCAAGTGAAGAAGGTAAGACGTGATATTGCCCGGATTCATACGATTTTAAATGAAATGGCGAGTGCATAGGCATGACTGAGAATAATGAAAAAATACGGACAGTAACTGGTCGTGTGGTAAGCGATAAAATGGATAAAACGATAACTGTTATGGTTGAACGCTTGATCAAATTTCCAATCTATGGGAAATATGTAAAACGTTCAACTAAGTATATGGCTCATGATGAGCAAAATCAGGCAAAGCAAGGTGATGTGGTTTCAATAACTTCATGTAGACCTTTGTCAAAAAACAAGACATTTAAATTGGTTTCAATATTAGAAAATTCAGATTGAAACTGTAAAATATTAATCGATATAATTGGGATTTAACAATGATTCAGATGCAAACTAGCCTTGATATCGCTGACAATAGCGGTGCAAAAAAGGTCATGTGTATCAAAGTATTAGGTGGCTCACACAGGCGGTACGCAGGTATTGGTGACATCATTAAAGTGAGTATAAAAGATGCAATTCCTCGCGGAAAAGTAAAAAAAGGCGAGGTATACAACGCATTAGTAGTTAGAACCCGCAAAGGCGTACGCAGGCCAGATGGCTCTGTGATTCGATTTGACGGCAATGCTGCAGTCATTTTAAACACCCAGTTACAGCCAATAGGGACTCGTATTTTTGGACCGGTAACTCGTGAATTGAGGGGTGAAAAATTCATGAAAATTATTTCACTTGCTCCAGAAGTATTGTAAAGGTAGGTCCAGATGCAAAAATTAAGAAAAGGTGATGAAGTTATTGTGCTTATCGGAAAAGATAAAGGTAAGCAAGGTAAGGTTCTGAAAATAATTGATGAGAAAAAAGTATTGGTTGAAGGGATTAACCGTGCCAAAAAACATCAAAAAGGAAACCCAAATGCGGGTGTGCAAGGCGGTATAATTGATAAGGATATGCCTATCAGTATTTCAAATGTTGGTTTGTATAATCCTGAAACAAAAAAGGCTGATCGAGTTGGCTTCAAGTTTCTAGATGATGGAAAAAAAGTCAGATATTTTAAATCTACTAACGAAGTAGTTGATGCATAGGATATAAAATCATGGCTAGACTAGAAACTGAATATAAACAAAACATAATTCCTGCTTTACAAAAGCAGTTCGGCTACAAATCGGTAATGGAAGTACCTAAACTGACTAAGATCACCCTTAATATGGGTGTCGGAGAAGCAGTAGCTGATAAAAAAGTAATACAGGCAGCGCTTTCTGATATGGAAAAAATTTCTGGACAGAAGCCTGTTGTAACATTATCAAGAAAATCAATTGCTGGTTTTAAAATTCGTGATGATATGGCTATAGGCTGTAAAGTGACTCTACGCAGTGACAAAATGTACGAGTTTTTAGATCGCTTGGTTAGTATTGCTATTCCTCGGATACGAGATTTCAGAGGAATGAGTCCTAAAAGCTTTGATGGTCGTGGAAATTATTCTATGGGTGTAACTGAACAAATCATCTTTCCAGAGATTGATTATGACAAGATTGACACCTTGCGCGGTATGGATATTTCTATCACAACAACAGCGGGATCAAATGAGGAAGGCTTGGCATTATTGAAGCTTTTCAATTTTCCATTTAAGAACTAAAGGGCGTATACAAATGGCTAAAAAATCTATGATTGCGCGTGAAAACAAGCGTAACAAGTTAGTCGGTAAATATGAAGTAAAAAGAAGGGCATTAAAAGAACTTATAAGAGACCCGAATACTTCAGACGAAGATAAAGAAGCAGCTCTGTTAAGTCTGCAAAAACTACCGCGTGATTCCAGTCCATCAAGACGCCGGAACCGTTGCAGTATAACTGGTCGTCCGCATGGTGTTTACCGTAAATTCGGTCTTGGTCGTAATAAGCTAAGAGAAGCAACAATGCGTGGTGATGTTCCCGGTTTGTCTAAAGCAAGCTGGTAATGTGGTTAGCAAGTTTTTGGAGATTATAAAATGAGTATGAGTGATCCAATTGCAGACATGTTGACCAGAATAAGAAATGGTCAATCTGCAGGAAAGAAAAGTGTTAAATTGCCTTCATCAAAATTGAAAGTCGCAATTGCAAATGTTTTGAAGGAAGAAGGTTATATTACTGACTTTAAAACAGAAACAACTGGCAGTCACACTGAAATGACAGTTGATTTAAAGTATTATCAAGGTGTGCCTGTTATAGAGAAAGTCAAAAGGGTCAGTAGACCAGGGCTTAGAATCTATAAATCCAAAGATGAACTTCCTAAAGTTCTTGCTGGATTGGGTATTGCAATCGTTTCAACTTCTAATGGTGTAATGACTGACCGTGCTGCCCGTGCAATTGGGCATGGCGGTGAAGTTATTTGCACTGTTTGTTAGAGGGTAGGTGTGTTATGTCAAGAGTAGCAAATGCAGCTGTAAATATACCTGGTGGTGTTGATGTCAAATTAGATGGCATTACCATGACTGTAAAAGGTAAAGGTGGTCAGTTGACATATAAGATACATAAAGATGTGAGCGTTGATATTAATGGCAACGTCATTCAAGTAAAATGGAATGATGCTATCAAGAATGCTAAAGCTCAAGCAGGAACAACAAGAGCGTCTATCAACAATATGATGACTGGCGTTTCAGAAGGTTTTGAAAAAAAATTAACCTTGATTGGTGTTGGTTACAGAGCTCAAATTAAAGGCAACTTGCTAACACTTGCTTTAGGTTTTTCCAATCCGGTTGAGTATCAAGTGCCTGAAGGTATTACAATTGAAGCTACCAGCCAGACTGAATTAATTGTAAAAGGTAATGATAAACAAAGAGTTGGTCAAGTAGCTTCAGAAATCAGAGCATTTCGTCCGCCAGAACCCTATAAAGGGAAAGGTGTGAGATATACTGATGAGTATGTCGCACGTAAAGAAGCCAAGAAGAAGTAGGTTAGGATAATGGATAAGAAAGCATCTCGATTAAAGCGTGCGTTAAGACAACGCAGTAAAATAAAGCAGCTAGGCGTTAATAGACTCACGGTACATAAAACATCGCAGCATATTTATGCTCAAGTTATGAGTGAAGATGGTACAGCCACAGTTGCAAGTGCCTCAACATTAGAAGCAGAAATTAAAGGTAGTCAAGCCAATACGGGGAATGCTGTTTCAGCAGTTGCAGTAGGCAAGGCTATCGCAAAAAGAGCATTAGAAGCGGGTGTAACAGAAGTAGCTTTTGATCGTTCGGGTTTTAAATACCATGGTCGTGTTAAAGCATTAGCAGATGCTGCACGTGAAGCCGGTTTGAAGTTCTAGGAGAATATAATGGCTACATCAGGACCTCAAGGTCAAGCAAGTGCAGATGGTTTTCAGGAAAAGTTAGTTTCTGTTAGACGTGTTGCTAAAGTTGTTAAAGGTGGTAGAGTATTTGGTTTTGCTGCATTGACAGTAGTTGGTGACGGGCAAGGCAGAGTTGGCTACGGGGTAAGTAAAGCAAGAGAAGTTCCTATTGCGATACAAAAATCCCTAGAGCAAGCAAGAAAAAACATGCGCAAAGTACAGTTAAAAGAAGGAACTTTGCAGTATACAGTTACTGGTGAAACAGGTGCAGCAAAAGTTTATATGCAGCCAGCTTCTGAAGGTACTGGTATTATCGCGGGTGGCGCAATGCGTGCTGTTTTCGAAGTTGTTGGCGTGCATAATGTCTTGGCTAAATGCATAGGTACTAATAATCCTATTAATGTTGTGAGAGCAACAATTAAAGGATTGACTGAAATGAAAAATGCTGAACAAATCGCGGCTAAACGTGGTTTGACAGTTGACCAAATCATTGGATAGAAATCATGGCGGATAAAAAAATAAGTGTAACCATGACTAAAAGCAAGTTTGGACGGCTAAAAAGTCATCGAGCATGTTTAAAAGGATTGGGTTTGCGTAAAATACGTCAAACAGTTGAAGTAATTGATACTCCTGAAAACCGGGGAATGATCAATAAAGTATCATACATGCTGAAAGTTGAGGAAGTGTCATGAATTTAAATACTATTCAGTCGGCATATGGCTCTAGGAAACAAGCTAAAAGAGTAGGTCGAGGAATCGGTTCTACTTTAGGTAAAACTTGTGGTCGAGGTCATAAAGGCCAGAAATCACGTAGCGGTGGCTTCCATAAAGTCGGCTTTGAGGGTGGTCAAATGCCTTTGCAACGTAGATTACCTAAAGTTGGTTTTAGTTCAAGAGTTAAAAAATATTCTTCAGAAGTAACATTGTATGAAGTAGGCTCTTTGGAATCAGATGTTGTGGATTTACAAGCATTGATTGCAGCTAATCTTGTACCTGCTTTTACTAAAACAGTAAAAGTAATTAAATCAGGTGAAATAGCAAAGTCTATCACTATCAAAGGATTGAAATTAACTGCAGGAGCAAAGGAATCAATAGTAGCTGCTGGTGGCAAAGTAGAGGCATAAGTGAGTACTTCAAGAGCAGAAATGACAAGCAAAAGCGGAGCATTTGCAGAGTTGAGATCAAGGTTGTTATTTGTACTTGGCGCCTTCTTCGTTTATCGTGTGGGTGCCCATATACCGGTGCCAGGAATTGATCCAAATGCATTGGCAATAATGTTTGAACAGCAAAGTGGCTCTATACTTGATATGTTCAATATGTTTTCCGGTGGTGCTTTAATGCGCTTAAGTCTATTTGCCCTCGGAATTATGCCGTATATATCGTCATCAATTATTATGCAATTGATGACAGTCGTTATTCCCACAATGGAGCAGATTAAGAAAGAAGGGGAATCTGGTCGAAGAAAAATTTCTCAATATACCCGATACGGAACAGTTGTTTTAGCGACTTTTCAGGCTATAGGAATTTCCATGGCACTGCAAAACCAGACTGCTGGTGGGTTGGGTGTTGTAATTCATCCGGGTGTCAGTTTTATATTTATTACAACGATCACTCTTGTAACGGGCACCATTTTTCTTATGTGGCTGGGGGAGCAAGTGACAGAACGTGGTATAGGTAATGGTATATCACTCATTATTTTTGCTGGTATAGTTTCAGGTCTTCCTAAAGCTATTGGTGGTACGCTTGAGTTAGCTCGTACTGGTGAAATGAACGGTGCATTTATAGTGCTGTTATTTTTGATTGCTATTGCAGTGACTGCGCTTGTTGTTTTTGTCGAGCGTGGCCAGCGCAGGATAATCATAAATTATCCTAAGCGGCAGCAGGGTCGAAAAATGATGGCGGGGCAAAGTAGTTTTTTACCTTTAAAGCTTAATATGGCAGGTGTAATACCACCTATCTTTGCATCCAGTATTATTTTGTTTCCTTCAACAATTGCAGGTTGGTTTAGTAGTAATGAAGGCTTTGGTTGGTTACAGGATGTTTCGACTATGCTATCTCCTGGACAGCCCATCTATGTGCTATTTTACGCTACAGCAATTATATTTTTCTGTTTCTTTTATACAGCGTTAGTTTTTAATTCAAAAGAAACTGCAGATAATCTTAAACGATCAGGTGCATTCCTTCCTGGAATTAGACCTGGAGTACAGACTACTGCATACATAGACAAAGTGATGACACGATTGACATTAGTCGGTGCTTTTTATATTACTTTAGTATGTTTGTTGCCTGAATTTATGATTGTCTATTGGAATGTACCTTTCTATTTTGGTGGTACGTCTCTATTAATCATTGTTGTGGTAGTGATGGATTTTATTTCTCAGCTACAAACACATATGATGTCTCAACAATATGATGGCCTGATGAAAAAGGCTAATCTGAAAAGATAATTTAACAAAAGAGGTTCGACGTGAAAGTCCGCGCATCCGTAAAAAAAATCTGTAGAAATTGCAAAGTAGTTAAAAGAAATGGTGTTGTAAGAGTAATTTGTAAAGATGGGCGTCATAAACAACGTCAGGGATAAATTTTATTGCGCATATTGTGTTATTATGCTATACTTGCGCGCTTAACTTTGGAATACCGTAGTAGGAGTATCTGGATGGCACGTATTGCCGGAATCAATGTAGCAGACCATAAACACGCAGAAATAGCTTTAACAGCAATTTATGGTATTGGTCGTCAAACTGCTAGACAAATTTGTGAACAGGTTAAAATTAAACCTTCAGTAAAAATCAAAGAACTCTCAGAAGAGCAGTTAGAGACAATACGAAAAGCGATCTCGGTAATGACTGTAGAAGGTGATCTGCGACGCGAAGTCTCAATGAATATTAAGCGATTGATGGACTTGGGTTGTTTTCGTGGTATTAGACATAGAAGAGGTTTGCCATTAAGAGGGCAGCGTACTCGAACAAATGCGCGTACCCGTAAAGGTCCTCGTAAACCAATTAGAAAATAAGATATTCTGTAAAGGCTAAGTAAAATGGCAACTCAAAAACGTATAAAAAAGCGTATAAAAAAAGAAATAGCAGATGGTATTGCTCATGTGCATGCGTCTTTTAATAATACAATTGTAACAATTAGTGACCGGAAGGGTAATGCTCTGGCGTGGGCAACAGCAGGTGGATCTGGTTTTAGAGGTTCGCGTAAAAGTACACCATTTGCTGCTCAGGTTGCTGCTGAAAGAGCGGGGACAGTGGCTTTAGAATATGGTATGAAAAATTTAGACGTCATGATTAAAGGCCCTGGGCCTGGTCGTGAATCAGCAGTTAGATCGTTGAATAATCTGGGTTTTAAGATCAATAATATAGTTGATGTAACGCCAATTCCACACAATGGATGTCGTCCACCTAAAAAGCGCCGCGTTTAAAATATTTGGAGTAGTAAAATGGCAAGATATCTTGGCCCAACTTGTAAATTAAGTCGTAGAGAAGGTACTGACCTTTTATTAAAAAGCAGAGGAAAGTCTCTGGAAGGGAAGTGTAAGCTAGAGCAAAGACCTGGGCAGCATGGAGCTGCACGTACAAGAAACTCTGATTATGCTTTGCAATTACGTGCAAAACAAAGAATACGTAGAATTTATGGGATTTTAGAAAAGCAGTTTAGAAACTACTATAAGGCGGCTGATTTAAAGAAAGGGGCCACAGGTTCAAATCTGCTTAATTTATTAGAATCCAGACTCGACAATGTGGTCTACAGAATGGGCTATGCCAGTACGCGCGCAGAAGCTCGTCAGTTAGTGTCTCATAAAGCAATTTTAGTCAATGATCAGATAACCAACATACCTTCTTTACAGGTGAATATTGGTGATGTGATTAAAATAAGAGAGAAATCAAAAAAACAGCAGAGAATTATAGAATCGCTCACTGTAACCGATCAATATGGATTTCCTTCATGGGTTGAAGTGAATCAAAAAGAAATGGAAGGTGTATTTAAATCACTTCCAGAGCGTGCTGACTTAGGCGCTGATATGAATGAGCAGTTAGTTGTTGAACTATACTCTAAATAATTGTTACTGAGATATAAACTATGCAGAATACTCTTTCTGGTTTGCTTAAGCCTAAATTGGTCGAGGTAGTCAGTCATAACGTTAATCATTCAAGAATTGTCATTGAGCCTTTAGAGCGAGGTTTTGGTCATTCTTTGGGCAACGCATTAAGAAGAGTGATGTTGTCTTCTGTCCCTGGGTGTGCGGTTACTGAAGTCGAAATCGAGGGTGTGCAGCATGAGTACACTACTATTGATGGTGTTCAGGAAGATGTCATTGATATCTTGCTGAATTTAAAGAATCTTGCAATTATCATGCACTCTAAGGACGAAGTAGAGTTAACCTTGTCAAAATCAGGTGCGGGAGTTGTAACTGCTGCTGATATTGATTTGCCACATGATGTAGAAATTATCAATCCTGATGTTGTTATTGCTAACTTAACAGAATCTGGAAACTTAAATATCAAGCTTAAGGTTGAAAGGAATAGAGGTTATATTCCGGCAAGTGTTAGAAAAGAACAAAACACTGTGGTTGCACCGGTTGGAGTGCTTTTACTGGATGCATCTTTTAGTCCCGTGGACAGGGTTTCTTATACTGTTGAGAGTACGCGTGTTGAGCAGCGGACGAATTTGGATAAGCTTATAATTGAGCTGGAAACAAATGGTACTGTAGATCCTGAAGAAACTGTAAAATTGGCTGCAACTATATTGCATGATCAACTATCTGTATTTGTTGATTTTGAGAAGGTAAATGAACAGATAGTTGAGGATATTGTACCAGCTGAACCAGAATTTGATCCTGTTCTATTAAGACCAGTTGATGATTTGGAGCTTACAGTGCGATCTGCTAACTGCTTAAAAGCTGAAAACATTTTTTATATAGGTGATTTGATTCAACGTACTGAAGTTGAGTTATTAAAGACGCCCAATCTCGGAAAAAAATCTCTTACAGAGATTAAAGATATTTTGGCATTGAAAGGTTTGTCTTTGGGTATGAGGCTGGAAAACTGGCCCCCTGAAAACTTAATTGATCAAAGCCAAACAGCAATTTAACATTAAGGTCTAAAGAAATGAGACATCGTAAGACGGGCAGACAATTAAATAGAAATAGCAGTCATCGTAAAGCTATGTTCAGTAATATGGCAACATCTTTATTCAGACATGAGCTGATCAAAACAACTCTACCTAAGGCTAAAGAGTTACGTGGTTTTGCTGAGCCTTTAATAACTTTATCTAAAGATGATTCTGTTGCTAAAAGGCGTTTAGCTTTTTCAAAACTGCGTGATCGTGAAGTCGTTACAAAGTTGTTTAATGAGTTGGGCCCTCGATATCAGGAGCGTCCAGGTGGTTACCTAAGAATCATAAAATGTGGTTTTAGAACTGGCGATTCGGCTCCTATGGCCTATGTGGAATTGGTTGATAGGCCAGAAACTGAGGTACTGGAAGAAGATTGATAACTTCTTAGTGCGAAACAAACAAAAAAACCGGTCTATACCGGTTTTTTTGTATCAGTAGGAATGATGTTACCCCAATATCAACTTTATTATCTGATCTTCTCTTTCTTAATCTGGTTATTCGCTGCTTTTGTGAAAGTTGAGAGTGGTAGAAAATTGATCGATGGTAACTGTTTTTATGTATGGCGTAATTATACAAATTCTATGGGGTAGGTATATTCTATACAAAACGCACTCAACTATTAATTTGACTATTAACCTATTATAAGTTACTCACAAATTTGACATTAAACTGGATTAACTTCACAAGCGGTGTCATTCCGACTGGTGGAAGGAATCTTGAGTCTAGGTTACTGCTGAGCAGCAAGATTTCTCGGTAATTGCTTTCTGCAGCCCCCTATCTTCTGCATCTCTGTGTCGTCCCCGCAGGTCGAAATGACAGTCCACTAAAATCTTTAAAACTATCAGGAGTGACTTATTCTAAAGTTTAGCCTGTGCTTTCTTGATAGCCATTATATTTTAAAAGAAAGCGCCCCTCCGTTTTTTAATTAAACGGAGGGCTAGGCTAGCGAGATACGTGTATTGATAGCAGACGGTTGGTTTCGTAATGAGTCGAGTCTCTCTATGATGGGGCGCAAATAACTGGGTTGGCAGTTTGTTTGGTGGGGGTAGTATAGAGGAAATGTCTCAGTGTACTGAGTTACAGATTTACTAATATAGTGGTGTTGTAGGATGACAGAAGTTATTTTTCCAATAGTTCTATTTTGTTGGGTTTTCCATTCCATTCATCGGCATCTTCTAGGCCATCTTTAACTTCAGTTATTACTGGCCAATTAGCTGATAATTCAGCATTAAGGGCGATAAAGTGCTCCTGGCCTTCAGGTAGTTCGTCCTCGGCAAATATCGCCTCTGCAGGGCACTCGGGTTCGCACAAGGTGCAGTCTATACATTCTTCCGGATCAATTACTAAAAAATTTGGTCCTTCATGGAAGCAATCCACAGGGCAAACATCAACGCAATCAGTAAATTTACACTTAATACAGTTTTCAGTAACGACAAAAGTCATGGCATTTTCCAAGTTAAGAGTCTAAAAATTATTTGGATATATTAGCAGAAAGTTAGGATATGCAAGAGGAATTTTTAAGTTTATGATTGCATAAAATAATAGAGAGGATACTTATGTGGATGAGGGTGTGGTTCTAATTGGAATTTGCGCTGTAAAACAAAGATAAGAATTTATTCTTTCCTGAATTTAACTTTCTTTGTTTTGTTTTCTTTAAGGCAATTAAGGCTTCATTCTTTAATTGTGTATCAGCATATAACTGTTCTGTACGAATGGGAGCTTTTATAGCTAATTTTAAATACTTCGAGGCTTCAGTTATTTTGTCTTTTGAAAGCAGATAATCAGCATAAAAATAATTTGCATCTATACTATCAGGGTTTATAGTCAGCCCTTTTTTTAGTAGTTGTTCAGCCATATTGAAGTCGCCATAAGAAATAGGCCAGCCGGGTGTTAGGTAATAAAGTGTTCCCAGCGTCACAAAAGCTGCGCCATCAAGTGCGTTTGGATCCTTTTTAATTGATACCTCTAATAATGATTTTGCTTTGTCAATTGATTCCAATGCAGTAAACGGGGTTTCGAATGCTGCGTTTGTTGAAATGATGATGGCTTTCCAGATCATTAATTCAACAGAGTGTGGGTGCTTTTTGGCTAGTTTTTCCGTTTTTGCTAAAAGCTCTATGTATCCACTGTTTTGCTCTGTAATGGATTTAGCATAGTAAATGTGTGCCCATTGAGACTCAATGTTGTTTATTTCAGGTGTTATATTAGTTGCAGATGCTAGGTTACTAAGTAGTAGTAGCAAAAAAGCAACAAAGGTTGTCTTTTTCATACAACAAAATATAAAGCAATTTTGAAATAATTACAATCATTATTTTTTCTTATTAGCAGGATTCCAGTTCTTGAAGGGGTTGTTACACAAACTGTTGTTGTAATATCTTAAATCGTCTGTTACCTCTACGCCAGCCCAGGCAGGCTTGTGAAACTTTTCGCCAATTTCAGATAATTCAATTTCAGCTACAATTAAGCCTAAATTGGCACCTTCGAAAACATCAATTTCCCATAGATGTTGTTTATATGTAACAAAGTGACGTGTTTTTTCTATCATGGGTTTTTCGCATAATGTATCTAAAATTTCTATTCCTTCTTTAAAAGGTATTTCATATTCATATTCTTGTCTGTATGTGCCGATGGTTGCGCTTTTAATATTTAGCCATGCTTTATTGTCTGAGATACGAATTCGTATTGACCTTTTATTGTCACTGACAAGGTAGCCTTGTTTATATCGAATTGATTTGCTGATGTTCTTTTGCCAGTCATCATTTATTAGTAAAAACTTATGTTCTATTTCTATTGGCATATTTGTAGTTTTAGTTTGAAAGGTTTGTTTGGATATTTCATGTTTAAGAGGCAAATTATATCGATAATATCCGGTCTCTTTTTCTTTATTTTATTAATAGGCAATGATAGAGTTATAATACTGTATCAAATTACTAGGTATTTATTTCCTGGTAGTTTTTCATTATAAAATTTCACACAAAACGGAGATAACAATGGCTATTGAATTGCCAGCTTTGCCTTATGCTAAAGATGCGTTAGCGCCTCATATATCTGAAGAAACTCTTGAGTTTCACTATGGAAAACATCACCAGACTTACGTAACTAATCTTAATAATTTGATTTCAGGTACTTCCTTTGAGGATGCCTCTTTAGAGTCTATCGTTATGCGTTCTGAAGGTGGTATGTTTAACAATGCCGCACAAATCTGGAATCATACTTTTTATTGGAATAGTCTGTCTCCTAATGGTGGGGGTGCTCCTTCCGGTGCTTTAGCAGATGCTATAAATGCTAAATTTGGTTCATTTGATGAATTTAAAGCTGAATTTACAAAATGTGCGGTTACTACATTTGGTTCTGGTTGGGCTTGGCTGGTTAAAAATGCTGATGGAAGTATAGAATTGGTCAGTACAAGTAATGCGGCAACTCCATTGACTGAAGGCCAAGCTCCATTATTGACTTGTGATGTCTGGGAGCATGCATATTATATTGACTATCGAAATGCCAGGCCTAAGTACTTAGAAGCTTTTTGGGCTTTAGTTAACTGGGATTTTGCATCAGCAAACTTTTCTGCTTAATTTCTATAAGTACTCGTTATTAATCGCTACACTCTTAATGGGGGTAGCGGTTTTTATGTCTATTAATTTTCGGTGTTTCAATAGTGGATATAGAGTTGAGCAGTGGCTTGTCTACAAAGAGTATGCGTTTGTACTTAACAAAACAAGCAATTTAAACAAGTGTGTGTGACTACGCAGAGGACCACTGTTTAGCTTTTTAACTTTGTCAAAATAATGTTGTTTGGGGTGTTAATATTTACTGGGCACAAAAAAACCCACTCAATTGCTTAAGTGGGTTTTTCTAAGTAATGAATTAGTAGTTATTTCTTTTTGTTACGTTCCTGTACTTCTTTTATTACTTCTTCTGCCACGTTTTTAGGGCACGGCATGTAATGTGAGAATTCCATAGAGAACTGTCCGCGACCTGAAGTCATGGTGCGTAAATCACCGATATAGCCAAACATTTCGCTCAAAGCGACGTCGGCTTTAATGCGAACGCCAGTTACACCAGCTTCTTGTGATTTGATCATGCCACGACGACGGTTAAGGTCACCAATGACATCACCAACATGATCTTCAGGGGTGAATACGTCAACATGCATGATTGGTTCAATCAGCTGAGGTCCAGCTTTTGGAATGGACTGGCGATAGGCTGCTTTTGCTGCAATCTCAAATGCAACGGCTGATGAATCCACAGCGTGGTAAGCACCGTCAAGCAATGTTACTTTGAAGTCTAAGCATGGGAAACCCGCTAAAACACCTGTATCTATGCTGTTTTTAAAGCCTTTTTCTACTGCAGGCCAGAATTCTCTTGGTACATTACCGCCTGTTACTTTAGATTCAAAAACGAAACCAGATCCAGGCTCGCCTGGATCGATCATGTAATCAATTTTACCGTATTGACCAGAGCCACCTGATTGTTTTTTATGTATGTAGCTATCTTCGATACTTTTGGTGATAGTTTCACGATAAGCCACTTGCGGTTTACCTACTTCAACATCAACACCGTGAGTACGCTTTAGGATATCAATTTTTATATCCAGGTGTAATTCGCCCATTCCTTTTAAGATAGTTTCACCGCTATCCTCGTCAGTTTCAACGCGGAAAGAAGGATCTTCTGCAATCATCTTGCCGATTGCAATACCCATTTTTTCAGAGCCGGCTTTATCTTTAGGTGCAACAGCAATTGAGATTACCGGGTCTGGAAAGACCATGGGCTCAAGTGTTGCTGGATGTTTAGGGTCGCACAGTGTATGGCCTGTTTTAACACTTTTCATTCCTACAACAGCAATAATATCACCTGCTTGAGCAGAATCCAGTTCGATACGTTCGTCAGCGTGCATTTCTACTAAACGACCAATACGTTCAGTCTTTCCTGTGAAACTGTTCATTATGGTCATGCCTTTTTCGATTTTACCGGAGTAAATACGAACAAAGGTTAATGCGCCGTAACGGTCGTCCATAATTTTAAATGCTAATGCGCGTAAAGGTTTGTCAGCATCAACGATAGCAAACTCGCCTGTTTCTTCACCTTCCTCATTAACTTCCGGTTGTGGCTTAACCTCAGTTGGACTAGGAAGATAGTCAATAACAGCGTTAAGGAGAGGCTGAATACCTTTGTTTTTAAAAGCAGAACCACAGTAAGTAGGGAAGAAATCAAGGTTGATTGTTCCTTTACGAATACACGCTTTGATAGTTTCCATGTCTGGCTCTTCGCCATCCAGGTATTTTTCCATCGCGTCGTCGTCTTGCTCAACGGCTGTTTCAATGAGTTTTTCACGCCATTCTTCAACTTTGTCCACCATGTCGGCAGGCACGTCTTGTATTTCGTAATTCGTTGGGTCCCCAGAGTTGTCCCATACCCACGCTTTGCGAGTAAGTAAGTCAACTACGCCACTGAACTCATCTTCTTCACCGATAGGTAAAACCATAACCAGAGGGTGTGCACCTAAAACATCTTCAACTTGCTTGACTACACGATAAAAATCAGCGCCTAAGCGATCTAGTTTATTGACTAGAATGATGCGAGCAACTTCTGAGTCGTTGGCATATCGCCAGTTAGTTTCAGACTGTGGCTCAACACCGCCAGAACCACAAAATACACCTATACCGCCATCAAGAACTTTTAGAGAGCGGTATACTTCAATAGTAAAGTCGACGTGTCCTGGTGTGTCAATAATGTTGAAGCGGTGATCATTCCAGAAGCAAGATGTTGCGGCTGATTGAATGGTGATTCCACGTTCCTGCTCTTGTTCCATGAAGTCTGTTGTAGCAGCACCATCATGTACTTCGCCTAACTTATGGATTTTACCTGTAAGTTTTAAAATGCGCTCGGTTGTTGTGGTTTTACCAGCATCAACGTGGGCGAATATACCGATGTTTCTATAGAGAGATAGATCTGTCATGTTTGTACTCTAAAAATGAAAATAAAAAAACTGTAAATCCTCTTATTAATAAAGGCCGATCCTTCAATAATAGGGGTATTTATACTTTTAGGCGGGTCATCTCAATATTTGTATCTAACCAGCTTTTAAGGCGATAAATAAAAGCACTTGTTTGGGTATTCAAAGATATAATAAAATTTATACTTCGAAAATCCTCCTATTCTACACTAAAGTTTTAAAAAAACAGAGTGCTAGTATTTTAATATTGTTAAAACTTTAAAGAAAAGGCTTTTAGGTGCAGATTATTTTAACCGAATAGGGCTATAAACATCTGGGTTTTAATGAAAAATCTATGGGAAGTTAACTATCCTGTTTTATTTTTAACTCTTTAAGTTTCATTAACGCATAGAGTGTATTCAGTGTAGGAGTGAAGATTTTTTCTCTTTTAGCGGCTCTGACAGTATTTCCCAGGATAGCTTCTGTTTCCATCGCCTGATTGTTTTCATAATCCAATAACATACTTGTTTTATATGGAGGCATGGCATAGGTATTTTTTATATTAATAGCTATGCTGTCTTCAGGTAATGGATGTCCACAGGCTTGTGCAATTGTACTGACTTCCTGCATGATAGTACGCACCAATGCTTCTTGGGTGCTGAGTATATCTTGTGTTGAAAGGCCGTCAGACAACACTGAGAGCGGATTGAATGATGCGTTCCAAAGACACTTTAACCAGCGACTACTTATAATTTGATCAGTAATGATAGATTCAATACCGGCTAGATTGATTAAGTTGCTTAAGTGCTGC
>Ga0256847_1000160_pt1 | contig 46232 bp, 44 predicted proteins | sample TeddybearmetaG_FD_189099 | JGI IMG/M metagenome (GOLD analysis project Ga0256847, IMG submission 189099) | Hydrothermal vent microbial communities from East Pacific Rise, Pacific Ocean - Teddybear | ecosystem: Environmental > Aquatic > Marine > Hydrothermal vents | place: Pacific Ocean: East...
GAAGATGGGGGGGAAGAAGATGGGGGGGAAGAAGATGGGGGGGAAGAAGACGGTGACGATGAAGAAGAGGGTGGTGAGGGCATGGAGGGGCTACTGGAAGGCACTCCCGGTAAGGAAGGAGGTGCGCTGGATGGAATCGGGGATGCCGAGGGTATGGATGGAGTAGACGGCGGAGATTGTGATTGTTGTGGTGACTTGCAAGCAGTCACTCCAAAAATCAGAAGCATAAAAAGTACTCCGGGAAATTTTGTCATTGCACACCCACCTATGCTAGTAAGACTCTATTGGCTTCCAGTTAATCCTATCCTATTGGAACGCATACCGCAGTGGGAGTTCGCCTGGAGCAACAGATATTCAGTATATATTCAGACTATTTCTATAATTTTTGTAGTAAGAAGATAATTCTATTCGGGACTGGTATTTGATTGGGGCGTGGTATCGGTAATAATCGGGGCTTTGATCGCTTCTATTTCACGCGCTTTTGCTGAGTAATAGGTGAATTCGTACTTAAGTAAGCGATCTTCTGTACGTACAGGAATACCATTCTCTATCTGGGGACGAAATCGGGCCATTTTAACCGCCCGTCTTACCTTTACGTCCATAATATTGGGCGGGGCTGAGTGCAGGTTTTTAACTTCTTTGGTATGTCCGCGGGTATCAATTGCGTATCCGATATCCACGGTTCCGGTTCTGGCCTGTTGTTTTGTAGCATCGTCCGGAACCTTGGGGTCGGATGGCAGAGGCATATAGAGCTGCACTGGATCTGCAAACAGCTCATCATACATACCGGCATTTTCTTCCGGCGCTTCGTTGATTAAATCTATGGAATGTCTATACAGAACACCGGCTCGTTTGGGTTTGTCAAATAGCAGGTTCCAGTCAGCAAGATCTACCACCGCTCTGGCGGTATCACCAGAACCAAAGTCAGGATTATTTTTCATAATACGAACTATTTCCTGTAGTGCGTGTTCGCCTTCGGAGTACCTGTGCACCTGTGGCTGATCCTGAAGTGCCAGAGGCGAGTTAGTCGAGTTTGTGGAAATTCTAAATGCGCCCTTCGACTGGGAGCGGTGATAGGGTGGAAAACGCTCCAGTTTGTAAGAATCTGCCAGACCAGAGTAAACCTTGAGCAAGCGAGGATCCGTTCCACTGGAATCTTCTACGATTAACATCCTGGCATGTTCATACAAGCCACGTGCAGAATAGATGTTGTTTGTTCTTTTGTACCAATCAGCCAGATGATACAGGCCGGGTAACAGATCAATATTTAACGGACCCATACTGCGACGCAAAATATTGTAGGCATATTCCTGTTTTTCATTGGCTTTAATTATGTCCCCAATCGACACCAGGGCATTGGCTTCTTTATATACTGCTGGAACCTGGTTCATTGTATGCAAGCCCTGGTTTACGCGTTGAATATGCAGTGAGCGTCCGTACATCTCCAGAGCTCCAATTACATCGTCCTGTAGCTCCAGTGCGGTTCCGAGCATTAACAGCGGATTTGCAAGGTCCAACGCATACCGGGAATCTTGCGCCTCTATCTGTTTGATGTAGCTGCGCATGTTTGATTCGACCTCGGCGAACTCTCGACTGTGTAGCTGTCTCTTGGCTTCGAGTAGAATGTAGTCATGTGAGCTTGCGTAACCGGAAGGAACACTGGACAGTGAGTCAATGGATTCAGAATCTGCAGCGTGAATATAGTTGTCGACAATGAAGATCGGCTGGACGATTAGAAGCAGGGTCCATAAGCTAGCTGTAAAGCTAAAATTCGGCGTGAAACTGACTCGATTCATAATGGGCATAGATTGCTTAGACTACATAGATGCTAATGGGTTCACCGGAGGAAGTGTTAGCTGCAAGACGCGTCAAGTCAAGCCTCAACTTAGCAGGAAACAAGGATAAATTTATGGTAGAAAGTTCGAAAATGCGGGTGGTGAGATCACTGGATGCAAGCGGTTTGGTCTGTCCTGAGCCTCTAATGTTGGTGCGTGCAGAACTAAGAACGATGGATTCAGGCGAGTTGTTAAGTATCACAGCAACCGATCCGTCCACCAGCAGGGATTTAAACAACTTTTGCAGATTTATGGGACATAGTCTTGAATCAGAAAGTAGTGACAATGCTATCTGGGTCTTTGTCTTGCGCAAAGGATGAAAGCTGGTCGGATCATAGAATTGTTTAATACTGTGTTTGAACAAAAATACAATACAGTCTTGTGCGGTGGTGCAAATGAACCTCTGTATGTTCCAGGTGGCTGCGATGCGACAGAACCATCTCGACTGTATTTTAGTTTCGATTTTCCAAGAAGTGCATTACATGAAATTTCCCACTGGTGTATCGCCGGGTCCAGACGTAGAAAACTTGTAGATTTTGGTTACGAGTATGCACCACCGCCCAGGTTACCAGCTGAACAAAAGCAGTTTTTTGCGCTGGAACTTAAAACCCAGACACTGGAGTACATTTTCTGTAAGGCCGTACGTCTAAAATTTTCCCCCAGTGCCGACAACCTGAGGGTAAACCATGAAACAGTTACGCACTATATGCAACATATACGCGATAATGCAACGGCGTGGCTGCATGGCGGAATTAAGGGAGATGCAGGCGTGTTTCTGGAAAAGCTACAGAGCGTGAATAAGGTTATTTAAAAATGGATACAGTAGAAATCGTAGTTGCAGGGGCCGGGGTGATTGGCTTAGCTGTTGCCAGAGCATATGCCAGAGAGGGACGGGAGGTTTTATTACTGGAGCGTCATAGCAGTATAGGTACAGAAATTAGCAGCCGAAACTCGGAGGTTATTCATTCGGGTATTTATTATCCACGCAATAGTTTGAAAGCCGAGATGTGTGTTTTGGGTAAGGCGCTGCTTTATGAGTATTGCGACGCCTACTCCGTTGCCCATAAACGGTGTGGTAAATTGATATTGGCAACCAATGAGAGTCAATTTGATACATTACGGTTATATCAAAAACGTGCTGAGGAAAACGGAGCTGGCGAGCTTTGTTGGATGGATGCTCGTGAAATCGCCAATCGGGAACCTGAAGTATTTTGTTTGGCTGGCGTATTTTCGGAATCGACAGGCATCATTGATACACATGCATATATGATGAGCCTTCTGGGTGATTTTGAGGCTCACTCGGGATCCATCGCACTCAATACCGCACTAACAGGCTGGCGCAGGGAGGGAGGTAGTATTCGGGTCGATTGTGGGGACTTTGCTTTAAAAACAAGAGTACTAATTAATGCGTGTGGTCTTAACACACCCGCGGTTGCGAATATGTATCGGAACACTCGACAGCTGGAGACACACTACGCGAAAGGACATTATTACACCTTGTCGGGAAAATCGCCCTTCAACAGTCTGGTTTATCCCGTCGCCGAGTCGGGCGGGCTTGGTGTGCATGTAACGCTGGATATGGCAGGGCAAGCACGATTTGGGCCGGATGTCTGCTGGATCGATTCAGAGGATTACGGCTTTGAGGAACTCAACCGGGATGCATTTGTTAAGGCTATCCAGGCTTACTACCCAAAACTTGAACTGGACAACTTGCAGCCTGGTTATACCGGGATTAGACCAAAATTGGCAGGGCAGGGAATTGAAAAGGATTTTCTGATAGAAGGGGAATCTCAGCACGGCGTTCCGGGTCTCGTTAATCTGGCGGGAATTGAGTCGCCCGGTTTAACGGCATCGCTGGCCATTGCGCAGCATGTAGTTGCTATGTGTAGTTAAAATTCGGGGCGTTACATACTTGAGTAAACAGGATAAATTCAGGATCGGATTGATTGTAAACCCGGTTGCCGGTATTGGTGGTCCGCTCGCGCTGCATGGTAGTGATTACGTGGGTGTTTCCAGTTTAAATGACAGTGTAACAAACAAGCGAGTAGAGCAGTTTTTACAATCCCTTCAGTCCTGGGCAGAACAAGTAGAATTTTTCTGTTGGGGTGAAGCGATGGGGGAGTTTGCCCTGAAGCTATTCTCCTTCTCTTATCTCGTGTTAGGCAATAGTAAAAAGCCCAGTAGCGCTGCCGATACTCGTATGGCCTGCAAAGCCCTGGTAGCACAGAGGATTGACCTACTGGTTTTTGCGGGAGGAGATGGCACCGCAAGAGACGTTGTCGACAGCGATATACATGCCCAGCCAGTACTCGGCTTACCCACAGGTGTGAAAATGCATTCCGGAGTTTTTGCGCTTAGCCCTGCGGCGGCGGTTGAAATTATTACAAAATTGATAGATGGGACTTTGGTTGGCGCTCAGGCCCGTGAAGTAAGGGATATTGATGAGCAGATGCTCAAAATTGGCAAACTAAACAGCAGTTACTATGGAGAATTGCAGGTACCGGTGTCCGATGCTTTTTTACAACACACCAAAGCAGGCGGAAGAGAAGATGAAGAACTTGCGGTACAGGATATTGTTACGTTTCTTTCCGAAACTATTTTGGAGAATCCCGGCATCTATCTAATCGGAGCTGGAAGCACCCTGTTTGCGCTAAAGCAATTTCTTGGTATTACTTCAACGCTTCTGGGGATAGATGTAGTTGAGTCTGTATCAGAGAATTGTAGCGCTACACAATGTGTTCAACTTTTGGCAAATGCAAGTTCAGAAGCGCTTGAGAATATTATTGCTACTAATGGACGAAAGAAAATGGGCATTTTGCTAAGTTTTGCTCGCAATCAGGGTTTTTTATTTGGCCGAGGTAATCAGCAATTTAGTGCTTCTGTGATTAGTGCGATTGGAGGAGATCATTTGATGGTGACCGCAACCAGAACAAAACTTCTAAGCCTTGAAGGAAGGGCTCTGATAGTTGACACCGGGAATCCTGATCTTGATGCATCACTGTGCGGTACCATTTCTGTAATTACCGGGTACGAGGATCAGGTGTATTATCGGGTTAAGCGTAACTATCAGAGCAGCTCACATTAAGTATCAACTCACTAAAATGTGTCTGGAGAAGATTTTTTTATGCGTGCACTAGACACTGTCCTGAATGTCTGTTCGGAAAATATTCTCCAATTAGGTGGTAATGGGGATTGCGGAAGGCTGTTTCATGGGCGTGGGCATGTTTTTCCGGATCTGGAGTTTTTAACGGTGGATTGGTATCCCCCATATGTAATGGTTAGTGTTTTCGGTGACAACGCAAGTGAAAAATGGTTGTTGGAGCTGGCCGCAGGATTGCGAGACTTACTTCCGGATCTAAAGGCATTGGCGGTTCAGTATCGCGGAGGAAGAAAGACCGAGTGTGTAGATTTACTGGGTTGCGTGCCGGATGAGCACATAATTGAGGAGGCGGGTCACAGATTTATGATTCACCCCAAACGCAACCAGAATATTGGCTTTTTTCTGGACATGGCGCCAGCCCGAGACTGGGTCAAGCGCAACTCGAATAATTGTTCAGTGCTCAATTTGTTCGCATTTACCTGTTCATTTTCAATATTTGCTTATGCGGGTGGTGCAAAAAAAATAGTCAATAATGATATGAGCAAGCCCATACTAGAAAGAGGCCGAGAAAACCATGTGCTTAACAAGCAGGACCCGGAACGAATAAAGTTCATTCCACATAACCTTTTCAAATCCTGGGGTCGTGTGCGTCAGTTTGGTCTGTATGATTTGATTATTATAGATCCACCAACAAACCAGCGTGGAAGTTTTGTAGCTGAAAAAGACTACGGAAATGTTCTGAAAAGGATTTCGCAAATTGCCAACCCAGGTGCAAAGATTATGGCTTGTTTAAACTCACCGTTTTTACCAAAACGGTTTCTGCACGAACAAATGAGTCGTCGTTCACCTCAGTGCAAGTTTGTTGAAGACATACCTGCAGCCAGTAGTTTTTGCGAGCAATTTCCCGATCAGGGGCTTAAAATAAGCGTCTTTAGTTTTCAGCCATAGTGGTCATTAATTCTGCCATGATGCTACGAATTTCTATGGAGGAGCGTTCATTCAAGGCTCTTCTTAATCGATTTATATTGCGAAACATTTCTGATTTCACTGACGCCGCCAGACCCTGAATATTCTGGGTAGTGGTTTCGACTACAGGGATTGAGAGCAAATTGAAACAGTTTGCGGTTAACACCGCCTGATCGACAGCATCCTGATGAATGCAGTCCGCATAGCGTATATACCCTTCACTGGCTAACCATAAGAAGGTACTGAAACACGCCATATGTCGATCTGAGTGCACGCCATACTCATCTGGAATATCGTGGCCTGAAATATCGCTTACATAGATTACCTGGGGCCGCGGAAAACTACGGTATAATCGTTCCAGAACTTTGGCGGCGTCACTATAAAAATCGTCTATGTTCAGGTCGCTCATTGACGATAGCTATCCAAAAATCTGGCCATGCGCGAAATGGCAACTGCCAGATCTTCTTCATGAGGGAGAAAGACAATTCGAAAATGATCAGGCTCGGGCCAGTTAAACGCAGAGCCATGCACCAGCAATAAATTTTCCTGTTTGAGTAGGTCCAGAACAAATTTTTCGTCATCCTGAATATTAAATTTTTTGATATCCAGTTTTGGAAACAGGTACAACGCACCTTTTGGTTTGAAACAGCTGATGCCATCAATTTGAGTTAGCAGAGAATGGGCGGTTTCCCGTTGTTGGTACAATCTTCCACCGGGCTCAGTAAGAGTATTTATGCTTTGAAAGCCCCCCAACGCTGTTTGAATCGCATGCTGAGTAGGAACGTTTGAGCACAGCCGCATTGATGCCAGAATATTCAGACCTTCTATGTAGTTGCTCGCTGAATCCCGTGCGCCACTTACTATCATCCACCCGGTTCTGAACCCGGCAACCCTGTATGCTTTGGACAGGCCATTAAACGTAATGGTTAATAAATCGGGTGCCAGGGACGCCGTTGGAATGTGATGGGCATCGTCATACAAAATTTTGTCGTATATTTCGTCGGAAAAAAGAATCAGGTTGTGCCGACGCGCAAATTCCACCAATTGTTCAAGTATTGCGCGGGAATAGACAGCTCCGGTAGGGTTGTTTGGGTTAATAATTACCAGGGCACGCGTACGAGAACTAAGTTTTTTCGCCAGATCGTCCATATCCGGAAACCAGTCCTGTGATTCGTCACAACGATAGTGCACGGCTTTACCGCGGCACAGATTGGTAGCACCGGTCCATAGCGGAAAATCCGGCGTAGGAATCAGAATTTCGTCATCGGTATTTAGCAGGCCCTGCAGTGCCATTACAATCAGCTCACTAACGCCATTACCTATGTAGATGTCATCTACGTCAACACTGGCTATGCCGATCTGCTGACAATATTGCATTATGGCTTTGCGTGCTGAATACAATCCCTTTGAATCGCAATATCCTTGTGCGCTGGGCAGGTTGTGTATCACATCCCTCAAAATTTCATCCGGCGCCTCAAAACCAAAGGGTGCAGGGTTTCCAATATTGAGTTTCAGAATCCTGTGACCTTCTTCTTCGAGTCTGTGGGCTTCTGCAAGCACAGGTCCGCGTATGTCGTAGAATACATTTGACAGCGCATCTGCCTTTTTTATTTTTCCTGCGTCGTTTTGGCCTTGCACGTTCTTGCTCTCTAATTAGTTCAAATGGGAGTATATTTATAACGACAATGTTAGCAGGAGAGCGGTAAATGAGTAAGCAAGCAGAGTTAGAAATGGCAAAAAGCAAAAACCTGCGCGATGAACTGTCGGCGGAAGCTTTCGAGATTACTCAGAATGCTGGTACGGAACGGGCATATACCGGTAAATACTGGGATACAAAAACCCCGGGCATTTACGCTTGTGTCTGTTGTGGTGAAAGTTTGTTTGATGCTGAGACCAAGTATGATTCGGGGAGTGGCTGGCCCAGTTTTTTTGCACCGCTAAACGAGTCTGCTGTGAAAACGCGCAGTGATACGTCATTGGGGGCAGAGCGCACCGAAATACTATGTGCCGCTTGTGATGCGCATCTGGGGCATGTATTTCCTGATGGACCGCAACCCACCGGATTGAGATTTTGTATGAATTCTGCTTCATTGCACCTGAATGAAAGTGATTAAAAGCCAGCAGCCTGGCCTTCCTTTCGAGGATCTGAACCAGCGCAGTACCCATCGTCCAGTTTGTAGATGATCTGCGCGCCGCCAAACAGTGGGGGATCATCAACGATACTTACGCGGTGGCCGCGCTTTGCTAGCTCGTGCGCGATTTTCTCGCTAAATCCAGCCTCAAGAATTAGAGAATAATCCGTGTCCAGATACCAGCGAGGTGCATCGATTGCAGCCTGTGGGTTTTGCTGAAAATCAAATATGCGGGAAACCATTTGTAGATGCCCCTGGTGTTGCATGTGGCCTCCCATAACACCAAAGCTCATTCTGGCTTCGCCAGCCTCACTCACAAACCCGGGAATGATTGTATGAAACGGGCGCTTACCACCCGCCACTGCATTGGGGTGATCTGCCTGGAGAGAAAATCCGCGACCTCGATTCTGTAAACTGATACCGGTACCCGGTATGACAATGCCAGAGCCAAAACCTTGATAATTGGACTGAATAAATGACACCATCATGCCGCTTGCATCCGCAGTGCTAAGGTAAACCGTGTCTGCACTGCCCGGTAATAACGCAGGGGGTGAATCGAGTGCTTTGTGTTTGATTTTAGAAGCTGCATTTTTGATCACTTGCTCACCGAGTAAAGTTTCCGGATCAACGCGCATGGCTTCGGGATCTGCAAAATGGTCAAAGGCTGCCCGAATCGCGATCTTCATACATTCAATCTGTAAATGAATGGTCTCAATGCTATCAGGCCCGGTTAGTTCAAAATGCGCCAGTAAAGCGAGGCCAATCTGGGCAGCAAGTCCCTGCCCATTTGGTGGTATCTCTAGCAGATTGACGTGTCGATAGGCTTGAGAAACGGGCGGGGTCCATAGAGGTTTGTGTTGTGCCAGATCCTCCTCGGTAAACCAGCCATTGGTGTTCCTGGAATGATGAATTATCTGTTCAGCCAGATCACCGCTGTAAAAGCTCTCTCCGTGGGAGTCTGCAATTGATTCCAGACTACTCACCAGATCTTTACGGATAAATTTTTCACCGGCTTCAGGTGCTCGGCTCCCAGGGCAAAAGTGCGCCATAAACTCCGGGTAATCCGCGAATCGTTCGGGACATTTTTGCCACCCCTGTGCGGTGATTGGACCAAGGTGAAAACCGTTCGATGCATATTCTATGGCACTTTCAAACAGTTGCTGGAATGGCAAATTGCCAAATTTTTGTGAAAGCGCGACCCAGGTGCTGACAGCACCAGGTACCGTGACACTATCCCAGCCAAGTTCAGGTATTTCCTGCCGCTGAGCAAAGTGAGCAAAATTCCAGTTGGTTGGAGATTTGCCAGAGCCATTTAATCCCCAGGCTTTTTTACCGTCCCAGACTATTGCGAAGGCATCGCTTCCAAGACCATTATTATTTGGTTCAACCACAGTAAGCGTTATTGCAGTGGCTATGGCAGCGTCTACGGCATTACCACCAGATTGAAGGATTTTTATTCCAGCCTGCACCGCCAGTGGCTGAGAAGACGCGACGACATTCCGAGCAATTACAGGGGATCGGCGTGAGGCATAAGGGGAGCCCCATTGGATAGTACTCAGACTACAGCCATCTGGTGTCGTAGGTGGTTTTCTAGATGGCGCAGACAATGAATTGTATTGGCTGCACCTTTTTTGCGGTAGCCAATACTAAAATCAATATCATAATAATGCTTATCATCTACAGCGGAGATGCTTCGAACAGTTCCCTGTAATTCTTCAACGCGCATATCATGCACTTCCAGATCGAGAATCAGCTTTTCGCCCACAAAGAGTTTTGCCGATGTTTCTATCTGAATGCCCTTTATTGAAAACTGCAGGCAGTCTGCGGATATCGCTCCGCGAAACAGTCCGACCAGTCCAGGTCGATGAATATCCACATTCAAGTCGCCGCTGCAGCAAACATTAAACTGACCAGTGTTTGCCATACGATTTATTACAGTCCGGGAAATTTTGCTGAATGTAGTATGCAATGGCTTTCGGTGCAACCTACATTATGTAACTCACTGTTTCAGTATGTTACTTGTTATGCATGAATTTCTTAGCTTGTGCTTGCTTCATAGGGTCATTAGCACTAGCGTAAACGTGAATGATGTTGAGGATACCTGATGCACCCGGGTGAAATTGCTGCAGTAGAACCAGATAAAATTGCGTACATAATGGCTGAAACCGGTCATGAAATAAGCTACAAAACTCTAAACGATACTTCCAATCGAGGTGCCCAGCTTTTCAGGCATCTGGGCCTGGTACCTGGTGACCATATAGCCATTCTTTTGGAAAACCATGAAAAATTTTACCAGATTTGCTGGGCGGCTCAACGCGCCGGTCTGTACTACACTGCAATTAGCTATCGATTGCAGTCTGTAGAGGTCGAGTACATTGTTAATAATTGTACGGCCAGCATTTTTATTACTTCAGGTGAGCGCCGTGATGTTGTTGAGCCGCTGTTGGACAAGATGCCGAATGTTAAGGCCAGGTATGTTATTGATGGTTCGATTGAAGGGTTTAGCGATTGGGAGGACGCACTGCAGGCTATGCCCGCAGAAAGTATAGCGGATGAAGTGGAAGGTGCTTCGATGCTGTACTCCTCGGGTACAACGGGTTATCCAAAAGGAGTGAAAAGAGCCCTGGCTATGCTTCCATTCGGTGAGGAAGCAGGACCTAATCTGATGCAGATATTGTATGGGGCAACAAAGGATTCCATTTATCTGTCACCTGCGCCCCTTTATCACGCGGCGCCTTTGGCGTTCACAATGGGGTGTCTGCGTTATGGGATAACCGTGGTGGTTATGGAGCATTTTGATGCGGAATTATCCTTAAAGTACATTGAGCAATACCAGATTACGCACAGTCAGTGGGTACCAACCATGTTTGTGCGCATGCTTAAATTGCCGGAAGAGGTACGTAAGTCTTACGATGTCTCCAGCCTGCAATGCGCGATTCATGCGGCGGCACCTTGCCCTGTTCCAGTCAAGGAGCAGATGATTGACTGGTGGGGCGAGGTTATTTTTGAATACTACGCCGGTACCGAAGGCAATGGCTTTGTACAATGCAATTCGCAGGAATGGCTGGCTCATAAGGGAACGGTGGGTAGAGGACTTACCTGCGAAATTCATATTTGTGATGAACAGGGCGTGGAATTGCCCGTGGGAGAGTCCGGGACTATTTATCTAGGGGGTGGTGGTGAATTCGAATACCACGGGGACGCTAAAAAAACAGCTGAATCTCGCCATCAACAAGGGTGGACCACCCTGGGAGACTTGGGCTATCTGGATGATGAGGGCTACCTGTACTTAACCGACCGTAAGCATTTTATGATTATATCGGGCGGGGTAAATATTTATCCGCAAGAGGCTGAAAACGCGCTGGTAACGCATCCGGACATTGTAGACGTTGCGGTATTTGGAGTTCCTAATCCGGATTTTGGAGAAGAGGTTAAGGCGGTTGTTCAACCAGTTGATATATCTCAGGCCGGTCCTGAACTTGAACAGACACTCATTGCGTATTGCAGGGACCAGCTATCTGCAATTAAATGCCCCAGGTCTATCGATTTTATAGAAGAAATACCGCGACACCCAACCGGGAAGTTGTACAAAAGATTGCTTAAGGATAAGTACTGGGCAGACTACGAAAAAGCCCAGGCTAAACTTGCAAGCAAAGAAAGTTAACCCGAATTTAGTAGATTGGCTGGAGAGTACTGATCCGTAAGCGGTGGGGTATCGGTCTTCCAGTCTGGTTTGGAATTGAGTTGGCGGGGATACTTATGGATAGGAATATCGAAAGGTTTCAGTCGCGCTTTAAGGCTTTTCGCTGTTTTCTGCAGCACTTCCAGCGAAGGTAGTTCCTGCATGCTGGCTATCAAGATCCGGTTTGAACTTTTGCGTGACTTGAAGTTAAGAAGATGGTCGAAAACAGCATCATAAGTTGCTGATTCATAATGATATAACTGGCTTATGGAGAATGTGTTTGCCGCCAGTACGCCATGGCTGGATAGCAGTGTTTTGCACTCCTCAAGATATTCTTTGCTCAGTAGATGTTCCGGAATATAGTCACCATTGTAGGCATCAAGCAAAATTAGATCGTATTTCAGGTTCTTCAGTATCGCGCGTTTTCCAAAAACACGAGCATCCTGAACCACTACAGACAGGTTTTTATTCTGTTTGAATTGAAAAAACTCTTCTGCAACCTTCACCACGGCCGCATCTATTTCAACAGCAGTGATTTTGCTGTCGGGTAATAACTGGGTGAGAGCCATCGGTAAAGTACCGCCTCCAAGACCGATTACCAATATGCGTTTTGGGTTCGGCTGCAGTAACAGGCTGGCCATCATCATCTTGGTGTAACTAAATACCATTTGCCGTGGATAATTCAGGTTGACGCAGGACTGGCTGCGCTGATCCCGCTTGACAGAAAACTGCAGGCAGCGCTGTGAACGTTCTTCTGTTACCAATATGTTGCGATATAGTGAGCGCTCGGAATGAATTACCTTCGCTACGGCATAAGCCGAGTTACTGGCAAGCAGGCAAAAGACAAGAAACGGCAGGGAGGCGACAATACTTTTGCGCTTCATGTCTCTCTCCAGTTTAAAGCTGCAGCAACAACGGCGCAGGCTAGCAAAATGCTGGTAAGCCCCGTAAGTATAGTGTCTATGTCGAACCACAATACCAGGTAAAATGATGTAAGTAGAGTACCTATCGCACTGCCAAGTGTTGAAATAAAGTACAGATAGCCCGCAACGCTGCCCGATTTTTTAGCATCGGTTACCAGTAAGCTAATCGAGTAGGGAGAGATCATACCTAGCACTATAGTGGGAGGTAAAAACATAAACAGCGCTGCGGTTAGAGAGCCGTAGCGAGGGTCTTCTATGTGCTCAAAAACCAGGTTCATAATCGCTTCACCATAGTGAACCAGCGGGTAGAGCAGCAGTCCGGCCACTAAAAACAAGGCTGCAAAGCGGCGGATGGAAGGCTTGAACAGAGACAGCCGGCCGCCAAGCAGGTAGCCAGCCGAGAGTGAAAGCATAAATACAGTAATTATGCTGCCCCATACATAAACACTGCTACCGAAGTAGGGCGACAGGATTCTACCCCCCAGCAACTCAATGGACATAATGACAAATCCACCGGTGAAAGCGAGAGTACAGATAGTGAATTGTCGCATGTTAGGTGGGGAGATCCGGCTACTGGGCTGATCAGACTAACAGCTTGCCAAGGGAAATAAAGCTCTGCCCGGCATCAGACGAATCTGGGTTCCGGTACCGAGCGTAAGACTACTGTAGCGCCAACGGTGAGAAAAGCGGCGGAAACCCAGAACACCATCTCATATCCATAAAATGTTGCGAGCAAGCCGCCCAGTAGAGGGCCCAGAGCACCAGCAAACTCAGAACAACTATTGGCAATACCAATGCGCATTGGTAGATCGTTACGATGACCAAATTCAAGAGTCAAATTTTGGGAGGCACTCATAAAACCCTGTGTTGCAGCACCAATAGCAGCAAAAACAATTATCGTAAGAATCATACCGCTCCCCAGTAACAGCATTAATGTTGCAGCTATCCACAATACGACGGACAGAAGGAAGGTGAACCTAAACCCCCGTCGATCAGCTATGAATCCCCAGAGCAGGTTCGAAACTGTGGCACTAATGGTGAATGTTATAGTAATTAGTGCAAGCGTTTGGCCAGACAAATGTAGCGTTGTACCTACATAGAGTATGTAAAAAGGCATTGCCATGCGACCCATCGTAGTAACGGAACGCGCTAGAAAATATCGCGTAAAGGCCGGATCGTCGTGCATCAGAGCGGGCAATTGGGACAAACGGGTAAATAGTGGTGTGCGTGCCAATGTGTTTGGTGGTTCAGGTTCTCGTACGAAAAGCAGCATTGCAAGCCCGATACTCGTGAGAATAAAGGCCAGGCCAAACAATAGTGAGTAACCCGTTGCGTCGGGGTGCTCGCCAATAAGGTAAAAGCCACCCACACCGGCAACAATTGCTGAGGTAAGCCCAGCCAGAAAGTTTCGGTAACCAGTTAATCGGCCGCGCTTTCTGACTGGTATTACTTTTGACATTAACACATTAAATATCACGCCCTGAATGCCAGAAAACATACCCATGAAAAGGATGAAAACCTGAATAAGAATGAGCGCCGCTGGCGCCGGTAACAACCAGCCGGCAAGTGCTATCACCAGAACGCACACTCGCATACCGCTGCCTATCAGAAAGCCCGGTGGCAGGACTCGTTTGCGGTGTTCAATTAGATGTGCGCCTATTAACGGTGTAAGGCACATTCCCAGGGATTGCAATGCAAGGGTCAGTCCTACCGCAAAGTCCGATCCGCCAGATAAAAGCAATATATAGGCTGGCAGAAAGGTGGGGGCGTTAATCAGCCTGAATCCAGTTTGCCCCAGCAGTCCGTGGGCGAGCTGGGCTGAAAAATTACGGGGGAGGTTGCGCGCTATCTGCTGTTGGTATTCGCGTTCGGACTGAGTCGTGGGTGAAATTTGCACGTACCTATTCTAACCCGAGAATCAATTTTGTGTGACCTGGAAGGGCAGAATTGTCTGATTTATTGTCACACTTCGTGCCAAATATAGTGAGTAAATACATTAGATATACAATTTAACATATTGATATATATGTATAATAATATAAATTATTTTCTTGGCATGAAAACTGTATCAAATTAGCCAGCAAGATTGATCAAGAGGGAACTATGAGAGATACAATGGATCAGTACCCCGGCCAGTTTGAAAATTCGCCGGATTTATTATTTGTGGCTATTTCCAGGGAAGAGATAATGCACGCTATGTCAAAGCAGGGCGATGAAACTGCGCTTAATGACGTGTGTTTTTCCGTGGCAGTAGTGGCAGATGCTATTGACTCAGCGATGGAGTTGGCCCGCATTTAGAGATGGGCTGTATGGTTGTAGCTCGCCAGATACGGCACGGTACCCAGCACCAAGTCTGTAACGCTGCAATTTTCAACCAGATAATCTGACCACAGACTCGCTTCGCTATCCACCAGTTCGGCCATGGCGATTGCCATAGCTGCACCATGACTGACAATAATTACTGCTTCATCTGCACTGTGTTGGGCGTGGATGCGCTTTAACACCGGAATGATGCGTTTTGCGACGCTTATGATCGAATCTCCGTTTTCCGGTGCATATTCAGTATCGTTTTTCACTTTTGTATAAAAACTGTGTTCCCTTTCCAAATCCGCAAAGGCGGTACCTTCAAGAACTCCGATTGAGTACTCGCGCAAATCCTGCTCAATAAGCACCGGAAGTTTGAGTTTTTTTGCAATAGATTCAGCCGTTTTCCGGCAACGTTGTAGTGGACTTGCATAGATTGCCGTAGTTTGATGGCTACGCGCAGCAAGATATTTAGCTACCCGCTTCGCCTGACCTCGGCCCGTACGGTTCAGTGGGCTGTCAGTAGAGCCGTGCCAATGTCCATCGCAATTAGCCTGTATCTGACCATGTCTAACTAAAGTAAGTTGCTTCGCCAATCGAGTAATGCTTGTTTGAGTAGGTAAAGATATTATACGCATACCGACCAGGGAATCTCTGCCTAACTATGCAGTTTTTTACAATTACAGATCTTGCGAGTGACTTGAAAATGGTCTTCGAATGTTGCGCCTGAAAGTCTGTTTGCTGTTGGTGTTCTTGTCAGGTTGCAGTAACGCATCCAAAGAATGGGTGCGCTTTAGCGGCTTAACAATGGGGACTGTTTATCAAATAACGGCAAGATGTCCCACAGGGAGAGTGCATCAGGCTGCGATCGATGAAGAGCTGGAGTGGGTGAATAACGTTATGTCCACTTATATTCCCGGTTCGACCCTGTCCCGGTTTAACGATTTTGAAATCGATTCCTGGATGCCCGTTGAACAGGAATTACTGCTTGTAATTGATGCAGCTCTTGGTCTGAGCCGGGACTCAGGTGGAGCGTATGATATTACCGTTGGTCCGCTGGTAAACCTTTGGGGTTTTGGGGCGCGCAAAACTGGCACGGGAAAACAACCCGATAATTTTGAAATACGCAGGGCGTTGAAGCAGGTTGGTTATTCACTAATTGAGGTCGACAGGCACGCAGTGGCTATGCGAAAACATAGAGATGTTTATCTTGACCTCTCGTCTATCGCCAAAGGCTTTGGTGTGGATCGTGTTGCCGGTCTACTTTCGCATAAAGAGTGCGCGAGTTATCTGGTTGATATAGGGGGTGAAGTTCGAACGCTGGGGACCAATCCGCGTTCACGAATCTGGCGTATCGGAGTTGAAGTACCTGAATCAAAAAGCTTTGGTGCGATAAATCGCATTATCGAACTTCCGGGTGTTGCTGTTGCTACCTCTGGAGATTATAGGAATTTTATCGAATGGGATGGCACAACTTACTCACATATTATAGATCCGCGCACCGGATACCCGGTCAGTCATAGTTTGGCCTCGGTTACGGTAATTCATCAATCTACCATGCAGGCAGACGCTCTCGCGACCCTGTTAACGGTATTGGGACCGGATGCGGGTTGGCAATATGCACAAGAATTCAAACTGGCGGTACTTTTTGTCTGGCGCACTGCGGCCGGGTTTGAACAGCGCCACACAGCATCATTTGACACCTACCTGGTGGATTGAAGTTCCCTCTGGACATAACTGCCTCTATAATCGCCATAGTTCATACGGAAATAGTTAGAAAATGACAACGGTAATTCTCGCCTTCGCTGGCATGTTAATTGTAGTGGCTATTATGGCAGTTGGTGTGGTGTTCGGACGAAAACCCATTGCGGGCAGTTGCGGTGGTATCGCGCAGCTTGGATTGGATGGCGAGTGTCAGGTATGTGGCAGGAAACCAAAGGATTGTCCCGAAAATGATGACCCAGGATTAAATGAACTGGCATATTCGGCTACAGACTCCAGGTTATCTGATTAACACCCTGGCATTAACTGTAGGGTTAAAATACGCGTTTTCCGGCCGTAGCTTCATATCCTTTATAAGTATGCTGGCCATCAGCGGGCTGGTCTTGAGTGTTGCGGTACTTGTGCTCGTACTTTCAGTTATAAATGGTTTTGAACGGGAATTAACAACCAGAATTCTCGGTGTACTACCACATGTAACGATACACACACGCACTTCGGTGGAAAATCGCTTCAGTTTTTCTGCTGAACCGATTGGTAGTGTCTCTCATCCCGATTTTTCCTTTGAAAACAAATTTATAGAAGGTGCATCTGTGTTTGTACAGGGCGCAACACTTCTAGCGTCAGAATACAAAAAAGCGGGCGGCATTTTAACAGGAATAGACCCTGAAACATTTTCGCAGGTATCCAAGATTTCAACTTATATGATCGATGGTTATTTTTCAGATCTGAAAGCGGGGGAATTCGGAATAGTTGTTGGATCAAAAACGGCGAGTAAACTTGGATTAGCAATTGGTAATTTTGTCAGCGTAATTTTACCGGAGGCCAGCGTCACGCCGGTTGGGGTTTTTCCCCGACAAAAGCGCTTCACAGTGGTGGGAATATTTGATACTCGCTCGCAACTGGATTCGCGGGGTGTGTATGTTCATGTCAGTGATGCTTCCAAACTTTTTCGCCTAGGAGGAAAAGTGCATGGCGTTCATCTGAAGCTAAGTGACGTATTTGCCGCCCCGGCTGTGTCGAGGTCAATTTTAACTCAGATTGGTTTACGTGAAGTGTATTCGAGCACCTGGATGCGCTCTTATGGGAATCTTTACCACGCCATAAAAGTGCAAAAAACAACAATGTTCGTTTTGTTGTCCTTTTTGGTAACTGTTGCTGCATTTAACCTGGTATCTACCCTGGTTATGGTGGTTAACGAGCGCCGTTCCGATGTTGCAGTGTTCCGAACCCTGGGTGGAAGTACCAGCATGATTGTACTGACATTTCTTATACTTGGATCTGTGATTGGTGCCATCGGAGTATTACTGGGTATCGGCGTTGGAAGTTTGTTAAGTGTATTACTTCAGGATGGATATATGTGGCTGGATTCTGTTTATCAGCTTAATCTGCTAAGCCAGTATTTTGTGACCTATCTTCCAGTAGAGCTTCGCGTAGACGATTTAATCACCATTACAATAGTGTCTCTTTTACTATGCGTGCTAAGCACTCTGTATCCAGCATGGCGTGCTTCCCGACTACAGCCGGGAGACATTCTCAGCCATGAGTAAAGAATCTGGATTCGCGCTGGAATGTTGCAATCTATCCAAGTCTTATCGGCAGGGCCCTCAACGGCTGGTGGTGCTGGACAAAGTCAATTTATCTGTAAAACCTGCAGAACACCTCGCCATTGTCGGGCGCTCCGGGTCCGGTAAAAGCACCTTGCTACACTTGTTGGGAGGCCTTGCGAATTCTGATAGTGGTACTGTTTTCGTGAAGGGCCAGAATATGACAACTGCCAGTGCATCGTTGCGCGCTAGAATTCGTAACCAGAAAATGGGCTTTGTATACCAGTTTCATCATCTTTTGCCAGAGTTTAATGCGCTGGAAAATGTAGCCATGCCGCTGCTCCTGGGTAATATGAAGAGAGTAATCGCATTCGAGCGAGCCGCAAAAATGCTTGAATCGGTAGGCTTGCTCGATAGAGCCAGCCACAGGCAAGCTGAACTAAGTGGTGGTGAGCGTCAGCGCGTTGCAATAGCTCGTGCACTGGTTTCGCATCCCGATATTGTGCTTGCTGATGAACCAACAGGTAATCTGGACAGCGAAAGCGCCGATCAGGTATTTCAATTGATGAGAGATTTGAGCAGAGTACACAAAACTGCATTTATTGTAGTTACACATGACGAATCGATGGCGAGTAAAATGCACCGCAGTTTAAGACTCGTAGATGGCAGGTTTTCAGTTCAGGGTGTCTAGTTCTACGCCAAACAACATGGCACTGTGGATGAGCCTGCGCTATCTACGACTTAACAGTCTGCACTATGGTTCGTTTATCTCCTGGGTCTCTATTATAGGATTGGGCCTGGGGGTGGCCATACTAATTGTTGTGCTGAGCGTGATGAATGGTTTTGATGAGGAGTTGTCTAAACGAATTCTGGGTTCTGTGCCACATATTGTCCTGGTTCCAAAAGATTCAGATTTACAGTCTATTCCACAAGCAGATATTTCTGCTCTGCAGACACTGCCGGGCGTAAAATCAGCATTCAGGTTTTTTCAGGCCGAAGGCATCATATCCCATAATGGAGGTGTGAACGCTATTTTAATTTATGGAGTACCGCTGGATCAGAATATACCGCTTATCTCTTCCAGCATGCTGGAAGGTGGGTTAACCAAAAGTGCGCAGAGTCTGGTAATGGGAGCGCCGCTTGCAGCGTATCTTGGTTTGCGCCTTTCTGATTCTGTTGCGCTGGTTTTAACGGCCCCAACCCAATATGGGGTAAGACCGGAAATCAGGCGCTTTATTTTAAGCGGAATTTTTGAAGTAGGTGCAGAGCTAGACTACACGGTGGTGCTGGTGAACTACTATGATGTAATCTCTTCCGACCTGGCCGCGACCGGCGAGACTGGTATTCGTTTAGTTCTGGATAATCCTTACCTGGTGAATGAAACCAGAGAAAGTATTGCGGATACAGAAAGTTGGATAGTTAGGGACTGGACTGACGAGTATGGTGAGTTGTTTCGTGCAGTACGTCTTGAAAAGCGCATGATGTTTTTACTGTTATTTTTGATTGTTACGGTTGCCATTTTTAATATTGTTGCCAGTCAAACTATGGTTGTTAATGAAAAACGAGCTGATATCGCAATATTGCGAACTATGGGTGCCAGCTCAGGCCACGTGCTTAGAATATTTCTTTTTCAGGGTGCGGTAATTTCGGTTATTGGAATTATTTTCGGTCTGATGCTTGGAGTTATTTTAACATTGAATATTTCCGGCCTGGTTTCCCAGATAGAAAATTTAGCGGGTGTGAGAATGTTGGAAGGCACCTATTTCCAAACCCTGCCTTCGAAGCTTGAATTAGCAGACCTACTGGCAATAACGGGTATGGCATTTTTTCTCTGCCTGGTTTCTGCTATTGGCCCGGCACGGCGAGCGGCGCGATTAAATCCGGTGGATTCTCTTGGCTAGGATTTATTCGTAATCCATACATTTGTGGCCTGCGATAGTTATTCCATTTTCCGGTGAGCTTTACGTGATTTCCAGCGCTTAATAACATGAAAGCGCCAGAGTACCCTGGAAATTACTGACGCTGAAACACCAGCAATCCAGCCACAGGTAACCGACCCTAACAAAAGTGGTCGCCAAATGTGGCTTAGCTGCACGGTCAGCCAGTTAAGGTTGAGTTCAATGTGTTCAATGCTTGGCTCCACCCCCAATAACCATGCGCCCAATCGGTATGCGAAATAGAACAGTGGCCCGATGGTTAGTGGGTTGCTCACCCAGACCAATGCAACGGAAAGTGGCAGGTTACAACGGCTGGCGATTGCTAACAGAGCAGCAGGTACCATCTGAAAGGGTATCGGCAAAAACGCGCAAAATAGCCCTATAAAACACGCTCCGGATACAGACCTTTTGTGCAGATGCCATATTCCCGGATCTTGTAGGAGATTGCCCAGGGGACGTAACACTGGATTCTTGCGCAAGCTGGAGGGGTTTGGCAGATAGCGTTGAATAAATCTACGTGGCATAACTTCCCCGAACGTTTCCGGCCCTTCTCGCAATGTTGTTGGGGGGATTATGCATGCTAGTGTAAGTGGTGGTTTATGCGCTCAGCGCTTGTTGGGTTTTGTACCGGTGTCATTAGTGTAGCTTGGATACCGCTTGGTTTGAAGGTGCAGCTTGGGCTTGGGGTATTGTTGTGTCTGTTATCTCTGGCTTGTCTGGTTAACAGCCGGAACGTTCGGGTAAGAAATTCCGTACGTCTGGCCGGAGGATTGTCGTTTGGTGTCATGTATGCGCTGGGTGTAGGAGCATACAATCTGCAACATCGCCTGAAAGATTGTGGAACGGGTGCGCAGATAAGTGTAATTGTGCGGGTAAGTAGCATTCCGGTAGCGAAAGACGATCGTCAGAGCTTTAATGCCGAAGTACTATCCATATCATCGTTACAGCCTGATTCTGATAGTGGTCCTGTAGATTGCGCCTCATTGTCCAAGATACGTAATTTACGTCTTAGCTGGTATGAAGGAACGCGGGTTTCTCAAAATCAGGTATGGCGAGTTTTAGTTAAACTAAGAGCGCCCAGAGGCTATTTAAATCAGGGTGGTTTTGATTATGAAGCGTGGATGTTTCGTTCCCGCTTTGATGCATCCGCTGTGGTTAAAGTAGGTACACTCCTAAAAAGTCAGTCCAGGCACTCAAACAGGGGGCTGCAAGGTGTAAGGAATAGGGCAAGAAGTTTCTTTTTACAATCACCTTTGTTGCATAGTGGTGTGATGCTCGCGCTGGTTACCGGGGACGGTCAGGCAATACCTGAAGAGCAATGGGCAATTTTTCGGACAACCGGCACCATTCATCTTGTTGTAATCTCCGGCCTGCACATTGGACTGATAGCTGCGTTGGGTTTTATGCTCGGGCAGGTTCTGGTTCGACTGTTTCCGTTTATATTGCGGCGTGTACGTGCGCGAAGCCCTGGTGTGCTGTTTGGATTGGTATGCGGGTACGTCTATTGCGAACTTTCGGGTTGGCAGGTGCCAGCGCAACGTGCATTTACAATGTTAGCTATTGTCGCTTTTCTGTACTTGTTGAACCGACGATTGAGCAGTGCCAGCAGCTTGCTTGCAGTATTTACCATTTTGATGCTTCTCGACCCCCTGTCGCCTTTGGCTGTTGGGTTCTGGTTGTCTTTTGGAGCAGTGGTAGTATTGCTTTTCTTTTTTGTACCGCGCACAAGTCTTAAGAGCAGGGAAGCCAGTAACAGCCGCATCATGAGCTATATATACCGGCTAGGTTCTGTGTTTGCTGGACTGCTGAAAATGCAGGGTGTTCTCTTTGTGGGAATGCTTCCACTCTTCTGGATATGGATAGGTCAGATTAGCTGGGTTGCTCCACTGGCTAATCTGCTGGCAGTCCCCGTAATTTCATGGCTGGTGGTACCCGGTGCTATGAGCAGTTTTCTGTTATTTGAAATCGGCTTTGATTTGTCTTACCCCCTAAGAATGTTGAGCAATAGCGTTCTGGAATCCCTGTTTTCTTTTCTGGAAGCCATCGAAAATCTGGCTGTATTGCAATATTTAGGCCTTGCGCGTGCTGGGTTTATGAACGGAGCAGGTTTTTTTGGATGGTTGATAACAGCATTGTCCGCCGGGTTATTGTTATTGCCCATTGCATTGCGCAAAAGGTTTTTTCTCGTTGCTGGATTGCTGATTCCCTTTGTTAGCCAGAGTTCTGGACTCGAAGAGGGTCAATTTAAACTGACGGTTCTAGATGTGGGGCAGGGTAGTGCCTACCTTGTTGAGACCGCAAATAAACGGCTCTTATATGACACTGCTGCAATCACCAGAACCGGTTTTGACTTTGGCGAGGCTGTGGTGGTTCCTGCACTATCTTATCGAGGTATACGCCAGCTTGACGTCGTTGTGTTAAGCCATGCAGACATTGATCACGTTGGTGGTTTTAAGGCAATATCAGGTAACCTGCAAATTGGGAAGCGGTATCTTGGTAGCCCGATGTCCGGCATTGGAGGTGAGTTATGTAGGGCAGGTCATTCCTGGCAATGGGACGGTGTAGTGTTTGAGTTTATTCATCCTTCTCTGGATATTGAAAAATCTACAAACGACCAGTCTTGTGTTCTATTGGTTAAGAATGCCAGGCAAAGTGTGTTGTTGGCAGGGGACATCTCAAAACGAGTGGAGCGTCGTATTCAAGCGACGCTAGAACCCGTGAGTGTACTCGTAGTTGCTCATCATGGCAGTGATACTTCTTCATCGTTTGAATTTCTTGAAAAAGCGCGGCCTGCGCTTTCTGTTATCAGTGCTGGATATTCTAACCGCTACCGGCATCCGCATCCAAATGTTATAGCCCGGTTAAAAAAACATTCACAAGAGATAGTTGTAACTGCAAATGCCGGTGCCGTTACGTGGATATCTACAGAACCAGACAAACTTGTCTCTACGCGTTCTCTTGGCGCGCCATACTGGCGTGTGAGAGCGCCCTAATCCAATAAAGGCCCCTGCGTTTGATTTTCGATTGATGCAAGCGCTTTGAGTGCAAAGCTTCGAAGCAGTGGGTGCGAAAAAGTAAGTTCATTAATTTCACGTTCGTGTCCGAACCATTTAGCTTTTTTATATTGTCCTCCTGATGGGAGAATAAGCTCATTTTCAGGAGAACTAAATTGGTGAAATACCGTAAATATTGCGGCTTCCTTCGCCGTTATATCGGGGTAGGAATCTATCCCCATTAACTCTACATGCGTGAGTTGCTTTAAACCAAGCGAATGTTCGAGTGCGTTTTTTAGAGCTGACTGCCAATCTTCGCTTACCTTGAGATAGCCGCCAGGAAGTAGCCACTTTCCTGCTTGTTGCACCAGCAAAACTTGCTTGTTCGCGTTTACAATTACGGCGTTTTGAAATACCTGAAAATAGTCTTCTCCAACGATTAAAGTATTTCGGGCCCGATCCACAGTTTCCCATAGATGTCGGCTTGTGTTGCTCGAAAACTCAAGCCCTAAACCACTCGATGAACAAAGCCTGACTATCATCTTAATAGATGGCGTCGGAGGTGATTCAATCAGTGGTAGGCTTAACACAGTTACATTTACGAAAGATCCAATCGTTGTAGTTGGGTTATCCAGTTCGACAAACATACCGCCTGCTGAAATATTAGTAGCAATGGTTTTAACGTTACCTAATGATGCATGCTGAATTTCGACCTGAAAAGGTAGCTCAATTCTAGTGTGGTTACGTTTTTCAGCGGTCATTCCAAAAGGCGCCAGTTGTCTGATCGATACTTGCGTTTTTTGTAGCATACATGCATACGACTTGAATTTCCGGGAAGTGGACGCATTTATGAAGCCGGAGGATGGCAATTGGGCAAACGCTTGCGAATTATCAAGGAAACCGATCATGAATACCAATAAATTTACCAATCGGCTGCAGCAGGCCTTTGTTGACGCTCAGTCGCTGGCTCTGGGGCGGGATAATAATTATCTGGAACCTGTGCATTTATTAGTATCGATAATTGACCAGAAAGACTCAACTCTGCAAAGTTTGATTGGTGCTACAGGCTGCAATGTAAGTAATTTGTTGGCCAGTTTGAACTCTGCGCTCGGCTCTTTACCAACAGTGGCAACACCAAGTGGTGAAATTTCAGTTTCCCCTGACCTTGCCCGTCTTATAAACCTGGCAGACAGAGAAGCACAGAAATCGGGTGACGACTTTATATCCAGTGAGCTGGTATTCATGGCAGCCTGCGATAACCAATTACCCATTGGTAAAATTCTACTATCCGCCGGGGCTGATAAGGAAAAAATCAGGCTGGCAATTAGAAACATGCGAAGTGGCGAAACTATGAGCGATGCAAATGGCGAAGAAAATCGGGAAGCGTTGAATAAATTTACCATTGATTTGAGTGAGCAGGCGGAAGCAGGAAAGCTCGATCCGGTAATTGGCCGAGATGACGAAATTCGCCGAACCATTCAGATACTTCAACGCCGAACCAAAAATAACCCGGTATTGATAGGTGAACCCGGCGTTGGAAAAACAGCAATTATAGAGGGTTTGGCGCAACGAATTCTTAATGGAGAGGTGCCGGAAGGCTTGAAGAACAAAAGAGTTCTCTCGCTTGACATGGGTGCATTGATAGCAGGTGCTAAATTTCGCGGAGAATTTGAGGAACGTCTTAAAGCTGTTCTCAATGAAATATCCAAGCAGGAAGGAAATATCATTCTGTTTATTGATGAGTTGCACACCATGGTAGGTGCAGGTAAAGGTGATGGAGCAATGGATGCAGGTAATATGCTTAAGCCAGCGCTGGCGAGGGGTGAACTTCACTGCGTTGGTGCAACTACCCTGGATGAGTACCGTATGTATATCGAGAAGGATGCGGCTCTGGAGCGTCGTTTCCAAAAAGTTCAGGTGGATGAACCAAGTGTGGAAGACACAGTTGCGATACTTCGTGGTCTTAAGGAGAGGTATGAGCTACATCATTCCGTCGACATTACCGACCCGGCACTGGTTGCTGCGGCGAGGTTGTCTCACCGATACATTTCTGATCGCCAGCTACCGGATAAAGCCATAGACCTGATAGATGAGGCGGCCAGTCATATTCGAATGGAGATGGATTCTAAGCCGGAAGTAATGGATAAACTGGAGCGGCGTTTAATTCAATTGAAGATTGAGGCGCAGGCCGTTAAAAAGGAAACTGACGAAGCATCGGTGCAGCGTTATGCAGATATTCAGAAAAGTATTGATACGCTCGAAAAAGAATTTTCCAGCCTGGACACAATATTGCAGGGCGAAAAGGAACAAATTAAAGGGGAACAAAAAGTTAAGGAAGAACTTGAATCTGCTCGAATGGAATTTGAGAGTGTACGTAGAAAAGGTGATCTAAACAGGATGTCTGAGCTGCAATATGGCCTGATTCCCGAATTGGAAAAGCAGTCAAAGTTTCATGGTGAAAAAGACAAGGTTATGCAGCTTCTACGTAATAAGGTGACCGAAGATGAAGTGGCTGAAGTAGTTGCCAAGTGGACCGGTATCCCTGTTTCCAAATTAATGGAAGGAGAACGTAAAAAACTGCTGCAACTGGAAGAAATACTTGGCAGGCGGGTGATTGGCCAGGCTAAAGCTATTTCGGCTGTATCGGATGCGGTACGGCGTGCTCAATCAGGTTTGTCTGATCCAAACAGGCCGAATGGATCTTTTATGTTTCTTGGACCCACGGGTGTTGGAAAAACCGAACTATGTAAAGCTCTGGCGCTATCACTTTTTGATAGCGAAGATGCCATGATTCGAATTGACATGTCCGAGTTTATGGAGAAGCACTCTGTGGCCCGGTTAATTGGGGCGCCTCCAGGGTATGTTGGGTACGAGCAAGGTGGCTACCTAACAGAAGCAGTCCGTCGCAAGCCCTATAGTTTGTTATTACTGGACGAAATCGAAAAGGCGCACAGTGATGTGTTTAACATCCTATTGCAGTTATTGGACGATGGAAGGATGACCGATGGCCATGGACGAACGGTGGATTTTAGCAATGTAGTTGTAGTGATGACATCCAATCTGGGATCAGAAATGATCCAGACTTTAACCGAGCAGGGACAGAAGGATAAGATTAAAGATGCGGTACTGGAAATTGTAGCGCAAAATTTTCGACCGGAGTTTGTAAATCGGGTAGACGAGATGGTTGTTTTTGATCCTCTAAGTAAAACCGATATGTTAAAAATTGCTAAGCTTCGTATCAAAATCCTTCAGCAGCGTTTGTCTGAACAATCCCTGGGGCTTGAGGTAAGTGATGCAGCCATGCTTAAACTGGTTGAGTTGGGTTATTACCCACTTTATGGAGCACGCCCTCTGCAGAGAGTTATTCAGAGGTATATTGAAAGCCCTCTGGCAAAAAAACTTCTCTCTGGATGTTATCCAGCAGGCGAGAAAATTCGGATTGGTTATTCGGAAGGACAATTTAGCTTCACGTAGTGGACAATAACGCTAGTATTGTATGTATATACAGTAGTATACTGGCGATGTTATCAGGACACTGGAGAAATCTAATGGCATGTGTCGCGGAATTTGTTAAAAGTAGAGAGTGTTCAATTGTAGAAGGCACTCTTGAAGTACAGGAATCCTTGCCCCTGTTTACGGGGGATGTATTTTCAGGGCGCATGCATTCCAGGCCTGCCGATTGCAAGCGGGACGCGAAGAACAAAGCTCTAAAGCAGTCAGATAACCTTTTTACCGCTAAATTCGAACAAAAACCTGATAAGCGAACTCAAACTTTAGCCAGACAGGATCATCTGGCTTGTGCAAAGCGCTTGTCGAGGGCAATGCAGAGGATTCCAGTCAATTCACGCCAGCACATTCAGGCAGGACGCCTGGTTTGTCATCATTTGGTGGCTATGTTGCATGATTCACCCACCCATAATGTCCATATATCGAGCAAACTATCCAGATAAGCCCCTAAATCGTAATGTGAACTTATCCACAGATGCCGTGACTTAGTCGAGGTAATATTCACTAACGTGATATCCATCCGTGGGATAAGATATCGTTTGACTTGTTAGTGCGCGCTAAGGATAGCCATGATTAATAAATGCCTTTTTCCTGTTGCCGGTTATGGTACCCGCTTTTTACCTGCAACCAAGGCCATGCCCAAAGAAATGTTGCCAATTGTTGATAAACCACTCGTTCAGTACGGTGTGGAAGAAGCAGTGCAGGCAGGTTTGACTGAAATAGGATTTGTTACAGGGCGTGGTAAACGGGCGATCGAAGATCATTTTGATACGAATTATGAGCTTGAACATCAAATTCAGGGCAGTGGCAAAGAAGTATTGCTGGATGGAATTCGTGATCTAATTAACAAGAGTACGTTTTCTTACACCCGTCAAACCGCAATGAATGGGCTAGGGCATGCCATTTTAACGGGCAGATCAATTGTTGGAGATAATGCCTTTGGAGTGGTTTTGGCAGACGATCTCTGTTTTGGCGATGGTTCCGGGGTGCTGGAGCAAATGGTTGAACTGTACCGCGAGTTTCGATGCAGTATAGTTGCCATCGAGGAAATACCATCCGCAGACACGCATAAATATGGCGTTATTGCCGGTGATCCCATTGGTGATGGTCTGTACGATATTACCGATATGGTCGAAAAACCTGCACCAGAGGACGCACCCAGTAATCTGGCAATTATCGGACGATATATATTGACCCCCGATATTTTCGAAATATTGGAAAAAACCACGCCAGGAAAGGGTGGAGAAATACAGATTACCGATGCACTCAAAATCCAGGCAAAAACCAGTCGGGTGCTGGCTTACAAGTTTAAGGGACGACGCTTTGACTGCGGGTCCATTTCTGGATTTGTGGATGCAACTAACTATTGTTATAGAAAGTTCTTTGCCAATGACAGCTCGAATAAGGTGGTTAAACTTAATACTTCTTTCAAGTAGTGCCTGTATTGGTGCCAGCGATGGACGCAACCACCTTCCTGCCATTCTTGGCCACTATTGCTTAATCACGCAGTTTTAATCGAAGTCTTTTCATTTATAATGCGTTATATGCAGAGGGTGGAGGGATAAACCTTGTTAGAAATAGTACAGTCGGGTGGGTGGTTGATGGTACCCATCATTATGTGTTCAGCAATTGCCGCAGCTATATGCGTTGAAAGATTCTGGACACTGCAACAATCTCGAGTAGCTCCAAAAAACCTGCTGGCCCAGGTTTGGAGTATGTTGAAAAAAAAGGAAATTGATCCCCAAAAAATTCGACAGCTACGCAATGAGAGTGCGCTTGGTCAAATTTTTGCCGCAGGAATCACTAATTCCCGACGTGGCCGAGAGATAATGAAAGAGTCCATGGAAGAAGCGGCCGGTCAGGTTATGCACGAACTGGAGCGCTACCTCACCCCCTTGCAATCAATTGCCTCGGTTACCCCACTTCTGGGGCTATTGGGTACGGTAGTTGGGATGATTAAGGTGTTTGCCTTAATGGTACAAAATCCTGGTAATGCCAATGTGCTCGCTGGCGGTATTTCGCAGGCACTAATTACGACAGCTGCTGGACTAAGTATTGCTATCCCGGCTCTTTTTCTGGTTGGCTATTTTCAGCGTCGAGTTGATGCTCTGGTTGTTTCTATGGAACAGGAAGCTATCAAATTGGTTGATATTATGCACGGCGATAGAGATCCAGAACAACGTTCATGAAATTTCGTCGCAGACCTCGCAGCAAAGTCACCGTCGAGTTAACTCCGCTGATCGATGTTGTCTTTTTGTTGCTTATTTTCTTTATGGTTTCCACTACGTTTATTCGTGAGACTGAGTTAAAAGTTGACTTGCCTGAGGCTAATGGCGAGATTCAGGAAATAGATGAGGATATCGTAGAGATCACAATAAGTGATTCGGGTGAGTATGCGATTAATAATCGCTTGTTGATAAACAGTAGTTTAGTGACCTTGATGGCAGCAATGAAAGAGGTCTCTCAAGGGGATATCACGCGCAGATTGATTATCACAGCCGATGCAGGTGCACGTCATGGTGCTGTAGTACAGGTAATGGATGCTGCTGGTCGTCTCGGTATGTCTCGCTTGAGCATAACAACCCGCAATCCTGCCGACAGCCCTGAGCTAGCCGACAGCCCTGAGCTAGTAGACAGCCCTGAGCCAGTGAACAGCCCTGAGCCCGAAGCAAAAAGCCTTGAGTAAAGGAAACGATCAGCCAGGTTCCGAAATAGATCCCCGGCAACCTGGTGATTGGGAAACGTACAAACGACTGCTGAGCTACATCCGACCAATGTGGTTTACCTTTCTACTGGCAATTGTTGGGTTTTTTCTTAGTGCAGCAGCCGAGACTTATTTTGCTAATCTGCTAAAAGAAATAATTAACGCATTCAACACACCTGTGCCCCAAACAGGGTATTATTTTGCTGGCATGATGTTGGTCGCTGTGTTTGCCAGAGGCATGGGAGATATGTCCGGAGACTTTTTTCTGTCTCGCATTTCGTATCGGGTTATTCACCAGCTGCGCAGTGAACTCTTTGAACGCCTGCTGGTATTGCCAAGTCGGTTTTTCGATGCAACCACCTCAGCCAAACTCATTTCCAGAATAACATTTAACGTTGCCCAGCTGAAAGATACTGCTACCGAAGCGCTAAAAATAGTGATTCAGGACGGTGCAAAGGTAATCGCTTTTATGGGCATGTTGTTATATTTAAACTGGAAGCTAACCCTCATCTTTCTCGTTATCGCACCAGTTGTTGGCCTAATAGTTTCGATAGCAAGTAAACGGTTTAGGAAGATAAGCCAGCGTATTCAAGCGTCTATGAGTGATATTACGCATGTGACGTCAGAAGCAGTGAACGCGTTTCGAGAAATCAGAACTTTTGGCGGAAGTACTTCTGAGTTACGGCGGTTTTTGTCAACCAGTAACACCAACAGATCGCAAAACCTGAAAATGGTAGTGACCAAGTCCGTAAGCACTCAGGTAATTCAATTGATGGTTTCCGTGGCCCTGGCCTTACTGGTGGTTTTACTTTTCCGGGAAGACGTGCGTGGAGAAATGAACGCAGGCGAAATTGTTCAATACCTGACATTGGCTGGTTTTCTGGCACGTCCATTAAAAAAATTATCCGCTGTAAATGCACGTCTTCAAAAGGGCTTGGCGGCTGCGGTGGATGTATTTTCTCAGCTTGACGAAATTGCTGAGGCAGACCTTGGCACTCATGTCGTAGAAAGGGCATTGGGGCAATTGGAATTTCGTAACGTTAGCTTTTCCTATGGCAGTGATCGCGATCGTGTGCTTCATGAAATTAGTTTCCAGATTCAGCCTGGCCAGACGGTTGCAATTGTTGGTCAATCAGGAAGTGGGAAATCAACAGTGGCTTCACTAATACCGCGTTTTTATGATGTGGAGGAGGGGCAAATATTATTGGATGGTATTCCTCTGGGAGAATACACTTTAAAAAGTTTGAGAAAACAAATTTCCTTAGTCTCCCAACAGGTTACTTTATTTAACGACTCGCTGGAAAAGAACATTGCTTATGGAGAATTGGAAAATTCTAGTCAGGAAGCCTTGCAACTTGCCATACAAAGGGCGCACGCCACAGATTTTGTAGACCAGATGCCGAATGGTCTGGAAACTCTGGTGGGCGACAATGGTGCTCTGCTGTCCGGAGGGCAAAGGCAACGCATTGCCATAGCGAGAGCTATGTTGAAGGACGCACCTCTACTGATACTTGATGAAGCAACATCATCATTGGATACAGAATCCGAGCGCCACATTCAAGCAGCGCTGGAAACCTTAATGATGGACCGAACCACTCTGGTAATAGCCCATCGATTGTCTACGGTGGAAAATGCAGATTTGATACTCGTAATGCACGAAGGGCGAATCGCAGAGGTGGGTAAACATGCAGATTTAGTGCAACAGGAGGGCATATACGCCAAGCTGTATCGAGCTCAGTTCGCGGACTCTTCCGAGGTTAGCGAAAAGAGACGCAAGGTCCAAAGAAAATCAAAGACTCGTCGGTCGAAAAGTGCAGCCAACTCCACAGTGGTTATTCAAAATTCCGGGCGCAGAGTTGGTAGATTACTTGAAACTTCCTGGTACAACGGATCCTTCTGGCCGCGATTGTTATACCCGCTGTCGATGGTTTTTCGCTGGCATGTTATACGCAGGCGAATGAAGTACTTAACCGGAAAAAAAACGAGTTGGAGAGCCAGTGTTCCAGTCGTTATTATTGGCAATCTGACAGTAGGGGGAACTGGAAAGACTCCCTTCGTAATCTGGTTGGTGAAACGGCTTGAAATTGAAGGCTATTGTCCAGGGATTGTCGCGCGTGGATACGGTGGAAGCTCCAAACAATACCCGATACGAGTTAATAGTAGTCACATGCCGCAGGAAGTGGGCGATGAGCCTTTGATGCTAACGCAAAGAACAACCAGTCCGGTTGTTGTTGATCCAGACCGCGCTGCTGCGGTACGTCATCTACTGGATACTACGCAGTGTGATGTGATTATAAGTGACGATGGGTTGCAGCATTATCAACTTGCCCGGGATGTGGAGATAGCGGTGGTTGATGCCGTGCGGGAGTTCGGCAACAAACTCTGTCTTCCGGCAGGACCGATGAGGGAGCCGATTGATCGGCTAAAGCAATGCGATCTTATTGTTTCAAATGGACCTTGTTCGAAACTTGAATTTCCTGCGATAGAAATGCGAGTAGAGCCTAAAGATTTTATCAATCTTGCCAGTGGCGAGCGGACCCGCATAGACGCATTTGAACACGATCTGGTTCGCGCTGTTGTAGCGGTAGGTAATCCGGACAGGTTTCTACTCACGCTGGATGAGATTGGAATAGAACATATTGCAAATGTGTTTGTGGACCATCACAATTATTCAACAGAAGATGTTTCTTTTTCAGATGCATTACCAGTAGTAATGACAGAGAAAGACGCCGTTAAAGTTCGTCGTTTGACCGGGCTGGATTTGAAAATGTACTGGTATTTGGAAGTTGAGGTGCAGATTTCGGATGCAGATACGCAGAAGGTGATGCAATGTTTTCAATCAAAAGGTATTACCACTCGTGAGTAGTAAGTTTCATGTAGTGATACCAGCTCGATTTGAGTCATCGCGTTTGCCCGGTAAGCCGACCTTAAAAATTGCCGGTAAACCCATGATTATCAGAGTGGTAGAGCAAGCCCTGAAAAGTGGTGCTTCATCAGTCGTAGTTGCAACTGATGACAGTCGAATTAAAAAAATCGTAACGTCAGCGGGATATATGGCGTTAATGACCTCGGTTGCACACCAGTCCGGTTCGGACCGGGTTGCGGAAATCGCAGATAAAATGGGCTGGCCAGAAGAGAGCGTGGTGGTCAATGTTCAAGGAGACGAGCCACTTATCCCTCCTGGTGTTATATCCCAGGTTGCTGGAATTTTATCTGCAAAATACAAAGAACCCTCAGCTGGAGTGGCCACTTTGTTTGTTCCAATTGAAACTCAGAAAGAATTGTTTGATTCCAATGTGGTTAAAGTAGTGGTGGATATTGCTGGGCGCGCTTTATATTTTTCTCGAGCACCAGTTCCCTGGTCACGTTCTGAATTTGGCGCTCCGGGAAACCATGTGAGTGAGCCACAAGAATGGAAAAGACATGTGGGTATCTATGCATATACCGTACGTGCACTACGAAATTTCGTGGCATTGCCTGCGTCCCGTCTGGAACTCATAGAAAGCCTGGAACAACTACGATTGCTGGAAAATGGCGTTCAAATAATGATGCAGGCAGCATGTGAATACGTCCCTGGTGGCATAGATACAGAGCAAGACTACGAAAAAATCTGTAATGACCTGGATGGTAAATGAGTTTCGACTTAAGCAGCCACAATACTCTTAGACTTACCGCTCAGGCAGAAACGGGTCATATCATAACCGATGAAAAGCACCTGCGTCGGATGCTACTGGAATCTGATTACCAAAGCTCAAACACCTGGATTCTAGGTGGAGGTAGTAACGTTATCCTGCAGCCCAGGTTGAAAGGGCAGGTACTGATCATTAAGACACGTGGTATTTCACGACCTGGGATTGCTACTAAAGACGGCTCCAGACTCGTCACAATCGCAGCGGGCGAGAACTGGCATCAATTGGTTAGGTATACAGTTGCGCAAGGACTGCATGGATTGGAAAACTTGGCCCTGATTCCTGGTTCAGTGGGCGCTGCTCCTGTTCAAAATATCGGAGCCTATGGGGTAGAGCTGTCAGGTTTATTGCATAGCTTGCGTGCCATGCACCGGGAAACAGGCGAAACGGTACTGTTTGATAATGCTTCCTGCTGTTTTGCGTATCGGGACAGTATATTCAAAAAAATAAATTCGCCGTGGATCATTCTGGACATTACTTTGCGTTTATCTTCCGCTCCAGATTTTGAATTGACATACCCGGATGTAGTGAGAGAGCTTGATAGACGTGGCGCAGCTAAGGTAACCGGAACAGAGTTAATGGAATGTATTATTGCGATACGCCGACGAAAAATGCCAGACGTGCGAGAGTATGGAAATGCTGGTAGCTTTTTTAAGAATCCGGTGGTTGCGAAAATAAAAATGCAGGACGTGCTTTCCATTCGACCTGATATTCCAGTGTATCCGCATGGTAAACAATTCAAGCTTTCGGCTGCCCGCTTGATTGATGCAAGTAACTTGAAGGCTCTTAATGTTGGAGCATTTGGGGTTTGGCAGCGACAGCCGTTAGTGTTGGTAAATATGGGGGCAGGAACCTTCGAACAACTAATGCAGTTGAGCGGAGCCATCCAGAGTGAAGTGATGGAAAAGTTTGGCATTGCGCTGGAGCGAGAGCCTGGATTGTTAGGCTCTCGCTAGCACATTCACTATTTTAGCTAGCCTTGTTCTTTCAACTGAGCTTCACGTAATCTTCGGCGTACTTCTCTGGGATCGTTCGCTGCTCTTACGGGCTTAGTAGGTTTTTCGCTCGCTGGAGGCTGTTTGCTGGCTGAAGGCTCTTTGCTGGCTGAAGGCTCTTCCTTTTTATTCGCTAAAGGCTCTGCTGAGGGCTCTTTGCTGGCTGAAGGCTCTCCCTTTTTATTCGCTAAGGGCTTTGCTGAGGGCTCTTTGCTGGCTGAGGGCTCTTTGCTGGCTGAAGGCTCTTTGCTGGCTGAGGGCTCTTCCTTTTTATTCGCTAAAGGCTTTGCTGAGGGCTCTTTACTGGCTGAGGGCTTTACCGTACTTGCTTCTTTGGTAGTATTTACAGTCGGTTTAGCTTCAGTGTTATCAGCGGTAGAAGTTTCGGAATCCTTCAGAATTGTTTTTTGAGCCGGTGCACTTGAGGCGCTCTTATCCAGTTCGGTTTTAACCGTAGCGTTTGGTTTGGCTGAGCTCTCTTTGTGCGCAGCTCTGTCACGACGAGGTTGTCGTTTGGACTGTTCCAGGTTTTCAGGTATTCGGTTTTCTGGAACCTCGTTAACGACTGCATCCGATTCCTGCTTTTTGTTGGAACTAACCCTGTTGCGAGTGTCATCGCGGCTACGTTTGTTCGCAGAGTTGTTTTTTGCATCCTTTTGGGGACGGTTTCGGTTGCGTTCAGAGTTTTCAGAACTCCTCGCCTTGTTTGCGTTTGCCCGGTCCGTTTTAGGGTTCTTATCTCGCTGAGGGCGCTTTTCCCGCTGAGGGCTCTCCCCCCGCTGAGGGCTCTCCCCCCGCTGAGGGCTCTCTCCTCGCTGGGAGTTCCGCCGTTTATTTTGCCTGGATTTATTGTCCCTGTTTTGCTCAGCACGTTTGGGTGGTCGCCTGTTGTTGCTTTTCTTTGCCGGTTCTGAAGAGTTGTCTTCCGGAGTGGAAAGCAAGGCAATTGCCATACGCTTAAAAAAACCAGGTTTATCAGCAGAAGAATCTCTAGCGGTAGAATTGTTGCTACTTGTTTTAGTATCTCGTTCCTTGCTTTGACTACTATTACTTGCCGCGTCCCTGATAACTTGGGATTTAACTACTGCTTTGACCGGGGGTGCAACAGGTTTAGCCAGTAAGTCTTCCGGAGGTGTTATATCTGCCAATTCGTAACTGTGTACCGATTCTTCAGAACTTTCATTGTCTTCACGGATACGTTGTATTTCGTAATGTGGGGTTACCAATTGTGAGCTGGGTACGATAACAATGTGAGTGTTCGTGTGTTTCTCTATTTCAGCAACATCTGATCTTTTCTCGTTAAGCAAAAACGAACCAACTTCTATGGGTACGATGGCTCGAACTGTTGAGCTGCTCTCTTTAAGAGCCTCTTCTTCGAGAAATCGGAGTATAGCAAGTGATAGAGACTGGATATCTCTAATGCGTCCTTGTCCGGTACATCTTGGACAGACTATCGTTGTAATCTCGTCAAGTGATGGTCTTAGACGCTGTCTGGACATCTCCATTAAACCGAATCTCGATATTCTTCCCGTCTGTATTCGAGCGCGGTCACTTTCCAGTGCATCACGCATTCTATTTTCAACGGAGCGCTGGTTACGCTGGGCATTCATATCAATGAAATCGATTACGACGAGCCCACCCATATCCCGTAGCCTGAGCTGTCGAGCGATTTCGTCGGCAGCCTCAAGGTTGGTACTCAAGGCAGTTTCCTCAATATCCGCACCCTTTGTTGCACGAGCAGAGTTGATATCAATGGAAATTAGAGCTTCCGTTGGGTCGATTACCAGACTGCCACCAGACGGTAATCTGACTTCTCTTTGAAAGGCAGACTCTATTTGGGATTCGATCTGGTACCTGCTGAACAGGGGGATAGGATCAGAATAAAGCTTAATGCGGCTGGTGAAATTCGGTAACACCTTCTGAACAAAATTCATGGCTTCTTTGTAGGCTTCTTCTGTATCAATTAGAACTTCAGAAATATCCTTACGCAGATAATCCCGAATTGATCGAAGTACGATGTTGTTTTCTTCATAAAGAAGGGTAGCGACCGGGCTATTTTCATTGGCGTTTTCAATGGCTTTCCAGAGTTGAAGCAGATAGTCGAGATCGGTTTGCAGGTCTTCATGTTTCCTGTCGATACCCGCGGTTCGAACTATTAGACCCATGTCGGCCGGAATTTCCAGATTGCTGAGAACAACTCGCAATTTTTCCCGATCTTCGCCTTCAATACGCCGGGAAATGCCTCCAGCGCGAGGGTTGTTGGGCATAAGCACCAAATACCGTCCTGCCAGACTGATAAAAGTAGAGAGTGCAGCGCCTTTGTTTCCGCGCTCTTCCTTTTCTATCTGTACAATTATTTCCTGGCCTTCTTCAACGACATCGCGGATGTTGATTCGTCCGCTGGACGACTTGTTTCGAAAATAGCTGCGGGATATTTCTTTAAGGGGTAAGAAGCCGTGTCGATCTGATCCGAAATTAACAAAGGCAGCTTCCAGACTTGCTTCTACACGAGTTATTCGTGCTTTGTAGATACTGGCTTTGGTGTGTGCTCTTTCTCTGGGTTCAATATCCAGGTCATACAAGCTCTGGCCATCTACCAGAGCAACGCGTACCTCTTCAGATTGGGTCGCGTTTATTAACATTCTTTTCATTGTTGCTTAGTCCATATAAGGGCCGTGCAACGCAAAATGTGTAGCTTTGTCGAAAATTACGCGCATATCTCCATGCGCGTGCATATAAGTTGATACCAACCGAGATGTATTAATTAAATCTCATGTACTAACTGTTCCTGCATATTTTTAAATTTGTTTTATGTCATCCCTTGCTTCGGGGTTTGGTGTCAATCGTCAGCGTATCCCTACATTTATAAAGGGTTCGATTAACGCTGTACAAAAATTCCTTACAAATTTCATTTCGACATACTGAATTTACGTTACTAGGCGTATTGTCGTTTGAGTTATTCTGTTTTCTTTCTCTTGATTACTGTTCTTTAACGTTTCGTCTTTCGTATATAGTGCTTAACTGTCCTATTACCTGACTCGCTTTACGCGATAAAAATGAGCACTGATAATGATTATTATTCTTGTTTCTTATCCTACATAGGTGCCTGATAGCCAGTCCAACTAAAGTGAATATAGCAGTGTTTGATAAGTCCTTCAATCTATTAAGAAATTTAGAGTAGTTCAATGCAAATTGTACATATTGAAATAACCCCGGATTCGGAAGGTCAGAGAGTAGACAACTTTCTCCTGCGTGAGTTGCGTAACGTACCACGATCGAGGGTGTATCGAATATTACGTAAGGGCGAGGTGCGTGTTAATGGCCGCAGGTCTAAACCAACGCAGCGTCTACAGCTTGGCGATGTGGTGCGTATTCCAATTGAGGACGAGGTTAAGATCGCAGAACGCATAAAACCGCCTGCAAAGGTTTTGAGGCAACTTGAGCGCAGTATATTGTATGAAGATAACGATATTTTAGCGCTTAATAAGCCTACAGGTCTGGCCGTGCATGGAGGTAGTGGTCTGAGCTTTGGCCTGATTGAGTGCGTTCGCCATATGTACCCGGACCTGCAGCGCCTGGAGCTGGCCCACCGTCTTGACCGGGATACCTCAGGGTGTATTTTGATTGCAAAGAACCGCAAGTCGATAGTGCGCCTGCATGATTTGTTTAGAAAGAGGCAAATACGTAAAACCTATGACTTGCTGGTTTACGGGCGGTGGAACAAGGGGGATCGTAGCGTGAGACTAAGTTTGCTTAAGTTCACCACACCTGCTGGTGAGCGTCGCGTTCGAGCGGATCACGAAGGTAAGGTGGCCCGAACCGAGTTTTCCATAGTTGAACAAATTTCCGATTTTACGTGGCTTCGTGCGCGCCCCTACACCGGGCGGACGCATCAGATACGGGTGCACGCACTGGCGTGTGGAAAAGCCATAGTGGGAGATAACAAGTATGCCAGTGACACTCAACTTGAGTTCTCCGCCCGTCGGGGCATACAACGTTTGTGCCTGCATGCTTCAAGTCTTTCAGTACCAGCAGCTGAGTTAACTGGTACGGCGGAGCGGGTGAGTATGTTGAAAATTGAAGCGCCTCTACCAACTTCCTTTGTCATCGCCTGGAAACAGCTCAGAAGATCTAGATAGAAGGGCTGAGAATGTGCGTGCCTTCATTCTCCAGAAACCGGCTGAGGCGAATTAGTGGTAGCCCGATGAGTGTGTTGGGGTCGTCTCCACGCAGATGGGCGAACAATGCTATGCCCAGACTCTCTGCCTTGAAGGAGCCTGCACAATCAAATGGCTGGTCGATACGGATGTAGTTTTGTAACTCTAGCTCGGAATATGCCCTAAGCTGCACTTCATAAACCTCACACGCAGATTGCAGGTTGTGTGTTTTGGTGTTGTAAAGGCTGATTCCTGTATAAAAAGTGACTGCTTTGCCTCTGATAAAGCGGAGTTGTTTTACACAGTTTTCATAATTTCCCGGTTTGTCAATTTGCTCACCAGCACATTCGGCGACCTGATCTGATCCCACTATAAGGCTATTCTGGAAACCTGGAGCCACAGCCAGGGCTTTGGCAGTTGAGAGTCGCGTGGCCCTGTCTCTGGCGTTCTCGTGCAACAGGCGTCTTTCATCGACGTTTGGTGAGGCCGAGATGAAAGTTAGGCCCAGTTTCTCAAGCAGTATTTTTCTGTATTTGGAAGTGGATGCAAGCACCAGGCGCATTTTCGGCAACCATTTGCGATAGTTAGGGTCAATATTTACAATCTGTAGGTGCAATGACAACAAATAGATTTTGACAGCGGGCATGCGCACTCATATTATGTCGCGCGCCACGAGCAAGCCCTGAGAAAGATTATAAGTATGGAGGCATTAGCGCCAAAAAAACTCTGTAGAAAACAAGCGCTTATAAAGGGTAGCCTGCCGATGTCAGATTTTCCACGGTACAGTAAACTTGGCAGAAGTGGTGGAAATGTCGAGTTTAGCCTTGGTTTTAGTTATAACGAACAGGGCCAGGCGGTAGTTAAAGGCGAAGTACACACCCAGATTGGTCTGGTTTGCCAGAGATGCCTCGAAGAGGTGTCTCGCGATTTGGTGACGCATATTGAGCTTGCGATTGTTACTGATGAAGAACGCGCAGACGAACTTGAGAAGCTGGATTCGGTAGTGGTGAAAGAAGATATCGTAAGCCTGGTTGATTTGCTTGAAGATGACCTGATACTGGACGTTCCTGAGCAGGTCTGTCCTAATCCGGATGTATGTAAGTTTACACCGCAATTTCGATTTCCAAAGGAAATTGTAGAAGATAGGCGACCGAAGCCCTTCGAAGTTTTGAAGGGATTGAAGTCGAAAGAGAATTAAAGGAGATAAGCCCCAATGGCTGTACAAAAGAGTAAAGTTAGTCGCGCCAGGCGTGGAAATAGAAGAATGCATGACAAGTTAGCGAACCCGACCTTGTCTATTGACCCTACCTCAGGTGAAACCCATAGACGTCACCATGTAACAGCTGATGGGTTTTACAAGGGTCAGAGAATTTTCGGTGAAAGTGATTAGATATTACTACGTCCTGGTTTAACGGGCTGTAGAGAAGAAACATCAATATTAGAACACGGGATGATATACAGGTGGCATTCTGGCAAATTACAGAGTGTGATCTGACATTCCTATACACGCATTGGAGCGGTTTTTGAAGAGTGCTAACTGCTTGAATAGCATTTGCTCACTCTATAAACTACGCGCTGCCCTGCTGTATTAGATTCCACATTGGAGAAATTCTAGCTATGAGTAGCGTTGAAGAAAGGGTCAAGAAACTGATCTGTGAACAGTTAGGTGTAAAAGAAGAAGAAGTGAAGGAAGAGGCTTCGTTTGTTGAAGACCTCGGTGCAGATTCTTTGGACACCGTAGAGCTGGTTATGGCTTTGGAGGAGGAGTTTGAAACTGAAATTCCTGATGAAGAAGCGGAGCGTATTACGACTGTTAAAGATGCTGTCAGTTATATTCTAGCCCACCAGTAAGTTACAAACTAAGTAATTTCCTGCCCTGGATTTCCGGCCAGTCGAATACCGTTCTGAGATCGATATTCGACGGGGCAGGTGAGAATATTAAAGAGATTGAGGAGTCCGGTGCATGGACAGACGTCGGGTTGTAGTTACAGGGTTAGGCGCTATCACTCCGATTGGAAATAATCTCGAGGATAACTGGAGCGCCATATTGAAGGGCCAGAGTGGTGTAGCTGGGATTCAATGTTTTGACCCGGAGCATCATTCCGTGAAAATTGCAGCGGAAATTAAAAATCTGGATATAAGTCCTTACCTGGATAGTAAGGAAGCTCGCCGAATGGATCAGTTCATTCAGTACGGTGTGGCCGCAGGAGTGCAGGCTGTTCAGGATGCAGGTATTGAATCAGCAGGGTTGGACCCGAGTAGAATAGGTGTTTCAGTGGGTTCGGGGATTGGTGGTATTAACACCATCGAAGCAACCCGGGACACATACACACAACGTGGCCCACGGCGTATATCACCATTTTTTGTACCCTCCGCCGTTATCAACATGATTTCAGGAAACCTCTCGATTCGATATGGGTTTTCAGGCCCTAACCTGGCGATTACCACGGCGTGTACAACCGGAACCCACAACCTGGGGATAGGCGCGCGACTTATACAATGGGGTGAAGCAGATACTATGATTGTTGGCGGTGCAGAATGGGCTACTTCGCCGATAACTATTGGTGGATTCGCCAATATGAAAGCGCTGTCGAGTCGAAATGATGATCCAGCGGCCGCGAGTCGCCCGTGGGACAGAGACCGCGATGGGTTTGTTCTGGGAGATGGCGCAGGAGTATTGGTTCTTGAGGAATACGAACAGGCGAAAGCACGTGGTGCCAATATTTATGCGGAGGTGGTGGGTTTTGGAATGAGTGCCGATGCGCACCACATAACCAGCCCCTGGGACAATGGCGAGGGCTTTGTTGCCTGCATGAGAAACGCGTTAAATGATGCAAAATTGAGCCCGAAAAAGATACATTACATAAACGCCCATGGTACTTCCACCCCGCAGGGTGATATAGCAGAAACGCGTGCAATCAAAACCGTGTTTGGAAATAATACCAAAATTCCAATTAGCTCGACCAAGTCAATGACAGGTCACTTACTAGGTGCTGCTGGTGCCGTGGAAGCGGTGTATTCGATACTTGCCATCAAGAATCAGACAGCACCGGGAACACTTAATCTGGATAACCCCGGGGATGAGTGTGACCTGGATTATATTCCACACACCGCTAGAGAGATGCCTATCGAATACGCACTTTCAAACTCCTTTGGGTTTGGTGGTACCAACGCGACTGTGATCTTTCGTCAGGTTTAACGTACGGTATTCAGTTGTTAAAATATTTCCACGCCAGGACTCTTCTACTATCGGGATTGCTGCTGGCTCTGGCGGTTTTTCTGTTTCTAAGCGCGCAGTTGTATGTGGTATATAGCTGGCTTGATAAACCCCTGCCTGTTGAGCAGGAATTTCTGTTGGAACTGGAACCCGGGTCTACCTTTTCTGTTGTCAGTAGAAAAATTGCCGAGCATGTCGGAGTCATTTCACCTGTCCACCTGAAGGTATGGGCATTGCATGCGCGTTTTACTGGTCTGGAAAAAGATCTTAAAGCGGGCGACTACATGATTAGTCCCGGAATGACTCCGGAACAGATCACTTTGTATTTGGTATCCGGCCGCGTAGCGTCCTACTCCTTTCGAATACAGGAGGGTTGGACGGTATACCAGCTTCGTCAGTCTCTGCTTGCTACCAAAAAACTCACATCCGAAACTGCGCCCTGGACAGATGGTGAACTAGTTAAAATGTTGGGGATTGAAGCGGACAATACTGAAGGGCTGTTTTTTCCCGATACATATCAGTATATCAGGGGGGATTCTGATCGTAGTATTTTGCTCCGGGCTTACGAGAAAATGCAGCAGGTCATGAACCGTGAGTGGCAATTGCGAGCCATAGACCTGCCACTGAAAAATATCTATCAGGCACTCACGCTTGCTTCAATAATTGAAAAGGAAACAGGCAGAGAGAGCGAAAGAGAACACATATCTCAGGTTTTTAATAACAGGCTTATAAAAAACATGCGTCTGCAAACAGATCCCACGGTAATATACGGTTTAGCCAGGAGTTTTGATGGCAATTTGACCCGTAAACATCTGGATACAGATAGCATGTACAATACTTATACGCGTAAGGGTTTGCCGCCTACTCCTATTTCACTGCCCGGGCTTGCTTCAATCCAGGCAGCCCTGCATCCAAGCCCTGGAAAACTAATTTATTTCGTAGGAAAAGGAGATGGTAGCAGTAAGTTTTCGGAAAATCTGGATGACCATTTGGCTGCAGTAAGGCGATTTCAACTGGAGATAAACAGTCCGTGAGCAGGGCACCGGGTTTTATAACACTTGAGGGTTGTGAGGGGGTTGGTAAAACTACCAACGCCAATCTTATTGAATCCTTGTTGCAGGAGCAGGGGATTCCCTATATTCGCACTCGAGAGCCAGGTGGCACTCCTCTTGCCGAGTCTTTACGAAGCCTGTTACTTGAGAAGCGTGAGGAGCAGGTTCACCCGCTTACTGAAGTGCTAATGGTATTTGCTGCACGCGCACAACATGTTACTCAGGTAATTAGGCCAGCGCTTGATGCCGGCCAATGGGTGCTTTGTGATCGGTTTACCGACGCAAGCTTTGCATACCAGGGTGGTGGTCGTGGCATTTCGGTACAGGTTTTGGAACAACTGGAGCAAATGGTACATGCAGGTTTGCAACCTGACTTAACGCTGTATCTGGATATGCCAGTAGAATTGGCATTATCGAGAATACAGTCGCGAGAGTTGGACCGGTTTGAACAGGAGCAGAAACAGTTTTTTGAAAATGTACGAAATGCCTACCTTTTGAGAGCTAAAACCCGACCTCGATTTAGAATAATTGATGCCGGGCAAAAACTCGAAGCAGTGCAGCAGGACATTCGAGGTTGCATGTTAGATTTTATCAAGGGATTTATGTCCACGTGAATGCCGGTCCCTGGCTCAAACCGGCATTTGATCGCGTCCTGCAATCTGCACGGATGGACCAGCTGCCACATGCAATTCTGGTGCATGGTGCACCTGGATGGGGAGAGACAAATTTAGCCACTTCTATTGCCGAATACTTTATAGGGCTGGCTCCTGGCGAATTGGGCATAAAATCTGCGGAAAATTTCGCGCATCCGGATTTTCACTGGTTACAACCTGAGGCGCCGGGAAAACAGATAAAAGTGGATCAGATTCGCAGACTTCGAAGTTTTGTATTACAAACCTGCCAGATAGCAGAAAGAAAAGTAGCAGTAATTGTTGATGCGCACTTAATGAATATTAATGCAGCAAATGCTTTACTTAAAACACTTGAGGAACCTCCTGGCGAATGTCTGCTCGTATTGTCAACGAATGCTCACCATGATTTACTCCCAACGATACGCAGTCGCTGTCAATCTCTTCCTATCCGTCCTCACTATGACAGTGCGAATATAGCCTGGGTAAAGACACAATTGGACTCTGTACTCACGGGTGCTGAATCTATTGCAACAGATGAACTCAATATTCTGCTCTTTGAGTTTGGGGGGGCTCCCATGTTTGTACTTCAGGCGATTCAGCGCGGTGAAAAAGGTTTGCTCCCGGATCTGCTTGTCTGTGTTGGCAGATCTGATCAGATCGCCAGGATATTGCCCGCGTGGTTAAAGCTGGATCTTGACATTGTGCTGTCACGTTGGATGCGCTACCTGAATGTTTTATTGGAGGCGCGAAGCAGATCGTTGGTGGACAGTGGAGACATTGGAAATAATTTGCAAGCGCTGGAAAATGCTCTGAACAAGGCTTCGAAAGCAAAATTACTGATTTTTTGGGAAGAGCTTTGCTGGGCTAAAAGATTGATGCATAGCACTAGCAACATTAACCAGACACTGTTACTGGAACGCTTGCTGTTACACTGGTGTGAACTGGCACACAGTTAAGAAATGTGACTTACATATTGATTCAAATCTCTGTGCAATGCATCCTTTACAAATCGTGCGAATCTAGTAGATTCTAAGTCTGCTTTTTAAGGATAGGAAGCGAAAAACATGTCAGCTAAACGCGGAGCAAGAAACGGAATATTGTCCTTGGCCATTAAGGACAAGGCGGTACTGTATGCTGCATATATGCCCTTCGTAAAAAATGGTGGCCTGTTTATTCCCACAAAGAAAGACTACAACCTCGCCGATGAAGTTTTTATGTTGTTAAATCTTATGGACGAGCCTGAGAAAATTCCTGTTGCGGGTAAAGTAGTATGGGTGACACCCAAGGGCGCCCAAGGTAATCGTGCAGCCGGTATTGGCGTACAATTTAATGACCAGGATGATATGGCTCGTAATAAAATTGAAGCCTATCTCGCAGGAGCCCTGCAGTCTGATCGCCACACACACACCATGTAAGTGTTCAAGTACATGCTTGTCGATTCCCATTGCCATCTTAATTATCTGGAAAACCCCGAGGTTCAACTTTCCCTGGCAAGAGATGCAGGGCTTAGTGGTTTTTTGTGCATTGGTGTAAACGAAGAAGAGTTTCCTCAGGTGCTTGCTATCGCGCATTCAAACCCGGATGTCTGGGCAACTGCCGGCGTGCATCCTGAGGCTTGTGGAGAGAGTGTAGATCTTTCATGGTTAACATCTGCGATTAACAATAACAGGGTGGTGGGGATAGGAGAGACGGGGTTGGACTTTTCTCGTCTGAACGGTAACGAACAGGCTAGACAACACCAGCTGGAGAGCTTTGCTTATCATCTTGAACTTGCAGGCGAGCATTCGCTACCCGTAGTGATTCACACCCGTGAAGCCCGGGCGGATACACTAAAACTTATGTCACAATTTCCAGGCGTAACTGGAGTAATGCATTGTTTTACTGAAGACTGGGAAATGGCGCGATCCGCTCTGGAGATGGGTTACTACATTTCCATCTCTGGAATTGTTACTTTTAATAACGCCGATCAGGTAAGAGAGGTGGCTGGAAAAGTACCAGTTGATCGTTTGCTGATTGAAACCGATTGTCCATGGCTTGCACCCGTTCCGCATAGAGGTAAGCAAAACCAGCCTGCTTTCGTACGTGATACTGCACTGTATATTGCCCGGTTAAGGGACATCTCGTATGAGGAAGTGAGTTCTCTAACTACTAACAATTTTTTCAAACTTTTCCAGAAAATACACGCCTGAAAAATCTAATGATGGTGTTGTATCGATGAATCAATACGCTCTGCTGTTGCATTGAATGCTTGGCACCTGGGTAGGTCATCATTTCGAATACTGAGTTGGAATCTTGCAGTGCCTTGAATAATTTTGTGCTGTGCGTAAACAATACATTGTCGTCGGACATGCCGTGCATTATTAGTAAATCGCTGCGTAAATCCCCCCGCAGCGGTAAGACATTACTTGCTGAATACCCGCTGGTATTGGCGTCAGGTAAGCCAAGATACCGTTCAGTGTAATGCGTATCATACAAATGCCAGTCAGTAACGGGGGCAATCGCTACCCCCGCTTTGAATATGCCGGGGGCCTGATACAGACATTTAAGTGTCATATAGCCGCCATAACTATGACCAAAAATTCCAAGGCACGTGACATCTACCCAATTCAGTGTAGACAGATATTCGGTACCAAGTAACTGATCTTCAACTTCAATTTTTCCAAGTTGACCAAATATTGGATCTTCAAAAGACTTGGCCCGATTAGAACTGCCTCTGTTGTCCAGTTCGAAAACACCAAAACCTGCCTGTGCAAATAACTGAAGCGTAAGCGAACACCACTCGTTTTTTACCAGTTGCACACCCGGGCCACCATAAACGCAAATAACAACCGGATATTTTTTGCCACCGATCATGCTTGTTGGTTTCGTGAGTCTAAAGTGCAGAATTTGGCCATCACTTGCAGTCAAATGACCCAATTGCGGAGTAGAATGGTCCTTTAACCAGGGATAGTAGGCATTAGATTCGTCTAGATAATTTTGTGCTACAACACGAGATAGCGTGCCTTTTATAGAATGTAAATACATTGAGGCTGGTTGATAAAGGGAAGATCTTTGATCAACGTAGTAAGTGCAGTTTTTGTTCATCTGACAGTCGTGCCAGCCACTCTGATTGGTAATTTGTGTCGCGGGGGAACAAGCCCC
>Ga0256847_1000161_pt1 | contig 46142 bp, 97 predicted proteins | sample TeddybearmetaG_FD_189099 | JGI IMG/M metagenome (GOLD analysis project Ga0256847, IMG submission 189099) | Hydrothermal vent microbial communities from East Pacific Rise, Pacific Ocean - Teddybear | ecosystem: Environmental > Aquatic > Marine > Hydrothermal vents | place: Pacific Ocean: East...
CGAAGAGTACATGTTTCATTTTTCAGTGGCAATGAACAAGATAAGTATTGAAGCAGAAGCGTGGAACAATCTGTACGCTCTGTGTCACTCAGCAATAGAATCAGCAATAAAAGATCACAGCGCAACAAGGCTACCCATCAAAGAACTATCTGACATAGAGAAAGAGCGATGAAGTACAACCTTATTAAGTTTAGCAACGGTGAATTCGGAGTTAGGCGTTACGATCCTAAATACGGATGCAGCCAGTACTATGTCAGCGGCGTTAACTACTGGTTGGATATTCCCGATCAAAGTCGCTGCTTCCTGCCAGAAAACGAAGCAAGAATAATCCTAGAAGAACTAAGAAACCCCAACAGCCCACCCACCTATGAGGTTATAGAATGAACATAGATAAATTTATACCGTTTGCCTTCTTGCTGATTGGAATGGAGCTTATTTTGTTGTGGGATGGCGCGATAGAGTTTGGCGGTGTAGCGCTTATGCTGCTAGCGTATGAAATTAAGCGCCACAAATGACTCACGCCTTACTAGACATAGCCAGACCGCCAGAAATCGACGAAACTGTGGCACGCAGAATAATCGATGGTGCGAGCAAGTTTGAAAAACATCAGATATCGAGCTACTACACAAGAGAAGCGTGTAAGCTTAAAATGAGCAAATATGAATTAATGCAGAGGCTTAAAAAACACCGGAGGATTTTAGAATGAAACTTATGATGACGTTTTTAATATTGAATATAATATGTGCAGTTATTAACTTATATGTGGGAAATTCTGTTATTGGATTTGCTAATACTATCGCCGCTTGCATTATTGGCTATATGGTATACGATCTTCGCAAAGACATAAAAGACAGGAGGCGAACGATTGAAAAAGTGTACTCTCTGTATGAGAAAAACGATTTAATTATTCTGAACAGCAAGAATATGGAAAGCTAAATGAGCAGACAACTAGCCAGACTATCCATGCTAAACACCAAGCCGCAGAAGTTCAATACAATATCAGGCGGGTTTGGTGGAATTAAGCCAGAGGATTTAGCAGGAGCCATGGCTTACGCTAAGATACACGACGACGCTAGCCGGTACATACGGGCTAAATACGTCATGTGTGGTGAGGATCAGGAGCGAGAATTAGCCAACGGCCTAATCCAAGCGGTAGCAAAAGAGTGTTTATTGCTCAAGCCATCGAACGAAAACAAACGTTTCAGGAAAGAGACACTAGACAAATTCGTGAACATGATGGTGCGCCAAGATATAAACCCAGCTAAGTGCATGCATTGCCGTGGCAAGGCTTACGATGAGTTCAGGCGCATATGTGGCAGTTGCAACGGAACCGGAAAGCAGCAACACACTCAGGTAGCCAGAGCCAACCTGTCGAACATCGACGTGAGCAACTACCAGCGCAAGTGGGCGCAGCATGAGAATGAGATAACTTCGATATTCCAGCGATGGGAGTCATTGACAGCGCGTAGATTGGCCGTGCAATTATCATGAAATATCTCGGCGATAGATTTGAATTTAAGGATGACGAAAAGAACGGCTGCTTAGTTGGTTCTGATGGCTGTCATTACGATAATAAAAAAGAGGCAATTTACTTTGCTGAGATAGGCTTGTGTGGATGTGGAAATCCAGAGGACGTACATAAATTCCTGTTGGATTGCATGAAAGCAACAGATGGAAATATTATTGACTACAAAAAAGTATCTAAATTGATATCAGACAATCCAGACACCGTTACACAATTTGTTTTGCATTTTCTCGATAGCATAAGTTTTACAGAGCATGGCAGTTCTGTTTACGGGTCGTGGCTTACCGATCTTGGCAAGCAAGCGATTGAGATAGGCTCGATTAATGAATAACCATTTTCCCGATGCTGGCAATATAGTCTGCGATTAATTTCAAATAACGCTTGACACTGTACGTTATAAGCGTATACTTACTACATCAAGTTAATCAATGAGCAAGTAAGAATGAAAGCAATGAAAGCCCCAATAAAGCTAAGCATCACAATTAAGCGACCGAATGGTGTGATTGAAACATCAACCCACCCAAAACTGAAATATATCAGCGATGAGTCATTTGCAGTTATGCGAGCAGCTACGCTTGAGGCCGGTTTTGGTGAATGTTTAAGCTATGAGGTTACGTATGAAACAGTACGTGGCATGAGTAAGCGAGAAATGATGGGAGCTGGCGTTGATAGAACTGTTGAGAATATGTCGAGAATGGGAGAGTAGGATATGATCGCACTAAAACAACAAGTGAAAATTTATAAAATTGTGTGTGCCAGAAACATATCAATCCACGATCAAGGAGCAGGATATAGCCTTAATCCGTGGGGCAGCAATACAACGGAAATTGAAGGGTATGACGATGGTGGTATGTTATACGACTTAGAGGATGGGTATACGTTGAGCGCAACAAAGTACGGCGATAGAGCTATATATGACGTAGATCAAAATCATTGCGATATTGTTATTCACTGTTCTGGTAGGCCGCAGTTGGTATCAGCAACCGACAAAATGCCAGTATTAAAACAAAACAGATCGGACTTAACGGGTCGCTTTTTAATCAATAGAACAGAGGTTTAATATGACAATCCAAGAAGCAAATAAATTTAAAAGAGGAATTGACAGAAAGCTGAGAGTTGAGGGTGTGTTACGACTACAGAGAGAAAAAGCCGAGAAAACTCTAGCAAGATGCGTTATGGGTGGCATGATGGTCGAGGCGTTTAGGGTGCTTTACACATAATATGAAACCACAACAACTAAAGAAAATACGCGAATCGTTCGACATGTCTCAAGCTGATTGGGCGGAGTTCACCGGATGCAATAAACGAACTATTCAGAATGTTGAGCAGGGTCGGACAAAGGCGAGTGACGCTTATTGCTCACTACTTAGGTTGTTGGTGATGGTTAGTGAGCATTCACCGCTGTTGATAATAGCTATGCGCATGCAGCGACAAGAAACTAATTTAAAAGATAACACTATTATCGCTTGACACTGTACGCCATAAGCGTATACTTAGCCCATGAAATTAATACATACAAGCCCAGCAGAAATAACAGAGATATCAAACACAGGACTTTTTGGAGATTGCTTGTTTTTCTCAGCAAGCGAATACTCAATGGGTAGCGTTGAGGCTGTGTATAACATTGATATTCAAGGTGAAAAAATAATCGAAGTAGAAGATTTGGAAGACGATGAGACCGTAGACCACATATCCAGTGTTCTGAGCGTTAGCAAGGATGATGCGATAGACTTACTTTGTGGCGACGAGCAAGCCGGAGTGTTAACTGGTGACTTTGAAGATGATTGGTTCATTCAAGCTCAACAGGGTTATGTAGCAAAAAAGATGGGCTATGAAGCGGTTTTATCTAACGATGAGCAGGGTGCAGTTTACATAGTGCCAATGTTCGGTAGAGAATCAGACTTAGTTCGGGTGGCTTAACAATAAGTCAGAGATAAAGTTTTAATAAGCTTTGGCATACTAAGCCCTACCCCAGTGGGGCGCTGACGAATAGACTGGGGATTTATTTCAAAAACCACTTGCCTTAACGCATAGTTTTGGTATAGTAAATATCTAGTGTGGCGAGTTGTCACAAATAAACACTACGCCTGATGATTCCGTTGGGATGAAATACAAATGTATAGCGTAGGTCTACTAGGTTGGATGTCAGTAGAACAAGGCCAGCACTTAGCTGTAAACATATTCGATGAGTGTTTTTATAGCTAAGGCGGAACAAGCTGGTGAGGTATTCCGGTACGAAGTCAACCAAACAAGCCCAGTTCGTTAATTCGAGCTGGGTTTTTACAAAGTTTGAAAGTTTCTGGCAGATAACTGTGCTGCTTCGAAAGCGTGTAGGGTTTCAGTAGATCGCTGATAGCGAGAAAATATAGTCCGTAAGTGTCTTTAAAGCTGGTTCGAATCCAGCCTGCACCTAGACCCGCATCCTAATCGGTGTGGGTTTTTTACGTTAAACTGTGCTATAATACAGGCATGAAATATGATGTAATAACCGTTGCAGATAGAATTCTCAAAACAGCTAAACTAAAGAGTGCCGCATTAACTCCATTACAGCTTATGAAGTTAGTTTATATCGCTCATGGTTGGCATTTAGCTCTTTTTGATTCTGATTTGTTTTCTAACAAAATAGAAGCGTGGAAGTATGGCCCAGTAATTCCTGACTTGTATCACGCTACTAAAAGCTTTGGTCGTAGCCCGATACCACTTAACATAATATCTGATGATCCTGCTGGCGTTGATGATCTTGATCGCGCGTTCCTTGACGATGTGTATGAAAAATATGGTCACTTAACTGGAATTCAATTATCTTCATTGACACACCAAGCTGGTACTCCTTGGGATCAAGTATATGAAGATGGCGTACGCAGCAAAGAAATTAGTGATTCTTTGCTTAACCACCACTACAAGGGATTGCTAAATGATCATGATCTTGCCACAGCGGCCTAATGATGAAATCATCAGATGAAATGATTGAGACAATCGGCAATAATGAGAAAACTATCTCTAGGTTAGAGGACTCAGGTCACGAGTGTTCATTTCTAAGAGAGAATCTAGCCAAACAGATTCATTGCGCAGAGCAAACGCTTATAATGGAAATGTCTTTCTCCAATTCATTTGGTAGACAAAACATTGTGATGCATTAAATTATAGCTATTTGTCATGTCAGGATTAACGAACCGATCAGTAACTTTAATAACGAGGTAAAACTATGGTTGGAAGCTTGCTAAAAGCTGTTGTAGGTGTCGCTGTTGATCTGCCGGTGTCCGTAGTAAAGGATGTTGCGACGCTGGGAGGCGAGTTAACAGGCGATGATAGCGCGATAGTTGAGAGCTTAGATAACATTGGTCAGAACTTGAATAATGCGGTCGATCCAGACAAAGACTAAATTGAGGATAAGCAATGAGCGAAGTAATCAATAGAATTGTATCCACTTCCTATGATGAAGACGGTGACGAACAGTATTTAATTACAGGAAAGCATACGATAGCTGATATAGCTCGCTGGATTGTAGAAAACAACTGGCATGATGAAATCCTTTTTATGATCGATGAAGAAGTACAGAAAAATAAGGAAACTAAATAATGAACATTAAAAATAGCGTTGGAATCAAAGACGACAATTATGGCTTGATTGATTACGATGCATTGTGGATAAAGGCAAATACCATAGGAAAGTTTTTCACTATGTCTGTAGCTCAAATGGTGAGCAACGCTATAAAAGATCAAGACCTGATTGAGGGTTGGGAAGTGAGATGATCAAATCAGTTGCGCACGGGGAGTACAGTTGAGTAATCCAATCCATAGAAAGATGCAATCACTCAGGGGTGAGATATACATCATCACGAGGAAGAAAGTCGAAGAAATATTATCTGATAATGTAGATTATGCGAAGCTTAGTGATAAACCAGCCAAGCACAGAACTAGTTTATCAGACAAATGACCACAATAGCATGGGACGGTAAGACGCTAGCAGCAGACAGCCAAATGACGAGTGATTACATAGAAACCGTGTCACTCAATAAGATATTAATCAACAAAGACCATACTATCGGCGGGGTTGGTAGTTGCTCAGACATAAAAAGATTCTCACAAGATATCTCTATGCAGATTGGCAAAGAATGTGAGGCACTAGTCATAAGTAACAAAACAGGGAAATGCCAGTACCATTGTGATTCAGGGTCGCCGCTTGATATGAACTTTATAACAGCTATTGGTTCGGGTGCTAAGTTCGCAATGGGCGCTATGCTAGCCGGTGCAGACGCTAAACAAGCCGTAAAGATAGCATCAAAGCTAGACCCATACACTGGCGGCAGAATCAGATCAAAGAAATTTAAGTAATCACGTAAAAACATTGAACGAGATTCAATTAATGCAGCGAGGCTGCTATGTCAATAACGAAACCAACAAAAATAGAGGCGACTAAAGCTGCTGAAAGCTTCATCCTATACGGAGACAAGACAAAAGCATTCAGAGCTGCGTTTCCAAAGAGCAAAGCAAAGAAGGAATCAATGAATGTATTGGCTATAAAGCTACATTCTAGCGTTAAGGTTCAGTTAATGATTCAAACTTTGCGCAGTGAGATGGAGGTTGTTGTTGTTGATGGCGCTGAGTTTTCTATTGAAAGCAAAAAAAGATTATTAATAAGTACGGCTATGTATGGCGTTGAGCAAGAAGTTATTGCAAAGCCAAAGTGGATGAAAGACGAAGATTACGACCCAGAGTTTAAGCAACGTAACCCACAAGCGACAGTATCAGCAGTTAAAGAATTGAATTTAATGGATGGTGATCACGCGGCTAAAGAATTTAAGGTAGAGCAGACAAGCTTGGAAGAATACCGGAATCGACTTGGCAGGTAATTTAGAGCTATATGACACAGGCGAAGAATTACTAAACAAGGTTCTAGCTGATCCAGAATGCCGACAACATTGGCTTGATGGGTTATTTAATAAGTGGTTCCGGTTAAATGTTTTCTATGATATAAAAAACGACGATGGAAAAGTAATACCATTTCGCGCAAATGACGCGCAGGTTGATTTGTTTATCAATCAGCATTATCGCGACATTTGTCTAAAGGCAAGGCAGTTAGGATTCACCACTTTCGAGATGCTAGATGCTCTGGACAGTTGTTTATTTGTTGATAACTTTAACGCTGTTTGTATTGCGCATGACCGTGAATCTGTTGTTGATATCTTTGATAACAAAGTTAAATTCGCTTATGAAAGTTTAGATTTTGGAATATTCCAAAAGATTACAAACGGTCAATTTTCAATTCCCAACACGCGGATTGATTCTGCGCATGCTTACAAATTCAGCAACGGGTCAAAGATTCGAGTCGCGACAAGCTCACGCGGCGGAACAGTTCAGAAACTGCATATATCTGAGTTTGGTAAGATATGCAAAAAATATCCAGAAAAGGCGAAAGAAATTGTTACAGGTTCATTTGAGTCTGTAGCGCAATTCGGCCATCTAAGCATTGAAAGCACGGCTGAAGGTAAAGAGGGTTACTTTTTTAATTTCTGCGAAGGTGCGAAAGATAAGACTGAACACGCTGCGCTAGAGTTTAAACTTCACTTTTACCCATGGCATGGCAAGCCAGCATATTCGAGCGTAGATGGAGAAATAAACCCGTCTCTGGTCGAATATTTTGACGAGCTAGAACACAAGCATGAAATACATTTATCTGACGGACAAAAGCGCTGGTATAGCCTAAAGTATAAAACGCTAGGCGATGATATATTTCGTGAACATCCTTCAACTTATGATGAATGTTTCAAGGTTTCTGTAGAAGGCGCTTATTACAAGAAAGAATTTCTACAGATATACAAAGACGGCAGGATCGGCGAACCGTTAAACACAAAGTTTTCAGATGTTTGTACGGCTTGGGATATTGGAACAAGCGATTCAACAGCGATTTGGTTTTATATCCACATTGGAAACGAAATTCATGTCATCGGTTATTATGAAAACCATAGCGTTGGGTTAGAGCATTATTTAAAAGTTTTATCTGACAAGGGTTATCAATATAAAACCCATTACGCGCCTCACGACATGGACAACCGGCAATATGCCGTGAAGGCGAAAACGCTTAAAGAATTAGCGTCCGAAGGCCTTGAAGCAGAGGACGGATTTACCTACAGCGCAGAATTTACTATTGTTCCTAAGATTGGAGTCAATGACGGGATTGCGCACGTTAGAAACACACTGAAGAGGTCTTATTTTTATGATAATGGTGAAATTGATAAACCAGACGACTTCCCAAAAGTCACGGTCGCGCACGGGGTTAAGTGCCTTGAAAATCATAAAAAGATTTGGGATGACAAGGGCGGATTTTGGCAAGACAAGCCAAAACATGACTGGACTTCGGACGGCTCTGACGGGTTTCGTTATTTGTCAGTTGCAGAGAATCTAATGATTGAGTACTCAGGAACAAACGACGATCCATTCTAAATGATAAATAATCCTTCATCAATTTGTGCTGCAATGATTACGCAATGGAAGCTACCCGAGACTTTATTCGGGGACACTCCAGCAATGAGAGCGGCGAGCACAACATATCTACCTCAACGGTCTAAAGAAAGTGATGCCGCTTATGATGTGCGGCTTAATGAAACAACACTTGTAAATTATCTAACACCTGCAATTGAATCATTGAGCGGCAAGGTATTCAGCAAGGAGATTGTGGTAGGTGAAAACCTAAAGCCATATCAAGACTGGTTAGATAATATTGATATGGAAGGGTCGAATATTAACGAGTTTGGCAAAGAGCTATTTGTGGCTTCAGCATTGCGGGGCGTGACTTACATAGTTGTAGATGCCCCATTTGCAGTTAAAGCAGATAATCTTAAAGATCAGAAAAACAGTAATGTTCGACCTTATTTGGTTCACGTAACGGCTAATCAAATAATTGGATTTAAAACTAGGATCATCAACAACGTAAAAACTTTGTCAGAGGTCAGAATTTCTGAAACGATAATCGAGACTGATGAAGATTATAATGAGGTAGAAAAAGAGAGAGTACGAAAGCTATTTATTCCTGAATCAGGCGGTCGCGCCGGTTGGGAGATACACGAGCCTGTAAACACAGACAAAGGCATTGAGTGGGTTAAAACCGAGGAGGGTTTATTCAGCGTTGACTATATTACGATCATTCCTTATTACACAAATAAGCAGGGATTCATGCAGGCTCGAACATACTTTACGACGCTTTGCTATATTAATCTCCAGCATTGGAACTCATCAAGCTATCAGCGCAACATTTTAAATACGGCTCGCGTTCCAAGATTAACGGGGTTCGGATTTGGTGAAGATGAAATAAAAGAGTTTGAAAAGCATGGTGTAGCTAATGGTGTCTTTTCAACGAATAAAGATGCAACAGCTGGTTGGATGGAGTGCGAAGGCAAGTCTATTGGGCATGGTGAGAGAGACCTTAAGAGCATGGAGGAACAAATGGCGCTGCTATCACTTGATCCTATTCTTAAAAAAGAAACCACGACGGACTTGGCAACGGTCGCAAACATCGAATCATCTAAATCTAACTCAGTGATCGAGCAGTGGGCTGGAAGTTTACAGGCTGCACTAATCGATGCCATTGTTATCATGGGCGAGCTGGCAAACAGGAAGATTGATAAGCCGGATATAAAAGTTAATGACGAATATCAGTTGATTGACAATTCGGCTGTTTCAATGAAGGAATTGCGAGAGCAGCGCGGCGCTGGAGACCTTTCTCGGAGAACTCTATTAACCGAGGCCAAGAGGATCGGTTTTTATGATGACGATTTTGATGTTGATACAGAGATATCATTGATTAAGGCGGAAGAAAACGACGAAGACGAAGGCTTCAATGAAAGTTAATGACAGGCTGCAAGATGATGCAATCATGGAGGCCGTGCGGTTTAAGAAGCTTCAGAACAGAACGTATAGACGATTAATAAAAAGTTTAATCGAAACATACCAAGAAGTTATTGGCGACATCAACAATGAAAATCTAACATCATTTCAGGCTCGGAGGCTAAATCAACTAGCTGCCGGAATTAAAGATAAGTTACAAGCTGCTTACGCTGCGATGGGGTTAGAGTTAGAATCAATGCTGCCATCAATGGTGACAGACACAATTGCAACAGGCGGGTCATCATTAGATTCTGCGGTCGGGGTTGCGTGGACTAGCACACCATCTACTGCGACAACGTACGCGACCGCATACGCTAGGCCATACCAAGGCCGATTGCTACGTGAACATTTCGCAAAGTTGCCGGTAACGATATCAGATTTGGTTAAGCGCCAGTTACGAATAGGCTATCAGTCTGGCGAAACAACAACTCAGGTTGTGGCGCGAGTCAACAAAATATTAAAGCGTCAAGGTAAGGCTTGGAATCGCACGTTAATCAATACCGCGATGACTCATTTCCGTGGCGTTGCGGTAATGTCGCTGTATAAAGCAAATGCTGGAGCGATACGGGGCATAAAGTGGAATGCAACGCTAGACACGCACACGACAGAGTTTTGCTATGCAAACGACGGTAGAGTATTTAAAATCGATAGAGTTCCGTTATACCCAAATCATTACAATGAGAGGTCGATTTTAACTCCAGAACTTTTACCGTGGGATAAATCAGGCATAGACGTACCAGTAGGAACGCGCTCTAGTATGGACGGGCAGATTTCAGCAGAACTGAACGCCAAACAATGGCTAGAGCAAAGCTCGTTCAGTCGTAAATCTGAGGCGATTGGTGTTACTAAAGCAAAGATGAATAGAGAAGGCGTATCGATTGAAGACATGTTTCTTAAAAACAGAATGTACACGCTACCAGAATTAAAGGTTAAATTTCCAGACCAATACGCGGCGGCTGTTGCAATATGAATTTAGCCTTGGTTGAAACTAAAAAACAACCATCGTATCGAGATAAAAAAGCAGATGGTAAGTTTATATATTCATGCCCTCGTTGTGTTAAAAGCTGCACGGTAATTATTGAACACACATTGCCGCAAGAGAACGGTAGGCAGATTTTTCTAAATACACTTAGTCAAAATAATGTTGCAAAATGCGGTTTATGCGGTGAGATTGTTGCTATACTTAAAGATCATAAATGGTTAAAACTTGCAGGAGTTTAAAATGAACGAACCAACAGTTACAGCAACACAAATTGTGCTACAAAAAGAAATTGCAGAAAGATATATTACTGAAGCGGCGCGTAGAGCATTGAGTGAATTCAAGTCTAACACTGGAATATCAATTGCATCTGTTACAGTGCCGATGATGAAAAGAAATACTATCGCGAGTGAATATAAAGAATATGTAGTCTGCGGTGTTGAGTGTGACATAGCTTTATAATCATGATTAACCGCAGAGGCTTTCTAACAGCAACGCTAGCGGCTGGCGTGGCTCCGGCATTTGTTAAGGCTGAAAACTTAATGGGGCTTTATGTTCCTAAGCCCATAGCCATTCCAGAATTCATAGTGGGTAAAAGCTACACCATTTCGCACGGAGATTATATTTTTAATAGCATGTTGGTCGAGTCTGTTGAGTGGCCGGATAAAAACACAATGCACGTAAGTTTTGCATGTCCTTTTGGTAATAAGGTGAACAGCATGATCATTACAAAGACATGAACAGATACAGATCAACTCCAAGACTTTATAAAGTAACTGGATGTGTGATGTGGTTTACTCAAGAGAGATATTTAATATTCTTTTGGCGTGATTGCATTATTGAAGGTAGTGGTGTTTATTTCTACGAACACCAAGCCTATGAAGCTATTAATGGCGTTTCTGAAGAAGATAAAACTAATTTTAGTATTGAGGCTTGATTATGATGAATAATTTAGGTGTGTTCTCTGTCGCTGGAACAATGAAGATGACTAGCAACTGGGCGGTGATAGATAGGGTGCTTGCAGAACAAACATTAGATATTGATAAGCAGAGACGCAAATATAATTATACATTTCCCCAGATAGATTTTGAGAGGCTGCTAGCTAACGCGAACGATTTTCAAGAAACCAGCTATAAATTAGGCACTATGGACATTCTAAAGAAATGGTATAAGCTTTTAATTGCTGGCGAAGAATTACCGATTAGTTAAACTAACAAAACAAGAGATTTAATAGGATCGCTTCGGCGGTCTTTTTTATGGCTGCTCGGATGGGTGGCTTTTTTAATGTCCGCGATGCGGATTCAATAACCGCGATGCGGGGGATAGAAGAAATGAGATTGAAAGGCATATTAGAAAGCATAGATGATTTGGATGAATCAATAGCTGGGTGTTATACCAAAAACGAAAAAGGCTTGTTTGAGCTTGATGTAGATTTAGATGGTACTGGACACAAAAGTGCATTAGATAAAATCAAAACTGAACGAAATACGCTTAGAGCGTCATTGAAAAATTCAGAGGATGCTTTAGCGGTTTACAAGCCGATTATGGATTTGGAGGATTTTGACCCTTCAACAATTTCAGATTTAATTGTTAAGGCTGAGGCGGCTGGTGATCCAGAAGCAATTGAAAAACTGCAACGCCAGCACGAAAAGCTACTAGGCGAAGCAAACGAAAAAGTTACAAAAGCCGAGGAGGATTCATTGAAATCTAAATCGGCAATGAAGAAATTTATCATTAAGGGTGTTCAAAAAGATGCGGCTATTGATGGCGATGTCAGGCTAGATAATATTAGTGATGTAGTAACATTGACCAGCAATCATTTTGACCTTGATGAAAATGATGAGGTTATCGTCGTTGATGACGAAGGTGACCCAACAGGAAAAACTCCGAAGGAGTATTACGCGTCTGTTTACAAAGAACAAAAACCTCAGTTTTACAACGCTGAAGGTCTTGAAGGAAGCGGCGCAAGAAAAACTACTACCCGAGGGGCAGAAAAAACAATATCTCGAACCAAATGGTCGGCGCTTGATCCACAAACTAAAGCGGCTATGGCTAAAACACACACAATAATTTAAAGGTAAAAAAAGATGGCTAACATTTTAACAGGTTTAATCCCCGACATTTACGAGGCGCTAGATGTAGTTTCTCGTGAAAATGTCGGATTCGTACAAGCAGCATCACCAGATCACGATATTGAGCGGGCGGCTCAAGGTCAGTCTGTTCTAGTTCCGATTTATGGTGCTGAAACAGCAACAGATATCACAGTGGGTGTAACTCCGCCTGATGATGGTGACAACACGACTAATAATGTCTCTGTTCTTTTAGATAGTGCGCGTCGTGTTCCGGTTCGTTTGACCGGAAAAGATGCTCGCGGACTTAATTCAGGCGTTGGTTCTGGAAATTATGTGGCGGGTCGCTTTGCTCAAGGTTTCAGAACATTGGCGAATGAGATGGAAGTTACACTAGCAGCCAAAGCGTTGCTAACCTCACGCGCAGTCGGTACTGCGGGAACTACTCCATTCGCATCTGATATTTCGGCCACTGCTTTGGCGTATCAAGTGTTGAGCGACAACGGTGCCCCTAAGTCTGATCTTCGCATGGTTGTAAATAGTGCGGCGGCGGCTAATCTTCGTTCATTAGGTCAATTGACTAAAGCGAATGAGGCGGGTACAGATTCAACTTTACGAACCGGTGCATTGCTTGATATTAACGGCTTTATGATCGGAGAATCTGGTGCTAGTTCAACTCTGTCCCATACGAAAGGAACGGGCACAGGTTATCTAGTGAATGATGCTTCGCTGTCTGCTGGCGATACAGTAATCGCCGCCGATACCGGAACGGGTACTATTCTTGCGGGTGACACTGTTACTTACGCGGCTGATCCTGCGAATCAATACGTTGTTACCGCTGCGCTTGCAGGTGGTTCGTTCACTATCGGCGGTCAAGGTCTTAAAGTTGCGATTCCGGACAATAATGCGATTACAGTCGGGGCTAGCTACGATGGCAATGTTGGTTTCTCACGGTCTGCGTTTGCATTAGCATCACGCGCACCTGAATTGCCTGATGAGGGTGATTTAGCGATTGACCGCGAGATTGTCACTGATCCGTTTAGTGGATTGTCGTTTGAAGTGGCGGTTTATCCTCAATATCGTCAAATCCAATACGAAATCTCACTAGTTTGGGGTTCGTTAATGGTTAAGAGCGAGCATGCGGTAACAGTTCTAGGTTAGCTTAGATGAATATCGACGGTTGATAACTTGACCGTCGATATTTTAATTTAAAGATTATTTGAGAGGCACAAAATGAGCGGTAAAAAAGACAGTAAGAAAGTGGCTGATAAATCTAAGGCTAGTTCAAAATTGGTCGCAATGAAGAAGATCAATCTTGATGGTGATGTTGTTCGAACGGCTGATGTACACCCAGATGAAGTAGCAAACTTTCAAGCGGGCGGCTGGAGCAAATAATGAAGATTACATTTTTAATTAGAGGCGCTTTATCGGCAAATCAAGAAACAGTTATTAAGAAAGCGTCTGCCGGAAAGAACAAAGTTTCCGTCGTGTCATCACCGGCAGAAGTTTTAGATTCCGATCTATTGGTTTACGGAGCTGGATTTGGAGACACCTTAAAGGCCATTGAGGGCATGGAAATGATTTCCTTTGCGGACTATAAGCCAAAGAAAGAAAAGACCACAAAGGCTGAATAATGGCTCTTGATGCAACAATTAGTGGTACTACATCAAATAGCTATGTGACAGAAGCTGAGGCGCTGACTTACTTTGATGATAGCTTAGATGCTGCTGCATGGACGGCTATTACGACAAAAGCACCTGCCCTGATTAGCTCTACAAGTTTTCTTGAGCTGATGTTTTACTATGGGACTAAAACAGTTTCTGCACAGGCACTAAACCATCCAAGAAGCGGCATATATGACCAATACGGAATTTCCATTCCATCGACAATCATTGCTCCACAGATTAAAGAAGCGACTTATTTGCTGGCGTTGTACATGGCAGAAAATCCTGATGCCTTTGATGTTAAAAGTTACGTTAAGAAAATCCGTGTTGATGTTATTACGATTGAAAAGGATGTAGCGGCATTTGGTAAATATCAATCATTGCCAGAGCGCGTTAAAGCATTAATCGATCCGTTTCTAGTAGAGAGCGGCGCAGGCGTAACGCTGGGATTAGCATGACTGTAAGATCTGATGCAATTGCTGCTGTGGCAGAGGCAAAGAAAGAAACATTATCATTATGGATAACAATCACTCTGGTTTCATCGAATCCACCTGTATATGACCCTGATGACCCGACTGCGACTAATGATACTCCAACAGTTATCACAGGTCTGGAAACAAAATTTACTTGGCTAGAGACAAACAGCGGCAATGTGCAAATCAATGATCGAAGATTCCTCATAGAGCCTGCTGATTTTGCTGCTGTAAAATTAATTGATCACGTCTTAATTGATTCAGAAAAATATGAAATATTGCAAATACACAAAATACAGCAAGACGTTTTGTATAAATTAGATATTCGGGGTGCGTAATGGCATGGTCAACGCCACTCAGTTTGGTAGTGCCGGAATTTGAGAAAGGTTTTGACGACTACACTCAAAGTATGGCTCTGTATACATTAAAGCGTTTTCAGGATAATACTCCAGTTGGATTACCGTCCCGATGGAAAAACCCAAATTCGGCACCAAAAGGCTATGTCGGCGGCGCGTTAAGACAATCATTTACCATTGATCGGGTCAATAACGGCTGGAATATATTTTCTCAGTTGCCATACGCCGAAGCAATTTGGGCTGATGGTCATTCGACATTATTGGCTGCTGGCGCGGTTGACTTAATTATTGCTGATTTAACAAACAGACCATGAGCTTATTAGAAACCACTACAAATTTACTAGAGAAAGAATGGGTAACTAATTGGTCTGAGACATCATTCAGTGTCGAGAATAAAAAGCATACAAGATCGAAAACGCTTGATAGCGTTCATTTGCAAATACTATTCGGTGATGGCTTTAATAAATTCAGATGCGGGGATGGTGTTACTTATGACCAATCTGGAACAGTGCGAGTCGAGATATTCGTACTATTTGATAAAGGCTCACAGCGAGCCTATGAAATAGCTGATCTTGCGCGAGACGTATTTAATAACAAGCAAATCCAACACATCCGGCTAACGATGGGAGCCATCGCGCCGACATTTATAGAAGGTATTTACTATCGAACATCTGTATCGATACCCTTCACATACGAAGACAAAACCACTTAGGCAATCAAAATGACAGCAAGAAACGTAACAACAAGATTTATCAAAGAGACTACTTTGGGTACGACTCCGGTCGCTGGAGTATGGGATTTCTTCCCAATAGCAGGCGGCGGAGGATTAACTGCAAAGCCCGTCACTATTGAATCAAACACGAAAAACGCTAATCGCGGTAAGAGCGCACCGCTATTAGTTGGCCGTGATATTACTGGCACACTGCCTGCAAACTTTCGCGCAGATCAATTCGATACATTAATCGAAGCAGTGTTTTTGGGCGCATTTTCAGCAGGAACATTAAACAATGGATCAACGGAATCATCATTTACATTCGAAAGCGATTTTACCGATGATTTGACCTCAAAATACATCGCATACCCCGGCGTTAGGATTGATACGATGACCTTTAAATGGTCAAACAGAGGCGTGGCAACAATCAGCTTTACAGTCATGGGTCTAACCAGCGACTCAGATAATAGCGCCTCACTCGTTGGCGCAGGCAGCACTACAGCGCTCAGCACTAACCGCGAAATGACTGTTATAGATGTTTCTGGCATTTCAATTGGCGGAGCGACTACTTACTGCCTAGAATCCCTTGAGTTCACAATCAGCAATAACCGCGACGCTAAAATATGCGCTGGAACTGCTCTGGGTGATGTAACGGATAATCTTGCTGGTTCTTTTTCAGTGACTGGTAGCATGACTGTTGCAACAACTGATTCAAGCTGGGATTTGATTGCTAAGAAAGACGCACAAACATCAGTGCCGATCACTTTTGATATCGGCGATGGTACAACATCTTATAACTTCGATTTCCATGAAACTTCGATAGAGTTCGCTGATCCGATTGACGCAGGTCAAGATGAGAGCGTGATTTTGGATATCACCTTCTCGGCGTATAACAATAGTTCGGATTTAATGGCAACTTGCATTAAAACATAACTCTTTAATGGCGGCTGGCATTAACAAGTAAACTCCTGCACTTGGTCAGTCGTCATTAATCTTGCAGGGATATAAGTCAGGTGAATTATGAGTACGTTTAATTTTTTAAAAGCAGATAGAAACAAAAAGACCCAAGGTGTTTGGATTGAGAAATTCGGAGGCGAGTATAGAATTGGCTCACCCAATGCATTAGAGATTACACGCTGCCTTGAAAAGCACACAAAGATTAAAGTCGGAAAGCGCAAGGACTATCAACTAAAGTCATCAGAACAGTTTGTATGTCAGATTGAGGTTATGCTCGAATTAAAGCTGATGGATTGGCGCAATGTAAAAGATGTCAACGGCGATCCTGTAAAGTTTACGCATGATGTTGCATTTAACGCTCTGATATCTGATATGGATTATGTCTTAAAAATTGATGAAGATGGCGAAGCTGAGTTTGACGAGAACTCAGAGTATAAAACATTGTTCCAGTGGGTAAATGAAGAAGCTGATTTAATGGCGAACTATGAGAAAGATGCAAAGGAGAAGACAGCAAAAAAGTCGCAGAGTTCGTCAACTGGGCGAGAGAATCAGAGCTAACGCCTGAGAGAATACAGACGTATAAAAACGTCAAAGAAGATTCACCAAATCAGATAACACCTCTCGACAGGCGACCCGAAATAACCAATTTTGAATATTTGTTGGTTGCTGCGTACAACTTTATATCAAGACCCTCTATTTTTGAAAACCGTCCTCTATATCCATCGGATATTGCTGTTGCAATGCCGCTGTATGAACCTGATGACCCCGGCGAATTCGCTGAAATGATTTATTTAATTGACGAACAAATATGCCAAGCCAAACAACTTTCGGAATAACAATTGATGAGGGCGGTTCAATCACAGTCCTTAAGAAATTGGATTCTGCATTCAAAAAAGTAGATACAAGTTCTGGCAAACTTGATCGTGGATTAAATAAAAGTGCAAAAACCAATCGATCATTGTCGAATGAAGTTGATTCGCTTAAAGTAAAGTACTTAAGCGCTGGCGCTGCTATTGCAGGTGTGACCGCTATTATTGCTGGGTCTGTTCGACAGTATTCACAATTTCAAACAGCAATCTCTGAAGTAAATACCTTGCTTGGCGCTGGTCAAAAGATTGACGATTATAGCGATTCTGTGCGCGAGTTATCCAAGCAATTTGGAACAAGCAATATAGAGCAAGCAAAAGCGTTTTACAGTGTAATATCAGCGGGTGCGTCAGATGCAGCGGAAGCCACTAATATAATGACAGCGGCCAATAAGCTAGCGGTCGGCGGTGTTACTGATATTGAGACAGCGGCGGACGGTTTGACATCTGTACTGAACGCTTACTCATTAGACGCAAGCGAAGCGGGTAAAGTTTCGGATATTCTATTTGCGACAATGCGCGGTGGAAAAACGACAATTGGCGAATTATCATCATCTTTGGGCAAGGTTGCTCCAATCGCTTCACAGGTTGGTGTTGGACTTGATGAACTAAACGCGGCTCTCGCTGTAATAACAAAGGGCGGAGTATCGACAAACGAGGCCGTAACCCAAGTCAAAGCTGCGCTTGCTAATGTTTTAAAACCATCTAAAGAAGCGTCAGAGCTAGCGGAGAAGCTAGGTATTAATTTCACAGTTGCCGGATTGAAGGCGAATGGCTTTGCTGGGTTTATCCAAGAGGTTGCTAAAAAAACAGGCGGCAGTAGTGAGCAACTTGCGTTGTTATTTGGAAGCATTGAAGCGGTGCAGGCCGTCATGCCGTTGGCCGGTTCCAAGGCTGGAGAGTTTGCCGAAATGGTTGATAACATTAAAACCTCAGCAGGCGCAACCGATACAGCCGTTAAAATAATGATGTCTACACTTGGCAAGCAAACAGATTTATTGACATCTCAGATTCAAGATGTTGCAACATCTTTTGGTGAAACATTAGCGCCTGCCGCATTGGCAGCGATTAAGGTTGCTCGACAATTGTTGAACGTCTTGCCTGAAACTGGTATTGCGGTGGCTGCTTTTGGAGTTACATTATTGACGCTTAGTTTTGTTCCACCATTGTTTGCGGCCATTGCCGCTCAGGCCACAATAGCTGGTAGCTCTATTGCTTTTCTGGGAGTTAGATATACAGCATTGCTAGCAGGAACAGCTCTGCTAACAGGAGCGACAACAGCGCTTAAAACCGCCTTTGCGTTTTTGGGTGGGCCGGTAGGCGTAATATTCATAGCAATCGCAGCAATGACCGCGTGGATAGTAATCTCTAAAAGTAGTAAGCAAATAACGACTGATCTAACCGCTGAGGTTGAAAAACTAAATGATGAATATTTCGGACTTACAAAAAGCATTGATCAAGTCGCGATTGCAGAACATGAGAGTGAAATATCCAGCCTACAAAAGGAAATATCAGGGCTGGTTGAGTGGAATAAGAAATGGGGCTTTACGTCTGACATTGCAGCACAAAAAATAGAGGGTTTGCGTGAGCGCGTGGGGTTGCTAATTGAGAAAAAAACACTGCTGCAAAATAGGATTATTAAAACCAAAAAGGAAACCGAAAAACTCAGCGGTGTTATCGAAGAAAATACCATAGTTTATGGCGCAAATAACACCATAACATCTACTGCATTGCAGCATGCCAAAGGATTGGTAGGCGGTATAAGCGAATTAATCAAAAAAACCAAAGAACTGACGAATATATACGGTGAATTTGGGAGCGCTGCTGATGAAGTTGATAATATACTTTTCAGCAACGCTAAATCAGCATTAAGGCTTGAGAAAATACAAGCAGAGTTAAATAAAAGATTTAAGGCTGGCGATATAGACGCAAATTCTTACAAGGACGCGCTGAAAGCAGCAGGATTTGAAACTGAATCACTTGGCGATAAGAGCAAAACTACAATAGAGTTAATGCAGCAAGGATGGAAAAAACTGCAAGACGGAATACAAGACGCATTCTTTAACGCTTTTCGATCAGGCGAGAACTTTTTTAAATCACTTAAAAACCTAGCATTTGATATTCTTGCTCAAATTGCTGCAAAGATATTAGCAACATTTGCTATAAAAGCAATTGGTCAATTATTGGGCGGCACGAAAGTTGGTACATTTTTAGGAATTGAAGCTGGAAGTTCTAATTCTGAGATAGCTGGCGCATTAGTTGGTTCTCTAGGGACTACGACTGGTCAGCAGGCGGCGGGTGCAGTATTTGGCGAAGCAGCGGCCACCAACATTAGCCGTGGAGTTCAAGGTCTCGGCGGTGCAGCAAGTGTCGCGGGTGGAGTTAATCAGATCAGCGAAGGAGGTACGACGAACACGATCAGCGGATTAGCATCAATAGCTGGAGGCGCAAACCAAATTGCGGTAGCCACCACAGGTGACAGCCTTCTGACCGTGCTTGGGATATCTACAGCGGCTGGAGCGGCGGCTGCATCCGCTGCAATAGGAGCGGTCGCATTAGAAACCACTGCCTTAACAAGCGCCGCACTAACTGCATCCATAAACGCGACATTTGTACCGGCGGCTGTAACTGCTGTTGAGTCTGCTGCCGTAAGTGCTGCTAATTCTGTGATCTTAGGAAGCGGTACAGGTGGGGCAACAGGATCAAGCGCTTTACTTGGTTCTGGCTCGGGTAGCGCGGCAGGTGGTAGCGCTGGAGCAGGCGGAGCAGCGGGTACAGGAGCAGCCGGAACAGCCACTATTGGCGCAGCGGTGGCGGCTGGTATAATTGGTGGCAGGGCATTATCTGAGGGAACTGGAGACACAGGCAAGGCGCTTGGTAGCTTAGGCATATTGGGTGGCGCTTTCGCACAAGTTTTTAAGGCTCTTGGCATAATTGGCAATGCCAGATCACCGCAACAATTAGGACTTGATCAACTGCAAGCGGTAGACGAAGCGACCAAAGCAGGACGAAATCAGAATGTTCAACTGGGAGAGTCTGCTGGCACAGCGGTAAGTCTTATTGGCGGGTTTGATGAAAATTCCATATTCTTTGGTATTGACTTAATTCAATCTGAGTTGCAAAAAGTAGGCGATACTTATAAGCGCGTCTTTGGCGCTGATCAGGCGCTAGCTCTAAAAGATGGAGTGCTTAGATTAGAGGATTTTAGTCAAGATTTCAGTAGCAACCATGAGAAAATAGTCTCACAAGTTAAGGCTGCGATAGCGATTACCAAGATAAGTTTCATTGACGCAGAAAAGTCTAAATTGGCGGCTCTGGGCAAGTCTGTGATTGCCATGGATAGATTATTCGATCAAACAAAAGATAGCCAACTGAGCGTTGCTGACAGGATACAGCAGGCGTACATGGGCGCGTTCAACGCTACTGAATCAGTCGCTACACAAGCGCTTGAAAGAATCGGCATATCGTCCGAAAGAATGGGCGAGATATTTACCAATACTAGTGATAATGTTCTTTCAGCTATGCTTGGAATAGGCGAACAATCGCAGTCTACCGCTGATATTATAATAGGCTCATTTGGCGATGCTAGAGACACTGTTGCTGGCAGTTGGGAGGGCTTGAGTTTGGGTCAGATTGCACCGATTACAGTGCCTACAATTCAAACAGGCGCAACAACTCAGCAAGCCCCAGCGCAACAAAGCGCAGCACCCAATCAACAGTTGGACTCATTAATATCTGCGATTGATCGACAGAATAACAATTTAGAATTACTAAGGGCGAGCGGTCATGACGGACTTGGTTAGCGTTCTTTCTCGCGCAGAGCGAATAATAATCTGCTTAGAAGCGCGTTTAAATAATACGCTTTTTTCTCAGTGGGGTTTTGAGGATATGGTATGCGGCGATGTTCAGGTTGCAGGACTAGACACAAGCATAGAAATTAATAGTAACTCGCGCGTATTGATAACCGGCGGTCGGTCTAAACACTCCGGCGCAAGCGATGTAATTACAGGCGGAATACAGTACCAACAAATATTGTCTGACCCGTGGCAGGGCGGTTTTGCTCAGTCGATTGGTAAAATTAATATTGCTTTTCTGCACGGAGTTGACCAATTAAATTTTAGAGATTGGGACAATAAAGACGTTACTCTATCGGTCGGCGGTGTTGTTGATGGTGTTGAAATGGAACACTCGGATTATCCGACTTTATTCGATGGTGTGAGCCTAGGGCATGATAACGACGAAAAAAGCATGCAAGTCGCATTGTCGTTTAAATCAAAACACATGGGGCGTGAGTTCCCGCCAAATATATTAACAGGCTTTGCAAAAGGCCAAACAACCCCTGTTATTTATGGTTTTGTTCGCAATTACTCACCCATTGATCTAGATAATGGGCTTTATCACTACAACGATAATGATGTGATTGTCGCGCAGGGCGTTGACAAAGCCTATAATACGGGCGATGAATTGACGTTGGTTGTTCCCAGCGACTTCGACACTGACACTCCTGCTACCGGCACTTATTACGATAACGGATATCAAGTTAAAGTTAATCCAAATGATGATATGCTTTTGACGTTAGACATTAACGGAGCAAACATAATTACCTTACCGAACGCCGATAATCAGCTTATGTGGGTGATATTCAGCATGGTCGGACTGGCCACTGATAGCAGAGTTACGGTTAATTACAAAGGCGATGATGGATCACCAACAAGTCTTTATGCAACGACGGAAAATGTGGGTATTGTTTTAGATAAGAAAAAACCAATTCGAGATTGGTTAAAAGACATACTAACGCCGCTGGATATCTACGCGATTGAAAGCACCACAAATGACGCGATTGAAATTAAGCGGCGGTACAACGGAAAAGCCATTGATATCAACGGCGATTCAAATACTTTAGATTCCTTTGTGTTTAACGAGAACAACATTATTGAAGGCTCAGTTAAGCGCATAAGGTCTGAGTATCGCCCACAATCTACACAAGTTTTATACAATAGAAATTTAACGGTCTTAACAAACAAAGATGTGCCTAGCGTTAATCGTAGGGCGATGCGCTCTGATTGGGATAGAACAGACCCGATAGTAACGGGTGTTGGCAATGGCGAGCCGCTTGTTATTAAAACTGTGTTGATCGATGAAGCGGACGCTATTGCATTAAATGAACTTGCAGCGCACAGAGCAAGCCAAGGCGGTCAGCGTTGCACAATGAGATTATACGACGTGGGTCATGGCGTTGTTGCTGGTCAGGTTGGGGCTGCTATTAATGATATTATACCCACGAACAAAAAGACCCAAATTATGAGTTATAAAATAGACACTGCAACACGAGAGACTGATTTAACGGTGGTTGTTCATGGGTAATATCGCTATTTCAAAACCGGAGCATGGCGGTAAATTATTTGTATCGTACTGGACTCAATCAGATACAAGCTGGGCTGTACCGGTTGACATTACAAACTCATTTCTGACAGACAGAACAACGCCATTAACGACGACAGTCAGCGGCGATGTGAGCTTAACTGAGTCCGATATAGTTGAAAAGTTCAGATTAATCATGGTCTACACAGTTTCAACAACTTTAGATAAGATTTATTTATCAGGAATTACGCAAAACACAGGATTGGATTTTGATGTTTTCCACGGGGCACAAACTGAGGCAGACGTATTGGCCGGAACTGTACCGAGTACGGCCATTGGCTCTACTCAAGCACAAACTGTACCGGCTAGGCCGCGCAATACTGGCAACGAACTAATCACGTTTTCTGATCAATCTGCATTGGCTTTTATGGTTGAGGTGTCAAATATTGACGCTGCTAATGAAGGGCAGAACTTAAACTTAATTAAAAACGGAGACTTTCAAGATTCTCTCGATAGCTTTTGGACTAAAAGCGAGGCAGGAGGCTCAACGGCGACAAACGAAACAGACGGAACGGGCAACGTCACAAAAAAACTATCTTACTCTACGGGGGGGGATGTAAGCTGGCATCAACAGCTTGGATTCACTACTCAGTCAGCGCAAGACTTTACATTTTCAATTGATGTTATAGGTGGGTTTAATATTGTAACACAGGATTTGGGTGATTATCGAATAGGGTCAACCATCGCTGGCGGTGAATCTCTTTCTGATACTGCGGTTACAGGCGATATAGGGACTACGTTATCTGTTAATTTTAGTGTTTTATCGGGTGTCAATTTGGAGTATTTAACATTTATTTATGACTCTGGACAAACGGGTGAGTTTGAATTTGATAATGCCTCGCTTGTCGCCACAACTGGCGATTCGTTTATCGGTCAACGCTTAGATGTTCGTGGGGTGTTTTTCGGTGTAGAAATATACCGGCCTGACCTCAATTATTCATACGGCGCGACGCTTGATAATTCATATAAGTACTCTGAAAATAATACAGCAAACAGTCACTATCAAAACAAGTTAAATTCACTTCGCGTTGATAATTTACCAGTTGAATCACAAACAGACGAACAGATCAAAGATGCTGAATATCTTGATTATCTGCTTGGTGATGGGTATTGTTTTTATCAGCGCGATGTTGCCGCAACCGATCAATCGGAATACTTTTTAGCTAATTTTAAGCACACTAAAAGAACCCCCGATCACTTCAACAGAAACACAACGCAATTGACGCTTAAAGAAGCGCACGAGTGGAACTAGATTATGGCTGGACATATACTAACTAACGCAAAAGAAGCTACTCGCTACACGTCTACGGGGACTAAGTTTATGTTGGGTGGTGCTGTGAGTGGCGCTAAAACGATTAAATCAGCGCTAGCAATATCATCCGGAGTAACTGACCCAGACACAGAGCCATGTGATGTTACAGTTAGATACCGCAACCCACAAAATGCGGGTGAGGCGAATGCATCCGAGACATTTTTTGGAACTTATAACACGTCGGATAATTCAATCACTAGAGTGACTACAATATCATCAACATCTGGAGTAGCTGCAATCGCATGGAATGAGTCTGCATCACTAGATGATCTTGTTATTTACGGTACGCGGTCTCATGCTTCTGATGGCGTTAGGACATTACAAGACGACATAGTGACAAGCTTCGGAACGCTAACAAGCGGGCATACAACGACCACCTTTGTGTCTGGCTCTACATTATCTGCAACGATCCAACAGACCCTTACCGGCTCTAGGCTGCTACTAACTCCGTATGCAGAGTTCAATACTGCAAATAATGCGAGCGGTCAATCGTTCAGGTCAAGAGTTAGAGCTTATTACAAAAATTCATCATCTGTGTACACGGCTACAGGCGAAACAATAGAAGGTGGGGGCTATTTATTTCCGACTGATGTAAACATGGGAATGTCTGTTCCTGTTAGTACTTGTTTTAAGTTGACTGGTTCAGAGTTGAACGCGTCTGGTGATTGGGAAATAAAGCCATATATAGCTACATTTGATGGAGGCACAGTGGTTACGCTGGCATCATTTAGATTGGCGTATAGAGAGGTAATAGGATGATATTGAGGGTTGTATTTCTATTATTAATATCTCAATGGACACACGCTGGGTCACTAATCATTACAAGCGATATACATATATCTGGCGATGAAGGAAGGTTCACGGAAAAGAATCAGGAATTTCAAACGCTGCTAGATGAGAACTGCGGCGTGAATGATTATTTTATCGTGGGCGATGTTGTTGATAATGTTTTAGACAATCCTATCAGGGTTGGTTCTGTTGATTATCGTAATAGCGAGTTCGATATATTTAACGCTATGATGGGCGATAAGACATTTAACTATTCTTATGGAGTAGGCCACGATTTTGGCGCAGGTGAGAATAACTTAATTGATGCTGTTGAATATACTGGCATGCCAAGCCGTGGCGTTATGGGATGGGGTCAAGTTAATCTTATCTGGCTAACTCCAATCGTCGGATCATTTCCAAGTCTTGATGGTATTACACGACAGGCATTTAGCGACGATGATATAGCGTGGTTAAACCAGACTTTATCCGATAAAAAGAATTTCATTCTAATGTTTCATGTACCGCTCAGGGCTACTGGCTGGCAAAGCGCGTATTACCAAACACCGGACGGTCGAGAATACGCTATTCCGTTAGCCGACCACATTTATCAAGCAATAGAATCAAACAAAGAATCATTGATAGCAATAATTGCCGGACATGTGCATATCTCATTTTCAAGCGTAGTATCTGGAGTGCCATATTACATGTTTGCGTTCGATGAAGGCGGATGTCATGCTAAACTCACGCAGAAGCTAAGCCTACTGAATATTAAATCACGCGATTGCAATAATCAGATAGAGAATGACATTGATCTAAACACCCCTTTTATAATCCCCATCACAAACTTAATATTAGACTAAACAGGTAACACCATGTCACCAAAACCATCCCCATTAAGCGCGATTAAAACAGGCTATATGCTTGAAAAAGCAGAGCGCAAGGCTACCAAGTGCTTATTGGAAGCTCAAGAGTGCTTGCAGCAAACCATTGAGGATTTAAAGGAACTTGGTGAGACCGTTAATCAATACGACGTTACTGTAGAGCGCGAAGAAATATTCGACATTATGGGCGGCATTCAGCGAGTTAGAGCAGTACATAAAAGCCTTGCTGATAAATTATTAGAGCTTGGTTATGAGCCAATTACTGATGCAGACTTTGAGCAATTCGGAGCTGGCACAAAAAGATGAATTTGTTTTACGATGGCGCGATAGTTACAAACACTGTAACAGTGTTGGTTATGGTGACTATAGCGTTATCGTGGTTTACAAACAGGCAGTTATCTATTGCCTTATTTGTTAGCTTATTTTCTATAAAATATTTTACTCATATCGATGCTGTTTGGATGCATGTGTTGGTATTGCCTATTTGCGCTTTTATATCTATTGTCCGATTCGATAAGATAGGTTTTGTGGACAATAAGGACAATTATGCAATTGGATTTATTTACATATTAAGGGAGCCGGTAGCGATATCGTTTATGCTGGGGTTAATCAGTTTAGAGCCTTATTGGGTTCTTAACATTTTGCTTTTAACGCTACAACTTATAATAATTTGGATAGGCATCTATGGATCAGCAAACAGTATATTTGATATTCGCAGCAATTGGCGTGGCGGAGGTTATGGCATGGATTTGGTTCGTGATGATTTACGAGGGGATAACCATTAAAGACATTATCCGCATAATAATTAACTGCGTTAGGAAGAAAACATGAAATTTACATCGACGGCGGCGGGTGTAGCTGGAGCGGTTACGGTTGCGGCGACGGACACTTATTTGGCCGCGTTATTTGGGCTTATAGGCGCTATCTCATTTATTATATACGGTTACTCACACAACGAAAAAGTAACGTTTAGAGCGTCACTATTCCCTATTGTTTTTGGAACGATAGCGGGGTTTTTAGTCGCGATGGTCGGATGGGAATATCTATACAATTTCATAGACTCACCCAACGTGAGCCAGACTTGGGTTAAATGCGGGATAGCTTTTTCAGTCTCATTCATGAGTGAAAATGTATCCAGATTTTTACTTGATTATAAATTTAAATGGGTGAAAGAATGACTCTCTACACTTTTTCAATCGGAATCAAATTCATTTGCGTTCTGCTCCTTGGTGTCAGCGCCGGTACAGCATTCAGAAACAGCAATAAAATATTCGGCTATGTTCTATGGTCGTTAACAATATTGATGTTCGTATCAGCAACAATAGTGTTCGAACACTCACCGACAATTGACGAAATACTTAAAGACATACTCCTTTGCTCAACTACAATCATTGTTTTGGCTAGAGGCATATTTATCACGAGGCGCAGCATTCAGCAGGGGCGGCGGGGTATCTGGTGACACTAAGACAGAAACAAAGCCTATTTGTCAGGATGCTAGGTAGGCTCATACACCAAGCAGAGATACTCGGCTATGAATTGACACTGGGGCGCGGGTTCGCGTCTGAGGCTGCAAATAAAGCCGACGGAGGGCATAAGAAAAGCAACCATCTAATAGCTTTGGCTCAGGATTTAAACCTATTCAAAAACGGGCGATACCTAACCTCTACTAAATCACATGAACCACTAGGCTTGTATTGGGAATCGATAGGTGGCACATGGGGCGGTCGGTTTAATGATGGAAATCACTACAGCCTTGAACACAACGGAGTAAAATAATGACAGCATGGTTAACGCGCCGATGGAACTCTCTATTCACTACAGGAGGGCAACGCAATCCTTTGGCAACAATAATTTATCTAGGAATCATATTGTATGGATTCAATGATTTTAGAAGCTGGATGGATAAACGGCACTTAGTCAAGGATTGCAACATAATCCAAACGGCATCCGCCGACAAGGTACAAAAAATAAACGAGGCAAGACATGAGCAAGTACGCGCTAACAAAGCAATTGACGATGGTACTTTTAATAATGATTGGCTTGAACGGGTGCAGCGCGAGCAAGATTAATCAAACTGTACTACCATCTCTTAAACCAACATTTCTAACATTGCCAGACAATCCAACAGACAGAGATTATCAACATGTTATTTCAATATGTGTAATCGAGCGTGGAGTTTTATACAAAGATATTTTGCGAAACGCAAAGACTCAAAAGAAACTAAACCGGAAGTGGTGGCAAGTTTGGCGGTAATATGGTATGCTTACAAGACATTAACAGCCTTGACTTTCATTAAGTTACCTATCTTAAGTGTTAATCGTCCGTGTAACGTGGCATGTTATTGTTTTTCGGATCACGTCAATGGTCTGGACTAATCAAGCGCCAGTTGGCGCTTTTTTATTGTTTAAATAAAACGTTAAATATGGTATTATCATTGGCTATAGTGGCGGTGCTGAAAGCGTTTAGCAATCTCGGCGTAACGTAGAAGCACGATAACCTTGATTATAGAGAGACTCACTTGCACGGTTAGAGTTGTTTTCTAATAAATGAATTCGTGGTTAACAGGAGGCAGAGCATAGAATCAAGGCTCACGTAGCTGGATTAACGCCCAGCCCACTATAACTATTTAAAAGGAGCAAATCATGGCTACAACACAATGGACAATCAGCAATCACGGCGTACAAATAACCGCATATGACTATCTAGCTGGCGGCATAGGATCACTAAAATACAAAGGCATGGACTATGCCTACAACATACTTCCAAGCGACCCCAGAGGACTCACAGTAAGCGACCACGGACAGCAAATACAATCAGCTGGGGAACCCAACGATCCAAATCAAAAGGAAGTCGAGAACCCCACTGAGTGCGGCGCTTGGCATGCTACGGATGGAACGATACCGAATAAATCAAGTTCAATATTAAAAGGAATAAGAACCGATAATAATATACTCGAAACCCAATGCCAGATGGCATACTTCAAACCTTACAAAGGCCGCAATACGTCCGGTGTAATACACAGCAAGCGGGTCGAAATAATCAAAGCAGGGCTTATAGATTACCGCGTATCGTTCACTTTAGATAAAATCTACCCGTCATATAAGTTCGAAGTTTTGACGGGTTACACGCTGCCTGAGTTCAACACGTTCTATAAGTTCAAAAAGGGCAAGCTGGTTAAAGTCAAGAAGATGATTAACCATCCTGACGCTAATCGAGCGAATAGCAAAACCCCTATTGTTTCGGCAACCGCAGATGGTAAGCATGCGATTGGAGTTTATACCGTGCCGCGTGGCGGCGATGATTGGAAGCGAACGTACACCGTGGCTAATTTCACCAAAGAGCGCATCACTAAATGGAATTCAGCTTGGCGCAGGGGTAATACTCAAGGGCGTTATGATTTTCAATCGTTCGTCATGGTTGGCACACTGGGAGAAGTTGAGAAACTAATGAACGAGGTCGTGAAATGACTTGTCAAACAGAGTATCTAAAGCGCTATCCTGACGTTGCTAGACATGAATATTACGGCGATAAGCCACAAGAGCATTATGATACTCACGGACGCTCAGAGGGTCGCAAGGCTTGTAAGGAGTGGCAACGTGATTTAACTTGTGAAGAACAGTATTTAGTTGACCATAAAGACGTTGCTGGATCGTCGTACAAAGACAATCCAGAAAGACATTACCAAGAATGGGGTCGCAACGAGGGTAGGAAAGTATGCGTGTTGTGGAAAGAACTATACCCGCCTGACGTGCCCGACAGCCAGCCAGAATTGCCCATTGGTAGGTACATAACTATAAACGACTTTAACCCATCCCTGCGCGATATGAGCAAGGGAGACCCCGATTCATCGCAGGACTTTGGCGCTCAGATAGCTTTGATGTTTCATTACAACTCAAAACCTTTGGCTATAGGATGTAGTCAGACGGAGGGCAAGAATTACACATCAATTCCTTCAGAGCTATTGGAAGCTGCAAAACTTGATGTTCCAATACTAAAAGGGCATCCTAGCAAAGGCGGTGCGGGTAAATCTGCGCTATCTAAATTTGTTGTGTCGGAGTCAAAGAAAGGCAAGCTAGCTTTAATTATTGGCGGCACAACCGGCGATGTTTCAAGGGCTTTAAAGGATGGCGCAACAGCCAGCAATATTACTTTGTACCTGACCAGAAACACATGGAACGAACAAAACTCAGATGGCGCTACAGAATATATTACGTCTCGCTGCATAACACACCAAGTACCCACCAGTGATCTATACCACACGCTTGGCGAGAAAGGTAAGCCATTCGACATTAACGGACTATCCGCGAATAAATGGATAGACCAGAATCGTAATATTAAAATGTGGGCGATGGCTAATAATCAAAGCGTCATTCAAGCCATACGCAACATCAACACGTTCATGTCTCAATTCAAGGACAATCACCCGCTGAGGATTGCTGATGCTCTGCATTTAACACAATATTTCGGCGCACCCAACAACGGACATTTGCATCATTTTAACGTGATCAATAACGGGCTTAAGATTATGCGCCGGTATCAGTAAGTAGCTCAGGGTTTTCGTAGGTATTTCCGATTATTTCAATCATATCGTCTGTAGGAAAGCCATGCATTGTGTCATAGCATTCATAGGACGTTTTTATATAATCGTTTCTCGCATCAGAAAAACCAAAGCACATATCGTCAAACCATTTAATGCGAAATTTACGTTCATCGCCATCTATTAAAACAAAATCCCTCTCATAAACCTGACCCCCTTTCTTGTCTGTTAGTCCGACGCATTGGTCTACAGACACTAATTCGTATTTAACTTTCCAATCATAATCAAAGTCATTGACTGCGTTTCCTGAGTATATTTCCTGAAGATCGAAAACAATAATAGTCATTTTATTTGTTGTCCGATTTTTCCAAACGTACCTAAATTTAATATCCCTCATAGTTTCACCTCGTTAATCTCAAGTTTCAATTTCTCTAACCTATCCTCAACTATACGCACATACTCGCTAGCCACGATAGGATAGTTTCCGGTTTCGTGCATTGCGCAATCTTTTATGTCTGATATCGCTTTGTCGATTAGTTTTGATGTGTTCATTATTTTAATTCCTTTATGAGGCTACCTAACCTTTGAGACACAATATTCAACTCACCTCTTTTCATGTCTTTTAAGCACGAGCATGTACCGTTTGTGCAAACGCCCTGTGAGTCTTTGATTATGCAATCTCGGTTAGAGCAGCCTTTGAAACCTTTAAATAAATAATTTTTAATATCCATCATCAATCTCAATCTGTTTTTTCATTATCGGCATTATTACCTGCATGCGTTGCTGGCGCTTAGTTTGTTTCTTGATCGTGTCTTGATTCGTTACGCGCATTACTTTTCATCTACGTTAAACTTTGGTGACAATATCGCGGTGAACTTATTAAGTAATTCTTTGGAATCGTTCATAAAGTCCAACACATTATCAGCGTCGCTTTGTCTTTGGAAGTACGCATAGCATCCAATTACCGCTGATTCTATCGTAGTATAATATCTGAATGATTGCCAAGCAGTCTCGCCTGTGTTTTTATTAACAGATTTTAGTTGTAACTTCCACTGGTGTGATCCGCTTTTAAGTCTGTGTGTATCGTCTATTTTAAAATGTGCCATTACTTCACCATCGCGTTATATATTTGTCTGGTGGCATTCACGTCATCAGCGCAATATTGCTTAATCTCGTCGTGTCTACCGTCTAAGTATGCTTGATGTACCATATCACCGCTTAGATTGCTTTTAGGCGACTGTACGCCAAATGCAAGGCATAGATTAGCAAGCGAGTACATGCTCTTAGTGCCGGCAGCAAACATCAACATTGTATCGTCAACCGGCAAATCCCATGGCTTAACCCCATGCCTAAATAATGGTTTAAGTCCATTAATCATCATGCGCTGAGATAAAAACGGCACATCGAAATTAAGTATGTTATGGCCGACTAGTGTATCTGCGCAATAATGTTGCGACGCTACATTGGTTGAGCATAGCATCGTTCTAAGCTCGCTTAACATATTCCTCTCGCTATCATAATCATCTAAATAAAACATTTGATGATCTGCGCTGTCGTCTTCAACAACATCAACGCAAAGAACCTTGCCAAACAATCCAGATAATCCTGTTTTGTGAATCGCACCATCTACACTATTATCAATGTACGCTTTTATTTTCTCAGGGTCTTTATAATTCGATGGCGCTTTTAAATTGCCTTTGATCGACTCAATGATAACAGGATCGCTGGTTGGTAGTGTTTCTATATCTAGGAATATCATGTTGTTTCCTCTGGTTGTAGCTTTAATTTGTTTTTAGTTGCCTCATCCTTAAGTTTTTTTAGTGAGTCACTATCGCCTATTAGTGAAGCAGAGCCGGACTTGTAAATTGATGTTAATGATTCGATGTCCTGCGCCCTAGACATATCAGCAATGAAGCTAATCAATACTTCCTCTGTGCTTTTACCGTCATTAAGCCAAGACAATATTAATTCGCCAGTTTCCCTCGTTATCGGCTGCGGTGGCTTGTCTGCGAATATCCCAGTCCGGTCTTTAATTGCGTTGGCGTAATGGCCATCATGAACTAGATCGAGAGCCAGCGTAAACTCATACTCGAAGTTGTCGCGCTGCACAAGCTTGGTTCCCAGTCGCATTATCTTTTTACCTTCTTGAGCCGTTTCTGTTTTGCTTCTAGCTGTACAAATAACGTGCGATGAACTATGCACAATTGCATCGATGAATTTTTGATGCTCTTTGGCTGTATCACTCCATGCAGACCAAGTATTACCTCTAAACTTAGCCCTCGCTGTCTGCTCATTCATTTCTAGGCAGCCACCAGCTCCGTCCCACTCATGGGTGGCTGAATCTATTACTATTACAGTGTAGCCCGACTCTTCTGCTGACTTAATTAGCTCAACGAACCGAACAGGGTTAAACGGAGGCTCCATATTCAATACGTCGAAATCAAACTTGTTCGCGTACAACGAAGCTGAGCCATTCTCTGTATCAACGAGAGCCACCCTACCATCACATTTGATTGCGTCTGCTAATAGTAGCGCACCCGTAGTCTTACCTGACCCACTGGGGCCGGAAACGCATAGCCGTAATTTAGATTTTTGTCTGGTTGCTTTTTGAAACATTCTTAATCTCCGATAATATTTGCTTACATTCCGCCTCAACTGCTGGCGCTCTATTCCACATTGCGCGCTGATCTGGGGTTAGGAATTCCCATTCGCGATGCTCTAATTCTTGCTGGTGATGCTCGTCTGCGTTCATGATTCCTCAACTAGATAATATTCAGCATAGTGACTACGCCCGTTTCTGATTGTGTTCTTGTCGATGTTCATATCATGGTCATTGATCAGGTCGTAAATTCTCGCACTCAACCTAGTTATCTGCCACCAGCGAATTGCCTGCCAAGTCGAAATTGTTTCGCCTAGTTCCAGATGCGCCCTGACCTTTTTATTCTGTGATTGGTACATTGTTGGCCTCTATTAGTTTGATTGCGTACAGTAATGATTTCTTGCGTCTGTCTATAAGCTGCTTATCATAGTAATTGCCCTTGTCTGATTTTGATTCCAGAGTTAGACCAATCATCATATGACGCAAAACATCAACGTGCGTTTTCATGCAATCACCTTGTTAATATTGCACCCTTCAAAGTGACGCATCGGCTCACAGTGATTGTACAAGTCGTTAATTATCATAGGGATTGCGATGCAAAACATCAAGCAAGCTGTGGCTATGTACTTAGTTTGTGATCTTGTTTTCATTATCCTTCTTATCCTGTCGTTCCTGATTAAGTTCAAACGCTTTAGTTATTCCTTTGTGCTGCAAAACATCAATGTGGCTAGTGAAAGACATCTTATAACCGTCTGGATAGTGCTTTTTGAAATCTTCATGCCTATCAGGTCTTGATCCTGTTAGCACACCTAAGTCTGATGGCATATAAGCCTCGCTAGAACATGCGTGAGAGCCTAGACCAGTGCCGTCCTCTGCTACCAGAACGGCGCTCAAAAAACCTCTAGAGGAGAACGCTGTCGAGTTATTAAATCCAAATATGTTTGGCAATTCACTCTGTGGTTTATAGTGCGGATTGTAAACAGCCCATTCTTTTCTAGCCCATCTCTGCAAGTGTTCTTGTTCATATCTTGCTTCTTCTTGTTTAGTGGTCATAATTCAATTCTCCGGTTATTGGTTCAAAGTCCGATACACAACACCAGCACAGCGAGTAAGCAAAAACCTGCTATCACATAACCGATGTTAATTTTTGATTCGTCGCCAATTGATAAAGTTCGATGCACAATACCTGCACCATCCGATCCAGTTGGCCTAATGTTCATTAGAGAGCTGTTGGTTAGCCTCTTGTAATACTCAGCCTCATGTCCTAGCCTAATTCTGTTAATTTGTAGCTCGTTCATATTCTGCCTAATCGTAATCTGGTCGGTTAGGTAGTCACTCTCACGCTGTGCTTTGAAATTCATGTGATCGAAGGCTCGGCGGCATTCGTTAAGGTTCATTCTGAATTCTCCAGACCGTCGTCTATATACTGTTTTAGATCGGATATTTCTTGCTCTGCGTAAGACAGTAAAAACTCAAGACCTTTAACGCGCATTTCAGCGCTTGTCAGGTCATCTTCAAGATCATCAATCTCAGCCTCTAGCATTTCTCTGGACTTACTCATTTGTACTCTCCGCTATTGCTACAGCTTCCTGTAGATGTTTAATGTGTTGTTTGGCTTGGTCTATCGTTAGTGTTGCGCAAGACGCGCAATGTTTACCTATATAATAAGTGTCTATGTCGATAGTATTCAAATTATCCCAAGCCAACACCTCAACACAGCTACCGTCATCGTCATTAACAAAAGACGCGTGCGCAGAATTTATGTCGGTTGATTTGTGGTACATCACTCACCCTCCGCTACGGCCTTGGCCTCTAATCCTATTACTATTCTATCCATAGCATCCTCACAACTTTTAAGATGCTCTCTAATATCTTTTAAGTGCTTTCTATGCGCACGTTTTGCTCGATCAAGTTCAATTCGATAATCAAGTATTTGTCTTTGCAGAATGGAATTGCCGGCTATTTTTCTGACTTCTATCGGAAGGTTATTAAACTGATCGTTAATTATGCTCATGGCTTCACCGCCTTATCAACGGTGTAAAGCCTATCTGTAGGTGCGTGGTAGCAGTAGGTTTCATTAGCTTGCAGCTTGCACGAAGTTGAGTTTATTAAGGTAAGCGCGAAGCTTGCCAATACAAAGCCAAGTATCAATGCAAAAATGAATATCAAAATAGGGTGGAATCGTTTTGTTTTATGCTCGCTCATGGTTCCACTCCAGATTGTGAGATACTGCTAGTAGCTTGACATCTAATATAAAGTCATCCACAAACCTTTTTCCTTTTTGACTGTCGTCATGCGCTCTTTGTAGCCCCCTAATCAGACGGTCATACGATCCTTTTAGACGCGGGAACATTGATACGCAACCTTCGCAACCATACAAATTAACCCAAAGCGCACTTACTTCGTCTGCTGCCCTTGCCTCACCGTCTGTTAAGAATATTCCAGCAGCACAGACAAGCAATCCATCTTTAGACCTATACTTGCACACTCCTGCATTTCTACTCTGCTCACCCTGCTCAATAACATGCGATACCGAAGCATCAAACACCTCTTGTGCAGTCATTTGTGTAATGTCGTAGTATTTCATTTCTATATCCTGTTGAATGACTCAACCATTACTTTATTTCCCTGATCGTTTTCCAGTTTGTCGTTAAGCTCAGATAGACAAGCATCAAACGCCGCTGTTGTGTCTGTAAACCAAGACCTATGTGAACTAGCGCAACATGCAAACGAATAACCGCCTGCTCCATCGCTATGTATTTTCTTGCCGCTCATAAAATATCTTCTAGTTATCATTTATTTATCCTCTGTTACCATTTTGCGTTCTTCAAAGTTGAACTCGAAACCACACTTTTCGCACGAGCATCTATAATAAATCGTAAACTCCCCATTGCTATCTACGCCTATCTCATAATCTTCTCTAAGCGTATCTTCATGTTTTTCGGTGCTGGTGGAAAGCGCCTCATCTCTCATCTTTAAATATTCTTCCTCTGAAACGGCTGCGTAAGCGTTGCTAACAGAATCTATTAAATCCTTACATTTTCGCACCTCTCGTTTTAAACATTCAGGACATGCGCCCCAGTTACTAGCACTCATTTCTCATTTACCTCGTGTTTGAATGTAAACGTGAAACGCTCTGGAATTATGCTGACATGTTCCAAGGTATTTCATATCACCAATATCCAAATCCATCCCAGTGCCAACTATAGCGAATCTTGCTGATACAGTCTTAGTCTCATTTGCGTCGAACTCACCCCAAATGCACGGTATTCCGTCTTGCATTTGAACAGATAAAAACTTGATTCCTTTTGCGCAATCAATTACTTGGTTGCGTCCATCTAACGGATACTTAAATATATGCTTCATTTGTCATTTACCTCGTGGTGTAAAGCCCGTGCGTGATCGCTTGCGGTCTGTTCTGCGTCTTTGATTGAGTCGTTTACAATATTCCAGAATAGAATTGCGTGGTTTAACGACTGAGCTTTAGCGCTATCTTTTCCATCATATTTAATCTTTGCTAGCTCGATAAATTGATCACTATACAGATCAACATTCGCGGCTATAGCATCCATAAGCATATCTGGAGTGTATGGTGGAACGTCTATCTCATGCTCGTCTGGTTCTGGTCTAGTCATTAGTACAAGTCCTTAGATAGCTTTTCAAGGACAGACACTGCATCGTCAATTTCAGCAACCTGAGACACATTATTAGATTTCAATAGCCCTAATGCTTCATGGACTTTATTTTCTATCTCGTCAATTAATAAACGCTTAGTGAAATCACGGTCTACAGTTAATATCCTATCCCTTAAATTACTCACTTATCACCCCCAGCCACAGCCATTGCGCGGGTTATTGCCATTACTAGATCGGCTGCATCTTCTAAGTGATATTCTATGATGTGGTCAATAGCAACTATGTGAATCGTACCGCTAGAATTAGTCGCTACTACTTCGGTTTTATCACCAGCAGCATCTAAAACCACTTCTCTAAACTTGTTGATCATTTATTCCACCTATTGATGTTGACTTAAAAGATCAGCAGCGTTTTCTAAACTTGAGATAGCGTCTGACACATCTTCATAAGAGCTATCAACTGCATCGTATTCACTTTCTATGTCCGCGATCAAGTCTCTCAAGTTATTGCGTTTTTCCGCTATATCTATTCGTATCTTTTTTAAACGGCTAATGTAACTCTTCATTTGTTTCACCTATTTATATGGTTAGCTTGCGTTCATTTCTGGCTTGTGCGCCCTAAATGCAATATCAATTGTCACGCTAACACTAAATATATCTGTACTATTGTGACCACTGCCAAAATATTCATAATCGTATGAAACAGGAATCCAGATATGCATCTTCTCGCCATCGTCACTCACCTTAATGGAGCCGCCAAAGTTAGCAACGTTTAAATCCTTAAACATAACTGGCGATGTCTGAAACTTTTCGGTTTCCAATAAGATAATGTTATCTACCAGAGCAAACTTAATTATATCGGCATGAATGCCTCTCTTTGAAAGCTCGTCGCTTACGAATGTCTGTATTTCTGGTAGCTTGCTTTTAATCAACTTAATGTGTGATTCTTTCATTTCTTAATTCCTGATTCGTATATTTGATGTGGTTAGATTGATTCCCAACAATGCCCGTTATACTTGCCTTTTATTACCGTTCGCATTTGTTGCAATGCTTGTGCCACGGTATCAGTATGGATGGTTTGTGTTTCTTTCAATGGGTTAAAGAACGGCGACCGTATAGACACCCAGTAATCAAGACCTCTCTCGTTGTGGTCTTCATTCCACCACTCGATAAACTTATCGGGGTGTTTGTCGATATAGTTTTGTATGGTCTTGCTCATTTGCTCGCTACCGTTCGTTATTCGATGTACACATATTAGCAAATGTAATTCATTATTGCAACACATATTCTAATATTTATTTAAAACATACCGCTTGCAATACATTAGCGGATGTAATATAGTGTGAGAATGATTAAAAACATTAGAGAATTACTAGGCTTAACTCAGTCTGAATTAGCGGCTAAATTAGACCTAACGCAAAGCAATATATCGCATATCGAACAAGGGCGACATTCTATTAGTCCGAAGTTAGCGGAAAAACTTATAAAGGTAGCCGCTGATCAGGATGTTGTTATATCGTATAACAATATATATTCACAATCATGAACAGCAAAAAACTAACAATCAAGATGAGTGTTGATAGCCACGAGCTAACAGACTTTATCGATAAATTTAATTCACTTATTGATGGCGATGAATCATTGCAAAGTGTGGCTGATGCGTTCTGTACAGGCGGGTCGATTGAGGATATGGTGAATATTCGACAACATCCGACTTTAAATAAATCTTATATTAGTGTAGGTCTTAGACCGTCAATTAAATTTATAGCTCTATACGAAACATTGCTAGAAGTAGCATCAATTCACAACAACAGAACATGAACCGAGGCGGAGCGCCAACCTCATTTGTATCTCCTAGCTTCGTCTCGGTTCATTTATCGAGGTTACATAATGAAAGCGCACTACAATTTACATCCGGTTAACATCCCTGAATGCTACGACAGTTTTCCAGATAGCTTTTTGCTAGACACTATTGACGTTATGCAAATGTTTAATTTTTCGCAAAAGAGTGGTGTTAGCATGTTAGTTATGGGTGGCGAATTATCTGTATCAGGGCATAGGGACGGTGTTTCACAGGGCAAGAAAAACACGTACAAGCTTGGCGACATGCGCGCACTAAGAGACAAACGAAACAAGCAACTTGAGGAATTGTAATGCATACAGTTGACTATCACGACTTCACAGACATAGACACTCCGCTTGAAACAAGGCGCAAATCTAAAATTGGTGACATTTGGATTAATGCGGTCGAGTGTGTGGGTTGTGGTGACACGATGAGATCAATGAACCAGTACGATCTTGCGTGGTGTGGTTGTGGTGCAATCGCAGTTTATGGCGGAAGTTGGTATAAAAGGCGTGTTGGAAATATCGATAATTTTACAGATAAGAGCGTACTATTTAACGACTTAGAGGAATCACAATGAGAAAGACCATAGGGGAATTATTCATTGAATATGAGCTATCAAGAAACATTGTTACTCGGTGCGTATTGAGAAAGATAATAGCTAGCAGATTAAACGATTTAGAGGCCACAAAATGAGCTACAAACGATTATTAATAACCGCCATTGCTCTGCTGTCCCTGCCTGTTTGGATGGCTTACAGCGCGTTAGAGGCCGTGTTGTGAATAAGCTAAAATATAGACGGCATGGAGATTCAGAATCAATATTCGTCATTGGCTCGATGCGATGCGGAAATCCAAATAGAATAGGATCATTAGCAATGCTGGCTAAAGGTGATGACGGATGGTCTCTTGATAGCGTTATATGGAGAATTGAAGCAGATCAACTAAGAGAAATTTCCGACAAACTTGACGAGCTAAACTACCCTACATGAACACCCTACAAAAGACATGCTACATGCAGGCTACGTTATGAAGAAAGAAGATTTAATATGGGAAGCTGCAAGCGAGGGCGTAATAGTCACTCGAATGGGACTGCATAGACTCTTGGTTGATAAGCTAAGTTTTGCTGATTATTCGGCTGTTGATACTGAGTTACACCGTTGTGAAATACGTGCAGCTAATTATGCAGTGAAAGCGTATAGAGCAGATTGCACAAAAATCAAGAACGTCAAACAGTTAATTAGTGAGCTAGGAAGATGAACATACAAAAACAATCAAAAACCCCCATAGATCAGCGTATAGAGGATAGTGACATAAATTTTACCGTGGATAATAACGGATACTTTTTGTTCAACCAATCTGAAACAAAAACACCAAGCAAAGAATTGCGCAGAATCGGGCTAACGATAGGCTACACAATAACTCTAATCATTGCACTTGCTGCTGGTCTTATGATCGGCACAGTTATTTCAATATTTTTGGGGTTTGTATGAAGATATATTATTATTTAAAAGTAAGTGCTGCACTCATTGCTGTGGTCGGTTTGTTGTGGGGATGGTTTTATTTAATATGGCTACTGCACGTCTACCTTGTCAAGCTGGCGGTGTCTGTATGAGTGATAAATTCAAATTAGATGATTTCTCGAATATTGTGCGAACCTGCAATGAGTTAATGCTGTTGCCAGTAATTAACTTGGGCACTGGTGGAGTATCAAACATACCGATGCAAGAAAAACAAGCACGGTTGGTTTGTGATGCGTTAAACGGTAAAGCATCAACACCCGAACAGCTAGACGCTGAACGTCAGGAGATTATTGATAAAATAAATAATGTTAAAGAATCGATCAGCATGAAAAACCCTCTTTTAATTATAGAACTGCACAGCATAATCAAATCAATAGAGGCTAAACGATGAGTATGGACGAATTACAAATTGATGAATTGAAAGATTCACACGATGAGCTTCTAGCCATGATAATGATGGACTTGATCGCCGCTAGAGATGATTTGTTAAGCAATAATTCAGCACATTGTGAAGAAAGATTAAGGAATATAATACAGTCCATAAAAATGCAGAGAGAACAAATTAAAACCTAATCCCCTATAACTAAAAACTATACAGAACCATGAACAATAAACAAGTCGTTAACCTAACCGAGAAACGCCTAGAGCTAAATCCGGTAGTGTACAGCGTTGAATTTACCCACGACCAGAGAGGCATGAGCTTCACTGTGTGCGACGTTCAGGAATCAGCAAGGGATATGCTAGCGGTTGCAGATGATCTTGAATATGCGGCTAATGCTTTGAGAAAGAATGCTTTATCATTTTACGATAACCCAAAGTTATAACGAATCAAATAAGCCATAACCACAAACTATATGACAATCAATGCAAAAAGGGGTACAATTACACAGTGCGGATAGGGTGATAACCCGAAAATTGGAAACGCTTGCCAGCTTCCGCGCACTTCTTAATTTAACAAGCAAATTCTTAAGCGAGGGTTTATGAGTAAATACGGAACAATTGACAACGCGATATGGAGACACGCTGTTTTTAAGTCATTGGATGATGATTCAAAACTACTATTTTTCTATCTAAAAACGTGCGGTCATCAAAATATGATCGGGTGCTTTCATTTGCCTCTAGGGTATATTGTAGCGGATATAAAATGGTCAGATAAGAAGGTCAGGCAAACCCTTCGCAAGCTGTTTGATAAGGGTTTCGTAATGGTTGACTACGACCTAGAAATAATGCTACTACCAAAGCATTTAATCAAGCATCGATTACAAAACACAAATCAAGCTAAGGGAGCAGAGACGCTATTTAATGATATTCCAAAAAAGTTTAAATATTACAAAGAGTTAGCTGAAATATTGTTGTTAAGTGAATGGGTTAGTAAAGGGTTTCGTAACCGTTTAGAAAGCGTTACGAACTATATAACTGTATCTGTATCTATAACTGAAACTGTATCTGAAACTGTAACTGACATCCCACAAACGGTTTGCTTTGACAAAAATAAATCGTTTAATGAATTTTGGGAATTATATCCAAGGCGTGAGGGTAAGAAAAAAGCAAAAGACAAGTTTGATAGCAAATGCAACAACGAGATAACATTCACCGATATTATGATTTCCTTAAAAAACCAGATTGATAAAAAATGGGATAACCCAAAATTCATACCTCACGCGACCACATGGCTGAATGGTGAATTATGGAACGATGAAATTAAATTATATGGCAGTGACCACGCGCTGGAGGCGTTCATTAATGAATAATTCAGATAAAGCAGAATTTGGTAGAATCTGGAAAGCAGTCCGTGAGGAATACGCAAGACCAGTAACCAAAGAAGGATTGAAGATCATGTTTAACGCATTAATTCGTTATGACATAGATCAGATCAAAAAAGCGATTACGCTACACATAAACGATACCGATAACGGACAATTTCCGATAATGCCAGCTCATGTGGTTGCTCAGATTGAGGGGCGCGGTGATGAACGCGCAGGGGCTGCATGGAGAAAGCTATACGCTGCAATAGGCGAGATTGGTAATTATTCTGATGTGATATTCGATGATGCGATTATTCATGCCATAGTGGATAATGAGGGCGGCTGGCAGCATGTTTGCATGATGGTTGAGGATGATTTGAAATTTATGCAAGCAAGGTTCAATAAACAATACGTGCAGTATGTGAGCAAGTCAGGTTTATTCGATTACTCGAAAATATTACGTGGTGCCATCAATTTAGATCGCATGTCTAAGAACTTGGAGATTGACCCGCCGCAAACGGTTGGCAATGTTGAAAAGTGCAGGCAGGTGTACAGGATTGGAACAGACAACAGAATCAATATTGGTAGACCAAACTCTATTGACGAATTGCTGGTATTAGAGACCGGCGACATTAAACTAATTAAAGCTAAATTATAAAACGAGGCATTAAGATGCAAAAAATATTTGACCAAGAAGGTTATGAATTATTTATAGAAGTTAGAGCGGAATTACACCGAGTGATTGAGGAGTGCGGAGATACTCCGGTCTCAAGAGAGACAGAAATGCAGCTAAATTTTTATCAAGAACGATTGCTAGCAAGATCAAAGCAAATATACTGGCATGCGATTGATGATGTTGCTGCTCTTAGGCGAATTCTTGAGAAGTCATTACAAAACAATCAATAAACATGTTTACATCAACAATGTTAAATGGTACAGTTACGTTATGAGAAATAAGAAACCGACAGCAATACAACAAAGCTACATAGATTTTATCTTTAACTTCAAAAAAGATTACGGCTATCATCCAATTGTTCAAGAGATAGCAGACTATTTTGGAGTTTGGCAAAACGCCGCATCAGAAATGCTTGTTAGATTGAACAAGAACGGTTTCATAATTTCAACCATTGTAAATGATCGCACTAGACAAATCACACCAACCGAATCGGGAATGGCTTATAGCAAGCTACAACTCGAAACGAAGAGAGCAGACCAGCCTAGAACTAGAGCTACAGGCTTTGTTGCGGGTAATTATCCATGAGTAATCAGCAACTAGACGAGAGCAGGTACACAAAAATATACTCCGGTAAAGTCCAGTATGGCGATTGGATTGCTAATTGGGATGGTAGCGCAGATTTAGTAGAGCTAGACACTGTCACCAATTTACGCGAGGGTGCTGATATTGAGTGGTTGCGGGATAACGCGGATGTTGCTTTTATATTCAGGTGTCCTATGGATAATATTAAGCATGGTGAATTATGAGTAACAAAATAACTGTCGATGATTTTCATGCTGTTGGCTGGGGCTATCTTGAGGAAATTTTAGCAGACATATTAAACAAAGAGTACGACCTTGACGAAGCCATAGACGATATTAGAGGTCTAATTGGCTCCAAGTACGACAATAGAATTACTGGGGGTGATAAACCATGAGCGACGCACCAAAGAGTTTGTTTATTCATTCTCTCGATATTAGAGCGGTAACGGGGTACGCCCTGACAGAGTACGACGCTACAGAGAATCAGCCAAAGAATTATCTTGAATACCGCCTTGTGGGTGAGTGTCCTTGGACTGCGAACGGTTTCAGTTGCGGATATTTGGAAATGTATGATACGGGATGTGGTGGCTCTAGAGGGTTAACTGTTACAGAAGCAGAATGCGTAAATGGCATGCACTGCATATGCGGAGACCGGATTAAACTAATACAACAGACTACGGAGTAATGACTATGGATTTTCCTTTTGAGAGTAAAAAACAAAGAATTAACCACGAAGAAAATGGCTATAATGTTGTAAACACGCACTCAGGACAGAAAAGAGCATACGGTGATTCTTTTTACGAATACACCATAAAGACTGATAAACCAGCGGATGAGGTCGAAGAATATTGCACCGAAAACGTTATGAAGTGCGGCCTAACAACAGAGGAATATCTCGCCGATGAAAGGGCAGGAGTCAAGGACTTTGGAGACCATTTTAGATCAAACTACACGTTTAGGAAATCGAGAGACAGCGAATACCGCTACATTGTAACGCGGCCATCAACCCACTAACTAGGATACAATCATGAACTACCACGCACTCACAGCAATACCCGAAATGGGTCAGTACGATAGAGAAATATCTCGAAGAGTAGCGGTCAAGAAAAAATTGAAAGGAACTACAGCCGCGAAGTTAGTCAGGCGCATGGAAAGATGGAGAGGCGCAAAGCTTAAATTTTACGACAAGATAGCCAAAGAGCAAGATTTAACCAGCAAATACATTGCGCGCATAATATGCGAGTACAAGAAGAACCACTAACCGGATTAGATCATGAAAATGTTAGACAAGCTTAGGAAAAAACTAGCTGAAATTGAAGAAAGCAACCAATGGGAGCATGATTTTGTTGAAGGTCTTTTGATTGAAATGGAAGAGGGTCGAGACTTTAAAAGCAAACCCGTATCTGACAAGCAATTTAAAATTCTGACTGATATTAACTACAAATACAACGGATAGAACAATGACATCGAGCAAAACAGAGTTTGAAGCAGTTATTATTCAAAACTTTAAAACAAACTGGATAGCCTCAACAATGAGTCACGAAAACGCATCGCTCGAACAAGTTGTAGAGTGGTACGGTGGCAGCGGCTTAGATGAACTGCATAACAGGATATCTGGAGCAAAAGTAACTATTGTTCAATGTGAATATGATAAGGGCGAAACTGATTACTTCGAGAAAGAAGATAACAATTTCATGATACACAGAAACCTATTTGCCAAAGTTTAAAGAGGACACCATGACGCCGTTCCAAAAGAAATTTCCTAACGCGGATAAAGATACCGTTTTTATAATCAAAAAATCATACTCCGGATTACCGCCAGCCGGATCAAGGGTTTTTCTGTCACACGATTATGGTACTACTGCACCCAGGTTTTTTTACGGCCTTAATGCCTTCGTATGCATCGACATTCACGCTATAGAACTAGCAGAGTTAAAGCTAGGCGATAAGGTTGAGTGCTGTATGTGTGATTCAGATATTAGGAGCACTGGAAATATATTTATCGCCGATACAATTGAATTAAAGACAGGTATATTTGTAGACAGAGGTAGGTATATCTGCGCAAATAATGAAGGAAGGTTAATCTATTGGGATAAAGTGCGCCAAGACAGCGGAGACCATCACATTTGAGGACGGTACAGAGGTCGAAATATCAGCGGATCAGGCACAGGAATTGCGTGAATAAATATGAACTCAAAAAGTTATGTCTTGCTCGGGACATATACGGTGGCTGCTATGTTTCCCAGTTACTGCCGAGCTGCAGTGGCGATAGAGAAGAAAATACACGCAGAAAAATTAAAGAAAAAACGAGACGCTGATTACAGCGACTGCATGGCTAAAATGAAAGCAATCAAGACAAGGGTCGGTGATGAATAGATTCAAGTGGTATAGAAAATTGCGCGGAGGGTATTGGGTTTTCTACGATGTGATTGGTTGGAAAAAAGTTCACCGCCCTCAATGGATAATTGCTATGCGATACAGAGAGTGGAATGAAAGCAATGGCCTGGAATATTATGAATAGAGAATACCCATACTACCCAGTTAACACGCCAGAACATTACGCTAACTTCCTATCGTTGTACGCACAGCGCGACATGAAGCAAGATTGGATGGCGTGCCTTAAGCCACTAGAACAAGACCGTAGCGACGCACAGAGGGCGCTTGATTGGGTTTGGAACGCACAGATTGCAAAAGAATCAGATGACAATTATTCAGCAAACTACATTCACGGATTAACCAAGATGATTTATCTATTACCATTGTATAAAACTTGGGGTGATAAGCGCAGAAAGCGTGCTGAATTTGTAGAGACTGTTTTGCGACAGGTGGTTAAGTATAGCCACAAAGTAGGCACGGCTTACGATATGGTTAGAACGAAAAATTTACCAATAAAACAAATGGCTGAATATCTAACGCTCAAGCAAAACAAATACGCAGAACTAGGAATAATACTAGAGAGCAATGACGATTTAGAATTCAAGTCATTGATGAAATCAGCTAAAGAGGTGAAGCGATGAAAAAGGTTTTAGATGTTTGCTGTGGAAGCAGGATGTTTTGGTTTGACAAAAATAATCCGCTGGCCGTGTTTGGAGACATCAGAAGTGAAGATCACACGCTATGTGACGGAAGGAGCTTGAGT
>Ga0256847_1000162_pt1 | contig 46105 bp, 37 predicted proteins | sample TeddybearmetaG_FD_189099 | JGI IMG/M metagenome (GOLD analysis project Ga0256847, IMG submission 189099) | Hydrothermal vent microbial communities from East Pacific Rise, Pacific Ocean - Teddybear | ecosystem: Environmental > Aquatic > Marine > Hydrothermal vents | place: Pacific Ocean: East...
GTAAATGTTGGATCCATTGTACTAATTACTGTAAATATCTGCACACATGAATCAATATTTCCAACTGCATCTTCTAAGGTATATGTTCTAGTAATAAACAAAGTATCATTAGGACATCCTGTATTACTAGGTATATTCGTAAAGACCGACCTATTTATAATTCCACATGAATCTATAGCTATTGGTAGAGTCACATCAGTTGGTGGTAAATCTGCTCTACATGCTAATGTTTGGTCAACTACATTTGAACAATCTATCGTAAGATCACATTGCATAACACATGAACCCACTTTAAATCCTACATAGTCAAAAGAGCAACCGCTATCTGGGTTGTTATATTTTATATAAAGAGTAGAAATCGTTGTATTATCAAAAGTATATGTACCGTTTGGATTTGCTCCACATCCAGGTCCATCTGTGATCACTTCATTTGGTGCGGGTCCTACTCCCATTCGGCTAGAACCAGAACATTGAGTAAGCGCAAGTCCGCTTAAGATGGCGTCAGTGCCATTGGTAGATGCAGCTGTACCGACTGATACTTCTGACATTACTTCAAGATTGAATATTTCAAATTCACTTACTGTCAAAGGACTATTGAAATCCAATCTCATCAATAATGTACCTCCATCATTGTCAAATCCTCCAAATCTGTCTCCATTTGTATCTACATTCACATCTAATTCACCCGCCTGACCAGCATCTCCAGTCAAAACTTCGAATGACCCAAATGGATTACCTTCCAGATTGACTACACCCATATTAGTCATGTCATCATAATCTGACAAATTTATATAGCTAAATAAAGTACCCATAGGGCAAGTAGCGCAGATTGGTGCAACTGGACAATTGGTACAATCTTCAGAGGCTACAACTTCAGCACAAGGTCCAACAGGAGCTTGTGGAAGTGCAGTCATATTATCTATAGCATTTTGCAAAGCAGTCGCAGTACAACTTTGATAATCAAACATTATACCGTCTGAATCCATCACATATTGATCTGTATTTGCTGCAGTGATTCCATTTGCTAATACATCATCCGGGTCTGTTGTCACTGTTACTAGTGATAATGGACAACTCGGAATTACATCAGGATCAGGTGCAACACATGTTCCAACTTTAAATCCAACATAATCGCCTGTACATCCACCCGGTGGGTTATGATATTTGAAATATAATGTACTTACAGTTGTGCCTCCAACGGTATAAACGCCATTTGGATTAGCACCACAACCTGGTCCATCAGTTTTTACAAAATTCATTTCCCCATTTGCAGGATTTACGTCAACTCCCATTCGCGGACTTCCGTCACATTGAGTTAAAGTCAATCCACTCAAATCGGCAGTAGCATCTAAAGTTGTAGACATAGTACCGATCGATACTTCTGATTCTACTTCTAAGTTTCTAATATAAAGTTCTTCGACTGTGATATCTTCACAAAAATCAATTTGCAACAATAATGTACCACCATCTTGGTCCCAACCACCAAATTGAGTACCAGATATATCTTCATTTACATCCAGGTCACTTGCCAAAACAGTAAATGAACCATAAACTTGTCCATCTAACTCAACATCTCCACTTGCACCAGGACCTGAGCCCGTACCATTGGTCAATCGAATAAAGGCATAATCAGTGCCACCTGGGCAAGTTGCGCAAGGAGGAATAATTATACAGCTAGCTATATCACATTCCTCTACAGTTCCAACCATTTCGGCACATCCAATATCCACAGTTTGTAGCATTGTACCATTAGTTACAGCGTTTTCCAATGATGCACTACAAGAAGAAAAGTTAAAATAATTTCCATTTCCATCGACAGCATACTCGTCTGTATTAGAATTATTCGCTCCATTTAAAATTACATCTTCCATATCGCACGTAAGCTGTACTATTTCGACAGGACAAACAGGTATTTCCATTGGAGGAGGGGTATAACAAGTTCCGATTCTGAAACCTACGTAATCTCCTGTACATCCTCCTGGAGGGTTATGGTATTTAAAATATAATGTGGTTACAGGATTTGTTCCAAAAGTATAACTTCCATTTGGGTTTGCACTACATCCTGGTCCATCGGTTTTTACAAAATTCATTTCTCCATTATCAGGATTTGTATCTACACCCATTCTTCCACTTGGGTCACTACAAACAGTAAGCGTTTGTCCGCCTAAAACTGCAGCTGCTCCAGCCCCTGCTATGGTTGTACCAACAGAAACTTCAGATTCTACCTCTAAATTTCGAATATCAAGTTGTTGAACAATTAATGGATCGCAGAAATCCAATTCTAATAACATGGTACCTCCATCTGTGTCCCAACCGCCAAATTGAGTTCCGTTGGCGTCTTCATTCACATCCAGGTCTGAAAAAAGAAATTCATAACTACCAATGCACACATTATTGATCTCAATAATACCAGTAGGTAAACCCGTCGTTGCGTCTGTACCTGTCTGATCTAATGAGATTAGTTCATAATCAGTCCCAGCTGTACAAGTAGTACAAGGAGGAATTGGCGGAGGTGGATTCTCTGCTAAACATGTTCCAACTCCTATTGTATAAGGATCATTATCAGGAACAGTACCGGTAATCATAATGCAGTCATATGTTCCAGTAACTTGAATAAAATTAGTTCCACTGGTAACACAATGTGCGCCTGAAGGTCCAGGGTCGAGACTTGTTCCCAGGATTGTAATGGTCAAAGGATTTCCAAGACAATCCGTAAAACACATTTCGGTATCATTTTCCAAACTGTTTACATCAAATACAGGATTAGTAAGGGCAATATCGAAGCTGAAAGTCCAGATATCTGGAGTCGTCCCGTCTGTGGTATTGGCTCCAACAAGTGTTCCTGTAAAATCAGGAGTAGCATCTGGACCAGAGTATTCGGCAGTAGCTCCAATCGTGGTTCCGCAACTATTATTTTCGGCCACACCATCTCCGCCAATTGTATTTCCGCCACCATCTTGTACGGGTGACCAATTAAACCAATCCCAACAGTCATTGCCAGCGCAATCATTTGTGGGATTATTATCAACAGCTATTGGTGTGATTTGAGCGTTAACTCCTAGGCAAAGTAAGGCAAATAATAAAACATAAATGCTTTGTAATAATTTTCTCATGGGTTGGTATTATAATTCGTTTTTGTATCCAATTTTAAACTAGACACAAAGAAATCTAATTAAAAGGTTATTAAATAAATAATTGGGACATTTAGTTACAAAAGTAATAAAACAAGTTATAAAAAACTAATATTTTTTATATATATAAATTATTATTTTGTTTATCGCTGACTATCTGATAGTTAGAGCATCAGTCCGTAAGCTTTTATTTGATAATTCATATGCAAAAAGTGGGCATTCTTATAATGTAAAACAATGAATTATTAATCAAAAAATAACAATTTAGAAAGTATAGAATTGAGAGATGTTTTTCGCTAAGAAAAAGGGTTAAATTCTAAAGCAAAATCTTAAAGAAATATCCTGATAAAACAGGATAAAACATCTCATTTGAGATAATTGGAAGTGTTTTTGTGGTCAATAAATTTCAATCATCAGCATTTTCGCTATTAAAAATTTACAAAGTGATTTCAGCACCTTTACAATAAGTCATCCTTCGAGGCTAAAGCCTTGTAAACGCAAAGGCCTTAAACTATGGCTAATTGGAAAGTGATAAAACAGGTGGTTCTTGCCGGATAAATTATGTGGCATGAATGGCATTAATCAAAGTTACGAGTTTTCTGATTTAGAGATTACAGTTTAATGCTACACTTTATGAGATTTTATAGCCTTTCATCTTTATCTTTATCTTTCGAGGCTAAAGTCTCGAAAACGCTAAGGCTTTAAACATCTCTTAAAATCTGCAATGGAGATTTCTTGACCACATCTTTGCTATTCCATAAACCAATCAAAACGGTAAGCATCACAATAAAAAAGAAAATTCCTATGATTGGCAACCAGTTTAAACTGAAGTCTAACTCGAACACATATTTAGCCAAAAAGAAGCTTCCAATTACTGCAAGAACAATTCCTGTAAGAGCACTCAATATCCCAAGTGAAGCATATTCGACAGCATTTATTCTATAGATTTTCTTTTCTACTGCTCCTAAGGTTCGAAGAAGTACGCTCTCCCTTATTCTTTGAAATTTACTTAAGAAAAGAGAACTTATCAAAACTATCAAACCAATGAGGATACTGAAGGCAGCCATAAACTTAATAACATAGCTGACTTTGGTGATAATATCATTCAAAGTGACCAATATGCTTCCTAAATCTATAACAGACACATTTGGCATTTTCTTTACTACAGCATTTCTAAAATCGGCAGTCGTTTGTTTGTCAGGAGATTTAGTGACAAGAATTAAAAATTGAGGTGCATTCTCTAAGACTCCTGTAGGGAATAGAATAAAAAATCTAGACTCTAATTTTCTAAAATTAATTTTTCTAATACTTCCAACATAGGTCTTGATCATTGCTCCTTGAACATTCCAAATCAATTCATCCCCAATGCTAACATCTAAACCTTTACTATACCTTTCATCCAGTGAGACAAAAATTGAATCTCCGCCTTCATATGTCCCAGTGTATTCACCTTCCATTAACACATCATCTGGAGGCATCTCAGATTGATAACTTACTCTAGCCTCTCTATTGATCGCCCATCTACTTGCCATTCGTGTAGTATCTGACATCCAATCTTTTTTGGTCCTTCCTTGCCATCCAGCTAATGCCATAGTGACTACGGGTACATGTTGAATTACAGGCATTTCAAATGACTCTGTCAGCGTTTCTAATTCCGCTTTCTGATCGGATTCGATCCCGTATAGAATCATATTTGGTTGATTACCTGCACCCATATTTTCTACATTGCCAAGGATGAGACCCTGAAGTATAAAAAGTAGGGTAAGAATACCTGTGCCAAGACCAATTGAAACAATCAATGTCTGCGTTTGATTATTGGGTCGATACAGGTTTGAAAGGCCTTGCCTCACTACAAAATTCGCATTTCTTGGAAAAAACTTCCTTACTCCCCATGTTACTAATTTAGCTACACCAAAAAGAATCAAGAACGCCAATAATAATCCACCAGTAAAGATTCCAGAATCAATCCAAGATTTTGTCAACGTAAATAAAAATGCATAGATTGATAAAACGATTAATCCATATATCACCCATCGCAAAGGATCACCTGGTTCTTCTTCATCGCTGACCCTGAGTGCTTTAAGAGGCGATATTTTACGTACTCCTAATAAAGGTCCAAGAGCAAATAAAGTAGTAATGACAATTCCCATTATTATACCTTTGATTACTGAAGGCCAGGAAATGCTCATGTTAACTTCTACAGGAAGGAAGCCTTTAAGGACGATAGGAAGCACAACTTGTATAATACTTCCTAATGCAGCACCAATAGTAACACTGATAACTCCAAGTATGAAGATTTGAAGAAAATAAACCATGAAAGCTTCTTCTTCTTTCATACCCAAACATCTCAAAATTGCTATACTTTGTATCTTTGTTTTGATATAAATCAAGACGCTACTTGCTACTCCAATGCAAGCCAGTAAAAGTGAAATCAGGGCAACTAGATTTAGAAAGTTATTAAGAGATGAAAATGCTTCTTCCAGATTTTCGCGTTGCTCCTCAACGGTGGTAACTCGCGTCGATTCGTCTCGAAACATCTTCTTATGCTCTTTTTCCCAAACATCCAAATCGGTCGCATCATTAATTTTGAGGTATTCTTTATAATTAACCAAACTACCTGGTTGGACTAACTTTGTGGCTGCTATATGTTCTAGTCCTATGTAGACTGATGGAGCAAAAGAACCGCCAGCATCTACACTTCCAAAAGCACTCATCAATCGACCATGAATTGGAAATGTGACTTCTCCTAATTTTATTGAATCTCCAATTTCAAGGTTGTATTGAAGCATCATCCCATCATCTACTAAAGCCAATGCTCCATCCGTGTATGAAGATCCAGCAGAAGTCGGTTGGGTAAGCAGTTTACCATAGTATGGGAAAGCTCCATCTAGTCCTTTTACTCTAACAAATTGACTTTCATCTTTTGATGGCAAATAGGCCATAGAAAACAATTCGATTTCGCTAGATCGATCTGCATTTAAGGAATCCAATGAAGCAACAAGTTTTTCACTTAACTGCTTATTGCCTCCAACAGACATGTCAGCGCCTAAAAGAGATTTTGACTGGTTGTTTATATCTTGGATAAGGTTATCATTAAAGGAATTGATAGCTACCAAAGCAGCTATACCCAATATGATAGAAGACATGAAAAGGACAAGCTTTGATCTATCTTTTCTGCTGTCTCGAACAGCAGTATTTCGTATCAATCTCCAATTCATACAGATTGAGTTTTGGCAACTTTAGAATCACTTACAATTTTGCCCCCTTTCAAACGAATGATTCTATTGGTCTTGTTTGCCAGTTCCATATCATGAGTAACAATGATCAAAGTAGTATTCTTTTCTTTGTTCAGATCAAACATCAAATTCTCAACCATTGATCCTGTTTCTGCATCAAGATTCCCGGTAGGTTCGTCTGCAAACAAGATTTCAGGATCGTTGCTAAATGCTCTAGCTAAGGATACTCTTTGTTGTTCTCCACCTGATAATTGACTTGGGTAATGATTGAATCTTCCTTCCAGCCCTACTCTACTTAACAGTTCTTTTGCTTTATCAATTGCACCCTTTGCCCTTCCTTGCAGTTCTAAGGGAATCATTACATTTTCTAATGCAGTGAGAGTGGGAAGAAGTTGAAAATTCTGAAATATGAATCCAATCCGTCTATTTCTCAATTCAGCTTTTTCATTTTCTGTCATTAAAGACATAGTTTCGCCTGCCAAATCAATCGAGCCGGATGTCGGTGAATCCAATCCAGCACATAAACCTAACAACGTCGTTTTCCCTGAACCAGAAGGTCCAACGATAGCAACTGTTTCTCCCTTATCTATTGAAAAATTTATATCATCTAAAACCGTGAGGTCCCTATTTATCCCTTTATAAATTTTAAAAATATCTTTTGCTTCAAGAATCATTCTTTCTTTTTAAAACTAAATAATCACAAATCCATTAAAATTAGAACCAATAAAAGCTAATTTCGTTTTACAAGTTAAATTTGAATATACAAGTAACACGTATTTCAGGATTAATGTTACAATTTTAGGTATAAGATTTTGTTTTTAATATCAATTATGAAAAATATGCTTTTAATGAAAAATAATCCTTCTTATTTCATGTCATTGAATTCTAAGGTTCTGATTTTTTCCTTATTGATTGGACTGCCTTTTTTAATGAATTCCTGCAAAGATGAAAAGACTGCTAAAACAAATGATATAAAAGTGGATGTAACGTCAGAAAAAATAGATGACTTAGCAGAAAAGACCGATAAAAAGGTAATCATGTTCTATGGCAATAGCCTCACTGCTGGATATCGCTTAGAAGAAGATGAATCTTTTCCTTCACTCATTGAGGATAAGATTGATTCTTTGAAAATGAAATATTCTGTCATCAATGCTGGTTTGAGTGGAGATACCTCATATGATGGTTTGAAAAGATTAGATTGGGTGCTGAATACCAAAGTGGATATATTTATATTAGAATTGGGTGCCAATGATATGCTTCGAGGTTTGCCAGTGAAAAATACAAGAGAAAACTTATCTAATATAGTGCTAAAGGTGAAATCAAAATATCCTAATGCAATTATTGGTATATGTGCTATGGCAGGAGCTCCGAATATGGGCTCTGAATATGTCACAGAATTTGAGAAGATTTATAAAGACCTTGCAGTCAATGAAAAGATAACATATTTCCCATTCTTTTTGGAAGGCGTTGCTGGCAATCCAGAATTACTTTTGCAAGATGGAAAACATCCAAATGCTGAGGGACAAAAGATTGTTGCTAATAATATATGGTCTACGCTCAATAACATATTGTAGAAGTGATTTTACAACATATAGTTAATTACTTCATAACTTAGATCCATTATTTATCAATAGAACAAATATTTAGATATGTCTGCTAATCAGTCAGCTTCATTTATGATCCGATTCACTCAAAAACTATTTAGTGAAAAAGATGGAAAGCCTGGTGTTCAATGGAGGGGTAAAATATCACACGTTCAATCTGGAGACGATTCTAGTTTTGTAGAATTCGAAAATGCGATAGCTTTCATGCAAGAAAAGCTGGAAGACCTAACAGCAGCTTCTATCGTTGACAAGCCTGAAAAAGAACAAGATGGCATCCTTGCTAAAAGCTTTGATTTATTAAAGAAGATAAAGGATAATGCACCTAAAATCGTAATGGATACCATCAAAGATCCAATCGGTCAGGTAAGCAATTTTAAAGATCAGATTGAGGAACAAATCAAGGATGTAGGAGATGAATTGAGTCAAAAAATAGAGATCGATAATCTCCGTATGGTCTCTAAGTCTGACTACAAAGAAATGGTTGGTTTGATGCAAAAAATGTCAAAGCAAATCGATAATCTTTCAAAGAAGGTAGATTCAATAGAAAATAAATAAGCCTCAAAAAGGATGAATAAAGCGCTCAAAGCTCTTATTGAATCAAAAGAATTGGCGGATCTCACTTTCTATACAATGGGCACTTTCACTGCTCATGTAAAAGGAAGAGAAATCACCTCAAAGGATTGGGGGCGAGATAAGACGATTCAGCTCATTCAATTCTTCATCACATCAAGGCATAGAAAAGGACTTCATAAAGAACAGATTATAGACAGGCTATGGTCAGACTCTGGAATGGATGAAGGAAATCGAGATTTTAAGATAGCATATCATGGAGTGAATAAAGCGCTTGAGCCAAATCGAAAAAGCAGAGAAGAATCCAAATATGTGATACGCCAAGGACTGACTTATCAAATCAATGAAAATAAAATATGGATAGATTCAGAAGCTTTTGATCAAGCGATTGAAATAGCAAATCATAACCATCAAGCCGATGAACAGACTACTATTGAGGCTCTGGAATTTGCAACAAGTCTCTATAAAGGTTCTTATCTACCTAACCGAATTTTTGAGGATTGGTCTTCTTTAGAGAGGGAGCGATTGCAACTATTGGCTATTAATGCGATGATTTCTCTTGGTGAAATGAACTTGGAAACTAATCCTGAAGAAAGTATCAGACTGGCACAGGAAGCATTGTTGATTGACGTTACTTGGGAAGAGGCGTATCGGTTGCAGATGATGGCTTATCGGAAGAAGGGGAATCGGCCTCAGGTAATTAAGACTTATAATGCTTGTAAGAAGGTCTTGGAAGTAGAATTTGGGATTGAGCCTTTACCAGAAACAGTGGCTGTCTATAATGAAATAATTGCTGTTTGAAGCAATTACTCAATTAGCTTCTTTAATCAATAATAGTTGCAAATTCTGGATTATAAACCGCGGCATTAGCACACCTTCTATTATTTGTATAGTAAATCTTGAGAATATGAAATTGGTAATCAAAATGAACATTCCAAATCTCAAGTTAATTTATCAATATTTAATATGCGAGAAGTGAAATCTACATATTCATAGGAATCAAATTGACTTTGTTCTTCGTCAGTTTTATAATTACTTTTTATAATTATTACTATGCCACTCCCCATCCAGAGTCCGAAATCGTCCAATAGATTTTATATCCCATATTATTAATTGTCCACAAGTGCAACTTCCCCCGCAATCATGTATTTCACCAGGTTTAGGGTTGCCTAAAAATTCGCAGTCATCTGCTGCCCCAAAACCACAATGACATACGGACTTTCCTCCATTAATATCCGAAACTTCGACGTTGTCTGCAATCGGATATTTAATTGATTTAGGCTTTACTACGAATTTTTTCTCTTTAGCATCAAGAACTATTTCATAATCTTTTTTTGCTTCAAGAACACCTTCTTCATCAAGTATAAAAGCTTGAAATTTAATGCCTTTTTGATAGTAATTCGCAATGTTTTCCTCCAATATAAGAGCCGTTATTTTACCTGCTTTTTTCACTTCTTGTCCAAAAATTGGTGAAGCAATAGAGACAGATAGTACAATAAAAAAGAATGGTAATAATTTCATTTATTCGAATTTTAATAAAAAAAATTATTATCAATTGTTATTGATATTTTCGTTACATCAAAAGTATAAGAACTAAACAGTAAAAAATTCATTCTTTTAGGTGATATTTAAGAATCAAAACCTTGCAGTTTTTTATATTGTTAGTTGCAATGGTTTCTAATATTTCGTCTTAAACACAATTACCATATCTCCACTCAAATCAAATAGCCACTCTTCAAAATCTTTCGGTCCAAAAGTTCCAAAGGCATCATTTGAAAATCCATATCCTTCTTGAGGAATTCCAAACCAATTTGTATCCAATTCATCGTTTGAATTTTCGTCATGAAAATATCTGATTGCATATTTTGCATTTTTTAAATTTTCAATAACTATAGTACAGGTTTTGTCTTTGATAACCTCTTTTACCTTTTCTACAATTTGTTGTTTAGCATCAAACAATTCTAATGAGACTAATCCATTATTACTTCTTAGATTACTGATTTCTATTGTTATTGTAGACTGAGCAGAAGCAAATGTCAAACACAAACTGAATAATCCTAATAAATATATTCTATAGAACCTACGCATAAAAATACCTTTTATGCTATTAAAAATAGAAAGAGTTTACTCTCCAAAAGGTGATTAGCATCATTGCAATTAATGACAATTATTAGCATCAATTTTTAAATTTAATAGTATGATAATTGCTACTTCTGAATTGAAACATATCGTACAACATCAGTATCATCTATTCCTATTTTAACTACAAATAGTCCAGAATTTAAATTTGAAAGGTTTAAGTTGACTTGGTTCTCGTGGTAAACATCACTTTGTATTAGTCTTCCCAGCAAATCAAATACTTGAATTCTATAACTATCTGACCTATATTCACTAGGTATTGATATATTAAAATATCCATCATCAGAAGGATTAGGGTAAATAGATATAGAATTGCGATCATCTTCCAATTCTTGTGAGCTTAAGCTGTTTTCTGTAAGACCATTAATAACCATAGAGAAATCTTGCTTGCCATTAATTAAAATTCCTTTGTGACTTACTGTAACTGTATAGATATCTGGTGGCAAGCTACTAATATCTATGCGTTCAATATTATCTCTAAAGTTATCACCTTTTGATGCAGCTTCATTAAAATTGTTAGAAGTTGAATTTGGAGTCAGAATCCAAGGTTCATAGGTCATGTCGTTATTAGAAATTCTGACATCTAGATCGTTAACTAGAAGAGGTGTATGATTATCTGTTCCACCTGGTACAGTTCCTGTTGGATCAGTCCAAGCAATAGCTAACGTCAGTAGAGAGCTTCCATCAGTTTCTATTGTAGTGGTGTAAGTAGATCCATTTGATAAACTAAGTTCATTAATACTAGAGATTGATCCATTATTTGAAATAACTTCTGCCGCACGTTCTGCATTTAATAAACCCCAACCACTTTGAAAATCTGGGCCTTCATTAGCTCCTGCTTCATCTGTAGTTCCTAATAATAGAGCCTTAACTGTTGCCGATCTCATGTAAACATCATTCTCGTTATGATAGTGTTGTTGCAATAAGGCAACTGCTCCTGTCACAGCTGGAGTAGACATCGATGTGCCACTTTTATATGAATAGTCAGAAACAAAATCATCATCAGCAGAATAAACGGATACTCCATTTGCTGTAAGATCTGGTTTTATCCTCCAATCATCACTGGGTCCCCAACTGGTAAAGGATGATTGGGTAATGGATAGAGGTCCATAATATTCGCCTACATCCTCAACCGCTCCTACCGTTATTAAATTTTTACACAAACCTACTGTGTATATCAGGTCATAACCAAAATCTGCGGTATTCACTTCCTCATTTCTGTCATTGCTTGCTGATTTGCAAATTGTTAAATATGGAGCATTGTACATTATGTCATCCCACTCTTTGGAGTTGAAAGTATATCGACCATATAATGGGACATTACCATCAGGGTTGCCTGAACTATAAGAGTGGTTTGTTAAAATTCCTCCTGCTGCCGCAAAATTTGCAATTTCAGATTCATCATTATTACTCTTACGTGAGACAATGGTTGCATTTGATGCCATCCCTCTAGCATCATCTTTAATTCCAACTCCAACCATAGTACAAGAAGTATGAGTAGCATGGCTAGTTACTGTCGATACTTCCCCGTGACTAACATTGCCATTAATCTCATTATGAGTAGTTAAGGGTACACCTCCACCTTCCCATTGACCAATTAGTATACCTGACCCATCTAGATCTAACCCACTAGATCCACCTTCCCAGATATTATTTATACGACTTGAAATCGCTACATCGACATTATCATCAAAATCATAAACTGGATTTCCATCCTTATCAAATCCAGATAAATAGCCTTCTTTATTTTTACTATTAACTATAACTTTTTCAACCAATTGATTTTCTGCTTTACTCAAGGACTTAATGTAATAGTTTTTCGATTTCTTCGAAATTTCCTTAAGCGCTTCTACATTGGTTTGCTTTAAAATGAATGCTCTATCTTTTTCATTTTGGGCCATTGTAAATGTTTGCATAAATAGCAAAGACGTAAGTATTAATAAGTATTTTTTCATTGTAATTGATATTTTATTTTCTTGAAAAAACATTTTTAGATTTCATGAATCTTAACGAATTAACATTGTCATCTGTAAATGTTGTGTGAAATTTTAATCTATCATAAAAAATAGTATTCATTCATAAATATAAGAATATGATATACACAATATGAATGATTACAAATTTATACAAAACTAATTATGCTATTACGGACATTTTAGAATCCACTATTACAATCTAAATACAGCCGTAGACAAAATAACATTCCATAAAATTCTGAAACACTAAACTACATTTCTCATTTGTAACTCATCTGTTACTTCCCTATTTTACTTTTGTGCCATATTAGAAATTGATAAAAATAAAATCACATATAATGGCTACTAAAGATTCAAATATCTCAACAATGAATAAAAATAAAGAAACAATCAAAAAAGTATCTGCAAAGGTACACGAAGAACTACTTAACACCTCTCATCTATTCATCGATGAGACAGTAGCTACTTTATCAAGAATGCAAAGAATCACTGGAAAAGTGATCAAAAAAAGTGAACCTATCCTAGAAAAACAAATCGAAATTACATTTGATGCTGTTGAAGCATTAAAAGATCAAGCGGGTAAAGGTGGTAAAAGAGCACTTAAATTATTGGGCTTGACAAAGCAGTATAATAAAATAAGTAATACAATAGCTGAAAAAATAAATGCTATGCCTACAGCTAGTGAAGTAATCGAAGATGCTAAGGAATTTGTAGGGAAGGCTAAAAGTGATGTCGAAGAGAAGATCGAAGAAATAAAAAAGATTGGAAAGATTGGAGAGATTGGAGAGACTGGAAAGATTGTAAAACAGACTCCAGGTAAAGCTTCTACAGTAAAGACTGCAAAGAAGGTAACTGCTAAAGCGAAAGCAGTGAAAACAGCAGCAAAGAAGACAGCAAAAAAAGTAGTAACTAATGCTAAAGTTGCAGTTGCTAAAAAAGTAGCAGTTGTAGCAAAACCGGTAGCTAAAAAGACAGCTAAGAAAGTAGTAGCTAAGGTTGCTAAAAAAGTAGAAACTAAAGCAAAAGTTGCGGTTGCAAAAAAAGCGACTCCTATATCAAAAGCTAAAGTTGCTACTGCTAAAGCTACAGTAACCAAGTCAGAGTTGACTCAAATCAAAGGTATTGGAGAGAGCCTCGCTGGAACTATGGCTGATAATGGAATCAAAACTATCACTGAATTACAAAATGCAACTCCAACAGCGTTGAAAGTAATAGCTGCTAAAGCGGGTAATAGATACAAGACATTTGACACTAATAATTGGATTACTGCAGCGAAAGCATTTGCTAAATAATAATAACTGAAAAAATAGAAAATCATGGCTAATAAAAAAGCAAATAATAAAAGTGTATTCACTATGAAAAATTTAAGAAATACAATCAAAAGTGTGAATAAATTTATTCTTGACACTGCTGAAGATGTACTTGATGAGACGATTGAAAGAACAGAGGATTGGCAAGAAGTAGGTCAGAAAGCGATTAACGGTGGAATCAAAGTAGCTGCTAAACAACAAGATTTGATGTTTGATGTTTTGGAAACTGCTAAAAAGCAGATCGTAAACGGAAAAAAGAGAATTGTTGCAATTGCAAATAATTAACCGATTTTGAGTTTTATAAAATAATACAGTTGAATATATATAGGCTAGGATCTAAGATGGTTCTAGCCTATTTTTTTTTAACGGCTCAGATCACAAAGAATGCGCAAGGGTCGCTAGGTTTAGCCTCTTAAATTGTACTTAAATAAATGCAAAGAATGAACCTTATTGCTCGAATATATTTTTAATAAGGTAATATATTGAATTATATTTAGTAAAATCGCAGTATGACCCAAATGAGAGAAGATATAAAAAAGCCATCAAAGGTCTGGAGCTTCACAGAAGCTTCAAGGGCTTTGTTGGAATTTGGGATATTTTACCCATACAAATTCATGAGTCGACTTCCTAAACTTGGAGATGGACATCCTGTTATTTTTCTACCTGGATTCTTAGCCAGCGACAAGTCTACTGTTCCTTTACGGAAGTTTGTATTTAATCTTGGGTATCAGGTGTATGGTTGGGGACCAGGACGAAATCTTGCAGACGTCAACAATCTGGATTTATTGATAGAAAAGATTGAAAACCTATATATTAAGTATGATCAAAGAGTCAGTATTGTAGGTTGGAGTCTGGGTGGTGTATTTGCACGCCAAATCGCTAAAGCTAGACCTCATTTGGTGAGACAAGTGATCACTATGGGTTCTCCATTCAGAGGAATCTCAAAACCCAACAATGCTAAATGGATCTATGATATCATGACAAAAGGAGAAGGGACAAATGTATTGTGTCCTGATCTTTTAGCAGATATTCCGATGCCTGCTCCTGTGCCTACCACAGCCATCTATTCAAAAGAAGATGGTATTGTTCCATGGCAATTTTGTATGGAGGAATATGAAACAGCAATTCATCAAAATATACAAGTGAGAGGGAGCCATTTAGGTATGGGTGTCAATCCAAGTATATTGTGGCTTATCGCAGATCGACTGCAGCATCATGATGATAATTGGTCCCATTTCACCCCAGACAATAAGCTAAGAGACTTAATATTTTACCCATCATTAAAAAGAGTATAAATAATTGATAGATAAACTTATATCCCAGCTTAATCTTCCAAATGTAAAGTCAATCACTGGACTTGATGCCACATTTCTATATGGAGAGACACCTACAAGTCCTATGCATGTTGGTAGCGTTGCCATCATAGAAGGATCTCTTGAGTATAAAGATTTTAGAAAGATCATAATGTCGCGGATCCATCATATCCCAAAATTTAGGAGGAGACTGATGTATCCACCATTTAGTATAGATCACCCCTACTGGGTCGATGATCCAGATTTTAATATTGACATGCACATTAGAAATGTTGCATTACCAAAACCAAATGATTGGAAGCAACTAAGAAGATTGGCATCACGTGAATTTAGTGAGCATTTGGATCATTCTAGACCACTTTGGTCATTTATATTTGTGGAAGGGTTGGATAATTTGTCTCAGGTACCAAAAGGGTCTGTAGCGATTATATCTAAGGTACATCATGTAGCTATTGATGGTATGGCTGGAGCAGGTTTGTTAGCAGTTTTATTTGACTTTGGACCTGATGTGAAAGAGATTCCTGAACCAAAACCATTCAAGCCAAAACCACTGCCAAATGAATTAAGCCTTATGCTAAAAAGCGGAATTGGCTTCGCTAAGGATCCATTAAAATTCCCTAGAATTATTAAAAATACTTTGGAGGCCACTGTCAAGGCGGGTTTTTTAACCAGAGCTCAACATTTGGATTTACCTACATCGCCGTTCACTGCTCCAAAAACGCCTATAAATGGGATTATTGCAGCAGAAAGGAAATGGAATACTTCGATCATTTCATTAAGTAGGGTAAAAGAACTGAAAAAAATAATGGGTACAACCGTCAATGATGTCTTATTGGCTATTTGTGCTGGAGCATTGAGACGATATCTGTTAGAGAAAAGAAAATTGCCGAAAAAGCCACTAGTGGCTATGGTCCCGATATCAACACGAGGTGATGAAGGAGGTACAGATGGAAATAAACTTTCTGCCATGTTAGTACAACTCGCCACGCATATCGAAGACCCAATTGAGCGACTTGAAAAAATCTATGAAAATACTATAAAAGGAAAAACTTACCAAGGAGCAGCTGGTGCAAAAACCTTATCCAATTTAGCAGAAGCTGTACCTTTCGGCGTAGCCAATCAAGCAGCCCAATTGTACTCTAGATATAATCTGGCAAAAATGCACAGCCCTGTATTTAATGTAGTCATTACGAATGTACCAGGACCACAAATACCAATCTATCTGCATGGGCACAAGCTATTGAATATCATGGGGATGGCGCCGATCATTGATGGTATGGGTTTAATCATTACCATACTTAGTTATCAAGATCAAATTACTATCAGTCCGACCTCAGATAAGTACTCAATGCCAGATGTAAATATCTTTTCTGATTATATTCTTGAATCGGCGAATGAGTTAGAAAAGTGTGTGCTTAATTATTCGAAAACTAAAGGTAAAAAGGCAAAAAAGGCAGTCAAATCAAAAGTCGTAAAAACGAACACCTACTTTCTAGAACTTAGACAAAAGATAAAATCAAACCCTAAAGCATTTGATGGATTATCGGGCAAAGTTCAATTTCTGATTAAAGGTCATCATCCTATTGATTATCTTTTAAACTTAGATGGAAAGTCACCAACCATGAGGAAAACTAGAGCTAAGGAATTTGATGCATCATTTACGATACAAGATGTGCATTTGAAAAAGATAGAGAATGGTAGTTTAGACTATGATTCTGCATTGGTACAAGGAAGGCTAGTGATAACTGGAGATGATGGATTGGCGAAGAAGGTGGTTGATATATTACAGCAATTATAATTTGATCAAACATCAGATCGCTTAGAGCGATCCGATGTTTTTATCGTTGGTTTATTGTTTGAGCTCTTTTAGGTATTTGTCGCGAACAGATTTGATGTGTTTATCTATAGTTTCTTTTTTCCAACGATTGGTTTTAATTGCTGGTAGAACAACTACTTCTACTATTGACGGCTTTATTAGGTTTGATCCTTTGGGCATGACATCGTGGGCATTCTTTATTATTATTGGTACTATTGGCACATTTGCTTGCATGGCTAAATGAAAAGCTCCTTTTTTGAATTTCCCTAGTTTGTAATCTTTGCTTCTTGTGCCTTCGGGGGCTATCCCAACAGAAGTACCATTTTTCAATGCATCTACTGCTGGAATCATGGAATTGATTGCTTTTTTCCGATCTTCTCTATCTAAGAAAATGACACCTGCTGCTAGTAAAACTGGCCCTATGGGTGTATACTTTAATTCTTTTTTTGCCAAAGCCACAGAATCCTTTCTAATGAGTTTGCACATTATCAAAAGATCTACATTACTTTGGTGGTTGAAAATAAAAACTGCAGGTCTGCTATTCCAGAGGTTTTCTTTGCCTTTTATTACCAATTTAATTCCAGCCAGTGCTGTCCCAATATCTCCTATGGTAGCCATCATAGAATTGACACCATCACGAAAAGACATATTCATTGTTCCTGTAGTTAACCCAGCAAGAATAGCTGGAAATAAACTACTTGCAGCGAGGCCTGTCCTAACCAAATTTGAGATTCCCGGTCTTGCTTCATCATTGAATCTGACAATGCTCCAATCATTGTCATAAGACAGTTTTGATAATTCTTCATCTGGATTTATAGGATGAGGATGTCCTACTATTTCTAAAAGAGGCATATCCTCTGCACTATCTGTATAAAAGTGGCTTTTAGATAGATCTAATTTGTGCTTATTTGCCAGATCTATTGCGGCTTTTGCCTTTCCATCTCCCCAACATGCAGGCTCAATAATTGCACCTGTGAATTTGCCTTTTTTTACCTCCATTCGAGTACACATGACATGATCTATCCCTAGATCTCTAGCTACAGGATTGACCTGATATGGAGTAGCAGCAGATATTATAGCTACGGTATGTCCCATTGCCAGATGCGCATCCACTAAAGCCCTAGATTCTGGATATATGGCATTTGCCAAGTGCTTCAAATATACTTCCTCTCCTACTTCGATAAATACACTTTCTTCAACACCTTTTACTCCATTTGCTCCCATCGCAGCAAGCCCTGCAAAATTTCTATTACCCATAGCATAGACCATCATCCCACTGAATTGAGCAATCACTTCTTTACGAGTCATCTTCCCACTAAACAATCTATTTTGAAAGAATTCTTTTGCTGAAAATCCTTTAATAAGGGTTCTGTCCAGATCAAAGAAAGCTCCAATATGAGCACCTGCTTCACCTTGCATTATTGGAGATGTAACCGTTTCTGTTTTGGACCCTGGAATAATAAATCGTTCTATCTCAACTTGTTTTAATGCCTTGGTCTTTGTAGCATCTCTATATGATTTCAAAGCATTTATTCTTTTACTCAAATCATTCAAATATGAAATCCATTTTTTTACCTCCGTTTTGTTTACACCTTTTTCTGAAGAAAACAATCCTTTGTTTTGGGCAAAACGAATACCATTCACGATAAAAGGTTTTGATACAGAATCCAATCGATGAATCTTTCCTAACCAGTGCATTTCTTCTCCTAAAAACAAACATTCTTCGAGTATATCATTTTCTTTAAAAGACGATTTACTGTCCATCGAATTCACGCACTCCGCTACTATTTTGTAGGCTTCGATATATGTAGATAATACAGTCTGTGACAATAATAGTCGCTTCCCTTTTATAAGGGAGAGAGGATTGCTTCGATTTGATTTTAATATTTGTGCCCAATTCGGATTCAGGTCTTCAAGATTTTTCTCTATTTCGTTGGTAAATTCCAGTTTTGTAGAATAGAAATATTCAAACTTGAATTGATCACGCAATTTCATTATCTCCTGCCAAAATACTTTTAGTTTATTTTCAGCAGTAGATCTTTTAAGTTTTGTTAAAGCTAATTCAATAAATGCCATATGGTACAGATAATGTACACTCATATTGGCATAATACTTAGCAGTGAGATAGTTCTCAGGTATGATTGCATATTTAGCCTTCACACTTTGACCTATCTTTTTTACTAGTCCCTGCTTTAAGAATCGATTAATTGCATCTTGCACACTTTGACCTAGAGATTTCCCTCTTTCTACCAAAACATCATTTTTATGACACTCTACAATTTGCATTAGCTCAGCTACAGCAGCTTCTAATTCCTTTTTATTCAATGCAAATTGGCTTAACAGCGCAGTGCAAATCAGCGAGCCAGTCGTAACTGGAGTCACACGATTGATATTATGGACAAGATTGAAAGCAAATTCTGGTAATTGTGGTTGCTCGCTTTGAATGATCAGGTTAGTAGATACTTCATTGGATTCTGGAATCAAGTCAACTGGATCAGAAAATCGTATACTAATCTTGCCAAAGTCGTCACCCATCTTTCTGATGTAATCCACAAACCACAAAAAACTCTCTTTAGTCTTTCGAGAACCTCTACCCTCTTTCACCATTTGTTCCACATCGGGAATCATGTCATAAACAATTGAAACAGGAATGTATTTCACTTCATTCGATGACTGTGCATCTGCCTCAACTATATATTTTAATATCCCCATCTTGGGCCATACTATCTTTCCAGTTCGGGATCGAGTACCCTCAATTGCCCACATGAAATTCTTATTCTCATCTACCAGTTTTGAGATAAAAAATCGCAGAATAAGTTTATAAAGGTGATTTTCTTTGAATGATCTTCTTATGAAAATTACACCGGACTTTCTTCCTATTTCTCCAAGGCCAACAAAGCTCATATTGATTCCACTGAAGATATAAGGAATCGGTAATCCATGTCTCGCTAGTGCTACACCCAAGACCATCATGTCGATATAGGTCTTGTGTGTCATTACAAAAGCAACAGGATGGCGTCTCATTATTTTTGCAAGAGATTTTATCTCCTCTGGGTCCGTGTCAATCGTTCTATCATATCCTCGGTTTAATATGTACTCTGAAATTTGAGTGGCAATTTCTAATAAGATGGGTTGTTGAGTGGTGTATAATTCTTTGAGGTAAGTCTCAGCATCAGATTTTACTTGATCTAATTTTTCACCGTACTTACTTGAATAAGTCTCTAGTAAATTTTGGTATTTAGGATCATTTAAAATCTTGTCCATCTTCTGCCTTTCTTGTTTGAAATTCTAATATAGATAGAATATTTGTTTGTGCAAGAGATTATTCGTTATAGGAGGAATACCGTAGAACTATTACACGAAGATTCGTAGAGATTATACAGAGATTCACGGAGTAGATTATAGTTTTTCTACAAGTTCTTCCCATTGGGCCATTTTTACTTCGAGTTCTTTTTGCTTTATTTGGTATGCATCATTTTCTTTTTCGAAGTTTGGATCTTTGTAAAAAGAAGGGTCAGCCATCTTTTCTTCTATGATCTTGTTTGCGGCTTCAAGCTTTTCCATATCTCTTTCAAGATATTGAATCTTTCGCTTGATCGTTTTTTCTTCTTCTCTGCTGAGTTTAGATTCTTTTACAACCTTTTTTTGAATATCTTTTTGTCCAGAAGAAGTGTTTGCTAATTCTGATTTCTGCAATTCAACAGCTCTCATACTATCTAATTTTCTTTTGTTTAGATAATATTCTATATCACCAAGGTATTCATGTAGTTTTTTATCCTTGAACTCAATTACTTTATCTGTTAATCCAGATAGAAAATCCCTATCGTGAGATACTACAATCAATGTTCCTGTATAATTTTTCAAGGCGTTTTTTAGAATCTCTTTACTCTGAATATCAAGGTGATTGGTAGGCTCATCCAAAAGCAATACATTACATGGGTGCATTACTAAACTAGCCATTGCTAGACGCGATCTTTCTCCACCTGAAAGGACTGATACTTTCTTATCTACATCGTCACCTGAAAACATAAAACTTCCAAGAATAGTACGTGCCCTGGATCGCATTTCTTTCGGTGCTTTGTCCTCCATTATATCAAGAACTGTCTTCTTTACATCTAATAATTCCGACTGATTTTGCGCGTAATAAGATACGTGCAAATTATGACCTTGAATTACATCTCCTGAAGTAGGTTTTAACGTACCGATCAGAATTTTTGCTAAGGTCGTTTTACCTTGCCCATTTTGTCCGACAAAAGCTACTCTGTCACCTCTCTCTATAACAATATCGATTTTATCAAGAACATTCTTTTCGCCAAACGATTTAGAAATTTTCTTAGCAATGAGAATATCTCTTCCAGACCTTGGTACTTCAGCAAACCGAATACTCATATTGTCTGTATTTTCATCTACTATTTCAATACGCTCAACCTTATCCAATTGCTTTTTCATGGATTGGGCCATTTTCGTTTTAGTAGCCTTCGCCATAAATCGTGTAATGGTTTTCTCCTTCTGTGCAATAGCTTTTTGTTGGTTGTCGAATGCATTCAATTGAATCTCGCGCATCTGAGCTTTTTCAACAATATACTTCTTGTAAGTACCTTTGAATTCATTCAGTCTACCTAATTCTATTTCAATGATTCTGTTGGTAACATTATTGAGAAAGGTCGTATCGTGAGATATTAAGATCACAATACCTGAATAATTGATCAAATAGTTTTCCAACCAAATGATAGACTCTATATCAAGGTGATTCGTCGGCTCATCCAGTAACAAAAGATCAGGTTGTCTCAGAAGTAGTTTCGTCAATTCAATTCTCATCTTCCATCCTCCACTTAAAGTACAGACTTTATCGTGAAATTCAGAATCCTGAAAACCTAATCCTTTCAATACTTTGACTGCATTCGCCTCTAATGTCGTAAGATCGAAATGCTCCATATGAGCAGCAATCTCGGAAATCCTAGTTATTAGATTTGCGTAGTCTTTGCTTTCATAATCTTCTCTTTTACCTATTTCTTCGTTTAGAGCGTCAAGCTCATCATTCAATTGGTTAGCTTCTTCGAAACAGCTCATAGTCTCTTCTAAAACAGATTGAGTCTCATCTAATTCAAACTCTTGTTTCAAATAGCCAATGGTCGTACTGGTAGGCATTTCAATTTTCCCATGATCAGGACGCATGATATCTGCTATGATCTTGAGTAATGTAGATTTACCAGCTCCGTTTCTTCCAATTAGCCCTATCCGCTCTTTCTTACCGATCATAAAGCTGATGTTATTCATCAGAACACGATCTCCAAATTGTAATGAAATATCTCTTACGTAATACACTTTGTTACTTTTGTGTTGTTTGAGCTATAATGCTCTTAATATTTGCTGGAGAATATTTTACTGATTTGAGTACTTTCTTATCTCCTTCTCTATATACTAAATACTCACCATCTTTCTCCTCGATAAATGAAGTAGTCCCCTTCGTATCTAAATAATGCTTTTGAGTCGCTAGAGCTTCATCCATCGTTTTACAGGTTTTGCTCATATTCGACCTTTGCACTTCATCAAATAAGGTTTTGAAATCAGATGCCATTCCAAATTCGAGAATTGCTCCACTCAATACATATTGAATATCACACAGCGCATCCGCTACCTCCACCAAATCATTATCCTCAATAGCTTCTTTCAGTTCATTCAGTTCTTCTTGCAATAAAGAAACTCTTAATTCACATCTTTTTGCATCTGGAATCAAGGGTTTATCTTCTATCGGGAGGCCAAATGTGTCGTGAAATTTAGCTACATCATTTAAACCGTTTGGCTCTTTATAAGTACTCATTTATTGTTATTTGTTGCTATTCTGCTTTAAGAGTGCAATGATACTCAATTGATTCTATTACACATAGTTAATTTTGTAATAGGTGGATTTAAGTGTGACTCTTACACAAATTATTAAGTACCAATTCAATATGTGGTAGATTTCTCCACAAGGTCGAAATAAAGTTTTAGTCGACATTCTCGATCCCTCCGCTTCGGTCGGGATGACAATGCATCGAAAATCCTTACTATCATTATGTCTTTTAACACTAATTGCAAAATGTGCTTCCTTGTCATCTTGAGCGAAGTAAAACGGAGTCGAAAGATCAAGGAACTACTTAATTATTTTAATTTCGACCAGAGTGGAGAAATCTACTGAGGGATTAAATTAGAATTGGACCATTAAGAATTTTCCACAAGTTTAAAATTACCAATAATGCTATTTCCTCAGCTTAAAAATATAATCGTCTACATCTTTGACGATTCCTCTTATTCCTAATTCTACAACATTCAAGTCGGCAATCTTGCCATCATCGATAGTAAATGTCAGTAGTGTTCTCATTTTATGGAAACCGTGATGACCATATGCTCCTGGGTTCATATGGATAAGATCATTTTCTTTGTCACGCATTACTTTGAGTATGTGAGAATGACCGCAAATGTATAAATCGGGTTTATGCTCCTGGATTAATGCTTTGACCCTCGTTTTATATCTGCCAGGATATCCACCGATATGAGTCATGAGAACCTTTATTCCTTCGACTTCAAATACCTCATTCAAAGGATAAACATCTCTTGTCTCTACCTCATCGATGTTACCGTAAACAGCTCGGAACACTTTGGTTTTCTGAATAATTTCTTCGATAGAATCTAAATCACCTATATCCCCTCCATGCCATATTTCGTCCTTACCTTCAAGATTTGACAAAATATCTTCTCCTACATAGCTGTGATTATCTGAGATTAATGCGATCTTCTTCATGCGTCTAATGTTGCAATACTATTTTCCCAAATTGTTTCCCTGCCGCCATTTTATCAAAAGCTTTTGCACCATCTTTTAAATCAAAGACTTCATCTATTATTGGATGAATTTTATTTTTTGACACAAAATCTAACATTGACTTGAAGTCGGCATCACTCCCCATGGTAGAACCTAAAATAGATACTTGTCTCCAGAATAATAATTGCGGATTGAGATTATTGTATTTTCCTAAAGTAGCTCCGTAGAATCCGATTCTTGCTCCAGGAGCGCATAGTTTTACTAGATGTTGGAAAGAATCACCTCCAGCTGAATCAATAATGATATCAAAATGCACCTTCACATCCTTATACCAATCTTCTTTTTTATAGTTATATCCTCCGCTTACGCCTAATTCTATTGCTCTTCCTAGTTTTTCATCACTACCACAAGTGACATGAACTTCGCACCCATTCGCCAATGCAAACTGAATAGCCATCAAAGCCACTCCCCCTCCTGCACCAGTAACTAGTACTTTATCTGTAGATTTCAATTGGCATCGTGAAAATAATACTCGATATGCTGTAACTCCAGCCAAGGGTAAGGCTGCTGCTTCTAAAATAGATAAGTGCTCTGGCTTTGAGTAGATATACTTATTTTCAATACAAATTTTTTCTGCGAATGTCCCATTCCTAGGCAATCCTAACACTTCAAAATCATTAGATTGCACCGATTCATTTGCACCCCAATTGATTCCTGGATTAATAATTACATTTTTTCCATCTACTTTTCCGACTCCATCTGACCCTAATATTATTGGAGTAACAATGCCTGGATACATACCTTTTGTAATCCAAACATCTCGGTGATTCAAAGCTGAGGCATGAAGATCAATAATCGAGTGATTCTTTTGTGATTTTGGACCTTCTACATTTGCAAATTCAATTGGTATACCGAGTTCAGCTAGTAATAGTGATTTCATTTAGGACATCTCAATATTTGTGAACTCAAAAGTACAAATACTATGATAAATGGGTGCTAATTGTCTAGATAAACAAAAAGATAGGGAAATATCTAATCACAAAACGAAACTATCATATGGAGCTTTGGTTATTAAATTGGGCTCCTGACTTTCTATATTATTTCTCAATTGAGTTTGATTATTCTTGTTTGGAAATATTGGTGCCTCTTTATTCAATTGACCGTCTTGTCCTACCATGGTATTAGGAAAAAGAAAGTAAACAGTTGCAAAATTAGTTACTCGCTTGATGACTCCACAGCCCTTTCCAAAACTCTTCCAGTTTTCACTTAAATAGCTAGATATAGATTGCTCAATTTTCTCTCCACTTAATAGCGGTGCGACTTCTTTCATAATTTCTTTAGCACAATCGATTATCATATTGATTTGATTCATATGAAAATCATCTAAAGCAGGAAAATCTTTAGCGTCTGTAATCTTCAAATCTGAACTGTCGCTTTTTGTGGCCAAAATATCGGCTAATTCATCTAAGTGATTATTTTCGATTTTAATACTTTCTCCTCCAAGGTTTAAATAGTATTTATGCAAACATTCTAAGGTGTTTCCAATGTAAGTTTGTGAATCTATGTTTTGAGAAAATGATGCGAAATGTATATATATTGGATTCATATTATGTTAGTCTTGAGTTAATGTAATTTAGGAAGGGAGAATTGTACCAGATGGCACTCCATTTGGCGATGTAGCTGGTAAAGTTGTTACAGTATAATTAGTCCCTGAATTTATAGTACCTCTTACATACATATACCAAGATATATTGTTAAAAACAACCAAATATTCCGGACCAGGTCCAAATTTAAAGGTGGTTGAGTTTCCTTTTTTAACACCATTAGAATAAGTCGTAGTGAAATTATTAATATTTGCAAACAAAATAATGTATCCAACTAAATTCCCATAAGTACCTACGACATCCTTGCGTGAACTATTTAATAAGGATTGAGGGACACCTAAACTTTTCAAAAATAATTTGAAATTCTCTTCAGAGGGGAACAATAAAAGATTTACTCTTCCATCATCTTGCCATTTGGATTGAGGTGCATTACTGTTTTTACTATTGGTTATTATAGAACTATTCATAAATTCAAAGGGTTTTATTTTAAAATAAAATTAGCCTTTATCAAATACTTTGTATAGAGTATATTCACCTCATTTTGAATTCGTGGAATTCCTTTGTTTAGGAATTCATTGACATTATCTTACACATTAAAGTATTTTATAATATATTACCTTTGATCTAATTAAATATATTGTATGAATATGTCGCTCAGCTTAATAATAATAGTCATTGCTTTTACAGTGATTGTGATTGTCTTGTATGTCTTAATGTCTAATATGAATGCTGAAAAAGAACGTTCGCTAATGAGAATACAAGAACAGAATTCTTTACTTGTGCAAGAGTTGAACCAAGAACGATCATTATTATCAGAGTCAAAAACTCAAAATCTAGAACTTGAACGTGAAGTAGCTACGCTTTCAACTAATCTTGGTAATCTAAGAGAACGACATGAAGAATCTATACTCTCACAATCTGCCACAAAAGAACAATTTCAGCAATTTGCTACACAAGTGTTAGACCAAAAGACTCGACAATTTGATGAAGATCATAAAAGAGGACTGAAAGAGATCCTTGATCCATTAAAAGAGAGAATCAATAGGTTTGAGGAGAAGGTGGATCAGAGCAATAAAGAAACGTTGACACGACACACTGCTTTGCATGTCCAATTGAATAATCTCAAAGACCTAAATTTAAAAATCACAAACGAAACTATAAATCTTACCAAGGCACTAAAGGGTGATAATAAAGCTCAAGGTTCATGGGGAGAAATCATTTTGGAATCCATTCTGCAAAAATCTGGTCTTGAAAAAGATAGAGAATATACTGTACAACCTACTTATAAAAATGATGAGGGTAAAATGATAAGACCTGATATTGTGATTCATCTTCCTGATGATAAGAAGTTGATTATAGATTCGAAGGTAAGTTTGAAGTCTTATGATTCATTTATTTCCGCAGATAATGATGAAGAAAGAGACTTGGCTATTAAGGCACTTGCTTTATCTATAAAAACACATGTGAATGGCCTATCAGAGAAAAGATATCATGAGATTTATAAAATGGAAAGTCCTGATTTTGTGTTGATGTTTATTCCTATAGATACGGCTTTTAATGCTGCTTTATCTTACAACCAAGAATTATACTCTTATGCTTTTGATAGGAATATAGTGATTGTGACATCATCAACTTTACTCGCCACGCTCAAGACTGTGGATACGATGTGGCAAAATGTAAAGTATCAAAAAAATGCGTATCAGATAGCGGAAGAGGCGGGTAAAATGTATGATAAATTTTCTAATTTGGTGGATGACCTGGTTAAAGTCGGTGAACGGATGGATATGACTAAGAATATCTATAATGATGCGATGAAGCGCTTGCATACTGGGAAAGGGAATCTAATCTCGAAAGCAGAGAAGATGAAACAGCTTGGAGCTAAGGTGAATAAGGAATTGAAGTATCCTGAGTAGTGTGATTAATGCAGCACACATTGCAGCTCCCTCTACCCAAAATAGCCGCCGGGTTAGACTTCCTAGATATTGTATATCTTTAATAGATAATTTTCCTTCAATTAAAATCTTCTTAGATGCCATTTTTTGCTTTTGAGGTACCAGAAACAAACTAAGAATATGCCAAGCCAATAAAATATCTCAACGCTCCATGCCCATGCTAGACCAAGGTCAAGAACTTTGATAATTATATATGAGTATATGATGTAAAATGCAACGAAGATGGATTGAATCCAAAGTGCTGTCTTGGTATGTCCTGTGCCTGTCAGACCATTGATAAATATAGAACCAAATGAAAAAATCGACAAAATCAAGACTAATATTGGCATTAGATGTTTTGCTTCATTGACTAAAGACATATCAGCTGAACCAAATAAAGGATAAAGAAAGAATTCTGGAAATGCTGCAACAGGAACAGCAAATAACAAAGTATTCCACAGGTTCATTTTAGCTGTTTTCCAAATAATTGGAAGTACTGCTTGGCGCTTTCTATTTCCTATAAAATTGCTAACCAATGTATTGATACCTGCAGAATAGCCCCAACATGGGATTGACAATATTAAATATATATTTCGTAGCAAATTGGAAATTTCTAATTCTCTACTTCCCATATTCTCAATGAAGGTGAAGAAAATGAACCAAGATCCAAGTCCTATTATTGATTGCCAAACTATAGGTGCAGATATATCAAATGTTTGCCTTATAAGTTTCAACTTGATAAGTTGAGTATTCGTGATACCATAGGCTTTGTTTGCCTTATCAAAAATTACATAGGCTAAAAAAGCTAGAAAAGCGACAACTTCGGCTAATGTAGATGCCCATCCAGCACCTGCTATTCCCATTGGTTCTATTCCAAAATGTCCAAATATGAAGATGTAGTTGAGGAATATATTGACAACAATAAGAATCAAAGTGTCGTAGACTATAATCTTAGTACGGGCAATGCCAGTATAAAAAGCGACAAAAGAGCATCCTACATAACTAAAAAACACACCAAAACTTCTAGGATAAATATACTCTAGACATTTCTTGTAGATGTCTTCATTTTCTATAAAAAGGGCAAAAAACCATTCAGACCCAAACATTAAAAACAAAAAAAGGATAACCGCCAACCCCAATTCAAAAAGAACCAAAGCCTTGAAGTAATTGCCTGCCGCTTTAAAATCCTCTTCACCATGCCTTCTGGCTATGAGTATCTGTCCACCTCTCGAAAACCCATATCCAATGGATGCAATAATCAAATAAAAGACACCTACTAATCCGACTGCCGCGAAATCTGTCTCACTGACATGGTACAAAAAAACATTATCTGATAATACAATAATATTTTGAGCAGCACTGCCCAACATGATAGGAACTGATATTGATAATATTTGTCTGTAAGAGGTTTTAAGTCGCATCTTACAGGCAATATAAAAAAGAGAATTAAATAAATATGGATCATTGCGATTTTATATTCTAATATTCTAATTTTGATCTTACATAAATCCTCCAAATGAATTTACTAGATAAAAAAAACATCAATTACCCAGTTGCAGTAAAATCACCAATGAACCTAACTAAACATGGTGATGTCCGAATAGACGATTACTATTGGATGAAGCTATCTGATGAACAAAAGAAGAATAAAACACCAGATGAACATACTGCAAAGGTCCTGAAATATTTGAACGCCGAAAATGACTATAGGGTCAAAATGATGGATCACCTAGAAGGTTTCCAAGAAAAGTTATTTCAGGAAATAAAGGGAAGAATAAAACAAGATGATAGTTCTGTGCCTTATAAATCAAACGGATATTTCTATATCACGAGATTCGAAAAAGGTAAAGAATATCCAATCTATTCGAGAAAGAAAGACAATCTTGAAAGTCCAGAAGAATTAATGCTTGATGTAAATATTCTGGCTGAACCTCACGATTACTATAATGTATCTTCCAAAACTGTAAGTACGGACAATAAGATTCTTGCCTATGGTGAAGATACTATTAGCAGAAGGCAATATGCATTAAGATTTAAAGATCTTGAATCAGGAGAAATGTTGGCTGATCAGATTAAAAACACTACAGGGTCTGCAATTTGGGCTAATGACAACAAAACAGTTTTTTACACAAGAAAAGATGAATCCTTGCGGTCGTTTAAAGTATTCAAACATACTTTGGGTGATGAGCCTAAAAATGATGTAGAAGTTTTTCATGAGCAAAATGATACATTTAACGCCTTCGTATATAAGACAAAATCAAAAAAATATATTGTGATAGGGTCTTGGGCAACTCTTTCTCAAGAATACTATCTTTTGGATGCAAATAACCCTGATGGCGAAATGAAGCTTTTTCAGGAAAGAGAGCGAAAATTAGAATTCAGCTTTGCACATTACGGTGATAAATTTTATATTCGAACCAATAAAGATGGAGCATTCAATTTCAAAATAATGGTTGCTTCTGAAGACGACACAAGCCAAGATGCGTGGAAAGATTTAATTCCTCATAGAGAGGATGTTTTTATTGAAGGCATTGAAATATTCAATGATTACCTTGTTATAAATGAAAGGGTCAAAGGGATCTGTTGCATAAGAGTAATGCCATGGGAAGGAGAAGATCATTACATCGATTTCAAGGAAGAAGCTTATACTTCGCAGCCTACTATCAATCTTGACTTTGACACTAAAGTTCTACGTTTGAGTTTTACATCCATGACTACTCCAAATACGGTTTACGACTATGATATGGAGACTAGAGACCTCGACCAAAAGAAACAGATGGAAGTCGTCGGTGACTTTGATGCCTCTAATTATGTATCAGAAAGAATAATGGTAAAGGCTCGGGATGGCAAAAACATACCTGTATCGATTGTTTATAAAAAAGGATTCAAAAAGGATGGTCAGTCTCCTTTTTTATTATATGCTTATGGATCATATGGTCATAGTATTGATCCATATTTCAGCTCTGTAAGATTGAGTTTACTAGACAGAGGATTTGGGTATGCAATAGCGCACATCAGAGGTGGTCAAGAATTAGGAAGACAGTGGTACGAAGAGGGTAAATTCCTTAAAAAAATGAATACCTTCTATGACTTTATCGATGTAGGTGATTATTTAACTAGTGCAAACTACACTTCTAAGGATCAGCTGTTTGCAATGGGAGGAAGTGCTGGCGGCATGTTAATGGGTGGCATTGCAAATATGCGACCTGATCTTTGGAAAGGTATTGTAGCAGCAGTACCATTTGTTGATGTAGTCACCACAATGTTGGACGATTCTATCCCATTAACCACAGGAGAATATGACGAATGGGGCAACCCAAACGATAAAGGATATTATGATTATATGAAGTCCTATTCACCATATGACAATGTAGAAGTAAAAGACTACCCTTCTATCTTGGTAACTACTGGATATCATGACAGTCAAGTGCAATATTGGGAACCTGCAAAATGGGTGGCGAAGTTGCGTGATCTTAAGACTGATGATCAGCCGTTAATTATGTTTTGTAATATGGATACTGGGCATGGTGGTGCTTCTGGGCGGTTTCAGAAATATAAGGAGGTGGCGATGGAGTATGCTTATTTGTTGGATATGGCGGGGAAGGTTGATGGATAATAAATAGGTATAGGATTATTGGGTTTAGGATTTTGCATGGTTGGGTGTTGACATTAAGGGATTACACGGAGATTCTTGGAGAATTCACGGAGATACACGGAGTTTTATAATCTTTCCAATTTCTTCAATCTCTCCAATCTTTCCAATCTTTTCAATCTTTCAAATCTCTTCAATCTTTCCAATCTTTCCAATTTCTTCAATCTTTACATTCTTTTCACGAAAATTGCAACTGAGCTAGGCTTCTATATGCCCCTTTATTCACCTCCATTAACTCTGAATGGGTACCGCTTTCGACTATCAGGCCGTTTTCGAGAACGTAGATTTGGTCTACATCTTTTATGGTGGCTAATCTGTGTGCTATTATGATAGATGTTCTTCCGACCATCAAGGCGTCCAAAGCTTCTTGTACAAGTCTTTCAGATTCTGCGTCTAAAGAGGAAGTAGCTTCATCCAATAGTAATATTCGTGGGTCTTTTAATATGGCTCTTGCGATGGCTATTCTTTGTCTTTGACCACCTGATAATTTGATCCCTCGTTCGCCAACGATGGTCTCAAAACCATCTGGAAATGATTCTATGAATTGTAAACTATTGCTTTTACTAGCTGCGGCTATCAATTTTTCTTCGCTTGCCGTTGGGTCACCATAAAGAATATTTTCTCTAATTGTTCCTCCAAATAAAATAACCTCTTGTGGTACGATTCCGATATTTTGTCTCAAGTGGGTTATATTATATTCATTTATTGGCTTATCATTTATTAGAATTTCTCCTTTATCAAGAGGATAGAATTTCATAAGTAATGAGACGATTGTAGATTTGCCACTACCACTTTGTCCTACTAGGGCAACTTTTTGTCCTTCTTCAATTACAAGGTCAATACCTTTCAGTATTTCCATTTCTACTCTGGTTGGATAGGAAAAGTGTACATTTTTATAGACTATACTACCAGCTAATGAAATATCATTTGTGACTTTTGAATCATTAAGATTTATTTCGCCTTCTGAATTAAGTATCCCCTGTACCCTTTCTGTAGCACCGATAGCACTGGCTAATGTTGCATACAAAGTACCAAAGCTAGCAATAGCACCTCCAAGTATTCCTGTGTAAATTATAAAAGAAAATAAATCCCCAACTTCCATGGTGTTATTTTGAACCATCAACGCACCCTTATATAAGATATAGAATATTCCTCCGAAAAGCACAGTAATAATAAAGGAGAAAAACAGGCCTCTTATTTTTGCAAAATCTAAAGAGATCTCCACTACCTTATCTACTGCTTTTCCATATCGAACAGATTCATACCATTCATTCGCAAATGATTTTACAACTTGAAATGATTGTAAAGTTTCTTCTACGACTGTATTAGTCTTTGCTAACTGATCTTGTCTCTTTTTTGAAAGCTTCCTGATATATCTACCAAAAACCATGGCAGCAATAACTATAATAGGAAAGGTCAACAGCATGATCAATGACAATTTAGGCGTCCAAAATGCGATTATCATTACACCTGAAATCAAAATAACCAATTGTCTTATAAATTCAGCCAGTGTTACAGAAAATGCACTTTGCAATTGCTCTACATCAGCCGTGATTCGAGAAGTCAATTCCCCTACTCTTCTTTGTTCAAAAAAAGTAATTGATTGAGTCATTATAGTATTGTATAAATCTTTCCGAAGATCGGCCATTCCTCTTTCAGAAACGATGGTAAAAAACACAGTTCGGAAATAAGAAAATATACCTTGAATGACCAATAAGAGTATCATTATTTTTCCAAAATCCTGAATGGTCAGGTCAAGCTCAAAACGAGGTGTTCCAGATGCTACATTAGCCATTTCTCCTGGAATCCCCATTAATACCATAAATACCAAACTTCCTACAATGAGAAGAAGCATTCCTGATATGAAATAACCCATATGAGGTTTTATATATCGAAAAATCTTTAATGCTCCTGATAAATTCTTCTTATTTATAGGGACTTTTTCAAGATCGTAATTTTTTCTTCTATTTGACAATTATTTGATTTTTTGGTCAGCTGCAAAAATAGCTAAGCTTCATTTAACAAATGGCATCTTTTAAGATAAATTAATGACTAGGTGTTTGCAAAAAAGTCTTTTATCTCAGTTGCATCAGCGGGTTTTAGTCTTCCACTTAATATCAATCTAAGCTCTCTCCTCCTCGATGCTCCGTCATAAAGTTTCTGTTCTTCAGAACTTACGGGTCGCAATGGAGGTACTTTACTGGGCTTTTTAGTATCATAATCCAAAGCCACGAATGAAAGATAAGCATGATTAGATTGACGTGCATTGGCCCCTGTAATATCAGCAGCCAAAACTTCAACATAAACTTCTAAAGAGGTAGTAAAAGCCTTTGTCACCGCAGCATTTATCGTAATTACATCGCCAACTTGTATAGGTTTTGTAAATGATACATGGTCCACGGAGGCGGTCACAACATGAGACTCACTATGCTTGGCAGCGCAAATTCCTCCAGCAATATCCATCCACCTTATCAAGTTTCCTCCCATCAAATTGCCTAAAGGATTGGTGTCGTTAGGCATAATCATCTCAGTCATTATAGTGCGAGATTCACTTACTAATTTTTCCTTCATTAAATATTATAGGTAATCAAATTCAAAAACTGTTGCAAAAATAGGTTTCAATCGCTCTATTACTTCTTTCATCTCTACTTTTTTTCCTAATTCCAATTGCATTGATGTCACCGCTTTATCCTTATCTTCTATTCCGCAAGGGATAATGTGATTAAAGTACTTGATATCAGTATTGACATTTAATGCAAATCCATGCATTGTAATCCATCTGCTTAAATGAACTCCTATTGCACATATTTTCCTTTTCCGTGGTTGCAATTTATTTGGATGCAACCAAACTCCGGTAAACCCTTCTTCTCTATATCCTTCGATACCATAAGTAGCTAGCAATTGGATGACACATTCCTCCAATAACCTCACATATTTATGGACATCCGTAAAAAATTCATCCAAATCAAAAATAGGATAACCTGTCAATTGTCCAGGACCATGATAAGTTATATCTCCTCCTCTGTTTATTTTAAAATACTCAATGTCTTCATCAGCTAGCTGTTTTGCACCATATAATAAATGGTCTTCAGAGCCACTTTTGCCTAAAGTATAAACATGATTATGCTCACAAAAAAGTAATTTATTAATCTGAGTTTTTTGCGCTCTGTCTTCTTTTGATAAATCACGCCATTCGAGCTTATTTTTCTTAAGCTCTTCATGAATAAAAGTTTGCAATTCCCAAGCCTCTTTATATGCTATTCCTAAATACGAACTAAATTCAACTATAGGATTCTTTTTCGACATATTACAGTAACAACTCAAAATCAAAAGAGATTCATATTCGATTATGAATCTCTTTTAAAATTTATTTAAATAATGAAACTTCCCTTACTTTGCCACAGAGTTTAATTCTCCAAACACCTTGATAAGAGTGCCTGCTTTTACTTGATCTGATAGTTGCATTCCGTTCAACAAAGACAACTCGTTATAAGCATCTGCCTTCATATTGTATGAACTCAATACAGATTGTAAATTTCCATTTTTCTTTGCTGTCACTATTTTAATGACGGTAGGCTTTTTATTGATTTTACTTTGATCTGTCAGCTTTTTAAAATTTTTCATAGTACGTTGAAAATCAGAAAAATACCTATTGAAATCTGCTTTATTACTTAAGCCATGGAATTTATAAATTTTTCTGTCGTATTTAATAAGGTAAGTAAGTATTCTCAATGTAGGTGATTCAGCACCATTAGCAGCATCTGCAGTTTGTTCTGATATCATTGCTATAGCAGATAACCCATTAACATTGACATTCGATTTATCAATTACATTCAATTCATTTTTTTGAATCACTTCATTTGCAGCTGTATTCAAATCTGTTCCTGCAGCTAAATCCATAGTCATCATTGCCTTTCCATCTTCTGGTGTCATCTGAACTTGTATTGGCATATTGTTGACTCTCCAAGACTGAGGGATAGGAAATTGAAACAATAATTCTGGATGATAAAACACATTATTCTCTACATAGCCTTGTCTTGGGTCTTCACCGTACACTATGCCATCTATCATTTTAAGATATGAATCTCTATTGATTTTATATTGTTGATTTGGATTTGCAGTTTGTTTTGCATTTGCCATTTGTTTCACCTTATTATATCTATCAGCCGGGTCCGGATGTGTAGAAAGGAAGGTTGGTGTTGACTGACCACTATCATCTTTCATTCTTTTTAACGTATTAAAAAAATCAGCCATTTCGCTAGCATCATATCCAATCTGAGAACTATAATCTACTCCCAACATATCAGATTCACTCTCATTATCTCTTCCAAATTTCAAGAACAATAGTCCCATTCCCGTATTAGCTATATCAGCAAAATTTCTAAAATCTTCTGACACTATTAGTCCACCAATAAATAGAACTTGCCCCAACATTTGGTTGCTATATTGCTTTGCAGAATGTCTCGCAGTAATATGACCGATCTCATGACCAAGTACTCCTGCAAATTCTGCTTCATTATTAAAATGAGCCATTATACCTCTAGTGAAATAAACAAATCCACCTGGAACGGCAAAGGCATTTACAACGGGAGAATCAACAATTTTGAATTCATACGGAAGATTTGGTCTGTGTGAGATTGCAGCCATCTCTTTCCCTTTCTTAGTTATAAAAGCCTGAAGTTTTTCATCTTGATATACACCATAAGACGCTGTGACTTGTGGATCATAACTCTTCCCCATATTAATCTCTTGGCTTTCCGACATCAACATAAGTTCCTTTTTACCAGTGACAGGATTTCTGCTACATGATGATAAAACAAAGAGAAAAAGTGTTAATGCAATTGTCGAAAACCTAAATGACATTTTCATATTTATTATTTTTAGTATAACTTCTACTTTCAAAGATACTGTTATGACGCATACATGATGTGTTTAGGTATAAATATTTTGTTAAGACTTTAATGAAATGCGATTGAGCTACAAAGACAAATTACCTTAGTAGAAAAATAATATATTTGCTTGAAATTTAACCTATACTTTGAAGAAACATATTCCATCTATACTAACATCCATTAATTTGGCTTGCGGATTCATCGCCCTTCTACTAAGTGATTTTTACATTAGTGGTTGGCTTATATTAGCTGGAATGGTTCTGGACGTAGGTGATGGGATAGCAGCAAGATTACTCAATGCTCAAAGTGAATTGGGTAAAGAGCTAGATTCTATGGCTGATTTAGTAACTTTTGGTGTGGCACCTGCATATTTGTATTTTTTGCTGGCCCCAGGAGATAGTTGGATATATTTTATTCCAAGCATTATTTATCTGCTTGGATGTACTTTGAGGTTAGCTATATTCAATACGCTAGAGTCAAAAAAAACATTCATTGGTTTAGCAACTCCTGCAAGTGCATTTTTCATGTTCGGTATTTTCATGTCATATCATATGGATGTTCCGATCATAAGTAAAATTATTTCTGATGATATTGGATACTTTATCATTCCTGTTTTTTTAGTGGTAATGATGTTGAGCAAGTTAGAAATGTTTTCTCTTAAAAGTATGAAACAACCTATTTGGAACAACCCGTATCATGCGATTTCCATTTTATCATTCCTAATAGTATTATTCCTTAATCCTCCACTTGCACCTTGTGCTGCGGTCTTAAGTTATATTATTTTAGCTTTGATAAGTGGAAGAAGTCTTTTGAAATTTACAAAACAAAAAAAATAACAATGAAAACATTATTAGCTGTTGCTGTTTTATTAATAATAGGCATTGGATGTAAAAGTAAAGTATCAAATAAACAGAGTGGCGCTACTTTTAAAGATGTTGATGTCGCTGAAGCAAATGTGATGATAGCTCAAAACAAGGATTTGATCATATTGGATGTTAGAACTCCAGAAGAAACAGATCTAGGTACTATTTCTAATGCCGTCCTGATTGACTATAAAAACTCAAATTTCGATACTGAGATCGCAAAATTGGACAAATCAAAGTCATATTTGGTTTATTGCAGAAGTGGAGGTAGAAGTGTAGGTGCATCAAATAAAATGATCGACGCAGGTTTCTCTGATGTGACAAATATGAAAGGGGGTTATAATGCTTGGTCGAAATAACTTTAAACAATTTTTTTTAACCGTAAAGTTCACGAAGAATTACGCTAAGGACGCAAAGTATACCTTTGGGTTTACATCATAATTTGCACAAAACGCCAAATAAGCCGAGGAGAAGTCAGAGACCTTCCTCTCGTTTACAGCACTAAAGCGAGACTAAGGTCTCTAACTTCTTGTCGATTCCTATCATTTTGAAATAAACTTCATAGAAAGACTATTGACACAATGTCGTGTGTTTTTCTCAGTTAGCCTTTCACCTGTGAATACATGGCCCAAATGACCATCGCATGTGTTACATACGATCTCAACTCTTCTGCCATCTGCATCTGGTACTTTTTTCACTGCCCCTTCGATTTCATCATCAAATGCTGGCCATCCACAACCTGAATTGAATTTACTTTCTGAAGAATATAGAGGCGTCTCACATTGCCGACAGATGTACATTCCATTAGCGAAATGTTTATCATACTCCCCTATAAAAGGTCTTTCTGTACCTTTGTTAATGATTACTCGTTTTTCTTCAGGTGTAAGATCATTGTACTTTTTATCAGACATATTCTTGTTTTAATTTGTGTGAGAAGTTTTGCTTTAATTTAGCAACTTTAGGATTAATGACAATGCTACAATAAGGAGCCGATTTGTGAGAATTAAAATAATTCTGATGATAAACTTCGGCTGTATAAAAAGTAGTAGCTTCAGTAATCTCAGTCACAATAGGATCATTCCAGATTTTGGTAGCCACATTTTCTTTTGAAGAAATAGCTTTAGCTTTCTGCTCTTCGTCATGATAAAATATAGTTGAACGATATTGTGTCCCCTTATCTGCACCCTGTCTATTTAAGGTAGTAGGGTCATGTGTCGTCCAAAATATTTCTAACAATTCATCAAAAGTGATCAAGTCCTCATCATATGAAAAACGAATCACTTCTGCATGACCAGTAAGACCACTACTGATTTCTCTATACGTAGGATTTTCACTACTTCCTCCAATATATCCTGATTCTACATCTGACACTCCTTCTAGTCTTTGAAATACTGCCTCAATACACCAAAAACATCCTGCTCCAAAAACTGCCTTTTTTAATTCTTTCATATTTTTAAGTAACAATTTTGTATTGTAGTAGTTTAATTTTTGATGTGATTTAATTCTACTTCATGAGATGAAATTTATTCTATCTGCCAATCAATAGGTGATTCTCCTCTACTTGATAACACTTCATTGACTCCAGAGAAATGATGATTACCAAAAAAAGCATTTCCTGCCAATGGAGATGGATGTGCTGACTCAAACACATGATGCTTCGAAACATCTATTAATTTCTTCTTAGACTTTGCAAAATTCCCCCACAACAAAAAACAAACACCTTCTTTCTCTTTGGAGATAGTTTCAATAATCGCATCTGTAAAATAATGCCAACCAATCTTACTATGAGAAGCGGGGTTACCATCTTCCACTGTCAATATTGCATTCGGCATAAACACCCCTTGTTGAGCCCACTTCACTAAATCTCCATGAGACGGAATTGTACAGCCGACATCAGCTTGAATCTCTTTGTAAATCCTGGTTAATGATCTTGGAATCTTGACATTCTTCTTGACAGAAAAACACAAGCCCATAGCTTGACCATGCCCATGATAAGGGTCTTGGCCCAAAATGACAACTTTGACTTTATCAAAAGGAGTATAATCAAAGGCTGCAAAAATCTCTGAACTTGGTGGGTAAACTACTTTATTTTGGGCTCGACTCGCCACTATACCATCCTTAATGGTTTTGAAGTATGGCTTTTCAAATTCATCTTTTAAAACCGCTTTCCAACTGGCTTCTATTTTTATTTTGGAATTACTCAATTTGTGAAAATAAATTAGGATGATTTTTTAGTTCGATCGCAAGCTCCATCACAATTACCATATAAATTGAGTGAATGGTGGGTAATTTTGAAATTAAGGATACCACCCATCATATCTTTTATACCTTGAAGTCTAGGATCACAGAATTCTAATACTTTACCACAGTCGACACAAATCAAGTGGTCGTGTTGTTTGTAACCATAGGATTTTTCGTATTGGGCCAGATTCTTTCCAAACTGATGTTTAGTTACCAAATCACATGAAACCAATAATTCTAAAGTATTGTAGACTGTAGCCCGACTTACTCTATAATTTTGATTTTTCATATGAATGTATAACGCCTCAGCGTCAAAATGATCTGTCCTTCGATAAATTTCATCCAAAATTGCATAGCGTTCAGGTGTCTTTCTAGAGCCTCCTTTTTCCAGATGAGCAGAAAATATTTGTTTTACTTCTTCAATCAATTTCTGCCTTTTATCTTCTACACTTGTATTATTCTCCATTCGTATTAGATTTGTCTATTCGAGTAACTGTGGAAACTCCATCTAGTCGCTCTACAGATTTTATAACAACATTTAATTGATCTTTGTTTATAACTACGATACTTATCCTTCCTTGAAAATACCCTTCATGACCATCAATACTAAAAGATCTAATATTCACACCGAGCTTATTCGAAATTTCACTTGTCAAGGATTGTATTACACCTATTCCACTGTCAACTCCTGTTATCATCAAATCTACAACAAAATTATTACTAACGATATTTGACCACTCTGCCTTCAATACACGATAGCCATAATTAGCCAACAAGTGAGTGGCGTTTGAGCAATTTTGACGATGGATTTTTAATTCATTAGTGGAGTTTGTATAGGCAAAAATAGCATCTCCCTGTACTGGATTACAACATGAAGCCAATTCGAATTTATATTGATCTACAGGTTCTCCATCAACTAGAATGTTAGATTTATTCTTCCCCTTTTTCTTTGATCTCTTCGTTTCTTTTGGCGCGATTTCACCTTCAAGATCCTCTTTTGCGACCTTTTGAATAATAAATTTATTGTTTTCAGTAGGAACATTTTTAAAATCTGTAACTTTTACTTTACCGTTAGCAACAGCTATATAAAAATCAGGTCTATTTTTAAAACCATAATGCTTTACTAAGAAATCTACATTCTCTTCGGACAGGAGCTTCATATTCTTAAGCTTCCTATCTATCCTTTCTTTGGATAATTCGCCCTGCTTTCTTTTCTCTTCTTTCATAGAAGAGCGAATCTTTGACCTTGCCTTTCCTGTCACCGCCATTTTCAACCATTCCTCATTTGGCTTCTGGTTTTTATTGGTTGTGACACTGATTTGATCACCATTCTCAAGCGTTTGCCCCATTGGGACTAGCTTATTATTCACTTTTATAGCAACTGCTCGGTAACCAATATCTGTATGGATCTCAAAAGCAAAGTCAAGAGCAGTCGCCCCTTTTGGTAAAATCTTCATATCACCATTTGGAGTAAATACATAAACTTCTTCATTGAATAAATTGGTCTTAAAATCTGACATGAATTCTAAGGCATCCGCATGTTGCGTATCTAATATATCTCTTACATTTTCTAACCAAGTATCATAAACCGAATGATTATCATTTACTCCTTTGTACTTCCAATGAGCAGCAAATCCTCTTTCAGCAATCTCGTCCATCCGCTCACTTCTTATCTGTACTTCAACATACCGACCTTCAGGACCAATCACTGTTGTATGCAGGGATTCATAACCATTCCCTTTTGGAGATGTCACCCAGTCTTTCAGACGTTCTGGTATCGGTTGATAAACGTCCGTGATCATAGAGTAAACTTGCCAGCAAACACTTTTTTCATCATCTAAAGGCACATCTACGATAATCCTGACCGCAAACAAATCATAAATCTCCTCAAACGGGATTTGTTTTGTCTTAATCTTATTATAAATAGAATGTATTGCCTTTGACCTTCCAAGCGTTCTAAATGATATTTTAGTACCGTTTAGTTTATCTTTGATCGGTTTGAGAAATTCTTGAACATAAGACTTTCTACTGTCTTTACTTTCATTCAATTTTTTCTTTATATCCTGATACGTTTCCGAATCAGAAATCTTCATACAAATGTCTTGAAATTCGGTCTTGACCTGATACAAACCTAGTCTATGCGCTAATGGTACATATATATAGCTAGTTTCTGCAGATATCTTCAGTTGCTTGTGCTTCGGCATCGACCCAATCGTCCTAAGATTATGAAGTCTATCCGCCATTTTTATCAGCACAACTCTCACATCCTCCACTAAAGTACTCAATACCTTTTTGAAGTTCTCTGCTTGAGGGCTTTCTACACTTGAACTTTCTTGGTTGTATAATCCATCTATTTTTGTGAGTCCATCTACGATCTTTCCTATCTTATTTCCAAATGTAGAAACTATTTCTTTTTGCTCTATAGGAGTGTCCTCCACTACATCGTGTAAGATGGCACTAATTACAGCCGTAGGCCCTAATCCAATTTCCTGATAGCATATTCTTGCAACTTCGATTGGGTGCAAAATATAGGGTTCACCTGACTTTCTACGCTGATTTTTATGTGCATCATTTGCAAGTTCAAATGCTTTCTGAAGATTTTGTTTATCGTCATTTACAAGGCTTTTACTCATGCTATCAAGCAAGTCATAAAATGCCTTATGTATTACTTTCTGTTCTTCGTCTGTAATTGTTAGTACTTCAGCCATATCATCAAATCTACAATCAAAATGCAATTTATTATAAATAAGATATAACTCCTATTTCAAAGCATAAATTCAATGTTTAGTCATAATAATTTCTTTTGCGTTTTTATATTCATTGCCATATGTTTTTTTAATTTGCTACAATAATATTTTGTCAACAACTAGCTTAGGAATTATACATTAATAAAAGGTAAATCAAAATCTGATTCCTTTGACGATGCGACCAGATTTATACGATACAAAGAAGGCAAACTTAGATACTGGAGCACTTATAGGCTAGTCAACATTTAATTTGATTCATAGCCAAATACTTTAATCAAGATCCTTATTGGAAGAATATAAAAAAAGAGACTACCTCCGTTGAGCATAGTCTCTTCCTATTTACTACTAAAATCAAAACCTATCTTTGAAGTGATTTAATAACATATTGTTAAACCACTTCTTATAAGAACATTGCCACACTAAAAGTTATATAATCTAACTTTGATTTAATTGGCAAAATCTTACCTCTATATCTATAGTCATCGCCAACTCTACTAAATGAGTGCTCATATTTTAAGTTGACACTGAAATGTTTGTTTATATCAAACCCTACTAATCCTTGGAAGCCCATTTGAAGTCCTCTACTTCTGTCTTCGATCTCATATGAGGTAGAAAGATTATTGGATTTATCAATTTGAAAATTGAATATCGGACCGACTCCTATTTTAATACTTCCAATCTTGACTCCTCCGGCTACGGGGATGTGAACAGTGGATGCTGTCTCTTCAATATAGCTCATTGGTTCATCGATATTTAAGTAATTTTTTACCATCAATGTGTAGGCATTTTTTCTATAGTGACCTTCGACTAAAAAGAAAAGATTCCCTACATCATGGTATAATCCAAGTCCTATCGAAGGTTGACTTTTGTGTTCGAGAAAGGCAATTTCGTATGCTTTCCTTCCTTCGTCGTTACCTAGTAAGGTAGATTCTGATCGACCTACTGATACTCCATATGATCCAATAATTCCAAGTCTCAATTGAGAAAAAACGGCTTGAGAAACAATCATAAACGCTGCAAATAATATTATCTTTTTCATGGGAATTAACTTTTATTCGTAATGGTAAATAGTGTTTTAGAGATACTAATCTCCAGAAGATTAATAGGTTCTTATTAATCCTTTTACGTAATGGGTTAAAAAATGGTTGGAAAAATTCTACTTCCTATGGCTTACAAACGACACTAGTAAATATTAGATCCGATTTTGAATCAGTCCTATTATCATTTATAACTTTTGAATTCATTTCACTAAAATCATAACATCCTGATTTGGACGATTGGCAAGATGCAAGTGATATGATTAATGCGAGTACTGCTGTAATTTTTATAATTTGTTTCATGGTTCGTAATTTGTAATTATTTGTAATAACTCTTAAAATTGATTGATTATTGTTTATTAATACCTCGAAATCAAAAAATGTAATCAACAATTAGTTTAAAATTTTCTTAATTCTTTTTCTCTTTAGTTTTATAATTGTTTGTTTGGTTATATAATGCTTTTAATAGCGAAAATGTGACACAGATCATCTTAAATAAAAGCTAAATAGTTCTTCCAGACATTTAAAAAATGATATTTTTGCAGACATCTTGATATATATATAACTGAGTACCAATTGCTTATTCCTTATAATCTGCAAATAAAAATTAAATATAGATATATAAAAAATTGAACGTTTTCTATATTATATATTTGCAAAAAATATAAATTTTGATCAAAGCATCTAATATTCACAAATCCTACGGCGACCTTCATGTTCTTAAAGGAATAGATTTGAACGTTGAAAAAGGTGAGATTATCAGTATTGTTGGAAAATCTGGAGCGGGAAAAAGTACACTACTACATATATTAGGTACTCTTGATCTTCCAGATGAAGGAAACTTAAGTCTTAATGACACTGAAGTATCTGGATTATCACAAAAAGAATTGGCTCGATTTAGAAATAAGAATATTGGATTCATTTTTCAATTTCATCATCTCTTGAATGAATTTACAGCTGAGGAGAATGTTGCTATTCCAGCGTTTATATCTGGCGCTCCAAAACAAAAATCTCTCAATCGAGCCAAAGAACTTTTGGACTATTTGGGATTAGCAGAAAGAATCTCTCACAAACCCAATGAAATGTCCGGAGGTGAGCAGCAAAGAGTAGCTGTTGCGAGAGCTCTGATGAATGAACCATCAGTAGTATTTGCTGATGAGCCGACAGGAAATCTTGATAAAGCAACCTCTAACGATTTGCACAATCTGCTTCTTAAGCTTAGAGATGAAATGAATCAAACTTTTGTTATCGTAACCCACAATGAAGAACTTGCCAACTTGAGTGATAGGACTATCACGATGGAAGATGGATTAATCCGTGTATGATGGAAGAAAACAAAACCAATACCAATGTTGATACGAGTAACGAGACTCATAAAACCGAGGATAATCTCTTTAAATTAAAAGCGTATGTTCAAAAATTCTTTAAAGATGCACTTGATTTAGAAGAAGGAGTAGATAAGCGAGCCACTATAAATGAAATAAAGAATAAAAAATCCATGAGTGGTGCCAATGCTTGGATGCTCATGTGTAGTATTGTGATTGCCTCTGTGGGATTGAATACTAATTCGCCAGCTGTCATCATCGGTGCCATGTTGATCTCTCCATTGATGTCACCTATCCTTGGAATCGGATTGGCTGTCGGTATCAATGATCAAGAAACACTAAAAACAAGCCTAGCACACTTTTCAATGGCAGTTGTAATAGCTTTAGTCACTTCAACTATTTATTTTGCTATAACTCCCCTTAGTGGTATTACAGAAGAAATAAGTGCGCGTACTGTACCAGGGCCTCTAGATATTTTCATTGCCCTGTTTGGAGGTATAGCAGGAATAGTCTCAATTGCCAGGAAAGATATTTCTACAACATTGCCAGGAGTAGCTATTGCCACAGCTTTGATGCCTCCTCTCTGTGTTACGGGATTTGGGATTGCCACTGGGAATATGGAGATTGTTCTGACATCTTTTTTTCTATTTTTTATTAACACTGTATTTGTATCCTTTTCCACTTATATTATGGTGCATTTCATTCTCAAGTTCCCACAAAAGGATTTCATAAATAAGGCTGAAAAAAGAAAAAACACATATTATATACTTGGCTTTTTGGTTGCTATTGCTATTATTTCTTACTTCCCTTTCAGCAAACTGCTTGATGACAGAGATAATCAAAATAAGGTAAATGAATTTGTTGATGACGTACTTGGAGAAAATAAAAAGTATTTAGACGACATGATTTTTACCTCTAAAAACGACTCCAACTTATTGGTCATGAAAGTTTACGGTGATTCCATCAGTATGGACAAGATAGATTATTACAAATTTAGTCTTGACAGGATCGGCTTGAGGAATACAATAATAGAAATCATCCCCACCACCGAAATCACAATGGCCGATTTGCTAAACATTGATGATAAAATCAGTGGCATCAGAGATATGACAAGTCAACTGAAAATTGTCCAAGGCCAGAAATCCGAAGACGAAAAGACAATATTCAGATTGCAAAATGAATTACAGTCTTATAAGATTGACTCTGTCGCTTTCAAACAATTGTGTGATGAGATCAAAGTCTTACAACCTGATATATCTGAAGTGACATTTGCTCGAGGTCAGACGAGCGATTTTTCAGCCTTCGGAAAGGATCAATCTATCATTTCTATTGAGTGGACTGAGAAGACAACGGATCAAGAAGATAGGCAAGAATATTTGCATAAATTCTTGAAGTTGAGATTGAAGAATGATTCGCTTAAGGTTTTGGATTATTTTGTGGAGTGATTTGGACATGTAGAACAAATTGCACTATTGACGTTGTCATTCCGACTGTAATGGATCATTCGCATCCCATCTACAATAGCATTGTCATTCTGAGTCCTAAAAAGTAACATGCTGCATTAAAATTATTGTAAGAACAAGAAGACTTACTATACTAAATCTCATTTATTGAATTGTCACCTATCGGGCTATTACTTTATAGCTTGGGGTACTTCGCCCCTAGCTAGAAGATTAATCCAATCGGTTGGCTATACTTCAACAATATAATTTATAAGGGTGATCTATTTCTAATTGAAAAGTTATATGGTAGTCCTACAGACTACATTCAATTTTTGACATTTTGCTTGGGATAAAATCCCAAGCTGTAATGTAATTACCGTAAACATTCGGGCATTAGCATGATGGATTTACGGGAATAATTTTTTGTAAGCCATGGGTGACAACGATGCGATCTCATTGATTTTCGCACTTCCGATT
>Ga0256847_1000163_pt1 | contig 45950 bp, 28 predicted proteins | sample TeddybearmetaG_FD_189099 | JGI IMG/M metagenome (GOLD analysis project Ga0256847, IMG submission 189099) | Hydrothermal vent microbial communities from East Pacific Rise, Pacific Ocean - Teddybear | ecosystem: Environmental > Aquatic > Marine > Hydrothermal vents | place: Pacific Ocean: East...
AAATTCTAGGGTTTAAACTAAGTAAAAGGAAGTTTAGCCATGACTGGGTATGTGGGATGCGGGAGCGGCATTGCAGGGTGGGTATTAGCCAGTCTTGATTTTTTTGCTTCTGTTTTTTATCAAGGAGTCTGCTCTAAAAAGGTTAACATTCGTAATTTAAGAGAATTAGCCAACAAATTACATTTTACAAAAGTTTAATACTCAATGAAATATACATATATTAATTTTGTAATGTGAAATCAATATTTCTGTTTCATACCTTTTTAGAGTAAACTCATCAAGAAAAAATAGAAGGCCCAGCCGGCGAGGCGAAAGATAGATTGAAACAAAAATCATCAAAATTTAGTATAAAAATAAATTATATCGTAAAATTAACTTTGTAATAATATATTAAGTGTTGCAGTAAATTATTTTTTAGAGCACTGATAATCAATCGTTTAAAAAAATGATGAGATAGTTGAAATTTTGAATTTAGTTTTATGCAACTCTCTATTTTGAGGAGAGTTGCATTTAAATAATATTCAAATTTCTAATTGACTGATTATCAATACAAATAAATATTAAATAATTACCGAACCATTGAAATAATATAATGAATATAAAAAGAGAAGAACATAAACTAGGCTTAATAGGTTATCCACTAGGACATACTTTCTCCCCTTCTTATTTTTCTACAAAGTTCGAGGAATTGGACATGTCCGATTCAGAGTATTTAGCATATCCGATTGAGTCGATAGAAGATGTTAATGAAGTTTTCAAGAAAGGAGTAAATGGTATTAACGTTACGATTCCGTACAAGGAAAAAGTGATTCCATTTTTAGACGAATTGAGTAGTGAAGCTTTTGAAATTGGGGCAGTCAATACGATTAAAATAAGAGATGGACGAAGGGTAGGGTATAATACAGATGCATATGGTTTTGAAATGTCTTTGAAGAATCTATTGGGAGATGCAAAAGTAGAAAGAGCTCTTGTTTTAGGTACAGGAGGAGCTTCAAAAGCGATTAAATATGTATTGAATAAAATGGATATTGAGTTTACTTTTGTCTCAAGGAATGAACCTTATTTGACCTATTCTGCATTGGATGAAAATATCATAGATCAAAACAAATTGATTATCAATACCACTCCACTTGGAATGTATCCAAATGTTGAAGAATGTCCTGAAATACCTTATCCTGCATTGACCGAAAAACATTTTTTATACGACCTTGTCTATAATCCTGAAAAAACTTTATTTTTGAAGATGGGAGAATTGCAAGGAAGTAGTATAAAGAATGGATACGAAATGCTAATTTTGCAAGCTGAAAAATCCTGGGAAATATGGAATCAACACTAAAAAAAGCACTAATGGAGGATCCTGAACCGTCGAAAGCAATAGATTTTACGGATACAGAAATAGCCTTTTCTACAAAAACGGATAAGGAATTAAGCAAGATGGGTAAGCTATTTACCTTGATGAATAAAAGTGCTTTAGTAAATATTGGGTCGAAACTCGGACTTATTGCTTTCAAGTTAAGATTGCCTTTTGTCGATTATATAGTAAGGAATACAATTTTCGAACATTTTTGTGGTGGAGAAAACTTAATGGATTGTCAAGGTGCGATCGATACCTTATACAAACATGATTCTCTAACTATCCTTGATTATGGAGCAGAGGGAAAGTCTTCAGAAGAAGATTTTAATCTTGTAATGGAAGAAACTATGCGCGCTATAGAATTTGCCGCTTCCAACAATTCTGTACCTGTCGTAAGTACAAAAATTACCGGCCTGGTGGATAATGATATTTTGGTCAATATCCAAAATGGAAAAGAACAGAATGAAAGCGAAAAGAGAGCTTATCACCAACTTTATGAAAGAGTAGATAGGATTTGTGGGCGAGCGGCAGAATTAAAAGTTGGAGTATTCGTAGATGCTGAAGAAAGTTGGTTGCAAGAACCAATTGATGACCTAGTGTTGGAGATGATGGAAAAATACAATCATGGTAAAGTCATTGTATACAATACATATCAAATGTATCGCCATGATAAATTGAATCAATTAAAAAATGATCATCAGATTGCCATAAAAACAGGATACTTATTTGGCGCAAAGCTGGTGAGAGGAGCATACATGGAAAAAGAAAGGGCAAGAGCAGAAGAAATGAACTACCCATCTCCGATACAACCAGATAAAACTTCTACAGATAGAGACTTTGATGAAGCTGTAGATTATTGTATCCGAAATTATAAACAAATAGCCTCTTGCTGTGCTTCTCATAATCTAGAAAGCAATAAAAAACAAGCAGAACTTATTGATGAACTTGGCTTCCAAAAAGACCACCCTCATTTCAACTTTTGCCAACTTTATGGGATGAGCGACTACATCACTTTCAATATCGGGAAAGCTGGATATAATGTTGCCAAATACGTCCCTTATGGTCCCATTAGAGATGTCGTTCCATATCTAATAAGAAGAGCACAAGAAAATAGCTCTGTCACTGGTGAAATGAGCCGGGAATTGTCGTTTATTAAAACAGAAATTAAGAGAAGAGGAATTTAGGGATATTGCTAAACAGCTGAATCGCACAATCGCTAAATCGCACAATCGCAGAATCGCAAAACTACAGAATCGCACAATTGCATATATCATGAAAATAGCCTGAAAGGCTATTATATTCAAGCTTGGGACAACGTCCCAAGTCAAATAACACAATTTCATAAGTAGCCTGTAAGGTTACCATATTATTTTCTACAAATTTTGCTAAATCGCTAAATTGTGAATTATATTGTGCAATAAAAACTTGATGAGAAGAAAGCACAATAGTATATACAGAATATAATTATTTGCTCAAAGCTTTAGAAAAAAGGGCTGACTAGCACTTTTTGTGGGTGGCGGGAGCAGCATTTAGCAGCATAGCCTTTAAAGTGCCTAGATTTTTTGTTTCGTTTTTTAGCAATATGACTGAGTGATCTTTTAAGAAATAAAAGTGATAATGAAATTATCAAGCGAAGGAACACGTAAGTGGCGGGTGGAGTAAAGCCCAGCCGGCGAGGCTAAGATGAATAAAAATGGCAATTATCAAATTTAACTAAGAAGTCCAGTACTTAGAAAAACTCCTTTCAAAAAAACAAAAATATAAAGAGAAAATAATTAATAAAAAAATAGCCAGACCCCACACAATGGTCCGGCTACTATTAAAACCAAAACTCATTCTTTATAGATTCCTCTATTGTATTTTCAATATTTTTTTAGTCTCTGATTTTCCGTTTAGTTCATATTTCACATAGTAAATGCCAGGATGAAATCCAGATAAATCTATTCTTTCTAAAGCATTTGCATTCCCCTTAAATACTATTTGATTTTGATTATTATGGATAGAAATAATTCCTCCCGATTCGCTACGATCTATATTTATTTTTAAATAATTAGCAGCTGGATTTGGATGGACCTCAAAGTAAATCTTATCCGTTTTACCTGCCTTTTTATCTCTCTTCTCAGTTTCTTTCTGAGTGCTTTCTAATGAACTTAAATCTTGTGCCATACCTTTCTTAGTCATTAGACCCGCATCAATATGCGTATATGATTGATATGGATCAAAAGAAAAGAACTTAGTTGTTCCTATACCATTGCTATGATCTACATCACTATTCATCTCGGAATTCTGAGAAATTTTAGTGAAGTTTAGATTTTTCGATGAATAATATTTGATATAAAAATCACCTTTTGGAATACCAGAAAAATGAATTTTTCCCTCTTCATTGATTCCTCTTGTACTCATTGATTTGGCTTTATTATCATACAAAGTAGCATAGACACCAGAAGGAATTTTCCCATTATCGTCCTGTACACCATTTGCATTCAAATCAAACCAAACATCAGTAATTACCTTGGCACCTTTATAAAATCCAGCATCTATATTGGTTACTATTTCACTACCCATTACCTGGAAGGTCGGCGATATATATAGTCCTTCGAATTTTGAAACATCACTATTATTATCATCATAATTATCTCCTAACATCGGAGAAGACACGTAATCGTGATTTACCTTATATACTATGAAATATTCTCCAGGTGGAATTTTATCAAAATGAAGATTCTCATATCCTTCAATGGAAATTGTTTTACGATAAAGAACGGCATCGTTAGTATACAAACTGGCTTCTATATTGATTAATCCAGATTCATCTATGTCGTAAATCCCATCAGCGTTATGATCTTCCCATATTGCTGAAATTATTCCACCAGTTTCTAAAAGCCCTACATCTACATTGGGTACAGACAACTCGGATGGTGATACTGTACTCATGAACATGTCTGATTCTCCTGAAGGATTGATATCACAATCGAGATAATCATTTTCATTCATGTCCATTTCAGTAAAGTCATAGTCTGTATCACTTATATTAACCATGATTTTGTACTCTCCTTCAGGAATCTCTTGGAATGCATACAAACCGAGTGAATTTGATTGGGTAGTCTCGATTACATTATTCATATTATCAGCCAATGAAATTATGATCCCAGGAATTCTAGCTTCATCATTTTGTCTTATACCATCTGCATTTCTGTCATTCCAAACTACACTTCTCAATGAAGGTGTAGAAAAATAAACTCCACAGTCTATGGATTCTAAATCGGCTCCATGTGCTAGGGAAATCAATGGTGTCTTTCCTGAATTATCTGTGTCACTATCAACGTTATCATCCAAACCCTGATCAGCGAGTGTTATCGCATATTCTTGTGGAACTACAAACTGAATAAAATACAAACCTTGTTTGAGGCCTTCAAATTGATACTGCCCTTCCGAATCTGTTATCGTCGTGTCAATAGGGATACCAAATGATCTATGAATGATAACTTGGATATCTGAGACCCCAAATTCTTCTTCATCCCTTATTCCATCTTGATTCTCATCCAACCAAACTTCATCCCCAATGGATGCTGGCAGATAAGCACCTCCTGCAATATTTTTATTTATTCCTCCAGAAGATACAGCAAAAAGATCTGTACTACCTTCTTCGAATAGACCGGTAATGTCAGAATCTGCCGTGTCATCACCAACATTTGGGGTGGTAAATATATATTCTTCTGGATACTCAAATACTAAATAGTAATCTGTTGCTTTGAGGTTCTTAAATTCAAATATTCCTGAGATATCATCGGTCGTACTTGTCAAAGTAGATTCTAGTAAATCTCCAGAAGCATTGTGAAGATTTACAATCACTCCTTCCAATCCAGGGTCAGTCAAATTAATAACTCCATTTCCATTTAGATCTATAAATGCAATACCTTCTATAGACCCGTTTTTTGTAAATCCGATATCTAAATCATTGATAACTCCACCACTAGTATAGTCTAACAGAACAGTACATCCACTTGAGTCAACATCACTGTCCAATTGGTCTGCTCCAATATTTGATTTCGCAAAATGGAATCCAGATGGTAAGTCAGCACATATTGTATATTTTCCTGCTGGTAAATCTGAAAATTGGTAAGCTCCTGCAGCATCTGACATTACAGTTTCACTGATAACTCCATTTTCACTTGTAACTGTGATTTCAATTTCTTCGATACCTAATTCGTTAGCATCTTGAGCACCATTGTTATTGGCATCTTCCCATACAAAATCACCTATAGTCAACTTATTTACAAGTCCTAAATCTATGTTTTCCAGATCTTCAAATGTTGACAAGAAGAATGATTCAGTAACAAATTCATCTGCGGATTCTATAAAATCACTGTCTATGGTTTCATCAACTCCTACATTTGGAAAAGTGGCAATCTTGTCAAGTAGATTTGAAGCTTGTAAAGTATAAAACCCTTCAACAAGATTTTCGAAAATATAAATACCTTCTGTATCACTCACTGTCATATCCACCAATTCTCCAGCTTGATTTTCTAACTGAAAAAGAATCGATGAAATTGGCAATTCATCATTATCCCTAATTCCATTGTTATTGGTATCATCCCAGACTGTACCGGTGATGGACGATTCCATAGGTATTTGATAAAATAGACCTGCATCAATGGTCAAGTCTGTAGTGCCAGATAAGACTTCGATTTGTTTTGTGGTACCCGTATTATTCGTAATGTCTGCTACATCTGAATCTACACCATCGTCTCCACCTTGATCTGCTGCGACAAACTGATAGAACAGAGGTCTTATGAATTGAACAGTATATTTACCAGGAATTATATTTTCTATTAAGTAATAACCAGAATCTAGTCCGCCACCTTGAGCTGTCGTATCAGAAGCTATAATAGTTCCTGATTCTCCGATAAGATTTACAATTACACCATCAAGGCCAGCTTCATTGTCATTAATGCCATTTTCATTCACATCAATAAAAACCTGATCTCCTAAAAAAGACAATTCGTAATATCCAGCACTGGTCAAATTCTCTTCTTGAAAGAAGGTGATACTAATGGTATCTGTACTTCCGGCTGAGAAAATTGAAGTGACATCGTCATCGATATCATCGTCAGACCCTTGGTTAGCAGCAGTGTTGATAAAAGACTCATTTTCTGGAGTAAATACAATGTAATATTGCCCAGATAGATTGTCTCTAAAGTTGTAGTTTCCTGAAACATCTGTATCTAATGTAGCCAATAAAGAATCGTTTAAATTATAGAGATCAACTTTTACATTAGGGAGAGGATCCTCGTCGGTTTGTTTGATTCCATCTCCATTTGTGTCTAGCCAAGTGGTACCCTCGAGATTGACAGCTCCATCTATTAATCCAGCATCGATACCATCCAGTGTAACTCCATCCATGACATCGAAAAAAGAGGTGCTTCCCACTGTATTCTCCCCATTGACATCCGAATCTAAACTAGGATCAGTTCCAACAAAGGCATTCGTAAATCTGTATTGGTCAGAAGGAGTAAATATTATGAAATACTTTCCTTCGTCTAATCCATTAAAGAAATACTCCCCACTTTCATTTGTATTTCTAAAAAAGAGACGTTGTCCGTTATCATCATAAAGCTCTACAAAAACGCCAGGTTTTAATTCATCATCAGAATCTTGAATACCATCTTCATTTATGTCAATCCAAACTTCTCCTCTAACATTCCCATTTTTGAAGGCATACCCCGCATCAATATTATTGTTGCATTCATTTCCAACTAGGGTGAATGTGTTACTTGTTCCGATGCCATTTGAATTAGTTATTGAGCTATTAAGACCAATCGCGGATTCATTAATAATCGTAAAGTCGTATAATTCTTCTTCGGGTATCTTTATGTAATATTTACCTGAATCAAGAGATCTGAATTGGTAATAACCGGGTGCAAATGATTCGGGGTTTGGACCAGTCAGGACGGATTCCAAGAAATCATTTTGATCATTGTATAATTCGATCAATACTTCGTTTAATCCTGATTCATCTGAATCTTGAACTCCATTTCCATTTTCATCAAGCCAAACAAAATTACCAACTTTAGGTTTCTTTTGGTATCCAGCCGAAAATGAATAATTCTCCTCATCTGGCATTAGTTGAAATAGATCAGTACTTCCGAATACAATCGAACTGGAGGCATCTGAATCTGATAAATCATCACCAACATTGGGAATTGTAAAAAGATGATCTTGAGGCAACTCAAATACAAGGTAATATGAACTAGCTGGAATATCTTTAAAAGAATAAAAGCCCCCATTATCAGAATTAGTAATGTCTACATGTTCATTATTAGAGTTGTATAAGATAACCTCTACTCCTAGGACGAAAGACTCATCTGGATCATACTTCCCATTATTATTTTTATCTAAAAATGTAAATCCGCCAATGGTTGCCGGTTTTTCCACGAAACCAAAATCTAATGATAAGTTCTTTGTATTTGAGATTAGTGTAAACGATGAAGAAATTAATTTTTCATCTTGAACAAAAACATCAGAATTCCTATCAATGTCTTCACCTACTTCGAATTGAGTAGGGCTAAATCGAATTTCTGTTTGAATTTCTATAAAGTATTCTCCTGGAGGAATATTTTCAAAGAGATATAAGCCTACTGAATCACTTGTTGTAGTTTGGATTGATTCTCCATTAGATTTAATCAAATTGAGAATGACACCAAAAATTCCAGGTTCTGATTCATCTTGCAAACCGTTGTTATTGAGATCATCCCACACAAAGTCACCTATTGCACTCGGATAATAATATCCAGCATCAATGCTGTCTATAACTCCTCCCTCTGCATATGAAACCATTATTGGTGTATTAGGAACGACGTCACTATCTGATTGATCATCACCATTATTAGGAATGGTTGAAATATAGCCACCTGATGTGATGAATTCAATATTGTAATCTCCAGCAGGTAATCCAGAAAAGGCATAAAAACCTTCGTTATCGGTAGTTGCAAAATATTCAATAGCGTTAGATGAAGTGATTTTCACTTCTACGCCTTCAATTCCAGGTTCCCCTTCTTGTTGGATTCCATCGCCATTTAAGTCTTCCCAAACGTAATCACCAATACTCAACGCAAGATTTAATCCAGCATCAATATTTGTTAGTGTATCGCCACTTTCTAGATTTATCAAATCTGTAGTCCCAATGCCAAAAGTACCTGTGATATCACTATCCTGATTATCATTACCAATATCCGGGAAAGTAAAAATTAGAGAATCTATTTCTTCTACTACTTCGACGTAATATTCACCTGGCAATAAGTTCGCAAATATGTAGTCACCATCATCATTGGTAAAAGTGGATAATAGGAATACTCCTTGAACTGAATATAGATTGACTAAAATATCTTCGATTCCAGGATCATTGTTATTGTTGGAAGAATCATTATTTGCATCAAAAAATACTTGCCCTGAGATGAAAGCAGGTTCGCAATTCGTATAATTGAACTTCCTACAGCATGTACCTTGGGAAGATTGTTTATAAAATGATTCTACGCAAATTTCATACTCGCCAAATTCAGCATAAGAAACTCCAATATTTATGGCATAATCTTCTTCTGATGTTGAGATGAGTTCGAATCCTTGGGGAATATACCACTCATATGAGATAAGCGGATCTTCAGAATTGTCTACATAGAATGGAACACATGCATGGGTAGAACACACTTCATATAGCGGCGTATAATAAACGATCATTTCAATATGATCTATGAAAACTGAAATAGGCTCTGGCAATTTATTTCGAACCTGAAGCGCATATCCAAAATCTCTATTATTTATCAATTCTTCTATTAGAGAGATTCCCCAAGTATCTGTGGGAGAGCCATATCTCCACTTGAAATCTGTTGAACTAGTATCTCTTGGCCAATCCTTGTCAATCGGGAGGGCATTGTCAGCTTTATTATGTCCTATAGCTTCCCCATTTGCATTTAATAATTTGACCAATTGGCTTCTTACATACCCTGCACCTTCTGAATGACCCTCTACAATGAGTTGTATTCCATTTATTTTGGCTCCATTTGGAAGTGAGAATCCCAAATTATTTCCTTTAAATAATGTAGATCGTTTATTGCTGGAAAGGGATACGAATGCTCTTTCATCATCAGAAATTCTGATTTCCTTGAGATCTTCCCATTGTTGGAAAAATGGAAACTTAATTTCTTCAATATTATTTGCTGATCGGGATTGTGTCGACTCTCTTGGTTCAAAATCAACTCGAATTGGACAATGAGATTGACCATTTATTGAGTTAATATTGGAGATCAACAAGAAATATATGCAGAAGCATATACCCTTGAGGGTGTAGTTTTCTTCTTTGAAGCCCATTATGTGTAGTTTTGGCAAAAAGTATATATAACAACAATTTCTAATTTGTTATTCCTTATATATAATACAAATATAGATAAAATATATTTATATATATAAATAATCGTAATATTAAATTACAATTAAATCTATATCCTTTAGTGCTGGGCTTTTCAGTATTAAATAAATTCAATGATAAAATTGGTAATAAAAGAAGGAAAGCTAAAGAGCATAATAGTTTTTGAATTTTCCTGTAACACTGACCTAAAGATGTGTATCACAGAATGCACAAATTGTCAAACAATCCGAGGAGAGTTCAGAGACCTTCCTCTCGTTCACAGCATTAAAGCGAGGCAAAGGTCTCTGACCTCTTGCCAATTATAAACTATGCTAATAAAAATGCGAAATGTGTAAATTGTAGTACACATTAATAGTTCGGTGCACAATGACTTAAATGCATCATCCACAAAATTAAATTATTAAGATATGTTTGAAAACAAAGAAGAGCGTTTAACCTTAATTTTTATACTTTTCTTTTCGTGATCTTTTCTTTCTTTTTCCCCTTTCTGAATTATCTAGTTTATCCATGATATCATCCATTGTCATTTTGCTCTCATCCGTAAGGTCTACGATTTCTCTTGTTTCTTCGGGGTTTACTTTTATGACTTTAATCTCTTTGGTGAGATATTGCTGGATGGTATTTAGCATAGGTTTTTCTTCTTTTGCACAAAAGGAAAATGCTGTACCTTTATTTCTACCTCTGCCAGTTCTCCCGACTCTATGGACATAGTTTTCTTGCTTGTCTGGAAGATCATAATTGATGACATAACTAACATTTGGAATATCGATTCCTCTTGCACTTACATCAGTGGCAATCAGAAGAGTAGATTCACCAGATACAAAATCTTTCAATACTGCTAGTCGATCCATTTGTTCGATATTTCCGTGCAGTGTTGTTGCCTCAATATTAACTCTGGCCATAGCTGATTTTACTCTTTCTGCCCTGACTTTGGTCCTTACAAAAACCAACATTTTATCGCTTGGATTTTCTTTCACCAATCTTTCTAAAAAGAATCTTTTTTGATCCATTTCTACAAAAATGACAAAGTGCTCTACATTCTTACTTACAGGGTCTTTAGGGCTGATTTGAATTCGTACAGGTTTGTTGACCAATGAATAAGCTAGCTTTTTGATCTTGTCATTTATAGTTGCAGAAATAAAAAGTGTTTGTCTCCTTTTAGGAAGATAATTGATCAATTGTTTGATATCTTCTAAAAAGCCAAGATCCAGCATATGATCAGCTTCATCTAAAACAAGAATTTTGATTTTGTCCAATCGGATATGACCTTGACTTACCAAATCAAACATCCTTCCTGGAGTCGTGACCAGAATATCTATTCCTTTCTCCAATTTAGCTATTTGTGGATCTTGCTCAACACCTCCAAAAACAGAAAAGTTGACTACCTTTAATTTTTTACCAAACGTTGTAAAAACATCATTTATTTGTATAGCCAATTCTCGCGTAGGTACCATTACAAGGCATTTAATGCCCTCAGACCTACTTTTTTGATTTAATCTGTGGACTATATCTAAGATAGGAATAGCAAAAGCTGCTGTCTTACCCGTTCCAGTCTGAGCGATGGCTAAAAGATCTTCACCCGCTAGAATATGTGGTATCGCCTTGTATTGAATATCTGTTGGTTTTTTGTACCCTTCTTTTTCAATGGCGATTTTAATAGCATCTGCGATCTGATAATTGTCAAATTTCATAGCGCAAAGATAGTTTGTTCTTTAAGATAATTATTTAGCGTATTGTATACTTTCCTCATTATTAAGCTGGTTCATCATTGAAATGTAAAATTTATTAACAAGAGTTTTAAAAAAGAAAATATCGAATAGTTGACCTAAATGCTTCATCATTAAGGCAATAAGAAGTGTCGAAGCTGATATCTAAGGGGAAATTGTCTTTATGGTTTAAAACAAAAGGCAGCGAAATCACTTAAATAATAGTTAATAAAATACTAAAGACTACTTAATAATATATACGTTTGCACTTTTTTTAAGTAAGGATTAACTTATTCAAACCTAAATTTTAAACATTATTTTTTAACCAAACAGCTTTAAAATGAAAAAACTTTTTCTGCTAGCATTCATGTTATTCACTTGTGTTGCATTGACACATGCACAAAGAACTATAACAGGGGTGGTAAATGATGCATCAGGCGAAACTTTAATAGGAGCCAATGTAATCTCAAAAGGCTCAACTCTTGGAACCGTTACCGATATAGATGGTAGCTTTTCACTACAAGTTCCAGATGGGGCCACAACTTTAGTAATCAGTTATACTGGTTATGAAACTCAAGAAGTTGATATTTCTTCTTCTTCAAATGTAAGCATTATTTTGGCGGAAGGCCGCTTGCTTAATGAGGTAGTAGTGACTGCACTCGGTATCAAGAAGGATGCCAGGACATTAGGATACGGAGTAGATCAAATTGATTCTGAAGAATTAACTAAATCTAGATCGACAAACATCGTAAATTCACTTCAGGGTAAAGTTACCGGTGTAAATATTGGAAATACTGATGGAAACCTTGGGGGATCTGCAAAAATTATTATTAGAGGAGCAACATCTCTTTCTGGAAATAATGATCCACTATGGGTAGTAGATGGTGTACCTATTAATAATGATCAATTTGTATCTAACGGAACAAGAATTTCTGGTAACAGAGATTTTGGTAATGGTGCTTCTGTTATCAATCCAGATGATGTAGAGTCAATGAGTGTACTTAAAGGTGCAGCTGCGACGGCATTATATGGATCAAGAGCTGCATCAGGTGCAATTATTGTAACTACGAAGTCTGGACAATCAAATGCAGATGGATCTACAAAAGTAGAATTCAGTACATCTTATAGAGTTGATGACTTGTTCGTAACTCCAAGATTCCAACAACAATATGGAATGGGTGATTTTGCGAAATATGATTCATCATCTATTGGTTTTGACTGGGGACCTGAATTGAATGGGCAAACAGTAAATTCCCTTCCTGTATCAGGCGAGTCTGGAGAATTGCAAGGATATGACAATAACGGGATTAACGACTTTTTCAGAAGTGGAAAGACTATAATTAATTCACTTTCTCTTTCAGATGCTTCAGAAAAATTCCAATACAGATTAAGCTTAAGCGCTCTAAACCAAACAGGAGTTTTGCCAGGAGCTGAATTGGACAGATACAATATCGGTTTGAATGCAGGTGTTAAGCACAATGATAAATTGAAAACTAATTTTGGTATTCAATTTATAAAAACTTCATCAGTAGGAACTGGTGCTACAGGAGCTAACGATCCAAATATTGTAGGTCTTTCTTCATTTAGTAGCACATTGAATCCTTTATTATTCAATCCATGGATTGATGAGGCAGGAAATCAAGTAAACCAAGCTGGCCCAACAACTAACAACTATTTATGGTTGAGAAATGAAAATAAAAACGACCGTACAGATACTAGATTTATTGGAAATATAGGAACAACTTATAGTGTAACTGATGATTTGTCAATTACTGCAAAGTATGGATATGACTTTGATCAGGATAACAGATTCTTCTCAAACAGAAAAGGAACAATCCAAAGATTACAAGGTGATTACACTATTGACAATATCAACAATGTTCAACAAAACATAGATATCTTAGCTAACTATAGAAAAACTCTAAGTGATAAGATAGATTTCAATATTATAGCAGGTTACAACTATAATAATAGAAAGAGACAAGATGAAGGATTTGTAGGTGTAAACCTTCTTGTACCTGAATTATTTGATCCAGGAAATACGGAACAAACAATTCCAGCAAGGTTCTTCTCAGAAAGAAAATTATTTGGTGCTTATGCATCAGCTGATTTCACGTATGACGGTTGGGCAACTGTGACTTTGACAGGAAGAAATGACTGGTCATCAACATTGCCAATAGCAAACAATTCATATTTCTATCCATCTGTAAGTACTGCATTAGTATTAACTGATGCATTCAACATAGAAAGCAATACGCTTAGTTATGCTAAACTTAGATTGAGTTATGCACAAGTAGGAAACGATACAGATCCATATCAATTGAGTTTTGTATATAATCCTATTACAACTGCAACAGGTCAATATGGTTTGGATGTTAACTTCCCATTTGGAGATAGATTAGCTTTCTCTAAATCAAATACAATTCCACCAGATGACTTAAGACCAGAACAACAAACAAGTTATGAGATTGGAGCGGAATTAGATTTCTTCGATTATAAATTAGGATTAGATATATCTTTATTTAAAACTGAGAATAAAGATCAGATTCTTGCATTACCAATTCCTGAATCATCTGGATTTGGATTCTTGAGAACGAATGTTGGACAGGTTAATACTTCAGGGGTAGAGATTGCACTTGATGCAACACCTATTAAGTTTAAAAACTTCCAATGGACTACTGGTATCAACTTCTCATCTGCAAAAGTAGAGGTAGTTGAATTGTCAGAAAATGTAGAAAGAGTACTACTTGCAAGTGCATTTAGTAGTGTACAAGTTGTTGCTGAAGTAGGAACAGGATTCGAATTATTCGCTATTCCTTTCTTAAGAGACAGCGCTTCGGGACGACCACTCATCAATCCTAATGACGGAACTAGACTTGCTGGTGAAGCACAAGCTATGGGATCAGTTTTACCTGATTTCACAATGGGTTTTGTGAATTCAATTGACATAGGAAATGTGAATTTATCATTTACTATTGATTGGAGATCTGGTGGAGTAATGAAATCATCGACTGTTGAAAATCTACAAACTTTTGGATTAGTTGAGGAGACTTTACAAAATAGAGGAGGTACATTCATCGATACTGAAGGCGTTCTTCTTAATGATGATGGCTTGACAGTAAGAGACAATGATATTCCAGTAGCAAGTGCGGCAGATTTCTGGCAAGCACTTGATGATAATAGTGTTTCAGAGGGATTTATTTTTGATGCTTCATTCGTGAAACTTAGAGAAGTAGCAATAAGTTATACATTTTCAGATAAATTATTCAATAATACTTTTATCAGAGGGTTAAGAGTTGGATTAGAAGGAAGAAATTTAGCATTATTGTATAGTAAAGTTCCTCACATTGATCCTGAAAACAATCTTTTCGGATCAGGAGCTGACGGATTTGGTGTAGAGAGATCTTCTGTACCTTCTACTAGAAGCTTTGGTGTAAACTTAAAAGCAACATTTTAATAATTAAAAGAAATAGTTAACATGAAATATATAAAATATTTATCGTTGATTCTTGTGTTATCTTTTGTCTCTACATCTTGTGAAGATTCTTTAGATATTAACAAAGATCCACTTGCGGCAACAACTGCCGATCCTAATGTACTATTGCCTTTTGTTTTAGCACAATATTCAAATAGGCATACTACAGAATTAGGTACAAGAATTATGGATGTACCTCAACATTTCACAGCTTGTTTTAATAGTGCTAGACAAGGAAATACTTCAATTTTCCTTACAGGAAATACTTGGGGTATGATGTATTCTCAGGTACTTGGTAATCTTTTACTTGTTGAGCAGGATGCGGTTGCAGCTGGTCCATCAAGTAATAATGTTGCAGCAATTGCAAAAGTACTTACTGCAAACACGTTCTTCGAATTAACAATGATTTGGGAAGACGTGCCATTTTCAGAAGCTCTTAAAGCAGCTGAATTTCCAGTACCAAACTTTGACAATCAAGAGACTATATTGAATGGTGTAGTTTCAAGTTTAGACGAAGCGATGACATTAATCGATGATATGCCTTCTGAAGGGATCTTCAATGTATCTGTAGGTGATTTGATTTATGATGGTGATATGGAGAAATGGAGAAGATATGCTAACTCTCTTAAATTAAGAGCTTTGATGGTTCTTAAAAATAAGAATGATGTAGATTCTCAAATTGCTACTGCATTAAGTGAGCCATTGGTAGAGTCTAATGATCAAGCAGCATTGATAAGATATTCAAATGCTCCTGGAGGATTTAATGGATATAATAATCTTTGTGAAGCATTCTTTGGACCTTCGAATGAGGTGCAAGGAGTATATGCTCCAAGTAGAACATTATTCAATTTGTTAACAGGAGATCCTAGATTTGATATGCTTATTGCAAATCCTGATTTAGCAGATCCTATAAACATTGGACAATTTGCATTTTCAGCAGGAGGTCCTACAATTGCTGATAATGTAATTAGAAATGATTTGCCTCATATGCTAATGATGCCTGCTGAGATTAATTTGTACAGAGCGGAACTTGCAATGGAAGATGGAAATATGCCAGAAGCTGATGCACAATATAGAGCTGGAGTAGCATTAAATGTTGCATGGTGGGGTGGAGATATTCCTGGAGCACAATCAACAATTGCAGGTGCAGATGCTAATGCTTTTGTAGATGGATTGGCTGCACCAACATTGCAAGATATCCATGAGCAATTATATATTGAATCATTTATTCGTCCAGTTGTAGCTTGGAATACTGTAAGAAGAACAAACGTTCCCGAACTAGAACTGGTGCCTGGATCAAGTATTACTACGATCTTGAAGAGATTTAACTACCCTCCAGATGAGGTAGCTTCTAATCCTAATACTCCTACAAATGCACCTACGGATACTAAGATGTGGTTCGAGAATTAATAAATTTAAAACAGAGAAAAATGAAAATAAATAATTTAATTATTGTCTTAGTATGTACACTATTTATAGTGTCTTGCGGCAATGAATATGATACGACAGAGTATTTCGATCTTGAAGAATTACCTGGTTATGTAGCGTTTGATGCTGATGGTAATAGTATCACTGTAGCTGATAAATCTATAGGAGAAGCAGGCAGTTCAGCTGAAGTTGAAGTTGAACACCCAACAGAAACTCTATCTGATGTTACAGTGAACTATACTTTAGGAGGAACAGCTGTTTTTGGAGTAGATTATACCATCGAAGGTGCAACTGCTGCAGGTGGATCTGTGACAATATCTTCTGATAGAGGTGATGTAGCAGAAACATATAGAGGAACCATTACTGTTACAGCTATAGACAATGCTACTGCTGATGGAGACAAAACTGTTGTTTTGACTTTAGCTAGTGCTTCGAATAGCGAAGGTGATATAGCTGTAGGTAGAGGAGGAAAAGATTTTCAGAGAGTAGCTAATGTAAATATTGTGGATGACGAATGTCCTTCTGAATATGGAGGAATGTATACAGTATCTACTACTTATTTACAAATTGATACGAATATTGTAGATACAGTATTTACTCTTGAAGGATACGAAACGACTATAAATAAGACTGGTGATTTCACATACATGATAGAAGAAGCTAGTGGAGGATTATACACTTCATCCGGACTTTACGGAATGAACTTTGGTACAACTGGAATGCCATTGAATATCACAGAAGATTGTGGTGGAGTTTCATTTGGTGGTGAAATTGACGAGTTAGGTCAAGATATTACTATGGGTTCTGGAGGAAATGGTGTTGACGGAGATGGTGTTTTTACTATTTCTATTGCAACTTCTGTAGCTACATCTGATACAACTTCGATGGTAAACGAGATATTTACATCGACTTATACACCGATGTAAGATTATCTATTTAAATATAATGAGGCCACCTTACCATTTTAAGGTGGCCTTTTTTAACCCCTATCATTTTGAAAACAATCTTCTCTATACTATTTGTTTTTTGCTTAGGTCTTTATGTACAAGCCCAAAAATTCAGCTTTTTGCCTGAAGTAGGGATGTTATTGACCCAAATAGATGGAGATAAACTACAAGGTTTTCATAAAACAGGATTCCTTGCTGGAATAGGCACACACTACCCACTATCAAATAGTATTAAACTTGCTATCAAAACATCATACTATAGTCAAGGTAGTTCTCGAAAAGATCCCTTCCAAGACAAATTACCTGAAGGTATACAATTAGAAATGGGACTAAGTACTGTTGGATTAGAGTTATCGACAATGTTTGCTCCAATAGATCGATCATTTTTTTTTGGCGTTGGGATGGTCCACCATCAGATATTAAATTTCGATTACAAGATTGTAGATAATGTAATAAATGGTCAAGCTAGAATGCTTGATGCAACTACTGTAGGCAGTTCTTTCAATAATATTAAATTCTATTTAGGGTGGTCATTTGCCACATCATATCGATTTACTATTGCTTACGAAAGATCATTTACTGACATCTTGGATGAAGATTTTTTTAACATTGCAAGATTACGGCCTTATCTCATGGCTTTTACGCTTTCTTATGAGCTCAATCCAGCTAAGAAAAAGAAATCCAAGGCGAAAAAAATAAGAACAAAGTAGGTTGTTTTTTGTCTTGTAAAGACAAACTTTTGCTTAAAGCTGAAGAAGGAATTTTTATAAATAATGACCTCTCAATTTATAAAATATATCCACCAAGACGTTTCATTCCATTTTATTTATTCTCCATTTTTTTGCGAAAATTTAATATTTGCATACTTTACCAAATTCAGTTCGGAATTACACGGAAAAACATCTTTTTATTTGCTCTAACAACAGCTGACCCAAATTAGCTATAAAATAATTATACTCAGAGTAAACTAATTAACAATTTATTAATATTATTGTGAGTTGAAGAGTGTTTAGTCGCAAAACTAAACTGTTTTATCGATGATAATAAACACTATTTCAAATTACAAACGTTAAAATATTAACACTTCTCTTAAAGAAGAGATTAAAAACAACTGCTTTAAAATTTATTCATTAACTAAACAAAGTTTAACATGAAAAAACTCTCACTACTTTTATTCATGTTACTCTGTGTGGTCAGTATGACATTTGCACAGAGGACAGTAACCGGTAGTATTACCGATGTCAACGGAGAAACATTGATAGGAGCGAATGTGCTTGCGAAGGGAACTTCGACAGGTACAATCACTGATATCGATGGAAATTTTTCGTTGGAGGTACCTGATGGTAACAATACACTTGTAATTTCATATACAGGGTATCAAACTCAGGAAGTTGACATAACAGGTCAATCAAATGTTTCAATTTCAATGGCTGAAGGAGAGCTATTGGACGAGATCGTAGTAACGGGTCTTGGTATTAAAAAAGAGAAAAAAGCTCTTGGATATGCGGTAACCACTATTGGTGCATCGGATATTCAACTTAAGCCTGAGGCGGATATCGCTAGGGTATTAAGAGGTAAAGTACCTGGAGTAGACATTTCTCAAACATCTGGTCTTGCGGGATCTGGTACGAATGTAATTATTAGAGGATATTCTTCTATCACTGGAACTAATCAGCCTTTATTCGTTGTAGATGGTGTTCCTTTTAACTCATCTACGAACACAGATAGAGGATTTGAAAGAGGTGGTGCTACTGCTTCTTCTAGATTCTTAGATCTTGATCCAAACAACATATCAGAAGTTTCTGTATTGAAAGGATTGAGTGCAACTGTACTTTACGGTGAAGCTGGAAGAAATGGAGTTGTATTAGTAACAACAAAAAATGGAGGTACTGGAGAAATTGGCAAAAAAATGTCAATAACTCTTGACCAGTCAATATTTGTTACTGAAGCTGCATCTACTCCAGATCTTCAAAATAGTTGGGGTAATGGTTTCCATAATTTTGCTTCTGGTGCATTCTCAAACTGGGGTGCTAACTTTAATGAAAGAACAGCAAATGATGGTGTCGATGAAAATGGACAAATAGCTCACCCTTATTCTAGATCAAACTTGAACGACGTATTTCCTCAATATGTAGATGCGAGATACGATTATAAGGCATATGATAACCTCGGTCAGTTTTTTGAAAAAGGTTTGACAAGTGCTACTTCTATTTCAATGGCTAATAGATTATCTGATGGAACTTCTGTAAACTTTAACTATGGTTATAGAGATGAAGACTCTTTTGTGCCATTAAGTAAGTATACAAAGCATAATTTTGGTTTAGGGGCTAGTTCTGAGCTAGGTAATGGATTTAAATTGAATGCTACATTCAATTACATTACTTCAGATAAGTCAGCACCACCAACATCCCCTTCATTTAGTTCTAATCCTTCAGGTAATGGGGATGATGGAGCATCATTGTTTTCAAATGTCCTTTATACACCTAGAAGTGTAGATTTATATGGATTGGAATTTGAAAATCCTACTACTCATGAGTCAATATTCTATAGAAGTGGAAATGATATTACAAATGCAAGATGGACATTGGCGAACTCATTTGATGAAGAGACTGTGAATAGATTTTTCACAACTGCCTCTTTATCAAAGCAAATTACTGAAGGCCTTATTCTTCAATATCGTCTTGGTTTAGATAAGTATACTACTGCTTCTCAATTTGGAATTAACAAAGGAGGAGGACAAATACCTGTAGGTGGTTTGTTTGATAGAAACAGATCTAATACTATTACCAATCATGATATATTAGCTACAGTAACAAAGAGAATATCTGAGGATATTTCTTTTGACATAGTAGCTGGTGTAAATATCAGATCAGATAGAAGAAATACTATTGGTACAGCTAGTACAGAGCAATTGGTTTATGGAAATTTCCAACATGATAATTATGTAAATCAAACAGCATTTTCATTCCAAGAAGATGAAAATTTAATTGGAGCATTGGCTTCTGCATCATTTGGATACAAAGATTTCTTGTACTTAAATCTTCAAGGAAGAAATGACTGGACTTCTACTTTAGAAGCAGATAATAGATCAGTATTCTATCCATCAGCTTCAGTTTCATTTGTTCCTACTGATGCATTTTCATCATTGAACAATAATACCGTAGTCAATTACTTGAAAATAAGACTAGGGTATGGTACATCAGCAGGATATCCTGACCCGTACCAAACAAGAGGCTCATTGGCTAGTAATACTAGAGTAACTACAAATGCTGGAGGTACAGTAATCAATACAAACTCTGTTGCAAACAGAATTGGAAATCCAAATCTTAAACCAGAAATTCATAAAGAATTAGAATTTGGTATTGAAGGCCAGTTCTTTATGAATAGAATAGGTATAGACTTCTCAGCTTATAACAAGAATTCAAGTGACCTTATTATTGATCTTGACTTAGATCCATCTACTGGATTTACTTCGACTACTGTAAATGTTGCTGAAATCAGAAACAGAGGTATAGAATTAGGGTTAAATTTTACCCCTATACGTACTAATGATTTCTCATGGAGAATAAGTGGGAACTTTACCAAAAATCAAAGTTTGATTAGAGAGCTTGCTGATGGTATTGATCAATTTTCTTTTGCTGGATTTTCAAATTTAGGAAACTTTGCTATTAACCCTCTAGAAATAACAGGTGATGTTGATCCTGCTGACTATCCAGATGGCGTAGTTGAAGGGAACACAATCTATTTCCCTTACGGAGTTATTCAAGGAGAAAAAATACTCAGAAATGAGAATGGAGACCCAATAGTTTCAAGTGCAGGATTGTATCAATCTGATCCAAACCTTGGTATCTTAGGAGACCCAAATCCAAACTATCTATTGAATGGTGGTACTGAATTATCATTCAAAGGAGTTACTTTTAATGTATTATTCTCTTACAGCGATGGTGGTATTATATATGCTACAACTCCTTCTACATTAATGGGTAGAGGAATTTTGGCTGAAACAGACTTTGATAGGTATGTTCCTGTAATTGCACCTGGTGTATTGGCTAATGCAGATGGTACATACAGAGCAAATGATATTCAAATAACAACTACTCAACACTATTGGAGAAATGGTGGTGTATTCCAAGATGAAATGAGAACTTATGATGCAACTTATGTTAAGTTGAGAGAAATAAGTCTTTCGTTTGCACTACCAAAAAAATGGTTAGAAGGAACACCTTTCGGATCTGCACAACTACAATTGTCTGGTCAAAACCTTTGGTTTAATGCTTTTGGTTTTCCTGAAGGAGCAAACTTTGATAATGAAGTGTTAAGTCTTGGTGTAGGTAATGGTAGAGGATTTGAATTAATGAACGTACCTACTGCTAAGCAGTATGGTGGTAGTATTAGATTCTCTTTCTAATTATATTCTTAAATAAATAAATTATGGAGGAATTCATGATTTTGAAAAATATAACTTTTATGAAAAATATATTAAAATATAGTTTTCTTCTTTTGGGGTTATTTTTTATCCAATCTTGCTCAAATACAGAGTTAGATTTATTGGATAATCCTAATGAAGTTTCGCCTGAAAATGCGGAATTAAACTTGGTATATAACAATGTTATGTACAACTTTGGAAGATTTCTTGATGAGGCAAGTGATGAAACTATGCCTTATGTCAGAATGACTGCTATGGATGATGGGAATCAATACTTAAATCAGGATTCTCCTACAAGTTTTGATTTTTTATGGGATTTGGCTTATGCAGATTTGTTTCCAGATATAGATTTGGTTATTTCACTTTCAGAAGGTGGTTCTGCTTCTAAATTTTCAGGTTCTGCAAAGGTTGTTAAAGCTTATGTGTCTATGACATTAGTAGATCTTTTTGGAGATATTCCTTTTAGTGAAGCAGGAAAAGGCGCTGAAGTACAAAACCCTGTGAGAGATAGTGGTGCGGATGTATATGCAGCTGCTTTGTCTCTTTTAGATGATGCAATTGCAGAATTAGGTACTCCAACAGGTAATCCTGATTTTGATTTATTCTATGATGGTGATGGAGCTAGTTGGATTAAAGCAGCTAATTCATTAAAAATTAGATATCATGTTACTACAAAATTAAGTGGAGGTAGTTCTTCAGCTATTGAGAGTATTGTTTCTTCAGGAAATTATATTCAAACTGCTGGTGAAGATTTCCAATATAATTATGGAAGTAGTAGAACTACACCAGATTCAAGACATCCATATTATTCTGATGGATATGAGTCAGGTGGACCAGGTTGGTATATGTCAAACTATTACATGTGGAGCATGTTTGGTGACAAAAACAATGAAGATCCAAGGTTGAGATATTATTTCTACAGACAAGATTGTGATGAGACAGATGAAGATCAGTTTACCTTAGCTTGTCCTGCAGAGCCTTATCCATTCCACTGGCCTAATGGTTATCCATTCTGTACAGCTAGTAGTGACTTTGGAGATCCTACAGGATCATACGGCGGGTACTGGGGAAGAGATCATGGAGATGATTCAGGTATTCCACCAGATGATTTGAAAAGAACAGCTTGGGGACTTTATCCTGCAGGCGGAAAATTTGATAATGACGATTGCGAGCAAGTATCCAATGGTGGTACTGACGGTTCATTGGGAGTAGGAATACGACCAGTTTTATTATCAAGTTATGTAGACTTTTTGATTGCTGAATCTATTCTTACCATGGGTGTAAGTGGAGATGCTAGAGGTTACTTACAAAGTGGTGTTGAAAAATCAATAACCAAAGTAATGGGTTTTAAAGGTGGAGCTGCTGGATTAGCAATGGAGCCTACTGCAGATAATGTAATGGATTATGTAAATGAAGTAATGGCAAGATATGACAATGCTAATGCTGATGGTAAAATGAATGTTTTAATGACAGAGTATTGGTTGGCATTGCATGGTAATGGTATAGATGGATATAATAACTATCGTAGAACAGGCTTGCCTGCAGACATGCAACCAACATTAGAAGCTGATCCAGGACAATTTGCTAGATCTTTATGGTATCCAGCTAATTTTGTAAACTTGAATTCTTCAATAAGTGATCAAAAGTCAATAAGTGATCAAATATTTTGGGATACAAATCCAGCAGGATTTATTAAATAACTTGATAAATTAGATAATTATGAAATTAATAAAATATAGTTTTTTATTAGCTGTGATATTTTCTATAATATCATGTAGCGAAAAAGATAGGACTTTTACAGAATTTGATGATCTGCAAAAAGGTGCCTATGGAAGATTGATTGATGGACCTAATGGCATCTTAGATTTTGAAGACCCTGCAGGATCAGGATTGGATTTTACTGTAGAATTTTATGATGAGAATAATGGTGCAAATGTTGAGAGCTACGATTGGACTGTCTCTTTCCCAGGATTTGGACCATCTTCAATAGCTACGAGATCAAAAAGTGATTTTACAACTAGTAGCACAGGGACTGGACTTCCAGGTACTTCTATTGCCTTTACTTTCCAAGATGTTCTTGATGCTTTAGGAATGACTCTTGACGATATCGTATTGGGTGAGCAATATACTTTTATCGGTACGTTGACTAAATCAGATGGTTCTGTTTTTAGTGCAACTAATACAGGAGGAAACGTTATTTCTTCATCACCTTTTTCAGGATTCTTTTCTTTTAGAAAAGGAATAGATAATCTTCCTTGTATCCACACTCTTAGTGGAGTTTTTGATGTGAAGTCAAAAGCTACTAACCAAGAAGCAGGAATTGGATGGGATGATTGTGGTGCTGAATGGACTGGACAGATGACATTTGTTGCAGAACATGACGAAAATGAATTTGGTGCAGGTGTTTATAACGTATTTTCAACAGACCCTGTTGTTGGAACTCAGTTTAATGATTTTGCATTTGGCTCATTTTATCCATGTTATGGAGCAGATGCAGAAAGTGCAATGCCTAATGGTGCTGATGGAACTGCTGGAGACCTTAGATTAAATTTTGATTGCAATAAAGCTTTCTTTACTGGTTCAAGTCAGTGGGGAGAAATTTATTCTATAACAAATATGGAAGCTACAGGAGCAGACTTAAAGTTCAATTGGACTAATGATTATGGTGAAGGAGGTGAAGTAACAATTACCAGAACAGATGGCGATAATTGGCCAACTGATATGAGAAGTTAGAGATAGATTATTAATATAATCAAATATTATATAAGGAGGATAGCATAATAGCTATCCTCCTTTTTTTTTGTTAATATTGAACATGATTAAAAGTATCTTTTTAGTTATTGTCGCTGTTTGTCTATGTATTTGTAGTGCAACAAATTTATTAGCGCAGACTAATACAGTAGGCACTTTATTTTTAGATAAACAAAATGCTTCTAATGGCTATACGCTTATCTACCCTGAATCTCAAAATGTAGTTTACCTTATAGACAATTGTGGACAATGGGTACACAGATGGATTGGCAAAGAAACCCAAGGGCCAGGTAAAGAAGTCTATTTATTAGAAGATGGCAATTTGTTGAGGACCAATACTCAAGCAGGAGTCTACGAGAATACATTCGGTACTGGTGGTGCTGGAGGTATAGTCGAACTAATATCATGGGATAATGAAGACATTTGGTCTTATATCGCTGCTGATTCTTTGATTCGGCAACATCATGATGTGGAGTATATGCCTAATGGGAATGTATTATTAATACTATGGGAAAGACAAAGTGAAGAGCGTATTATTGCATCAGGATTTGATACTTTATCGAATAATCAAAGTGAACTTTGGCCTGATAAAATTATTGAGATTGATCCATCTAATGATTCTATAGTTTGGGAATGGAAATCTTGGGATCATATGGTCCAAGAATATGATTCTACTAAGAATAATTTTGGAAAAGTGATGGATCACCCAGAGTTAATTGACATCAATTATCAAGAGTTTACATTTCAGCGGCAAGACATACATCATGTAAATGCTATAGATTATAACTCCGAGTTGGATCAAATATTAATCTCAGTCAGGAATTTCAATGAATTGTGGATTATAGACCATTCCACTACTAAAGAACAAGCTGCTTCTCATACAGGAGGGAATAGTGGCAAAGGAGGAGACCTGCTATGGCGTTGGGGTAATCCGGCAAGTTATAACAGAGGAATTGTGGCGGATCAAAAACTTTTTAGACCTCATTTTTCAAATTGGGTAAGTACTGAAATATTGGATGGGGAATTAGAAAATTCCATTTCAGTGTATAATAATTTTATCAGTGCGGGATTATCACTAGGTCAACTTATCACACCTATGTATTCTGATTCGGGGTATGTAATGGATGCCACATATTTGCCGACTGACTTCAGTGAGACATATAGTCATCCTGATACCTCAAAAAACTTTTCTACGGCTGGTTCTAGTATCCAATTGTTGGAAAATGGAAACGTCCTTTTTTGCGCTGCAAGACAAGGAAGAATATTCGAAATTGATGATTCTGGAGCGTTGGCTTGGGAATATTTGACACCTCTTAGGAATGGAGCAGCAATAAGTCAAGGTAGCATATTGAATTTGTCTGATAATTTTACCTTTAGTGCTAGAAGGTATGATGTAGATTATCCTGCTTTTCAAGGCAAAGATCTTTCTCCCAAAGGATTTATTGAGCTCAATCCTTCTGACTACTGTTTGTCAACATCTGTAAATAACCCTTCAAAAGGATTTCTGGCTTACCCGAATCCAACAAGTGATTTTATTATTATTCAAAGCTTGACAGATACTAAAGGAAAAATCATTGATGTAATGGGAAAAACGATTAAAGAAGTCAGAATTACTGAAGGTGAAACACAGATTGATTTATCAAAAATGCCAAAAGGTATATATTTTTTAATTTTAGATGATTCCTCAAGTATTAGAATCTCCAAAATATAGATTATTTTTCTTTTTTGATCCAGACCGATATTTCTATTCTTTTATAATCTTTCTAGATTGAATTTTAGCATCAACAAGGTATTCTAGAATGTACATTCCATTGTGTAAGAATTCAATATTCAATCCTTGATCATAGATAAATTGACCTACACTTCTTCCATTAGAATCGATTATTTTGACTACTGAATTGTTATCAATTCTATCGATAACAATCATCCCTGATGTTGGGTTTGGAGAAACAGATGAAAGTGCAATTTGAGATTTGGAGGTATTTAATGATAAGTCCTCAACAATTGTAATCGTTTGATTGACTTCTATGTCGTATAGTGTTTGCGACTTTTTTCCTCCTGTCCACTTTACGAGGACACTATCGATTTGTTCCATTTCGCCAACACCAAAATGTAATGTACTTGAGCTGTGAGAACAAAAACTTGCTCCACCACTTAATTCTCTTAATTGAACATGATCACCGGAATAAACATAAACTTTTGACCCGAAGGCATTCCGATTTACTTTTTTGCCGACAAGTTTGATTTTGATATAATTATTGTTCGCTTCAGACTTATTCATATATAAGCAAGAACCTCCATCAAGACCAAATGTAGGTCTGTCATAGACCACTGAATAGATATCTACTCTACCATCATTATCTACATCCGAATAAGCACATCCTCTTGAGGGCAATACATTCCAAATCCCTTCTGACGAATCTAAGGAAGTAAAAGTTTTATCACCATTATTAAGATACAATTTGTCTTGTTCTAGGTTTCCATTGTCTACAAATGCTGGTGCTGGTACATAGCCATTTGAAATAAATAAATCGACATACATATCATTATTAATATCAGCAAATAATGTTCCCCAGCTAATGGAAAGTGTACTATCGAAGCTCACAATGGTATTGGCTACATTTGAATTAAGTGCATTTTCATAAAATATACCCTCTTGATTTTCCAAAAGAATGTTTGATCCTAAATTTGAAACGTAATAATCTAGATCTAAGTCATTGTCATAGTCACCAATGGCGATTCCCATTGAAAACATCTCATTTGCACAATTAGCCTCATTGCTTATTTCCTGAAATTTGCCATTTTGATTTACATCATTCCTAAAAAGTTTGTTGGGTTGAATATATGGTCCGAAATCATTTCCAATTAATAAATCCAAATCTCCATCATTATCAAAATCAGTAGAAGTTACAACCAAAGCACAGCCAGTATCATCTAAGCCTAGATTGGTAGTGACATCAGTAAAAATCCCTTCTCCATCATTTCTATACATGTAATTTGTAAAACAATCATGAGCAAATCCATTTATAACATTGTCTTCATAAGTGAATTTTACATTTTCGACATAATTAACATTATATATATCAAGATCTCCATCAAGATCATAGTCGAGAAATACAGCACCCATAGTCATACTTTTATCAGCATCATTGCTCCAGATTTCAGTAAACGTCATGTCCCCATTGTTCTTAAACAGAAGATTTTTTGTCCATGGTTTTACATTATCAGAAAAATGAGTGCTAATAAATAGATCTTGAAATCCGTCATTGTCAATATCACCGTATATCACACCTAATGTATAGATGCTATCGGTCATTGATATGCCCGTAGTAGATGTGATATCAGTAAAATATCCATTGCCATCATTGATTAGAATTTTATCAGCATCATTTCCACCTGTAAGATAAGCATCATCATCTCCATCATTATCTAAATCTACAAATGCTACACCTCCTCCATTGAAGTTGGTATGTACGAATGAATGCTCCATATTCCGATCTTCTTGTTCTTCGACAAACATTTGAGCATTTGCTTGAAATACAACACTCAATAATATGGTTAGCGTCATTTGAAAAGATGGACTAATAGAAAGAATAAATTTTTGCATAACAAATTTATATTTTTAAAAATCTAGCGGAATGTGTTTTACCATCTGAAAAGATTGCCCTTGTTAGGTATACTCCTGGTAGTAAATGAGATATGTCTATTTCTTTTTGGGTAGTAGTAAAATTGAGGTTTCCTGAGATGTCAATTATGTCAATAGTAATGATTGAAGTTGAAGATTCAATTGTTATCATTTCATTTGCAGGATTAGGCCATATTTCGAAGTTGGATTTGTTTTCATGCTCCTCAATAGAAGTTGACAACATGACATCTTCATCTACAGATATTATTCCTGAGGTTGATTGTCCTTCAACTATGTGCACTTTTTCATTAATAGTTAATTCTTCAATGAGATCGATATGACCTGTGGGCCAAGTGATTTTAACTGAATCTACAGTAGTCGCTGACCCAATACCGAAAATCTGAGAATTTGAGTTTTGTCCCATAAAAGCTATTCCAGAATGTGTAAATTTCATTTGCTTGAGACCATCTGAAAATACTTCAATTTTAGATCCGATTCCATCTCTATTCGATTTTACACCTTGTAGTTCTATTTTGATATAATTATTATCACCTTTATCTGACGTCCATAGTTGTGAATTGTAATAATTTGAGTTGCTTACCATAATGTCAGGGTAGCCATCATTATTGAAATCACCAATTGCATTCACAAAACTGGTTACGGTATCACCTACAAAGCCTGTAGTAGTTTGATTGAAATGTCCAGTTTTATCATTGATATACATTTCATTCGATATCACATCACTGCCTGATAACATACCACATACGTATAAATCTTGCCAACCATCATTATCTGCATCTAGAAAGTTAGCTCCCCATCCCACACCATAATAACCAATACCTCTTTCGTCAGCTTCATCAGAATAAGTAACATGATTTGTACCCTCTTCAACCGTACACTTTAATAGAGCACTACCAGATGGTGTGTTGGTTACATAGATATCACTAAGGCCGTTATTATCGATATCAGCTATTCCTACATTCATGGCATCTATTTCGATAGCTGCATTACATTGTACGCTTACATCTTCGAAAACACCATTGTTGTTCTGAAGCAATGTATTTCTCTTTTGTCGATCATTTGCTATGTAGATGTCCGGCCATTTGTCATCATTGTAGTCAAAAAATGCGGCGCAGAATGGAAGTCTACCTTCATCAGCTGCATTGACTTCATTGGAAACTTCCACAAATTCATTTCCACCTAAGTTTTTGAAAAGTCTATTTCTTTGTACTGTACCAGAACCTGCATTAGGCCTTTCTGTATAGTAAAGGTCTAAATATCCATCTCTATTGTAGTCTCCCCAAATTGCTCCAAATGATTTTAGTGAATCAATTGGAAGTCCTGCCGACACAGTAATTCGCTCAAAATTGAGGTTTCCTATATTTTCGTATAAATGATTGGTACCTGCAAATGCTGTCACATAAAAGTCTTTGTCACCATCATTATCTATATCTGCCCACAAAACGGACTTCGCTTGTTCGATATTTTCAATCCCTAAGTCAACCAATTCAAAGCCATTTCCAATATTTCTATAAAAGTGAATTTCTTCATCTTTTCCAGTGGCTAGAGTAATATCATCTTTCCCATCCATATCAAAATCGACAAAACTTACTCCTCCGCCAGAATTATTAATAATGTAAGTATGATCTATACCTACTTGATTTGCAACATCTTCATAAGGGTTTTGCTGAGCATTAATACATACTACGACAAGACTAAAAAGTAGTATTTGACAAAAAGATTTTAATGTTAATTCACAAGCCTTCATCTATCACAATATTTAATCACACATAATCCGTAAAAATAGGCAATTAATATAGTCTATTGACCTATTTTATTGATGAATTGGTTAATGAGCTTTAAAGTCCAGTGATCTACAGTTCAATTGTCGGTTAACAAAGCACAGTTTAATTTTCAAAGACGGCGCTATAATTGGCTTTTGCGTTTTATAATTGAGGTTTGTTGAAAGTTCACTACATATTATATATATTTGTAATATGTTGAACTACGTGAATTCATTTCTTCTTTATCTACAGGACGTAAAAAAGAACTCTTTTCATACGGTACTCTCTTATGAAAATGACCTTACTTCTTTCTCAAAATATTGTCTAAATCAATATGAAATTGAAGAAATTAAACAAGTCAATCATTTGATTATTCGGAGTTGGATTATGGAAATGAAATCTAACGGAATTTCTAATTCAAGTATAAATCGAAAAATATCTGCTTTAAAGTCATTTTATAAGTATTTGCTTAGAAAAGAAATAGTGACTATAAACCCTATGGCTAAAGTCCAATCTCTTAAAAAATCGAAGAGACTTCCATCATTTGTGCCAAAAAGTAAGATGGAATATCTCCAAGAAGAGACTTTAAACAAAGATTCATTTTCAGCAATTAGGGACGAATTGATTATCAATATTCTTTACATGACAGGAATCAGAAGAAGTGAGTTGATCAATATTAAATCTGCTGATATCAATAAATTTCGATTAGAGATAAAGATTATTGGAAAAGGTAATAAAGAAAGACTATGCCCAATCACTAATCAAGTGTTGGAGAAGATAGCTTCATATACTGAATTGAAGGAAGAAGAATTCGGAAAATTAGATCACACATATTTATTAGTGACAGATAAAGGAAAGCCATGCTATCCAAAATTAATATTCAATGTCGTTTCGAGAGCTTTGAAGAAAATTAATGCCTCAGAAAAGACTAGCCCTCATGTACTCAGGCATACATTCGCGACGCATTTGTCAGCCAATGGTGCGGAGTTAAATGCAGTGAAAGAACTGCTTGGGCATGCGAGTTTGGCAGCAACTCAAGTGTATACACACAATACTATTGATAGATTAAAAACAGAATATAAAAAGGCGCATCCTAAAGGAGAATAAGACTATTTATAAAACCTTTTGGTGCAGCTATTATTATATTATAAATTCATTTAATAACAACTTGCGTATTCAAAATTAATAGTCTAATTTTAACACAAATCAAAATCCTAATTTATGAGTATTACAATCAATAATGTAGGCTTTAGTGCTGATGATAAATTGAAAGATTTCATTGAAGCAAAGCTGAACAAATTGAGTAGATATTATAATAGAATTACAAATAGTACTGTTTATCTTAAACTAGAAAATTCAGGCCAAGTCAAAGACAAAGTAGTGGAAGTTACTGTCTCTGTGCCTGGAAAAGTATTAATATCAAAGGCGGAGGACAAAAGCTTTGAATCTGCTGTTGATGAGTGTGCGACAAGTCTAGAAAGACAGTTAAAAAAATACAAGGGTAAATTTTAAACTTCAGCTAAGAAGCTGAAAGCATCAAATATTGTGTAATATTTGGTTTTGAGCCATTATTAAGTAGATAATTACTTAATAATGGCTCATTTTATTTGGTAAATTTTTTACTTTTTCCAATCCAGAAAATAAGTTAAAAAAAAGTGTAAATATTTTTGTGATAATCGTACCTCGTTTAAAATAATATTCATACTTTTGCATCGCTTTTTAGAAGATGTTCTAATTAATGGCTTTGAAAATATAATTGCCGATGTAGCTCAGTTGGCCAGAGCAGCTGATTTGTAATCAGCGGGTCGGGGGTTCGAATCCCTCCATCGGCTCACTTTTTGTGAGAAAAGTATTGGGGGTGCGCCAAAGTTGGAGAGTTGGGCTGGACTGTAAATCCAGTGCTTCGGCTGAGTAGGTTCGAATCCTACCACCCCCACAATTTTCACATTTGAAATATAATTTAATTAGCGGGAGTAGCTCAGTTGGTAGAGCATCAGCCTTCCAAGCTGAGGGTCGCGGGTTCGAGTCTCGTCTCCCGCTCAAGAAATAAAAAGAGACTTTGAGTCGCTAAGCAAGATTTGCCGATGTAGCTCAGGGGTAGAGCACGTCCATGGTAAGGACGGGGTCGGGGGTTCAAATCCCTTCATCGGCTCAAAAATATTATTATTAACACATTTTTTAAATTTTTACTAAAGAGTTATCCAATGGCTAAAGAAACTTTTCAACGGACCAAACCTCACGTGAATGTCGGTACGATCGGCCACGTGGATCATGGTAAAACAACGTTAACTGCAGCAATCACTTATGTTCTATCTGAAATAACAGGTTCAGAAAAAATGAGCTACGATACGATTGATTCTGCTCCAGAAGAAAAAGAAAGAGGTATTACTATTAACACTGCGCACGTAGAGTATGAGACTGTAAACAGGCACTATGCTCACGTTGATTGTCCAGGTCACGCCGATTATGTGAAAAACATGGTTACAGGTGCTGCACAAATGGATGGTGCAATATTAGTAGTAGCTGCAACTGACGGACCTATGCCACAGACTAGAGAGCACATTTTGCTTTGTCGTCAGGTAGGAGTTCCTAAACTTGTAGTATTTATGAATAAAGTTGATCTTGTTGATGACGAGGAAATGCTTGAGCTTGTAGAAATGGAAGTTAGAGAATTACTTGATCAATATGAGTTTGATGGTGAAAATGCAAGCGTAATTCAAGGTTCTGCACTAAAAGCACTTGAAGGAGATGCTGCCGCTGTTGAGCAAATCAAAGAATTGATGGCTGCTGTAGATGCTGATATTCCTGAACCAGTAAGAGATATAGAGAAGCCTTTCCTTATGCCTATCGAGGATGTATTCTCAATTACGGGTAGAGGAACAGTTGCTACAGGTAGAATCGAAAGAGGAGTTATCAATACTTCTGACCAAGTTGAGATCGTAGGAATGCAGCCTGCTGATGAAAAACCAATGACTTCAGTTTGTACAGGAGTTGAGATGTTTAGAAAAATTCTTGATAGAGGAGAAGCTGGTGATAATGCAGGTCTTCTTTTAAGAGGAATTGAGAAATCTGAAATCAAAAGAGGAATGGTAATCTGTAAGCCAGGTTCTGTTAAGCCTCACTTACACTTCAAATGTGAAACTTACGTTTTAGGAAAAGATGAAGGTGGAAGACATACTCCATTTTTCAACGGATATAGACCTCAATTTTACTTCAGAACAACTGATGTAACAGGAGATGTGTCTCTTCCAGAAGGAGTAGAAATGGTAATGCCAGGTGATAACGTTACACTTGAAGTGAAACTTATCAATCCTATTGCGATGGAAAAAGGACTTAGATTTGCGATTAGAGAAGGAGGAAGAACAGTAGGTGCAGGTCAGGTAACTGAAATAATCGAATAGTATTAAGCATAATCTTTAAGAAAAGATATTGATGCTTTTAATATAAAAATTAAGCACTCGTTTCGGGTGCTTAATTTTTCATATTGTGAGGGGTTGTATTAAAGAATACTTATATATGTCTCACGATAGTTGATTTAGATGCTTGAAAACGTTTGAGCATGCTACTCAGGGGAGTAGTTCAACTGGTAGAGCAGCGGTCTCCAAAACCGCAAGTTGCAGGTTCGATCCCTGTCTCCCCTGCAAAATGTATTTTACCAAGGACTTTTTAAAAGTCTACTAAAAATATAAACATGAATGATTTTATCTTGTACGTTAAAGAAAGCTATAACGAACTAGTACACAATGTTACTTGGCCTACTTGGTCTGAGTTGATAGCAAATGCTAGATTGGTAATTATTGCTTCTATTATTTTTGCATTAGTTGTTTTCGTTCTAGATTTTATATCCAAAAACGCATTAAATACTATTTACGATTTAGTATAATAGTTAAGTAAAAACGATAAGAATCATGTCAGATGATAAAAGATGGTACTCGTTAAGAGTTATAAGTGGTAAAGAAAAAAAGATTAAAGAGCGTATCGAACTTGAAATTCAAAGGAATGGATGGAGTGATTATGTTACTCAAATCTTAGTTCCATCTGAAAAGGTTTACAAGATAAGAAATGGTAAGAAAGTAATTCTTGAGAGGAATATTTTACCAGGCTATATTTTGGTTGAAGCTTTTCCTGCTAAATTTTCAGGAGAAATCATCCAGACTATTTCTAACATGACTAATGTAATTCATTTTTTAGGTAGAAATAAGCCTATTCCCATGCAGCCTTCAGAGGCAAACAGAATGCTAGGTAAAGTGGATGATTCTCAGGATATGTTAGAAGCAATGATTGAGCCTTATTTAGTTGGTGAAACTGTCAAAATAATTGATGGACCATTTAATGACTTTGTAGGGGACATCAAAGAAGTAAACGAAGAAAAGAAAAAGCTTAAAGTAATAGTGAAGATTTTTGGTAGAGGTACCGAAGTAGAGCTAAACTTTATGCAAGTTGAAAAACAAACATAGACACTAATATCAAGAACAATTCAGTTTTCTGTTTCAAGCTTCCCTGAAATCGCTGAATATTCTTAGATAGTCAAATTTATTTAAAACGTTAGAATAACAAGAAATGGCAAAGGAAATAGAAGGTTTCGTAAAATTGCAGGTGAAAGGTGGACAAGCAAATCCATCACCTCCGGTTGGACCAGCTTTGGGTGCCAAGGGATTGAATATCATGGAATTTTGCAAGAGATTCAATGCCCGAACACAAGAGAAGCAAGGTCAAGTAGTTCCAGTTGTTATTACAGTATATAAGGATAAGTCATTTGATTTTGTAATCAAAACTTCGCCTGCTGCTGTACAATTATTGGAAGCTGCAAAATTGAAAAAAGGTTCTCCTGAATCGAATAGAGAAAAAGTAGGTTCCGTGACATGGGATCAAGCTAAAGCTATTGCAGAAGACAAAATGGAAGACCTTAATGCTTTTACGATAGAATCAGCAATGAAAATGATTGCGGGTACTGCTAGAAGTATGGGTTTGACAATGGCTGGCACGCCTCCGTGGGGTGCACCTGAAGAAGAAGCTTAAGAGTAAAGAAATATTATTTAAACACGGTAGGGAGGTAGTTGAATAGACTATCGTTATTACCTCAAACATTTTTATAAATGGCTAAATTAAGCAAAAAGAGAAAAGCTGCTGCTGACAAATTTGATGCAGATAAGCTTTATCCAATGAATGAAGCTATGAAAGTTGTCAAAGATGTGAACACCACTAAATTTGACTCGTCAATAGACCTTCACATTAGATTAGGAGTAGATCCTAGAAAAGCTGACCAAGCAATTAGAGGAACTGTGACATTACCTAATGGAACAGGAAAATCAAAAACAGTATTGGTATTATGTACACCTGACAAAGAGCAAGAAGCATTAGATGCTGGTGCTGATTATGCAGGTTTGGATGAATACATCACTAAAATACAACAAGGTTGGACTGATGTAGATGTAATCATCGCAATGCCAAGCACAATGGCAAAAGTAGGTCGTGTAGGTAGAATTCTAGGACCTAGAGGATTGATGCCTAACCCTAAAACAGGAACTGTAACACCTAATGTTGGAGCTGCTGTTGGTGATGTAAAAGGTGGTAAAATAGCATTTAGAGTAGACAAGTATGGTATCATTCATTCTTCAATAGGAAGAGTTTCTTTTACTCCTGAAAAGTTAGCAGAAAATGCACAAGAGCTTTTAGGAACGATTGAAAAAATGAAGCCTGCGTCTGCTAAAGGTATCTATATGAAATCTGTGACTGTAGCTTCGACTATGAGCCCAGGTATCAAAATAGATACAAAATCAATTATCTAATCCTTTTTCTAAAAATATAGCTGAAATGACAAGATCAGAAAAATCTCAAGTAATAGAGCAGTTAAAAGATAAGTTTAGTGGAAGTCAATACTTTTACTTTGCTGATTCTTCAACACTGACCGTTGAGCAAATATCTAAGCTCAGAAGAATATGCTTTGAAAAAGGTATAGAAGTACAAGTTGTAAAAAATTCCCTTGCTCAAAAAGCAATGGAATCAGTAGGTGACAGAGCTGAAAGTTTCGAAGGAATGTATGATGCTCTTAAAGGGCCTACTACTATTTTCTTCGCTGACACAGGAAATGCACCTGCAAAAGTAATACAAGAGTTCAGAAAAAGTTTTGAAAGACCGATATTAAAAGCGGCTTTCATTGATAGTGATATATTCATTGGCGATGACCAGTTGGATCTATTAGCATCATTGAAATCAAAAGATGAACTCGTAGGAGAAATCATAGGATTGTTACAATCTCCTGCTAAGAATGTTATCAGTGCCCTTAAAAGCAGTGGTGGTACGATTGCAGGAATTCTTAAAACTCTTGAAGAAAGAGGTTAAGATGACAACTCGAGATGTGAATGCAGCTTCCAAGTATTCTCTCTCATAATTTTTGAATTGTAATTTATTAAATTTTTAAAATCCATTTAAAATGGCAGACTTAAAAGAATTTGCAGAACAATTAGTAAACCTTACAGTAAAAGAAGTAAGTGAACTAGCAACTATACTTAAAGATGAATATGGTATCGAACCAGCAGCGGCTGCAGTAGCAGTAGCAGCAGGAGGTGGCGGCGGCGGAGAAGCTGAAGCTGAAGAGCAGACTTCATTTGATATTATGTTGAATTCTGCAGGAGCTGCAAAATTAGCAGTAGTAAAAGAAGTGAAAAACCTTCTTGGTGTAGGGCTTAAAGATGCTAAAGACTTAGTAGATAGCGCTCCTTCTGTAATCAAAGAAGGTGTAGATAAAGCGGAAGCTGAATCTATTAAAGCTGCTCTTGAAGGTGCTGGTGCAGATGTAGAATTGAAGTAAATTCTAAATCAAATCACAGAACCTTTAATGACGGAACTTTATAGTCCACAAAATAAATAACAAATATTGGCTTAATCCATGTTAACACATGGGTTAAGCCTATTGTTGTTTTTGATTAAGAAAATCGTTTTTGCAAAACATATTTAGACAGATAACAGTTATTTGTCTGTAACTTTCTTTAAACGCAATATCGGATGGCATCTAACGAATTAGTTACCAGTACTGGAGCAACGAGACACAATTTCGGTAAAATGAGAATGAATTCTCATTATCCAGATCTTCTAGAAATTCAACTTAAATCCTTCAAAGAGTTTTTCCAATTGGAAACAACTCCAGAAAATAGAGGGAATGAAGGATTGTTTAGAGTATTTCAAGAAAATTTTCCAATTACAGACGCAAGAAATATCTTCGTACTGGAATTCCTTGATTATTTCGTAGACCCTCCAAGATACTCTATCGAAGAGTGTATGCAAAGAGGTTTAACGTACAGCGTACCTCTAAAAGCAAAATTGAGACTATCGTGTAATGATGAAGAACACGTAGATTTTCAAACTATTGTTCAAGATGTATTTTTAGGAAATATACCATATATGACTCCTAGAGGTACTTTCGTTATCAATGGTGCGGAGCGAGTTGTGGTATCTCAATTGCACAGATCTCCAGGTGTATTCTTTAGCCAAAGTTTCCACCCTAATGGTAGTAAAATCTATTCCGCAAGAGTAATTCCTTTTAAAGGAGCTTGGATGGAATTTGCTACAGACATCAACTCTGTAATGTATGCGTACATTGACAGAAAGAAAAAATTCCCAGTTACTACCTTATTAAGAGCAATTGGATTTGATTCAGATAGAGAGATCTTAAATATTTTTGATTTAGCCGAAGAAATAGATAGTGATCCTAAAACACTTAAAAAAGCTGTAGGTAGAAAACTAGCGGCTAGAATCCTTAAGAAATGGACGGAAGATTTTGTGGATGAAGATACAGGAGAACTTGTAACCATAGAAAGAAACGAGATCATTCTTGAAAGAGATGTAATCTTAGATGAGGAAAACATTCAATTGATCCTTGAAGCAAACACTGAAAAAGTAATTCTTCAGAAAGAAGATCTTGAAGAAGATTACACTATTATTTATAATACATTACAAAAAGATCCTTCAAGTTCTGAGCTTGAAGCGGTGACTCAAATATATAGACAACTTAGAGGTACGGATCCACCGGATGAAGAAACGGCGAGAGGTATCATCGATAAGTTGTTCTTCTCAGATAAGAGATATAATCTTGGTGAAGTTGGTAGATATAAAATCAACAGAAAACTAGATTCTGGTACTAGTGGTGACACCTTGGTATTAACTAAAGAAGACATAATTGCTATCGTTAAATACTTGGTTAGTTTGATCAATCAAAAAGCTGAGTTGGATGATATCGATCATTTATCAAACAGAAGAATCAGAACAGTAGGAGAGCAATTGTATGCTCAATTTGGTGTTGGTTTGGCCAGAATGGCAAGAACCATTAGAGAGCGGATGAATGTAAGAGACAATGAGGTGTTCACACCTATTGACTTGATCAACGCAAGAACACTATCTTCTGTGATTAACTCATTTTTTGGTACATCACAATTATCCCAGTTCTTGGATCAAACGAATCCACTTTCTGAGATAACGCATAAGAGGAGAATTTCTGCGCTTGGACCTGGAGGTCTTTCGAGAGAGAGAGCTGGTTTTGAAGTTAGAGATGTTCACTATTCTCACTACGGTAGATTGTGTACAATTGAAACACCAGAAGGACCGAATATTGGATTGATTTCTACACTCTGTGTATTGGCGAAAGTCAATAAAATGGGATTCTTGGAGACTCCCTATAGAAAGGTGATAGATGGTGTGCTAGATGTGAATGGAGGAGTTCAATATCTATCTGCTGAGGGAGAAGACTTCAAGAAGATTGCTCAGGCAAATGCTAACTTCGATGAGAAAGGAGCTTTTAGTTCTGACAAAATCAAATGTAGAGAGCATGGTGATTTCCCAGTTTTAGCACCTAAAGATATAGAATATATGGACGTAGCGCCAAACCAAATTGTGGGTGTATCTGCTTCATTGATTCCTTTCTTAGAGAATGATGATGCGAATAGAGCCTTGATGGGATCTAACATGCAACGTCAGGCGGTACCATTGGTGATGCCTAGAAGTCCGATTGTAGGAACAGGAATTGAAAGGCGTGTTGCTGAGGATTCTCGAATGTTGATCAATGCAGAAGGGGATGGAATAGTAGAATATGTAGATGCGAGTAAGATTGTAATTCGTTATGATAGAACAGAAGAAGAGCAATTAGTTTCTTTTGAAGATAATACAAAAACTTATAATCTTACTAAGTTTAGAAGAACAAACCAAGGTACTTCAATCAATTTGAAGCCTATTGTATCTAAAGGTAAGAGAGTAACAAAAGGATCACTTCTTTGTGACGGTTACGCTACAGAGAAAGGAGAATTGGCGCTTGGACAGAATTTGATGGTTGCCTTCATGCCTTGGAAAGGGTACAACTTTGAGGATGCGATCGTACTTTCTGAAAGAGTAGTAAAAGAAGATATTTTCACTTCATTACATATTGAGAATTTTGATATCGACATAAGAGATACAAAATTAGGTGAAGAAGAGTTGACAAATGATATCCCTAACGTATCGGAAGAGGCTACAAAAGACTTGGATGAAAACGGTATCATTAGAGTAGGAGCCTGGGTAAGTGAAGGAGATATTCTGATTGGAAAAATCACACCGAAAGGAGAATCAGATCCTACACCTGAAGAAAAGCTATTGAGAGCGATCTTTGGTGATAAGGCTGGTGATGTAAAAGATGCTTCATTGAAAGCGCCTCCATCAACAAAAGGTGTAATCATTGGAAAACGATTATTCGCTAGAGCTAAAAAGGATAAATTCCAAAAAGTTCAGGAGAAAGAATTGCTTTCTAAATTGGAGGACAAGCATGCGATTGCAATCAATGAGTTGAAAACAATCCTAGTAGATAAATTGATGATTCTTGTTAGAGGTAAAACTTCACAAGGAGTTAAGAGTATCTACAATGAAGAGCTTATTTCAAAAGGTAAGAAATTCATTGTAAAGGATCTTAAGGATTTGGATTATACTCAAGTTGATTACTCTGGATGGACTACCGATGATGATATCAATGGTTCAATAGCAAGACTTCTCCACAACTATAACATTAAGGTAAACGAAGAAGTAGGAAAGTATAAGAGAGAGAAATTTAATATTTCTATTGGAGATGAGCTTCCAGCGGGAGTACTTAAATTGGCTAAAGTATATATGGCCAAGAAGAGAAAACTTAAAGTGGGAGATAAGCTTGCAGGACGTCACGGAAACAAGGGTATCGTATCTAGAATCGTTAGAGTAGAAGATATGCCATTCCTTGAAGATGGAACGCCTGTGGATATTGTATTGAATCCACTGGGTGTACCTTCTAGGATGAACTTGGGACAGATTTTCGAGACAGTTCTTGGATGGGCTGGAAAGAAAATGGGTGTAAAATATGCGACTCCAATCTTTGATGGAGCAAGCATGGCTGAAATCGATGCGGAATGTGTGAAAGCAGATCTTCCAAAATTAGGTCAAACGTTTTTGCATGATGGAGAGACAGGTGATAAATTCCACCAACAGGCGACTGTAGGTGTAATCTACATGTTGAAGCTTTCTCACATGGTTGATGATAAGATGCACGCAAGATCTATCGGACCTTACTCATTGATTACTCAACAACCATTGGGTGGTAAAGCTCAATTTGGTGGTCAGAGATTTGGTGAGATGGAAGTATGGGCTCTTGAAGCATATGGAGCGTCAAATGTATTGAGAGAATTGCTTACTATCAAGTCTGATGACATCATCGGTAGAGCAAAGGCTTACGAGGCTATTGTAAAGGGTGATAACCTTCCAGAGCCAAGTATACCTGAATCTTTCAACGTACTTGTGCACGAGCTAAGAGGTTTGGCTCTCGATGTCAAGTTTGACTAATTTTTTGAATATTCTTTGGAATAGAGGATTATCCATTATTCCGCAAACAATATAAATAGGGAATTATGCCATTTAAGAAGAATGTTAGTAATGCTAGGAAGCCATTTAATACGATCACAATTAGTTTGTGTTCTCCAGATGATATTCTTGAAAGATCATTTGGTGAAGTACTTAAGCCGGAAACGATCAACTATAGATCGTATAAGCCTGAGAGAGATGGTCTTTTTTGCGAGCGTATTTTCGGACCTGTAAAGGATTACGAATGTTACTGTGGAAAGTATAAAAGAATTAGATACAAAGGTATAGTTTGTGATAGATGTGGAGTTGAGGTTACTGAGAAAAAAGTAAGAAGAGAGAGAATGGGTCACATCAAATTGGTTGTACCTGTAGTCCATATTTGGTTTTTCAAATCACTTCCAAACAAGATTGGATATTTACTTGGTCTATCTTCTAAGAAGTTGGAAACGATTATCTACTACGAGAGATATGTAGTGATCCAACCAGGTGCAAAAGAAGGCGAATTGACAAAAATGGATCTTCTTACAGAAGAAGAATACTTTGAAGTTTTAGATACTTTGCCAGAAGGCAATCAAATGTTAGATGAGTCTGATCCTACTAAGTTTTTCGCCTTAATGGGTGCTGAAGGAGTTAAAGCATTGCTTGAAAGATTAGATTTAGATCAATTGTCATTTGATTTAAGACATCAAGCTGCTAATGAAACTTCACAACAGAGAAAATCTGAAGCACTTAAGAGACTAAGAGTAGTTGAAGCTTTCAGAGAAGGACAAACAAGAATTGAAAATAAGCCAGAATGGGCTGTTATACAATATTTGCCAGTTATACCACCAGAATTGAGACCATTGGTTCCATTGGACGGAGGTAGATTTGCAAGTTCTGATTTGAATGACTTGTACAGAAGAGTTATCATCAGAAATAATAGATTGAAAAGATTATTGGAAATTAAAGCTCCAGAAGTAATTCTTAGAAATGAGAAGAGAATGCTTCAAGAGGCTGTCGATTCATTATTCGATAACTCTAGAAAATCAAATGCTGTAAAAGCTGAAGGTGGTAGAGCATTGAAATCACTTTCTGACATTCTTAAGGGTAAGCAGGGTAGATTTAGACAAAACCTTCTTGGAAAAAGGGTGGATTACTCTGGTAGATCTGTAATCGTTGTAGGACCAACATTGAAATTACATGAATGTGGTCTTCCAAAAGGTATGGCGGCAGAGCTATTTAAGCCTTTCGTAATCAGAAAATTGATTGAAAGAGGAATCGTAAAGACTGTAAAATCAGCTAAGAAATTAGTGGATCGTAAAGATCCTGTGATTTGGGAAATACTTGAGAATATTCTTAAAGGTCACCCAATCATGTTGAACAGGGCTCCTACGTTGCACAGATTGTCGATTCAGGCATTCCAACCAACATTGGTAGAAGGAAAAGCAATCCAATTGCACCCACTTGTTTGTGGAGCCTTCAACGCCGATTTTGATGGTGATCAGATGGCGGTACACGTACCATTGAGTCATGCAGCTATATTGGAAACTCAAATGTTGATGCTTTCTGCACACAATATGTTGAACCCTCAAGATGGGTCTCCGATTTTGTTGCCATCACAGGATATGGTATTAGGTCTTTATTATTTGACCAAAATAGCTGATCCAAATACTCCTACAAAAGGAACGGGAATGAAATTCTATTCTTCTGAGGAAGTAATCATAGCTTTTAGTGAAGGAGCAGCTGACTTGCATGCACCAATCAAAACTAAAGCTAGGGTTGAAGATGAAGAAGGTAATATGGTTATTGAATTAATTGATACTACTGTTGGTAGAGTATTGTTTAATGAGGCAGTACCGGAATCTGTACCATACATCAATGAGTTGTTGACAAAAAAGAATTTGAAGAAAGTAATCAGTGGAATTATCACTAGAACTGACTTCTCTATAACAGCAGTTTTCCTTGATAAGATTAAGGATATGGGATTCTACTGGTCATTCAAAGGTGGATTGTCATTTAACCTTGGAGATCTTATCAACCCTACAATAAAAGAACAGACCCTAATAAAGGCTCAAGACGAAGTTGATGAAGTGTGGGATAACTATAACATGGGTCTTATTACTGGTAATGAGAGATATAACAAAATTATTTCCACTTGGACAACTGCCGATTCAGCAATAACTGAAAATCTGATGAAGGAGCTTGCAGAGCACAAAGGAGGATTCAACTCTGTGTACATGATGCTTGATTCAGGTGCGAGGGGATCTAAACAACAGATTAAGCAGTTGTGCGGACTAAGAGGACTGATGGCAAAACCAAGAAAATCTGGAGATACTGGAGGTGCTATTATTGAGAATCCAATTCTTTCAAACTTCTTAGAAGGATTATCTGTATTAGAGTACTTTATCTCTACTCACGGTGCGAGAAAAGGTTTGGCCGATACAGCTTTGAAGACTGCCGATGCAGGTTATTTGACTAGAAGATTGGTTGATGTATCTCAGGATGTGATCATAATGGATGAGGATTGCGATACTTTGAGAGGTATTGACACACTTGCATTAAAAGATAATGAAAATGTTATTCAAACATTAGGAGCGAGAATTGAAGGTAGATATACGTTACATAATGTTATCAACCCAGTAGATGATGCTATAATTTTAGAATCTGGAGAATATATCACTCATGATAAAGCGGTAGAAATTGAAGAGTCAGGGGTAGAAATGGTCACAATCAGATCAGTACTTACCTGTGAGACAAAATCTGGTGTATGTCGTAAGTGTTATGGTAAAAACCTTGCTTCAGGAAGAATTACTGAGATTGGAGATGCTGTGGGTATTATTGCTGCACAAAGTATCGGTGAGCCAGGAACACAGTTGACATTGAGAACATTCCACGTTGGGGGTATCGCTTCTGTTACAAAACAGGAGTCTGAACTTGTATCGAAATTCGAAGGTAAGATGGAATTTGATAATGTAAAAACTGTAAAAGATAAGGAAACTAAGAAGAATGTAATCGTATCAAGGTCTGGAGAGATTAAAGTTAAAGATATTGAGACTGGAAAATTATTTACTACACTTCATATTCCTTATGGTTCTGAATTATTTGTTTCTGATGGAGACAAAATCAAGAAAGGAGACAAAGTATGTCAGTGGGATCCATTTAACGCGGTAATTATTGCGGAAGATGGTGGTATAGCACAATATGACGCAATTGAAGAGGGTGTAACCTTCAGAATTGAAAGAGATGATCAGACAGGTTATGCAGAGAAAGTAATTATTGAATCGAAGAATAAGAAAAAGATTCCTACGATTAAAATTGTAAGCCCAAACGGAGAAGAACTGAAGAGTTACAACTTACCAGTGGGAGCATATATTTCGATTGAAGATGGGTCAGATGTGAAATCTGGACAAACAATTGTGAAGATTCCTAGAAAGCTAGGTGGTGTACAAGATATTACGGGTGGTCTACCGAGGGTAACAGAGTTATTCGAGGCAAGAAATCCTTCAAATCCTGCGGTTACTGCTGAGATTGATGGTATAGTTTCTTTTGGTAAGATTAAGAGAGGTAATAGAGAGATTTTCATTGATGATGAGAAGACAGGACAAAGAAAGAAATACTTAGTCGGTCTATCAAAGCACATTCTTGTACAAGAAGATGATTTTGTAAGAGCGGGTTCACAAATATCAGATGGAGCAACTTCTCCATTAGATATCTTGAATATTAGAGGACCTTTCGCTGTTCAATCATACTTGGTGAATGGAGTTCAAGAAGTATATCGTTCTCAAGGTATTAGTATCAATGACAAGCATATTGAAGTTATTGTTAGACAAATGATGAGAAGGGTTCAGATTATTGATCCGGGAGACACTTCATTCTTAGAAGGAGAAGCAGTAGAGAGAGTAGATTTCAACGAACAAAATGATTGGATCTATGATAAGAAAGTAATAGAGGAAAACTATGAATCTACGAATCTTAAAATAGGTCAATTGGTCAGTGTCAGAGAAATGAGAGAAGAGAATTCACATCTCAAAAGAAATGACCAGAAACCTGTTACAGCAAGAGATGCTGTTTCAGCAACATCTACAACTCTTTTACAAGGTATTACTAGAGCTTCATTGGGAGTTTATAGCTGGATTTCAGCTGCATCTTTCCAGGAAACTACGAAAGTATTGAGTACTGCTGCGATTAATGGTAAAGTAGATTTCTTGACTGGTCTTAAAGAAAATGTAATTGTTGGAAAGAATATTCCTGCAGGTACAGGTCACAAGAAATTCAGAAATATGATTGTGACTCATCAAGAACCAATAATTGAAGAACTTGAAGAAGTAGAGGAAGTAGCCGAGTAGTTTTAGCTGATTTAGAATAAATACAAAAGCAGGCTGATTTTTATAATCAGCCTGCTTTTTTTATGTCAGCGATTTGATCGCTCTAAGCGATCGAATTGCTATTTAGTTTGCGTATTCTCCAGATACCTCTGAACATACTTCCCAATAATATCAAACTCCAAATTTACCTTATCTCCAACTCGAATATTTTTAAAATTAGTATGTTCATAAGTATAAGGTATGATGGCTACTGAAAATTCATCTTTTGTTGGATCTACTACAGTAAGGCTTACGCCATTAATACAGACGGATCCTTTATTGACTACCAAAGATCGGTTCTCATCATTTAATTGAAATGTGAAATACCAACTCCCATTTTCGTCAGTAATCTTAGTGCAAGAAGTGGTGCTATCTACATGACCTTGAACTATATGGCCATCCATGCGAGTTTGCCCAGATATAGCTGCTCTTTCTAGATTGACTTCATCACCGACTGTAAGTGTGCCAAGATTGGTCTTAATCATAGTTTCTTTGATAGCTGTGACGATATAAGAATCATCATTTATCTCAACTATCGTAAGACAAACCCCATTATGAGCTATACTTTGATCAATATAAAGTTCATTCTCTATACCTGAAGAAATGCGGAAGTGATAGTTTGAATTTTCTTGAGTTATCGCTTTGATATTGCCAAGTCTTTCTACAATGCCTGTAAACATATTTTATACACTCAGTTAATTATTATTAAATCAATTCGACTAGTGGTTCAAATCATAAATACTTGACAGCTTAAATGGCCACTTTTTCCTTGATTCTTCGTCTTTCGTCAGTCAGGTAGCTACGGCTATCTTCCTTTCTCAATCCTTGACTAAAGAAAAAATAG
>Ga0256847_1000164_pt1 | contig 45911 bp, 27 predicted proteins | sample TeddybearmetaG_FD_189099 | JGI IMG/M metagenome (GOLD analysis project Ga0256847, IMG submission 189099) | Hydrothermal vent microbial communities from East Pacific Rise, Pacific Ocean - Teddybear | ecosystem: Environmental > Aquatic > Marine > Hydrothermal vents | place: Pacific Ocean: East...
ATGAGTAGCTACATGGCTAAAAAATAATCTTTTGCCTCAATTAACCATAATCACATTAAAAATTAGAAAAAATGATCGAATTACTTGGAAAACAACATAGAAGAACTCAAAGTTTTACGCAAAGTCCACAAAGAAAAACCTATAAATTTAATTATGAAAAATATCTCTACTTTATCTCCAAAAGATGCAAAGCATCAAATATCTCCACTTAGCTTCTACTTATCTCTTCTTTTCGCTGAATCGCAAAATCGCTTTAAGTTTCCAATCACCCCAATCTCTTCTCCTGAAATCTCACATTTTTTTTAACCGCAAAGAGCTCAAAGTTTTACGCAAAGTCCGTAAAGAAAAACCTATCAACATTTAATTATGAAAAATATCTCTACTTTATCTCCAAAAGATGCAAAGCATCAAATATCTCCACTTATCTTCTACTTATCTCTTCTTTTCGCTGAATCGCAAAATCGCTTGAACCGCAAAATCGCTTTAAGTTTCCAATCACCCCAATCTCTTCTCCTGAAACCTCACATTTTTTTTAACCGCAAAGAGCTCAAATTTTTACGCAAAGTCCGCAAAGAAAATCCTATCAACATTTAATTATGAAAAATATCTCTACTTTATCTCCAAAAGATGCAAAGCATCAAATATCTCCACTTAACTTCTACTTATCTCTTCTTTTCGCTGAATCGCAAAATCGCAAAATCGCTAGAATCGCTAGAATCGCAAAACTACTTTAAGTTTCCAATCACCCCAATCTCTTCTCCTGAAACCTCACATTTTTTTTACCGTAAAGAGCTCAAAGTTTTACGCAAAGTCCGCAAAGAAAATCCTAACAACATTTAATTATGAAAAATATCTCTACTTTATCTCCAAAAGATGCAAAGCATCAAATATCTCCACTTAGCTTCTACTTATCTCTTCTTTTCGCTGAACCGCAAAATCGCTTTAAGTTTCCAATCACCCCAATCTCTTCTCCCCAATCTCACATTTTTTTAACCGCAAAGAGCTCAATTTTTTTACGCTAAGTCCACAAAGAAAAACCTATAAATTTAATTATGAAAAATATCTCTACTTTACCCCCAAAAGATGCAAAGCATCAAATATCTCCAAAAGATGCGATAGCATCAAATATCTCCACTTTATCTTCTACATACTCTCTCAATTCGCAATTCAATTTTCAATCTCTAATTTTTTAACTACTTTACGATTGCAAAAATCAACCAAATGAAACATATCCTTTTTCTACTACTTACATTTTGTAGTACTACTACCCTGCTATCTCAAGATTTCCAAGCTGATAACATTACCATATTTCCTGGCGAACATAATAGTCATGAAGTATATCATGCTGATGCAATGGGCAACTATTTCATTTCTGGTCAAGGTAAAGGTGAAATTGATTTTGATTTTAGTGCGGGTACCAATACACTCCCAGCAACTAGTTTTCGGGATTTGTACTTAGCAAAATATGATGTGGATAGCAATCTTGAATGGCTGCTATCTTTTGATGGTACAGTGATTAGCAACCAAATAAGAGCTATGGTATCAGATGATGAAGGCAATATATACATTGCTGGATCATTTACTGGCACACTGAATTTGACCAACGACGGCCAAAATGAAATTACTTCCTTTGGTTCTTCAAGTATGTTTGTAGCCAAGTTTGATCAGGATGGCAGTCTGAATTGGCAGTTTACTGTAGGGGATACAAATTTTTCTCAGTATCCAGATGAATTGTTTATTTCTAATAATCGGCTAATTATTCAATTGGTATATACAGGCACATTTGATGTGGACCCAGGACCCGGAATTACTGAATTGAATGGCAGTTCTAGTGCAATGCTTGTTTACAACTTAGATCGTACTTTCATAGAAGCTAATTCTCATGCTGGAAGAACAAATGTCAGGGCATCAAAAATGGATGGTGATGGCAATTTATACATTGGTGGTTCATTCGGAGGTCTGGTGAGTTTTGACTATAAGACTAATGCGAGTGTCATATCCAGTGGTATTACGGATGCATTTTTAGCAAAATACGACAACGATTTTAATCTTCTTTGGGTAAATATGTTAAATAAAACTTTTAAGAATTTGAGATTTACTCAGCTTGATTTTGATACGGATTATAATCTTGTAGCATCTGGATATTTTGCCGAAAATACACAAATTGGACCTTTTTTAACTTCAGAAGATGCTAATTATTTAGTAAATATTTCGAAAGATGGTAATTATGAAAATATTATCAATATCCTTTCTGAATCATGTTTTATTACAGATTTGTCCGTAAATTCTAAAGATCAAATTATTCTCAATTCTACTTTTAGTGAAGTAGTAGATATCGACCCTAAGATGGGAATCGTAGAAATTACACCAATCGAAGATAATGGCAATTATTTATTGGCAGTTTATAAATCTGATTTCAACTTAATTGGCTATGATCAAATAAATGCTACTGAAATAAATACCCATAGTTTTCATCTCAATGATTCAGATCAAATTGTTGTTTTGACTGATTATGTAGGCGAAGGAAAGGTTGTTTTTGGGCATCAAGGAAATTATCAAGCTGAAGTAGATGAGAATTTTGTTACTTATGAATTAGATATCGAAGGATGTAGCACTTCTATGGAAGATCTCAATGTGGAAGCTTGTAATGAAGTTATGATTAATGGTGAAATTTATACTGTCTCTGGTGAATACGAACAGGTTTTAGCAAATGCAGAAGGATGTGATAGCACACTTAATTTGACAATAGAGATTTACTCAGATGAATTTACAAATCTCATACTGGAGAGGTGTGAACCTATAGAATTAGATGGTGTACTTTATTCTATATCTGGCACTTATACGTTAATAATGACCAGTATTAATGGTTGCGATAGTACTGTAACAGTTGAGCTTGAAATTGTTGATATTAATAAAATTATTTCTTTTAATGAAGCTTTGTTGGAATCTCTGGAGAATGAGGCCGATTCATTCCAATGGTACGATTGTGATACTCAAATGCCTATTGAAAACGAGACTGAAAAAACTTTCACGCCTGAAAATGATGGATCTTATCAAGTGGAAATAACAAAGAAATTTTGTGTTGAATTTTCAGAATGTATAGATTTTGTTTTGTCTAGTACGAATGAAATTAATTTTGATATAAACATATCACCTAATCCTACTACAGGTTTAATAAATATAAATGTAGCTGGCAATTCTGAAGATATTCAGGTTTCAGTTTTTGATTTTTCGGGAAGAAAAATGACTTACCCAAGAAATTTAAATTCTAATAAATCAATAGATTTAAGTCAAATGCCAAAAGGTATATATTTATTAAAATTAGAAAATAACACAGGATCATCTTATAAGAAAATTGTATTGTATTAAAGATTTGGATATCACTAAGGAATGATTCAATAATAAAGTAACATTCCTAATTGTATAAACTTAATTGTATTTATCATCTTTTTCGATCTTTAAGCTCTCTTAGGATGACAATAAAGATTCAGCATTGAAAGTTGAAGTTGAAGTTTTTTGAAAAATTTAGTCTTAAAAAATAATTATAATTGCAGAAAGAAGGAACTCTTCTTATATTTAAGTAACAAATATTAGTTCATGAGACTCTATTGCGTACTTTTTCTAGTTGTGTTTCTATTTTCCAGTTGTGGCAAGAGAGAATGCGAATGTATAGATGATATTCAATTAACTTGGATAGATGAATTAGAATTGGATTGTGCAACTATTGTATTTTCTAATGCAGTTATTAATAATGTAGATCCATTTGTATTTGTGGTGTTATCAAAAGAAATAATCGATTGGGAGGTGCAATCTTTAAAATTATTTCAGGATGACCATATTTTAATAGATGAAATAGATCTTTCAGAATATGTCTTTAAAGATCATATCATCATAATTCCAAACGAAATATTTTCTAAACCTAATGAGGAATTGATAACGGGTACAGTCCATTTAGAAGCCAAAATTTCTTTCCTTCAAAATACTGGAACAGTGGATATCATAGGGAGTACTTTTGTCTATAATCGGGAAGAGGTTGAAAGTGATTTTGATCTAGAAAATTGCAAATGGTCAAGTCAGTTGATTGAATTTAATAATCCTTGTTAGGTTTACTCTTAAGTTATTGTCTAATCAAAGTTACATCACCAAAAACAGATACTCTTTTCCCTTCAGAATTCGTATACTCAATAGAAAATACATATACACCATTTATAACATTGGAACCATCTAATGTTCCATCCCATCGCTTAGTTTGATCCGTAGGTAAAAACTCTTTCTCATTAAAAATAAGAGAACCCCACCGATCGTATATGGAGAAACTATTGACCGAGGTAATTTCTTCAAATGGTTCTATCCCAAATGTGTTATTAAGAGGATTGAATACATTCGCCAATATGACAGGAATTTCATTGTTTATAACTGTCAGCAATAAATCATCTGCAACTATACATCCATCATCATCTGTAATAATCAATTGAATATTCGTCTCACCATCGGGAGATATTATTAATGTATCAAAAGTCGGAATATCTAAACTGGCTTGGTTGGCAAACCATTGAAAAAGTGAAATATCGTCTCCCTCAAAATTGATAACTGGTGATACCGTGGTGACTTCTCCTTCTTCGACAATCCTATCTTCTCCAAGATCCAAGAATAATTCTAGCGGATCTATTAAGGTGAAATCTTCTACGATCACGCATCCATTTTCGTCTACTACATTCAGTTCATATTCACCTGCAAATAGGTTGTCTGGATTCGAAATGGCTTCTTGCTCACTATTGAAAAGGTTGAATTCGATCTGCGCGCCATTGATATCCTCAACACTCACAGAACCATCATTGAGTCCAAAACATAAAGGGTCTAATATCGATAAGAATAACTCAAGTGGTTCATGAATCAAAATCGAGATCTCTGTTGTAGATGATGGGCAAAATTCATTTGCTGGAATCTCATATTCGAACGTATATAGACCACCATTCGCAGATGACAAATCAACTAATCCAGTCAATATATCAATAGGTAATCCATCCTGACTATCCCACTCTCCTCCTTCGTCATAGTCTTCTATATAATCAAATAGAATAATCTCCAATAAGTCTCCAATACAAATCTCAATTGGGCCAAAATTAGCAGTTCCAGAACTCAATAATTGTCCGATCTCAATATCAAATGTGTATTCTGGATCACAACCTTGAGGTACTTCATTCAAAGTATAGGTTGCTTGATATATGCCGACATTAGAAATTTCAATTGTTAAATCAGATCCGATTAACCCAAGAATTCCTGATCCGATAGTGGTAGTAACTGACCAAGATCCTAATCCAACAAAAACAGGATTTAGATATTCATTCAAATTTATTAAATACTCGCCTTGGCATAATCCATCAAAAGGGAGAAAGATATTCGTAGGACAGTCGCAATCTTCAACAAGGACTGGAATATTGTAAGTGATCTCTTCGCAAGGTTCGTTTCCAGAAGTGATGTATTGATATGAATATTCTCCTTCTGGAAGTCCTTCAAAATCGATAATTCCAGACACTGGAGTTCCATCAGGATCAATCCATGAACCGGAAGAATTACTTGAGATAATTATGTCATCAAGCAAAATTGTTGATCCAGTAATACTTGAAGTGCATGTGATTATGTCTGAGACAAATTCTACAAGAGGAAGGTCTTTTACTTCTATTTCTAATTCTCCTACTGCGTCCAAAGCGCACGTTGTCCCAAAAAATCCATCAACATTTAATACAGATGATTCTGTCAGATTAATGATAAAAGTACTTTCTCCTTCACCCGTTATTGTCACATCAAAACTATTACCAAATTCATCTACAAGTCTTAAAGTCAATGGTACTACTCCAGAATAAATGACAGTAAATTCAACATCTTCATCTTCACAAAATTCTAAAACTCCAGGAAACTCAACTACATTTTCAGGAAACCAAAGTACTGGTGTACCTTTAGAAGATATTGTACATACTTCATCCAAAACTGAAAGATCAAACATATTGTCATTAAACACAACAGATGAAACATAATAGACCGTATTATAAGTCATTAAGAGTGAATTAAAATCAAATTCTCCAACTCCAGATACTGCCAAAATATCATTTATTGTCAAGCCTGATGATGAATGCAATACATAGACTAAAGAATCTGAATCCGCTACTAGGCTTCCTGTGCTTCGCATAACTGTAATAGTTTCACCAAAACATGCTTCGATCAAATTCTCATCCATTTGACCAGGTTCACTCTCACATTCACATGAAAAGAAAATCGTTTCATTGTATATCTCACATAAATTGACATCGAGTACCCTGATAGCAATTGAATCTCCACTATCCGCCATCAAATCTGCGGTTTCTCCTTCCTGAATTAATTGACCATTGACATCGTAAGGATAAGAACCACCACTAATAGTATACTCCACGGTATAGGTCGCTTTATCATCAGCACAAATAATGTCAGAAATCATAAAAAATGACTTTAGAAATATCTCGACTGTTAATGTGTCTGACATTGCACAAATATCTGTTCCCACATTTCTAACAATCTGATATAAGCCGGCAATATCAAACGAAATTGTCGTACTATCAGAAACTATATCATCAATCAAATAATCAGATGTACCCAAAACTTCCCATGATTCTGGAGATCCTATCGAAATAGAATATAGATCAAATGACAAATCACAAGTTGAAAAATCGTCCATTACCATAACTGAACTTTCTTCTAAAACTTCTATTGTAATGGTATCAAAAATAAAGCACGTACCATTTTCTAGAAATAATTGAATTGTATATTCTCCTTCCTGGTCTGCTACAAATAAAGCATCTGCCTGAGTAGGATCAATGATTGCGATTGAAGCCCCTAATGGAGTACTTATCACAGACCAAAACCATGAATCTCCTGTCTCAATATCCAAAACAGTATTAAAATCAAAGGAGCAAACTTGCGAATCAAATTCGATCATAGCAGAGGGTAGCTCGTGAAATATAATACTCTGTCCAGGAGATACAGATAGGCATTCATCCGATAGGTCTATATCTCCAGCAACTTCATTGCCAACGACATAAGATATATAATACACAACTTCGAATTCAAGAGGCGGCATATAAGAAAATTCGCCTGTAGTGTTTTGATCTAGGATGGTGCCTAATACATTACCTGAGTTTGTATGAAGAATATATACTCCAATATCATCACCATCGAGGACTGAATTCCCAGATTCAGATGCAGTATAACTTTCACCTTCACATATTTCTACCATGTCAACTAATATCATTTCCGCATAGGAATTACAATTATCAAGACATGTGAATTCACTGATAATAATGAAAGGTTCACATCCATTGGCATCAGTAATTGAAAACACTTCCAAAATCCCAGAAAGAATATCAGAAGATGTAAAAGCATTGTTGGATAATAATTCTCCATTTACAACATATGGTGTTGTCCCTCCCTCTATTTCAAAACTGACTTGGTAATTTTCATTGTCATCATCACAAGAATAAGAAATATTCACAACCGATACCCCTGTTGGCTCTGTCACTTCTATTATGATCTCTTGAGATTCAAAACAAAAACCATTGTCAATAGTATATATTATGGTATAGGTCCCTGCTTCCGAAAATGTTGCGATTGTAGATATTCCATTGACACCATCAAAAATAACAATTCCTCCAGCTGGTGCTGATTCTACAGACCATTCCCCCTCATCGCTTGTAACTTGTATAGCAGTAAGTTCCAAAACAATGTCACAACTAATAATTTCAATAGTTTCTACCCCCGTAAGCCCTAAAGGATCTGAGAAAAGTATACTTGTGCCTGTAGCTAGGTCTACACATGGATCGGTAAAATCAACCGTACTTCCCATCTCATCTCCTACAACATAAGCAACATAATATACTGTCCCATATTGTAAAGGAGGTATAAAAGAGAAAACTCCTGTCGTATTTTCAAGGGCAATCGAACCAAATGGGTCAAGAAGGTCAGTATACAAAATAAAGATCGCTCCATCATTAGAATCTAAAAATGCATCTCCATTTGAAAATACAGATACAAGTTCATTATCACATGAAACTAACAATTCTTGTGGGCTTATACTCCCCGCATCTGATTCACATTCACAATTCGGATTTCCCGTGATGACAATATTATTGCAAATAGAATTGTCATCAACAGTAAACGTATATCCAATTCCAGACAGAAGCTCCGAAGTATAATTTGCGCCTGTCACATTACCATTCACTGTGTATGGTTCTGCTCCTCCTATAATATCAAAACTCACAATAAAATCCTCTCCGATACATTGTACTATTAGGTTTTCAAAATTTATGTCTTCATAAATGGTTATTGGCACCTGGATAGTCGTACTACAGGGATTTGCTGTAAATTCAAAAATATAATCTCCAATTGCATCTACATTTGTGTTTGTGAGAGAACTCATTTCATCGGTAAAAGTAGCGATACCTGGACCACTGACTAAAGTCCATAGACCGCTCCCAACTGCTCCATCTACAAGTACATCTAAAGAAAAAGTCAGATCACAAAAAACATCTAGTGTCTGATCAACTAGCATCTCAGTATTCAATACTATGTCTTCACAAACTTCATCAATTTCACCACAGGAGTTTTCGATCTCTAAACACAATGTTGCTATATTCGTACTTCCAGGATCATCCAACAATACTTCAACCATATCTAAATTTGTTGCTCCTACTATAGTTCCATCTCCAGAAATAGACCAACTATTGATTGTGCTTGTCTCAATGTTTGAAGCAGAGAAATTTAATGTTTCTCCAAAACATCCTTCAAATACGCCATCAATCATTGGTTCTTGTGCTTCTGGAAGGAACTCGATATCGACAGTAAACATATTCCCACAATTCGTAGAAAAGATAAATGAATATATTCCTGATTCACTCACCGTCACTGTCGTGTTCAATGCGTTCTCATTGATAAAAATGGATGTCCCTGGACCACTATCTTGAGTCCAGATTCCAGTACCAGATCCATTGGCTTCTATGTTAAAATCTCCGGACAATCCACAAAATGAATCAGGAGTAAGATCATTTTCAACAAATAGGTCATTTGGAGTAATGTCAAGGCATATCTCATCCATATTGCCACAAATATCTTCATACTCAAAACAAATAGAGCCTGAAAACTGGTCAGGAACATTAGGAAATCCTACGATTACAGATGGGTCTGTATTACTACCGATAATAAATGAATCTTCAAGCGGATCAATAAACCAATTATAGCTGGCAATACCATCTAGATTTGAAATGGTATATACATATGTATTTCCATAGCATGTTTCTGTTTCGCCTAAAATCTCAATATTGGGATCTACACCTCCAACAATAACTGTGGTTACACAAGTTGTCATATTGCCACATGCACTAACAAATTCAATACAAAACTGAACTTGATCAGTATTTCCACCTCCTGCATAAGATATAATAGGAAAAAATAATAGGTCTATGGTTGAAAAATGTCCACTGACATTATTCACCAACCAAAGATATTCAGGATCATAATTAAGTACTTCCACCTGGACTACTTCATCTACACAAAGCGTATCTGGAAATATTATATCTGGCGCTTCTATGACATCATCTACTGAGACAAAAAAACAATCCGTTGAAATATCGGCGCAGTATGCCATATTATCTATATCAGTTTGAATATCATCATTAGTAACGATCCCATCTGGAATAGGCAAAAGGGGTTCGTCAGATGCTAAATAAGACAAGCCACAAACCAAATAAGTACCGACAGAGAAGCCATTGAAATCTGCGTTTTCGCTATATGCCAGTATATCTTGAACTGGGCCCCCCGAAACAGTTGAAATAGTATATGTGAAATTATAATCAGGAGGTGGTGCTTGTCCATTGCCAAAAGGTTCTGCCGTGAGGTCTGGGTCATTAATACATAAATATATATTATCAGTATTATATGTTCCCGCATCTGCTTCACAGTTTACCTCAGTACCACACTCTGTGCCTGTACCATCACAAAAGATAATAGACCACGTAGTCACTTCTCCTAAATCTACTACAAAAAAATCTTCAACTTCCAACTTCCATGTGCCATTGGCATCGCCTGTCAAATCTTCAAAACAGCCAGATCCCGGATAATATGTTCCAGTATAAGCACCATTATTATAACCATTGGGATTAAAGAATTCGGGAAACCCAGGGTCAGGATCAGCAGGATCAGCACAAGGGACAAAATCAATATCCCAGGTACTATTTGGAGTAGAGCCAAAACCATCATTAGGAACTAAGATGACAGACGAACCATTTGGAGCAATTAAGGTAATAGAAACTTCGGTAAGCCAAGTATGATCAAATTGTATCTCAATACCGCAAACTCCTTGACCTCCAGAATTCAGAGTAGGATTTGTCAATCCAGAAACGTCTAGACAGGAAGTGGTAACCGTATTATCTATAATTGGAATTGGGCAGTCAGTGCATTCACAAGATTGGGCATTAATATCCCAAGCAATAAATAAACAAACTACAGTCAAGATATAGAGCAGTTGATTTTTCATTTAGGCTTACATATATAATACCTTAAGATATGAAAAATACTTCAAGATGGCTGTTTAGAAATTCCGAAATACCTGAATCTTAAGATTTTGTGGCCAAAAAAAGGTGAAAATATTTAAGATTCTTCTGATTAAAAATAAACCCCTATCATACCTGATGCAGAAAATCTAGTATCAAAATTGGCATAATTAATACTCCCACCTACAAAATACTTCTGTGCAAATCTTCTTTTGTACCCTATTCCTATTTCGTATCCAAATCCATTTTTCTGAAAATTGCTAGAAGATGTTATTCTTTCTCCATTCCAATCTAGATAACCTCCAGTTCTGCTCCTCTTATTTTGGGTATATCTAAATCCAGAAATTAGATATAAAAACGACTTTGGTGTCTTAACAACTTTAAACTCCAAGCCCACTCCAACAAAAATAAATTGTCCAAAAAGTGTATTTGGGGTTTCGGCAGTATTATCTTCAAGAATGTATTTATCTTCTAATGAAGTACGTTCGTCTGCCCCTGTTGACAGATTGTATTTAGCATAGCCTGTTAATCGGCTCGTAAAATCTCTGGTGTATTGAAGTCCATAAATGTATGTTGGGAAAATACCATCTCCTCCACCATATCCTAATTCGACCCCTAGTCCATTTTTGGAATTATCTTGCCCTTGAATAGCATTTATTGTAAAAAGAAAAAACAAGGCTATCAGTTTAATATTATTCATAAGTACTGTTTTTAGAACGAAACCATTGTTCCTAATGAGAAGGCAATTAAGGATTCGAATGATAGATAATCTACTTTTGATACTATATTGACAGCATCTTTCAAATTGTAAAGAAGTTCGAATCCAACCTTATCGCTAATTTTATTATATGTACCATAGACAGGTCTTGCTTCATCATAATTGATGTTACCATTATCATCGTACGTAAAACCTTCGATATCGATTTCTGATATCCCGCTGGTTACCACAGAAATACTGCCAGCCATATGTAGTTTTGATCCTAATTGAATGAATTTTTTTAATCCCAATTCCCAACTCTTTACCTGAATCAATCGTCCAAAAATGTAATCTTGCTCATCGTTATATACTTGGAACCCTTCTCCAAATTCTCCGTATTGATTGACTTTCGGAGCTTCTCCGAAAAGTGATTTAAAAGATTGACTTCCATGGATATTTGAATACCCCGCATGTATATAAAGAGCCTTACTGATTTCTCTTTGATATCCAATATTGAAAGAATGAATAGTATGTGAGCTTCCAGAAAATCCTAATCCAAAACTAGCAGACACTCCATTTTTGAGAAGCATTTGTCCATCAGTTCCGGAAATCGTAATAAGCGAAATAATTAATAGTGTAATATATTTTTTAATTCTTGTTTTCATTTTCTTAGTTTTAAAAATCATAGATGAATCGTGGAGTTATATAAAAAATTATATCATCGTAGCTTATAAATCCTCCACTCATTCCTATTGAATAATTTTGATTGATTCTAATCCGATAATTAATCGCTCCCTGAAAGTTTCTACCTGTACTTGATCGTATATCTACTGTGACAGGTTCTGTCCATCTCCTCACCCTTTCACCTGAATAAAAAGAGTATCCAATTCCTGCTATTAAGCTTAATTTATGCATCCTATTTTTCACTAAATTTAGATGAATAAGTAAGCTCAATTCAACTTCCTTTTCAAAAGTAAATTTTTCTCCTTCTAGTACATTTTGTTCTGATCCATAAACATATCCAATATTGGCTTCTAAATCTAGTATTCGATCCACATCATAATATACTCCACCATTTATAATGAATCCTGGATTTTCATTGAACCACGCATATCCAACTCCTCCAAAAATTGAAAATCGAGAAGGCTTGATGATTTTCACCTGAAGTGGAGATACTGACCTTTCACCTTTTCCTTTTGCAATTTCTTTGAGCGGTAACATCAGCCTATTTATTGAAAGCAATGCACCTCTAGAATCTACTCTATCGTTTGTTACAATAGATTCAATCACATTAACATTAGATGCATCAGTATTTTCTGGCTTGGATAAATTTGCTTTATCATTTTTCATTTGTTGCTCAAACTCTTGTCCACTTTCATTTTTAGTTATACTCGAATCAATCGCATCAGAAATATTATTTAACATTTGCTTTTTCACTATTAATGAATCATTGTAAAAGGAAGATGAAAATTCAATGGACCCATTTTCTCTCATGATTTTATTTATTTTTCTATCACCAAAATTCTTCTTGTGGTTTGTATCATTTGTTTTTATTTTTAATATTTCTACTTGTTGGACTAAACCTGAATCATATTGGTTTTTTTTATTTGAACTTTTAGAAATTGAATCATATTTAGGAATCTCTTTCTCATTATAATTATGATCGATCTGTTGATTTTCTTCTTTTGAAAATGAACCGTCAGCAGCCTCCTTTGTTACTCCTGTTTCATAGAAATCTATCTTTTTTTCCTGCGATTTTGATTCAAGAACAGTTTCATTTGTACTCAATACTTCATTCATTTCTGCATTACTTGAAGTGTCTATTAATAACCAAGTAATTCCAAGCAGAGCAATAAATCCCATTCCAAAAAAGAATAACCAAAACCCTCGCTTTTTATCCTTGTCTTCTTTTTGCACCTCTGGCACAGAATCCAATAGACTTTGCATTTGCTCCCATGCTGCTGGGTTTGAATCTGTTGTGTGGTTTTTCAATCTGTCCCTAAATTCTCTATTCTCCATTTTTCTTAAGTTTTAGGTCAAAGAATTTTACAGCGTTTTTTTGTAATGACTTCCTCGCTTTAGCCAAAAGCCATTTCGATGTATTTTTATTTATCGAAGTCATTTTTTCTATCTCAGTATGTGTATATCCATCAATTTCGTACATCGTGAATATCAATCTTTCGTTCTCTGGAATTGATTGAATCAACTTGATAAGAGATTCGTTCTCCAAAGTATTCAAGGCATCATTCAATTCACTTACAGTAACTGTTCTTTCGTCTATTTCTACCGGTGCCAATTGATCATTATAAGATTTATTTTTACGAATATGATCTATTGCAGAACGCACTAAAATAGTTCGCGCCCAACCTAAATAATTAGTGCCGATTTGGTAATTCCCAAGACTAGAAAACACTTTCAGCATTCCTAGATTAAAAACCCAATCTCGTTGAGTCTGATCTTTTGTATAAAGAGCAACGGCTGTGATCAAATTCTTGTAAGTAAAATCATACAATTCATGCTGTCCAACTCTATCAGAGTCAAGGCATTTTTTTATTATGATTTTTAAATCTTTCATTACGAATTATCAGATAGTAGATTGTAATATTAATAATCTCTTATTGAAGTGATGTAAAATATATTAATGACATTAATATTAGAATAGTTGATCGTTTCATTTTTCTTGATTTTTAGTTTTCAGTAAAGGTTTTATGTTTTGGTCATCTAAGTCGATAGCCATTTACTATCGACTTTCATAGCTGGAGTTATTTCTTGGTTAATGGGAAAGAACAAGAGCTTTCTCCTTCATCATCTACACTGTGTGTAAAATCGAACATCATTTCTTCATCGACCATTCTAATCTCTCCTACCATTGAGATCACATCAAATTCTTGTTCTTCATTTAATGTTTGTGCTTCGATGTTTAATACATTATCTATTTGTGTGGCATTGAATACTACCTCGTCTCCCAAGTCAATTGAATAAGAATCTTCTTTGCTCGTTTTTGTAATTATGATTGTAATCGATTCTCCAACATCAGAACTCATTTCACCAGTACAATTAAGTTGACCTTCATATATTCCTGAAAAATCGATTAATGTTTCTTCTATTAATGTATCATTTTCTGAAGTGCATGAAGTGAAGAATGCGAAAAGTGCTATTAATAATATGCTTGAATATTTCATTTTGATTGTTTTAGTATGTTAATAATTAAGAATAATTAAAGGCCTTTAATACTTATCGTGATTGGTTGGTGGATCGGTTGGGATTTATGGATAAAAAAATAAAAATATTTCAACAGATAACATATCATGCTGATTAACAATATATTATTGAAATTAAATCAAAGTAGAAAAGCTAGAATTGTTACACGGAGATTCTCGGAGATGTCATATTTTAACTTTTAACTTTTAACTAGAAAAATAGTAGCAGATAAACATAATGTTATTAAGACGCTTCTTCATTGTTGGATGGGTGTGTCATTATTTGGTTATTATTTAACTCTCAAATTAACTTTATCTAGATTGGAGAATGTTCAATTTCCAATTTTTCTAAAATTAAATGCATTATTATATATGTACAAATTTGCACATGTGCAAATTTGTACATATATTTGTCGCATGATTGAATATATAGAAAATAATGCAGAATGGCTTTTTAGTGGCATTGGCATTACGTTATTCTCTCTATTCATTACAATCATAATTGCTATCATATTTTTTAGAATTTGGCTGAGAAGAATAAATTTTCAGATCAAAATCCAAGCTGAAATTACAAATGGAGAAATAAAAAAGAAAAAATAATGAGTACATATATCGGGCCTCCAGTAGAAGGAAAACACTTTATAGGAAGAATTAAAGAAGTTACCAATCTACTAAGCATAATAATGGCAGGAATGCATATTCTTTTATCTGCACCTCGAAGGGTCGGGAAGACATCAATAGCTAAAAGAGTACTTTATTTATTAAGACAAGCAAACTGGTCAGGTGTTTATGTATCCGTAGAAGGTGCAAATGACGAGGTTGTCTTTGCACAAAGAATAATAAAGGAATTAAAAGAACAGAATAACTTATGGACAAAATCCAAAGATTCCTTCCTCGAAGTATTTAAAAATGCGAATTTTGATATAGAGATTTTAGGAAGCAAACTAAAATTTAAAGACAACCCAAATGATGTAGCACATTTTATAGAGACTCTTGGCAAGGCTATTAATTCAATAAAAGGAAACTTTATAATAGTAATAGATGAATTGCCTGTATTTCTTGCAAGTCTCGAAAAGAAAGAACAAGGTGCTGAAAGAGTAGAGGCTCTTCTAAATACATTAAGATCATTTAGACAATATGATAGTGGAGAAGAATATGAAAAGAAAGACAAAGTGGTTTGGTTTTTCTGTGGATCGATTAGCCTTGAAAATTATGCAAGCCAAAGAAATCTATCTTATACAATCAATGATGTAAAAGCTTGTAAAGTAGGTGCTTATTCTAATGAGGAAGCAATTGAATATTTGACAACAATTGCAAAACGTGAGGATGTAAATCTTACAGATGATATCAGAGACTACATCATAAACAAAGTAGGTTGGCCAATTCCGTTTTATCTGGGGATAGTTTTCGATGCTGCTTCTGAGCAAGCAGACAGTGCACCTTTAACCCTGTCGCATATTGAAGATGGTTATTCAGCTTCTTTAAAAACATATAAAAAGGATTTTGACCTATGGCTTCAAAGACTACAACTACATATCACCAAATATGATCTTCATATAGAATTACTGAAACTAATAGCTATCCATAAAATAGTAGATTTGGATTTCATAAAAGCATGGAAGCTAAACTCAGAATGGAAAGAAATGAAAGAGCTAAATCTTTTGGCAATTCTAGACTTATTAGAAGCAGATGGATATACTGTTTTCGAAAATGGCGTATATCAATATAGATCTCCTCTTGTAAAAGATTACATTATTAATAAATTCCATCTAAGCAAATGAGCACTAAAATCAATCTCAATTCTATACGAAAATACAATCCGGGGTTACTAAAGGATGGTGATGTAATAGCCAACTTCATAGCAAGACAAAAAACATTTACTAAACTTCTTGATCATCTAAAACAAGAAGGAAAGAACTCAATTCCTCAGCATCATATTATCATTGGTCAAAGAGGGATGGGAAAGACTACCCTTCTAAAAAGAATAGAAGTAGAATTGAGGTTAGATCCAAAATTATCCAAAAGGTATGCTCCACTACAATACCCAGAGGAGCAATATAATATTGATCGTCTATCGAAGTTTTGGCTCAATACTATTGATGTATTGATAGATTATTTAGAAATCTCTGATCGTAAAGAGCTCGTATCTGAGTATGACCGAAAAATGCAATCTCTCATATCAGTAAATGAAGAATCTGAATTATCAGAATCAGCATATAATTTATTTACAGAAATCATAAAAACCATAAAAAGGCGTCCTGTCCTATTGATAGACAACATAGACGAACTATTTGCAGGATTAAAGGACGAAGAGCAATGGCAATTGCGAGAAAAACTTTCTAAGTCAAATGCACCGATTTTTATAGGAGCTAGTGCCGCACCTTTTGATTCCGTGTTTGAGTACAAGCAAGCTTTTTATGATTACTTCAAACTCACCATTCTAGAACCTTTAAATTCAATTGACTTTCACGCACTCATATCTATACTTGCCGATAATATAGAAGACGAAGAAATAAGACAATCCTTCCAAATAAATAAAAACCGGATTGAAGCACTCTACAGATTGGCTGGGGGTAATATTAGGACAGCTATTATTCTTTTTTCATCTCTACACACAGGATTTGGAGATAACGTTGGTGATGATTTAGAAAAATTATTAGATGAAGCTACTCCAATTTACAAATCTAGAGTTGAAGAACTTCCTGATCAATTAAAAACGATAATTGATGCAATCGCCTTGCACTGGCATCCTATAGACTTAAAGAATCTTCGAGAAGCAACATCATTAGATAATAACACTTTATCTCCTCAAGTAAGAAGATTAAGAAAGCTTGGGTGGATCACAAAAACTGAAAGTAATAAAACTAAAGGTGGAAAATATGAGATGACTGAACGTTTTTTTAATGTTTGGTATCTTATGAGGAGAACTACTCGAAGGCATAAAAGAGACATTACTTGTCTTTCACGATTTTTTGAGGAATATTTTGGAAGCCAAGGCGATTCCCATGCTAGAACATTGCTGAATAAACCAATAAGATCATCTAATGATGTAACTTATAGATTGGCACTTTCTGAGATAGTTCAGGATAATATATTGAAAGAAGAACTTTTACAATATACCCGTAAAGGATTGAAATCACTTTCAGAAAATGATCCAAGTATACTTTCAAGTTTTAACGACTCGAAGGATGATGAAAAACCAGCAACTTTAGCTTTGAAATTAATTGAAAACGGACAATACCAAGAAGCCAAAACAGAATATCTAAAATCTATTGAAATAGACAATCAAAATGCAAACATATGGAATAATCTTGGCAAACTATATTATAGAAAATTAAACGAGTACTCTAAAGCTAAAGATGCTTATTTAAAAGCAATTGAGTTAGATGATAAATTTGCACTCCCATGGAATGGACTCGGAAATCTCTACCAAGATCATCTAAATGATTATTCTAAATCTAAAGACGCTTATTTAAAAGCAATTGATTTAGATGATAAATTTGCACTCCCATGGAATGGGCTCGGAAATCTCTACCAAGATCATCTAAAAGAGTATTCTAAAGCTAAAGAAGCTTATTTGAAGGCGATTGAATTAGATGATAAATTTACTTATCCCTTGAGTAATCTAGGAAACCTATATCAATTCCACCTAAAAGACTATTCTAAAGCTAAGGACGCTTACTTAAATGCCATTGAATTAGATAATAAAAATCCAAATCCTTGGTATGGGCTTGGAAAACTATATCATTACCATTCAAATGAGTATTCTAAAGCTAAAGATGCATACTTAAAGGTAATTCAGTTAGATACAAAGAATGCATATCCATGGAATAGTCTTGGGGTTCTTTATATAAAAAAACTAAATAATTATTCTAAAGCGGAAGAAGCGTATTTAAAAGCTATTGAATTAGATGATAAATTCTCGTATCCTTACAATAATATTGGAAACATATATTTGAATCAAAAAAAAGAGTATGTTAAAGCAAAAGATGCTTATTTAAAAGCTATTGAATTAGACGATAAATATGCATCTCCTTGGTTGGGGCTTGGAAGTCTCTATCACAATCATTTGAATGAGTATTCTAAAGCCAAAGACGCATACTTAAAAGCCATTGATTTAGACGCAAAACTTGCATCTCCTTGGAATAGTCTTGGAAATCTCTATAAAGATCATTTGAATGAGTATTCAAATGCCAAAGACGCTTATTTGAACGCTATTGATTTAGATGATGAATTTGCACTTCCATGGAATGGGCTAGGTGATCTTTATAATTATCAATTTAACGAGTATTCTAAAGCTAAAGATGCTTATCTTAAAGCTATCGAATTAGATAACAAATTTGCTGTCCCTTGGTGTGAACTTGGATATCTCTTTGATGTTTACTTAAATGAGGACTCAAAAGCAAAACATGCATACCTTAAAGCTATTGAACTGGATGATAAATATGCAAATCCTTGGAATGGGCTTGGGCACCTATATCATTATAGCTTAAAAGAATATTCAAAAGCAAAAGACGCCTATTATATGGCCATTCAGTTAGAAAATAAAAATAAATATTCTTGGACTTCACTTGGAAATCTATATCAAGACTATCTTGGTGAATTTACAAATGCCAAAGAAGCATATTTCAAAGTATTAGAATTAGACCCAACATGTATCCCTCCCAGTTATAATCTTTTATATTTATTTAGAGACATATTAAATTTGAAGGAGGATGCAAAGAATATTTTTCAATCATTAAGTGAAAATTCTGAGGCCAACAATCTTGATATTTATTTCTTAAATGAATCTTTATTTCATATTCATGATAACAATTTTGGCATGGCAAAGTCAAGTTTGATCACAGCAATCGAACGTTTAGATGATAAGATTCCTGACAATACATTCATTGGTTGGCAAAGATACGTATCAGTTGCAGTCAACCTTGGATTCGGAGAAAATGCAATCCAAATATTCAAAGAAAATGGAATTGATGTTTTAATGCGTCCTTATTATGAAGCAGCGATTGCCTTACAAAATAATGATGACCTTCACTTCCAAGATATAGCAGCAGAACTTAGAGAAACTGCCAAAGAAATATATGAGTTCATGAAAAAATATAAGAGCAATCTTTATAATAATAGAGTCAACTGATATTGAAAATGAATCGTAACAAATCGAATCTATAGATGCCGTAAAAATATGACAGCAATCAAAACACCACAGCCAAATCACCAAACAAAACTTTAGTCACACCCTACCCATCGACAACTTCGATCATATACACATATACATTCGGAGTCACCTTCTTTCCATTCAACTCACCATTCCAAGAAATGTAGTTTTGCAAGTCGATATTTCGCTGGTTATGAACCATACTTCCCCATCGATCAAAGATTTGTATTGAACGGATGACTAGATCTTCATTATTCGAAAAAATCGTAAATTCATCATTAATGCCATCGTCATTGGGGCTGAAGATATTCGGAATGTAAACTTCTTTCTCTCTATCTTCAACAATAATTTTCGCTTTTAGTATTGTCTCACATCCTTTGATATCTGTTATTACAACTTCAATTATCTCAGAATCTTCAGCTAAAATTGTAACTGCAATGCATTGACCATTTTGATTGAATTCTATGCAGTCAAAAGAATTGATAACATTCCAATCCACACTAGAAATAGACATTAAACTATCTTGATTTAAATTTAAAGTAATGACTATTTCTTCTCCTTTATAAGTTGAGAATTCTATTCCTGAAAGCTCAAAATCATGACTTATCTGTTCTTCAATAATGAATGATTCTACATCGATCAAGCATGTTGTATTGATGGCATATGAAAGTAGATAAGTACCAGATGCTAAATTGTCGATCTCATTTTGTTCATTGGGTACTACTTGAATTCCATTAATCAAATAAGGGTAATCATATGGGTTGTCACTATTTATAATTATTGTTCCATTCGGGTTTTCGCAATCGAGTGGAAGTGGTTCAAGATCAATATCTATAAGAGGAATGTCATTAATAGTATACGTATCAGACTCAGAACATCCATTGCTATCCATTACTGTGACGCTATATTCACCAGCACCTAAATTCCCAATTGAATCACCAATCATTGCATTGCTCCAGTTGTAACCGAAAGGTGCTTCTCCACCGTCTGAATTGATTACAATGGCGCCGTCCTCCATATTTACACATGAAATATCGTAAGCTATTCCTTGGATAATGATGGTCGATGGACTTGTTATTATAAACATGTCTGATACGAACTCCTCTCCTACTTCATCAATAATTGTTGCTTGATATTCCCCATTACAAAGAGAAGTGGCATTTAGACCTTGTTGACCATTTGCCCAAGTAATAGTGTATGGTTCTGCCCCACCTTCTATTGTCAAAGTGATCTGACCTTCACAATCTCCGAAACATAAATTGTCAGTTGCCACACCTATAGCAGAAAGAAGATCATTTGTTAATTCGACAGTTAATGTTTGGGTACAACCATTGGCATCAACAACAGTGGCAGTATAAAATCCAGCTCCCAAGTCAGTAGCAGAAAGACCTGTCTGCCCATCATCCCATGTAATTGTATATGGCTGAGTGCCGCCTGTGATATCAATAGTTATTGAGCCATCATCAAATAATGAACTAGGATCTATCACCAAAGTTGTCACCATATCAATTTCTGTAATATCTTCAATAATATAGGTTTTTGATTTAGCACATTGGTTCATATCTGTCATGGTCACCATGTAAGTATTACCAGGTTCTATATTAATAATTTGGGCAGTCTCACCAGTGGACCACAAAAAAGTATAGGGTTGAGTACCTCCATTTCCTTGAGCACCAATTCTACCTAAATCATCGTGACACAAAGGCAATTCAACAAAATCCTCTATTTGAAGAGAGTCTGGTTCAAATAATATATATATATAATTAGAGCTACATCCAATGCCATCTTCAATGGTCACAAAATAATCTCCAGCTGGCAAATTCGCTATCAAGTCAGTATCCCCACCGTTGCTCCATAATATATCATACGGTTGACTACCTCCAACAATATCTAAGCTGATTGATCCTTCATTTTCTCCATAGCACAAATTATTCATTACAGTTTCTGTCACCACTACATCACTATTTTCTGATAGAAGGAAAGTATCCTGTTTCAAACAACCATTATCATCAGTGATCGTCAAGAAATATGTGTCAGAAGGAAGGTCGTCTATTTGATTTATAGTATCCCCATTGCTCCATTGATATGAAAAAGGAAATGCTCCTGTGACTGGCGAAATACTTATAATTCCATCAGTAGCTCCATTACAACCAGGTTCAGAAATAATAGATTGATAAGTAATCTCTATTCCTTCTGAAATGATATAGTCCTCCATATATTCACATCCAAAACTATCAATGAGTACAAAACTATAATCTCCTGCAGATAGATCATATCGATTCTCATCTGTAGATCCATCAGCCCACATGATCGAATATGTTGAGTTTGCATTGCTAATTGTCAGTTCTATGCTGCCTTCTTCTCCGCCTTGACATTCATTATCTTCTATTGTAGCAATAATATCGAGATCAGAATTCAACAGCACTTCATAATTTTGTGACCATGTACATCCTGCTTTATCTATAATAGTAACATCATAAAACCCTGGAGGCAGGCTGTCTATATTCGCTGTCTTTTCGTCATTTGACCAAGTGATGTCATATGGCATTTCACCTCCTAAAATTTCTAGTAAAATAGATCCATCATTGTCGCCTTTACAATTGACATGATTTATGGTATTGATGACCTCAATACTCGAAGTAGCAAAGACCCGTATTGAATCTATAGCCATACATCCATTACTGTCTGTGACCAATACTGCATACCACCCTGCTCCAATATCTATTAAATCTTCAGATATAGAATTATTATACCACAAAAAACTAAATGGTTCTGAACCATTAATTACAGTCAGGTCAATAGTGCCATTCTCTGCTCCATTACATCCAGTAGGAGTTGTCTCAAATTGCAACTCAATCAATGGGAATGAATCAATAATAAATGTATCTGAAACCGAGCATCCTAAAAAGTTTATGACTTCTACAGAGTAGATTCCTGGGCCAACTCCAAACAATGTATCATTTGTACTTCCTGTATTCCACAAGTATGAGTAAGGTGTGTTTCCTCCTGATACTGAAAGAACGATATCAATACCAAGACCATTTGCACAAATGGTATCTTCATAAGTAGCAGAAATGATAATTTCGGGAGAAGAACTGATAGTAACAGTCCCAACGAAAGGTGATTCATCACTATCTGTAACTGTATAAGAATATGTACCCGAACAAACTTCCGTAGGATTGAATCCTGATATATTAATATCATCCCACATAACAGTATAATCAGAATTGGCACCGTCGATAGTCAATAAGATGCTTCCGTCACAAGCATCCAGACATGATTCATCTTCAAACATTTCAATAACCACAAAATTGCTTATGATCTCGAACTCAAATACTTCATTACATCCGTTTCTATCTGTCACCGTAATTGAATATGAACCCGCTGCAAGATTATTGTTGGTAGACTGGTCAAAACCATCGTTCCATGTATAGGTATAGGGCATTGTTCCGCCAACACTGTTAATACCTGCACTTCCAGGGTTGCCCATATCGGGCTGTACAACCGCAAGTGTATTTATGAAAGGAGATGGAGTAACTACAGTAAAATCCATCTCGCCAAAACATCCATTTGCATCTATTACAGTAACAGTATATGTACCTGCATCTAGATCGGTAATTTCTTGAGTATCTTCTCCATTGCTCCATATATAGGTAAGTGGTGGATTCATAGCATTGTCCACTAAATCGATACTTCCTGTTGGCAATCCAAAACACAACAAATTCACAACCTCGCCATTTATATCTAAGATTTCCAGATCGATATCGACATCCAAGGGATTAGATTCTGTGCATGATACACCAAAAGTTGCCACTACATGATATATTCCAGAAGCATCAGAAGGAATTTCATATGGATTTTGAATCGCATCAGAAATCAATATTCCATTTATATACCACTGATAGGAGACTCCTGGAACTTCATCTATGGAAATAAATATACCGTTAATACAGTCTCCAGATAATGTTGCATTTATTTTTTCTGGCTCTTCTAAAATATATGTCTCACTTGTAAAACAACCAAAATTATCTGTAACAGTAACGGTATATGTTCCAACGGCTAAATTATCATTAATAGAACTTGTCGAACCATCACTCCAGATTATGTAATATGGTAAATTTGGACTATCTATTAATAATTCAATAATCCCATCAGATCCAATTGCACAAGATACTTCTGTGATAGTAGATTCAACATCCAAAACGTCTGTTTGAATTTGTATAAATATTGATTCAGAATAAAGCGTGCATCCGTTTACATCTAATACAGAAGCACTAAACATTCCAGATTGACTAGCAACATCAATTTGAATTGAATTGGAACTGGTTTCAGCAAATAAAACGCCGTCCAAGAACCATTGATAGGAATCTGCATTGGTAATATTTGTCTCTAAAAAAACACCATCAATACAATTTCCTGAATAAGACAATTCTGGAATTTCACTCAGCAAAGTACCAATATTGCCACTGATTTGAATATTATCTAAAAAATGATAGTTGGAAAGTCCGTTTGTCTCAATAAAATCGCAACTGTGTCCTAAAATTATGGCACTATATGACTCATCTAAAATAAAGCTCGAAGAAAAAAATATCCAACTGTCATTTTCAACACCAACAATATCAAAAATTGCGATCTCAAAAAATTCTATATCAAAGCACAAAAATGGATTTGGGGTAGGAGACAAATTACTACAATCATTTGTTCCAAAAAGCGTCAGCTCTAAATTCAAAGGCGAAGGATATTCATCTGAACTATTAAATCCTACATAGAAACTAATATCATATGACTCTCCTGTAAGCAGGGTACCATTTATACATGTACCAACAGATTCATACCAAGCACCTATACCTACAGCTCCTTCTCCAGATGGTATAGGCAAAGGCACTAATGGAATAGTAGTCCCATCCGCACCCATAAAACCGCATGTATTAAAATAATCTGGGGTTGTTACCCCAGCCATCCATCCATTGTTGCAATCCAATTCGCTTATGGTTTGTGGACAGCAACTAAAATCTTCAAAATCATCTCCAATTACTGAGTATATAATATCAAAACATGATGCACATTCTGGATCTTGATTGTCAATAAGGCCGTCCCCATCATCATCAATGCCGTTTAAACAGTTTTCTTATGCATATGTTAGAGTTGCCATAAACATCATTGATAGAAGTAGAATATGACGATATGAAAATGCTTTTGAATTGGCCATTGAACAAAAGGGGGGTTGATCTAAATAAAATCAATATACAATTTTTTTAGTTTGAAGGCATATCAATTGACTCTAAAAACCTTAAGTATAAGAATTGTACTTATATCTATAATAGGTGTGAGATTTCACTATCGATTTAGATAAAGGTTTATTGCTTCTGTACGATTATTTACTTGTAATTTATGATAGATTTTGTGGATATGTTGCTTTACAGTGCCTGTTGTTATACCCAAAGACGCCCCAATTTCTTTGTATAATAATCCTTGTGACAAGAGTTCTAATAGTTCTAATTCGCGAGGTGTTAAAGGTAGTGATGAACCTTTTGAGGTTGTGAATGAATTGATTACTTTTCTTGCTATTTCCGGATTCATCGGGGCTCCTCCAGCGTATAATTCTCTAGCTGCAGATATGATTTTATCATTGGGTGAGTTCTTGAGAATATATCCCTTAGCTCCTGCTTTAAGACTTGTAAATATTTTCTCGTCATCTTCAAAAACGGTAAACATGCAAAACTGAGTATTAGGCATTACCTCTCTTAATGTAACTATGGCTTCTACACCGCTCATACCTGGAAGACCTATATCCATTATTACTACATCAGGAGGAGATTTAGGTAAAAAAGTAATGGCTTCTTCGGCAGAGCCATAAACTTGCGAGCACTTCATATCTTGTTCGCCATCGAACATTTCTTTGAGTGAATAGGCAACATCTTTCAGATCCTCAACAATAGCAATTTTTATGTGTGTTGTAGGTTGCATTAAATTATCCATTTTATTTTAAATAAGAGATAATACAAATTAGGGAAGTTAAAAAACCACTGCAATGACAAGATCAAAGATGATATTTGTGTGCTAAAGATAGATATAACCAAAGTTAGATGCAACCCTAATCTATATGCAATGGAACATCCAAAATAATTTCAAGGCCGTCAATATTTTCAAATTCTATCACTCCGTTGACACCACGGATTCTTGTTTCCATATTTTTTAACCCATTTCCTAACTCATTTGTACTTTGAAGTCCTATTCCATCATCTTTGATTCTTATGATAAGAGAATTGTCAATGTCAAATAAGATGGATACGTTTTTCGCTTTCGAATGTTTTACCGTATTATGAAGTACCTCTTTGATGATGAGAAATACATTCCTACGTTTCGCTCCGTTTATTTTTATATTCTTGGTACTGCCACGCACTTCAAACTTCAAATCTATTGCGTAATTCTCAAAATATCTATTCGCATATCTTCTGGAGTATGATATGAGGCTCTGTAATGTATCAAAACCAGCATTCATTGCCCAAATGATTTCGCTCATATTATTGACCAAAGTCTCAGACTGTTGTACAATTTTTGATACATGCTTTTTAATAGAATGATCGTTACTCTTAGCAAGGACTTTCTGGGACAAAAATCTAATCGTAGTCAATCCTCCTCCTAAATCGTCGTGCATTTCTGCAGCTATCCGGGTGCGTTCTTCTGCTAGCGCCTTTTGTTTTGAGATGATTAAGTTTTTTTCGCGGAGTTGGAGGTCTTTTTCGCGGAGTTGGCGTTTGTAGTAGGTACGGAATGTGAGGTAAACGAATCCACCGAGGAGTAATATTCCGAGGGTGCGAGCCCACCAGGTGGCGTACCATGGAGGGAGGATGGTGATGTTTATGTTTCGGGGTTCGGCGTTCCAGACACCGTCGGCGTTGGCACCGAGGATGGAGAAGGTGTAGGAGCCGGGTTCTAGGTTTGAGTATTTAGCAAATCCATCTGCAGTAGTACCTGGAGACCAATTATCATCCTTTCCGACCATTTTGAACTTTGTTTGCGTATCATATGGAGAAGTATGATCTATTGCATGGAATGAAAATGACAATGTGTTTTGGTCATATGGGAAAGTATAAGCACTAGTTACATTGGGTCGATCACCAAGGTAAAGTTCATCATTAACCAAGAGAGACGAAACATGAATAGGTGATACAAATTCTGATAACGTAATTGAGTCTGGATGGAAATAATTTAACCCATTCATTCCGCCCATTAAAATGCTTCCATCTTCATATTGATGATAGGCATTTGTATTGAATTCTAAGCCTTGGACTCCGTCTTTTTCGGTGAATTGGTATGTTTGATTGGTTACAGTGTCATATAAAATGATGCCAGAGTTTGTAGATAACCAAATTTTTTTTCCATCTGGAATTATTGAATAAATAGTTTGAGCGAGTAACCTTTTATCATCTAATATTGTATCGCAACTGTTATTTAATATGTCACACTTGAAAAGGCCCTTAACCGTTGAAATATAATATAATTCATTTTTTATCAATTCTGATAATGCTTTGATTTCTCCTTTAATCGGAATCCGACTTACTTCACTAGATCTATTGTTTTTCCAATTCCATATACTAATGAACTCATCATTATTAGACACAAACAGAAAATCAGCTTCCGTAGATAATATATTAGTTGATGTTTTGCCTTCAATTTTAAAACTTGAAAATTCTTTTTTTAGATAAATTTCTGAATCAGAAATTATTAATAAATAAAAATCACCTTTTCTGTCCAAACATAATATTTCACTTCCTATTTTAACCATTTTGATAATAGGATAGTCAGTTACTAACGATGGGAAAGATACAACCTCACAAGAAAAATCGTCATTTAATATATAAAGTAAGCTTCCAATAAAAAATATCAATCCACTTTTAGAAGAATAAAATGATGAACTGATATTATAAACTTCATTCTCAATTAATGGATTTTCATAAACAATTGATTTATTCTCATCAAGTATGATATAACCACCATTTAAAATTGAAACAAAAGTGAACCCGTTGAATAATTGTTTGACTCCAGTTATTGGTCTTCCTTCGGATAATTTAGTAATTGGATCGTTAAATTTTTTTTTAGTTATTCTTTTTCGATGTAATCCTATGCCATCCAAACCTAACCATAAAAGATTATTCCTATTTTTAAAATGGCTTAACAATTGGTTAATTTCATTTCCAAATTCATTGGGTTCAAGTAAATAACTTACTACTCTCATTTTCGAAACATCATAATAGAATATACCATCCATAATCGATGTAATTAATACAGTAGTATCGTTTACTTTTTTAATTTTTGAAATTCCAGAGCCACATATTTTCTTATTAAAAAGAATTTCTTTTTTGCATGAATCAAAATATAATAATTCCCCAAATGAAGAACCGGCAATGATTTTACAGTCATTCATACTCTTTAATTCTCGAGGGATAAAATCTATCTTATTGGAATCAACAAGATTAAAGGTAGAAGTATATTCCTTTATTTTAATGCCATTACTACCACCAGAAATGAAAATAAAATTTTGTCCCTTAGAAACTACGTCAAAAGTATAATCATCATTTGTATTTGAACTAAATCTATTTAATTCTCTAAGAGAATGAGAATTAAATAATAAAGTATTAGGTCCAAATTGCACCCAAAGTGAATCTCCATATTGCCCTATTAACCTATAGTCAAAATCAATTAACTGACCCTTAGAATCATTAAATTGATATGAGTAAAAATCATCTTTTTTGCTTTCATAAACATTTAATGCTTCATATGTCGCAAACCAAACTCGACCTCTTTGATCTTCATAAAAATCACTTTGAACATTTTCACCAATTAAATTATGTGTAAGAGGGCGATAAATAACATTTTCTCTTCCATTGTATATGTTTAGCCCATCCTGAGAACTTATAAAAACTAATCCTCGAGAATCTTCATATATGAAATAGTTTGAATTTTGAGACAGATTCAATCTACTACTAATTCTTCCTTTAATTAAGCTTATAGGTAGTATTAGTACTACGAAAATATAAAAGGAAAATCTTAGACATTTGAAAATTGTATATTTCATAAATATTAATGTGTAACTGAACAACTACAATATAACTCTGAATTTCACTTAAACAAAGTAAATATATCGTTTAAAGAATTACACGATTTAGGATCTATTAAATATTCTCAAATTTACAGCAGAACTATTAAAAACAACACTTAAAGCTTTAGCTATTCTGAATGCTTTATTAATATCTTTTACAAAATAGAATTCTCGAAAAAAGAAAAATAAAAATGGATTTATAGCAGACTGATTTATAAAGTTATGAGAATAAATCACATGTTTGCATTTCAAATGTTTTTTTATTATTGCCTCAGTAGTATGGCATCCCATTAATAAAATAGCCCCTTCATATATTTCTAACTTATCAAAAAAGTACTTTTGTTTATATCTCTGATTTGGTTTACCTAATATTGGCACATAACAATATAGATCAATATCCACACCAGTATGGAAATAAAATATGCTAAAATCAAATTTATTCTTTGAAAACTTTCTTAAATCTCCAATTGAGAAATATTCCGTTTTAAATTCAACAGTTTCAATTATTCCATTAGGCTTGTTAGATCTTTTTTCAAAAAGATCTAACAAGCCTAATGATCGATGAATAAAATCCTGATTTTCCCACCCTGAATTTTCATCTATCCTCGTCGCGCATTTAAAAAATTGTAGTCTTATGGATGGTTGAACAATAGTAAGTCTAGCCATTTGTGATGTTACTTCTTCAACTCTTCTAAATCTTTTATCACAAATTTTTGAATAATCCTGACACATCTTTTTATACTTTGCAACTTTTGTAACACTTTTAGCTAAATTGAAAAATGCCATAGCTTTGCTATAATCACCTTTATATAAATAAAAAAATGCCTTGGCAACTAAATCAAAAAAACTAAAATCATTAAGTTGAAATATTATTCTTTCTATACGTTTATCTAAAAGGTTAAATGAAGATCCTGTCCTTAGACCTAAATTAGATATTTTCTTGATTGTATCTATAAATAGATGCAATTTAATTGAAGATGAACTTCTTTTCTCTTCTTTTGAGTAATCTAAAAAAGAAAAGGAAAAATACTCTTGCTTACCACTTACAAATTCGTCATTTGTTATCATTTTTATTCTATTTCAACATTTATTGAATTAATATTTTTTGAAACAATAATACTAAATTTGGTAAATTTTTCACCTTGATCTCCAAATGGAGGTACTGGTCTGACCACATAAAAATTATCACTAATTAAAGGTTCAGAAGGTTTCGCCGCCTTTGTATTTACATAAAACCACAAATCTTTTAGTTCATTTTTTCGTTTTTCGTGTTCAGGATACCTGTCAAAATACTTATCATTCATAGATCCTTGCAGGAATCTCGCACTATTGAAAATTTTTCCTCTATCAATTTGATCTGAATTAAATTCGAATAAATCTTTCACCAATCCATTTGGATAAGTTTCGTTTTTGCCTGGAGCTCTTGAAGCCGTCCCAGTCTTCCAATCTATAAATTTTGCAAGAATAATTTTTTCATTTTTTAATGGAGTTGACATATTTTTTTATATTATTTTTATAAATAAAATGAATGTGAATATATATTTAGGTAGTTTACTAATCATTTACTAACGCACAAAACTTAACTTCTTTAAAGTAGTACGCTACAGCTACTCTCATTTGCAAAATAGAAACCTCTCCTCCAAACTAACATATGTAAATCTGTATAAAATTATCTGATCTATTCTAACTACTTGTTCAGGCGAAAAGCAATATAATTAATCATTTTCCCCTATGAAGTATCATTTATTTTAGGATAACATCATAACAACAATAATCACAACAAAACAGAACAAGACAGTCTATATAATAATATCATAGTAGTTTGAATTCAAAAATTAGTACTCCCAATTTAATAAATTTCTTTCTTTTTAAATAAACATCAAAGTTCTTTTTATTGATAATCCAAAGATGTAGCATTTCAAAATCTCCTATATATAACTTTAGTTATAAGATTTTTCACAATTGATTTACTATTACTTCCATTCGCATTCAATATAAAAAATAAAAATCTAAGTAGATAAAAAACCACCCCATTACAATTCACATCCTAAATTCGTTTATCTAAAAACTACCTACCATGAAATCTCATTTCTTGAAATACACCCTGTATTCTATTGCATTCTTTTCATTCCTCTCTATTGCAACCACTCAAAGTAATACCACACAAGTATCCCACCACCACGACTTCGACTTCTGGATCGGATCATGGAATGTCTACAAATACGGCACAGACACAATGGTAGGCTTAAGCGAAATAAAGCCTATCCTCAATCACAGAACAATCGAAGAGAATTATCAAGGCTGGCAAAATCCTTATAGAGGTACAAGTAATAATATTTATAATGCCAACAAAAAAAGATGGGAGCAATATTGGGTGGATAATTCTGGTTTGGCTCTTCATATTGTAGGTGGTCTGGAAGATGAGAAAATGGTATTATCCAATTGTGAGAATAAGAATTGCAATAAGATAGTTTGGACTCCACATAGTGATAAGACAGTCAGGCAAGAATGGCTAGTTAGTAGTGATGATGGGCTTACATGGACGAAAGTGTTCGATGGGCATTATAGGTCAAAAGCTGAGAAATCAGATATTAGACCTGCGTTGGCGCCTTTGTCAGATTATCCGAATATTAGAGACTTTACTATTTCTTCTGATGGCAGAGAAGCATACATTACTGTACAAAATCCAACTGAAGAAATTAGAACTATATGTAAAATTAGAAAGTCCAATGAGATTTGGTCGAAGCCTGTTCCAGCTTCATTTTCGGGAAAACATAAAGACCTAGAACCATATCTATCTCCAGATAATCTGAGACTCTACTTTGTATCTGATCGACCTAATGCATTCGATAAAGAGAATTATGATATTTATTATGTCGAAAGAATGCACAGAGATTCTATTTGGTCTGATCCAGTAAATATTGGAAAACCTATTAATACGGAAGGAAATGAGTTTTATCCTGCAATAGCAAAATCAGGCAATCTATATTTCACAAGTGTTAAAGCTAAGGACAAAGGGAAAGATGACATTTACTTTAGTTCTTTTGAAAATCAGAAGTATTCAACTCCAATTTCACTAGATTCGACTATAAATACTGCTGGATATGAATTTAATAGTTTCATTGCTCCAGATGAATCGTATCTTATTTTTTCAGGGTATAATCGGCCAGATGGTTTAGGGAGTGGCGATATGTATATCAGTTATAAAAATGAAAATAACAAATGGCCTAAGGCTGAAAACTTGAGTGATAAGATCAATTCTAAATACATGGATTATTGTCCATTTGTGGATGGCAAAAATGGAATTCTATATTTTACAAGTAGAAGAAATCAACTGTTAAAGGAGGAGATCAAAAGTAATTTTCAATTGGAACAAGAAGTATTGAAGTATCAAAATGGAGCTAGTCGGATTTATCAGGTTGAATTTCGGAAGTGACTAAGGATTTAGAACTTGTTACTTTCGTTTTTTTTAACCGCAAAAAGCGCAAGGGGAATATATAGTTTTAAACTATTGTTTTGCAACAGTTTAAAACTTATTTACTAAAAAATTAGAGTGGAATAATTTCTCAAAGATTAAGGGTGCTGAGCACTCATTCTTTCTAAAAAAAGTAAAGTTGGAAAATTTATCCAATTGATTTTTAGGGGAAATGCAATTAAATAATTTATTGGTATGTTTCAAAAATAACCCCAAATTGTTAATTTCTGATTTTATAACAATCTTTGTTACCAAAGTGTCCTTTTTTGTTCTGATTGGTAATAATTTACGTTTTATTGGTTTAATCTTTACTTTGTAAACTTAAATAATTACAACAAGGTCTTATGAGATTTTTTATTCTCTTGACATTACTATGTTCCCTTGCTTTTAGCAATCTACTTTCACAACCAACTAATGTTGATTCTGAAGTAGATTCTTTATTGTTCTCAAAACTCGAGGCATCAATCGATTTTCTAAATTCATTTAAAGTGGATAGCGCAGGATTGATTTTAGATTCTATCCTAACTGAAATAGAGGGACATAAAACTTATGACTCACCATTTGGTCTCAGAGTCCAATTTAGAAAAGCGCAAGTACTTGAAAGAGACAATGAGGGCGATTTAGCTCTAGTAGCTTTGCAAGATGTAAAAGAGAAAGCACTAAAATCAAAAGTTTGGGATGTATATGCAAATGCGAGTATTAATCTAGGGCTATTATATGAAAAAATCGGAAGGCCAATCGACTGCATTCAAAATTTGAGAGATGCCCAAATGACATTAATCAATCATCCAAATCTAGATTATATCTATCCATTTTTCTGTGTCCGAATATCTTCATATCATCGGATTTATGACAATCAGGATTCTTCTATTTATTATGCTCAAGAATGTCTTCGCACTTATGAAAAGCATGGTGAATATGCACAAGGTGGTGACGGATATATGTTGATGACCAGGCTCACTGATAATAAGGATCTCGAAGGAAGATTAAAATATGCTAAAGCTGCTGTTGAAATATTTAAAAAATTAGAAAATCACGATGCACTTGCCTATATGATAGGTAGCGTATCTGGATTCTACTACGAAAAAGGTGTCTATGCAAAAGCATTAATCTATAATGACAGCACAATCTTGGCAGCAAAAAGATCAATAAAAGGTGGTTTTGATGTCACTCATTCTCTGTATTCTGCATATAAATTTAGGGGCGAAATACTCAATAAATTAGATCAACATGATTCTTCTTCTTATTACATAAAAATAGGATATAAGCTTCATAATGAGCAAGTTCAAAAAGAAAATACTAGTAAGGTATTGGAAATGGATGCAAAATACAAGGACGATAAAAAGATTTTGAAAATTCAAGAGCAAGAAGAACTACTTAAAAGTGCCAAAATTCAGAGATGGTTGTTAATGATCATTTTTGGACTTGTCACCTTATTTGCTATTGGATTGATATATTACTATAATAAGCTACGCAAAGCAAATAGACAAACAAAATTTCAAGCTGAACAGATCAGAAAAACAAATAAGGAATTATCAGTTTCCTTAAACAAGCAAATTGTACTACAAGGTGAAATGCATCATAGAGTTAAAAATAATCTCCAGGTAATTATTAGCCTTTTAGACTTGCAAAAAGAAGAATTGGACAACCAAGGAGCAAAAGATAATATTGACTCAATGTCGAAAAGGATATATAGCATGTCTGCAATTCATGATCTCCTATATCAAAAGGAAGACATGGAATTTATAAAGTTGTATGATTATGTTGAGAACCTTTGTTATCACTTTAGCAATTTTTCCTTGGAGAAGGATAAACCTCAATTTGATTTGACAATTGATGATATAAATCTGAATCTCGAAACTTCTATGCCAATCGGAATCATCATCACTGAATTATTGACGAATAGCATGAAGTATGCGAAAGTCGAGGGGCAAAAACTGAAAATATCTATCAATATTAAACTTAAAGATAAAGGACTTGTAATCTATTATAAAGACAATGGACCTGGTTTTGAAGAAGAGTTAAAAAAATCCAAATCGAATGGTCTAGGGTTTTATATCTTGGAAAGTATGACAAGACAATTGCAAGGAAAATTGACTAGAAAGAATGAAGAGGGAGCAAGTTATGAAATCTATCTTGTTGAGAAAAATAAATGGGATAATGGATATCCCGAACCAAATGAAAATTTGTAATATTAGGGCAAAATAATAAAATAATGGCCTCTCATAAAGTCTTAATTGTAGAAGACGAAATCCTTATTGCTGACAATATTAAAAGATTCCTTACTCAAAAAGGATATATAGTTACAGGTATTGCAATTTCTTATTTAGAGGCAATAAAATTATTTGATGAAACGATCCCAGATATCATTCTTTTAGATATTCGCTTAAATGGTTTTAAAAATGGAATAGATGTAGCCAATTACATTAACAATCATCCATCAAAAAGACCATTTCTATTTTTGACTTCTCAAATGGATAAAAAGAATATTGAAGCTGCAAAAAACACCTTTCCCTCAGGCTATTTGTCAAAACCAATTCAACAAGAAAGTCTTAATGCCACTATCGAAATCACCTTGCATAATTTTAATTCTAAAAATGGAGAGGATACTATTATTCGGCTTATTGATGGCAATACAAAACACATAGTGTTAACAGATGATATTAGCTTCATCCAAGCAGAACATGTCTATGTGAAAGTACATATAAAAGATGATGAATTCATCCTTCATCGTTCGACCCTAAAAGATGTGCTAAGCAAACTTCCAGCTGACCAATTCATTCAAACTCATCGAAGTTTTGTTGTCAATATTCGTCACATTAACAGTTGGGATACCAACTCTCTTTATATAGGAAAACATGAAATTCCAATGAGCAGGAGTAAGAAGAAAGAGGTGCTGGAGATGCTGTAATAAAAGTTAAGCACCCCCAATATCTCTCCCAATATCTCATATTTTTTTAACCGCAATGAGCGCAAAGTTTTTACGCAAAGTCCGCAAAGCAAAACCTGTCAACATCTAATCATGAAAAATATCTTCACCATATCTCTAAAAGATGCAAAGCATCAAATATCTCCACTTTATCTCTTCCTTTCGCTTAATCGCCGAATCGCTTGAATCGCAGAATCGCTTTAAGTTTCCATTCACCCCAATCTCTTCTCTTAAAATCTCTCATTTTTTTTAAGCGCAAAGTTTTACGCAAAGTCCTCAAAGTAAAATCTATCAACCTTTAATCATGAAAAATATCTCCACCATATCTCTAAAAGATGCATAGCATCAAATATCTCCACTTTATATTTTTTGCAGAATCGCAGAATCGCTTGAATCGCAGAATCGCTTTAAGTTTCCATTCACCCCAATCTCTTCTCCTGAAATCTTACAGTTTTTTTAAGCGCAAAGTTTTACTCAAAGTCCTCAAAGTAAAATCTATCAACCTTTAATCATGAAAAATATCTCCACCATATCTCTAAAAGATGCATAGCATCAAATATCTCCACTTTATCTTTTTTGCAGAATCGCAGAATCGCTTGAATCGCAGAATCGCTTTAAGTTTCCAATCACCCCAATCTCTTCTCCTGAAATCTCACATTTTTTTAAGCGCAAAGTTTTACGCAAAGTCCTCAAAGTAAAATCTATCAACCTTTAATCATGAAAAATATCTCCACCATATCTCTAAAAGATGCATAGCATCAAATATCTCCACTTTATCTCTTCCTTTCGCTTAATCGCAGAATCGCTTGAATCGCCGAATCGCTTGAAGTTTCCATTCACCCCAATCTCTTCTCTTAAAATCTCTCATTTTTTTTAAGCGCAAAGTTTTACGCAAAGTCCTCAAAGTAAAACCTGTCAACATTTAATCATGAAAAATATCTCCACCATATCTCAAAAAGATGCAAAGCATCAAATATCTCCACTTTATCTCTTCCTTTCGCTTAATCGCTTAATCGCCGAATCGCTTGAATCGCCGAATCGGTTGAAGTTACCATTCACCCCAATCTCTTCTCTTAAAATCTCTCATTTTTTTTAAGCGCAAAGTTTTACGCAAAGTCCTCAAAGTAAAACCTGTCAACATTTAATCATGAAAAATATCTCCACCATATCTCTAAAAGATGCAAAGCATCAAATATCTCCACTTTATATTTTTTGCTTAATCGCAGAATCGCTTGAATCGCAGAATCGCTTTAAGTTTCCAATCACCCCAATCTCTTCTCCTGAAATCTCACATTTTTTTAAGCGCAAAGTTTTACGCAAAGTCCTCAAAGTAAAATCTATCAACCTTTAATCATGAAAAATATCTCCACCATATCTCTAAAAGATGCATAGCATCAAATATCTCCACTTTATCTCTTCCTTTCGCTTAATCGCAGAATCGCTTGAATCGCCGAATCGCTTGAAGTTTCCATTCACCCCAATCTCTTCTCTTAAAATCTCTCATTTTTTTTAAGCGCAAAGTTTTACGCAAAGTCCTCAAAGTAAAACCTGTCAACATTTAATCATGAAAAATATCTCCACCATATCTCAAAAAGATGCAAAGCATCAAATATCTCCACTTTATCTCTTCCTTTCGCTTAATCGCTTAATCGCCGAATCGCTTGAATCGCCGAATCGGTTGAAGTTACCATTCACCCCAATCTCTTCTCTTAAAATCTCTCATTTTTTTTAAGCGCAAAGTTTTACTCAAAGTCCTCAAAGTAAAATCTATCAACCTTTAATCATGAAAAATATCTCCACCATATCTCTAAAAGATGCATAGCATCAAATATCTCCACTTTATCTTCTACTTACTCTCTCCAATCTCTTCAATTTTTCCAATCTCTCTAATCTTTCAAATCTCTATCAGAAACAAAAAGAGCCCAGCAAAACTGGACCCAAAGTAGCCGATCATAGGACGAGGCCTTGTCGGTGTATCAAAAGAGATACCCAAGTCCTCCTGGCACTTATATTTTAAATTGATGTGACAACGCAAAGGTAGAATTTTATTACAAATACAACATAGTGATGTGGAACATGACTTGATTGAAAAGTTGGTGAAAATGTAAATGAAAAACCAATCATTGTTTTTGACGACATTTTTATCGTACGACAAAATCATCGTACGATAAAAATGTCGTACAAGCTCACTTGTGGTAAAAATCAACCATCAAAACTTCCTACCCACTCCTACCTCCAATCCAAAATTTGAGTACTTCATATCTCTCAACAATCTATCACTTTCTATATTTTGAAAGTAAGTAGAATAACTAGGTGTCAGAGTAAAATGCAAATTTTCACTGAGAGCCATACTAAATGTGATATATGGAGAAAACCCCAACCCCAAGGAAGACTGATAAAAGTTATTATCGTCAGTATAACCAATAATTTCTCTATTGATGCCCAATGTTTTACCTTCTGACTTGAGTTTAAAATTGAATATTGCAGACAGCCCTAAACTGATTCCAATTCCTTCGGTCAAAATATCGTATTGGGCACCAGTTGAAAAATCTAAGAAAGTGAATCGCTGTTCTCCTTGACTCAAAACTCTTCCGTATTCGAACGGTTCAGATGAGACCGAAGAGTTAGATCCATAACCACGCAATTGTAATTCTTCAGACTCATAATTAAATTTCCTCTTAGATTGCCTGAAACTAACTCCTACTCCTACATGAAATTGGTTGATTACCTCATGGAAATAATTTATACCTAAGCCATAGGAATACCAGTCGGACTCTGATTGAAGATTTGTTGTAGAAAAAGTAGCATCTGAAAAAGTTGGTTTCCCCACATGCGTTGAGACTATTAAAGTGTTGCGCATTTTATCTGGTGAAATTCGCTCTAGATAACCAGGATGTAGATCTTTGATTTTTATTAAAGGTGTAGACAGTAAAAACGTCAGATTTTTAATAGTCGATATTTCCACTTTGTCTCGGGTAGCAAGACTTACAGTTGAAGTGTTATTTGTTTTTGTCCTCTCGCCGTATTTTGATTTAGCATTCAATTGAGTTTTAGCAGAAGCTGAAAGTCTATTTCTTGGAAAAGAAGTTGATATCTCATAATTGCCACTTTTTTCTTCATCTTGAATATTCCTGCTATCGTTTATGGAATAATTTTGATTAGAAATTTCTTGCTGAACAGTTTTTGAATTGCTAATTCCAGATTCTATACTTGCTATATTTTTTCTAATAATTTCTTTTGTGTTTGAGGAAACTACATCCGTTTTTTGATCTTTAGTTTTATCATCATTTAAATTCTCATTGTTCTCAATTACATTAGAGGTATTTGATTTAGTCTCATCATTAATAGAAGATGCTGTCATTTGTGATGCCTCGTCATTGATAATTTTCTTGTTTTGGTATAAATAAAAAGTAGCTGCCGAGACCAATAACAAACCTACAAACCACCATACAATGAATCTTTTCTTTCGTGCATTCCTTCTCAGATCCTTCTCGAGATCATCCCATACAAAAGTTGGAGGATCATGTGATTCCTTCTCCTTTTCAGCCTTGAATAACTTATCTAATCCTTTATCTTCCATGACATTAACTTAAAACATGCTTTTTATCAATAATTTTCTTCAACATTTTTCTTGCTTTTAACAATTGAGACCTAGAAGTACTCTCTTTGATTCTCAAAACTTTTGCTATCTCTTTGTGTGATAATTCTTCCAAGACCCTCATGCTAAATACTAATCGATATCCTTCTGGCAATAACTTCAACAATGGAATATATTTATCATTGGCTTCTTCGGATTGCTCGATATAAGTATCATTCTCAAAGTGCTCATCCCTCACTTCTACAAAAGCAAATTTTTTATCCGCCTTCAACTGATCAATACTCGCATGTACAATTATCCTGCTCATCCAAGCTACTAGATTATTGGCATCATCAAGAGATGAGATATTCTTATATATTTTCAGAAAACCAGAATGTAATGCAGACGAGGCGGATTGTTGGTCCTTACAATATCGAAGGCAAATAGGATAAAGCCGCTTACTATAATGTTGGTATAATAAGCGTTGCGCTCTCAGGTTCTGAGAGCTACACCCTTTTATGATTTCTTCTGTTGTCAATATGTTTTTGTCGCTCCTATATATTTCTTGGTTTAAAAATAAGAAAAGAAGTTTCCTTCGAATACATGTCTCTCAGTTGGTCCACCTCCAATAGTAGCTTCAAATAGAAATGATCCTTTTACTGTCTTCTCTATATTATCTACTTCTTCTATAATGATATTACCTTCATATAAAATGAGTACAATTTCTTCCGTTGATGCATCAGGCCTCCAATTGCACACCATTTTTAATATTTTGTGTGTCCCTTCTTCAATATTGTTTTCATCTTGATCCACATATTTAATTTCAAAAACAGCGACCTCATAAGAATAGTCAAATGAGAGTAAAGTTTTGCTCCATTGAATTGATGAAAACATTACTGAATCTACGAAAACAAGGTCAATATCAAATGTTGGGGAATTTATTGAAACAAAATTGACAGGTTCATCACATACTTTTACATCATCAATTTTTGCCACGCCAGGCACTTCAAAATTTCCCAATGATTTCTTTTGCAACTTTTGTCTGTCTATTATTTCAAGCTTTATTGATTCTAGTCCACATATACCAAATGTCTTATCTATACTTCCGCCAATCACTGGAAAATAATCAGGTCGGTTTTGATCATTTATTTTGAGCAACCCGTCTTCCATTACTTCACCTTCACAATTTGTAAAATCTCCTTGCACAGAGAGATATTCAATATTAGGAATCTCTAAAACTATATTTCCCAGATTGACTTCATTTTCGAATGGCCCAATTTGCTCAGAATATACGACATCTTCGCCATCACATCTAGACGTGACAGTGAGTTGTAATGGCACACCTTTTTCGATAGGTCCACTGAAATATCCATCATAATCAGTATATCCCGATCCTCCTCTTTTTTCATTTCCTCTTACTATTTTGACCTGCATAGAAGCCACTCCAATCCCATTATTATCTATTAATCTACCACTCACCATGACAGGGTCTCTTTGCAGATCAAAATTCCAAAAACTAAAGTGAGAGACACTTCCGACATACGTATTGCCAACTTTTTCTGCTTTACCTTCTTCTACCCATAATCCTAAATCATGATCGAAATGCCAAAGAGGTATTTCATTAGGAGCATCTGGTAATATTTCATCTGGTATACTGATTGTAATAGTTGCTGAACTTTGTTCTGCCAATTGAAGTTTGCGACCATCATTGGCCCTCAATTCTACACCCACCATGCCAAAACTTTCTAATAGCCTAAAATTATTTCCCGTATTAATACCAGATAAATCACCAGGCATAATCTCTCCAATATTTTCATCCAATGGATTCAAATAATGAATAGCAACTTCAACTTCTCCATCATATGCTTGTCCCCCATCTTGAGTTATCATTCCTTTCCCATCAAAATCGATTTTTACTGATCCTTTGTCTATAGTTTTAGGTTCATTACTTGAAACCAAGTAATCAAATTTTGCAGACACCAAAGTTGATTTTAGCAAGATGGTCTTACTTTCATTTCCTCTGAAAGTCCTAGTATTCACAAAATATCCGTCTTTGCTAATGTTGATATGATTATACCTAGAATCTACATCAACATTTTTGAATAGATAAGTTCCATACTCATCAGTTTGAAGAGTTTTACCTTGAAAATTAACCAGCGCATTACTGATTGTATTTCCGTCACCATCTGTTACTGTTCCAAATACATTAGTAATATACCTCTCATTTTCAACCGGAACAAACTGGTCAAGATCCTTTTGACATGAAGAAAAAATAAAAATTATAATAAATAGAATTGACGATTTTAAAGCCGAATATGATTTCATATGTCAAAGTTGAATTTTGTTTCTACCTACTTGACAGAACATTTGCCTGATTTTGTTGCCTGTTAGCTATTTTATTACAAAAAAAGATTGTTGAATCCCAATAATTAAATATTTGGCAAACAATTTGTATTGAAAAATAACATTAAATCACTTAAAAATAAGCCATGAACAGATCAATCTTACTTTTATTTTTTGTTTTCATTATATTTAGTTGTGGAGACGATGATCTACAAGAAGAAACCACCCCAGAATGTGGTGGTGCTCTATCCGTCATGGTGGATGGGGAAGCATTAATATACGGTGCTCCATCTGGTGCTGTCCTTTCCTTGAATGATTTCACTCAGAACCACGAATTGAATTTAGTTTGGATTAGCAACAAAGGCACCATAAGTATTCAGCTACTAGTGGATATAGGAACAGAAAATTGTTTGAATATTGGCAGAATAAACTCAGACAACCTACCGAGTGAAGTTTCAATTTTCACTTTGCAATACTTCAATATTTCTGGAGCAGAAGCTGGGGTAAGCAATGTCTTTGAAGATCCTAATGCAAGCGGTTGGGTAGAAATCATAGAATGTGATGGCATCAATGATATATTGAGTGTTGATTTTGAATTTAATGGCGTTTCTGCTGATGGCAACACTGAGATAATTGTGAAAAATGGAAGTGCAAAAGATATCTGCTTTTCAAGAACGAAATAAGTAGCTACATCAAATCGTATAAAAACTTTAAATCCCATTCTTGATTAAAAGATTAAAATCAGGCGTTTATATATTATTTAATTAATTAATATTAAATTTGACCTTCATATTTTCATGAGAACTTATTAATAAATTAAAACCTATTACTATGAAAAATTATTTCCTGTTATTTATGCTTTTTATCCTTGCTTCATGTTCAGATCCATGTAAGGATGTTTTATGTGGCACTTATGGTGCCTGTGATGAAGGCCTTTGCATTTGTGAGACTGGAACTTATGGAGACAACTGTGAGAAATTTTATAGAGATGACTTTATCGGGGATTGGGGTACAACTCAACAATCATGTGATGTGGGTAATGCTCTACCCCAAACATATACGTTCAGTGCTGGAGACAAAATTGATGAAATTAAGATTACATCTTCGATTACTCCAGATCTATTATTGATTGCTAAAGTAGGGACCACAAGCTTCGTCATTGAGGACCAAGTGATTGTATTTGGGATTCCTGTTACTCTTTCTGGTTCTGGCACCTTGGGCGCAGTCAATACTGCTACGCTTATACTAAAGCAAGTAGTTGAAGGACAAGATGACAGAACATGTACATATGAATTATTCAAAAACTAAATAAGCAATAAATGTGGAGGGTATATTTGTCCTCCCACATTTATTGTTTCTAATTCTGAAACATTCTGGCATTTCTATGAACATTCCATAATGGAACACATTTTATTAGTATAATCCCTTAAGGTTTTCTCCTAGTTCTTTCATTATAAAGAAAAAACAATTGAAAAAAATTGACTTTAGTTTAAAATCTCTTTATCTTGAATCTGAACTGAATAATTATTTTACATTGAATAAAACCATTCGTCCTCAATTTTTGAATGGGTGTAAAATGATGAGATATAATCACATAAATTATATAGAAATGTAAGGTGTTAAGATCGCAAACCATACTTTTCTTAAGAGCTTTATAGATGAAGCCTTTCCATTGATTTAGTTATAAATAGTTTTTCAATATCCGAACTAGGGTATTTAAATGTGTGAAATGCTTACCATAACGGTACAGTATTAATCATGTTATTATAATGGAATTAATATTTTAACATATAAAACTTTTAAACATGAAAAATTTATTTTTTGCTTTCGTTTTACTTTGTGGCGTCACCTATAGCTCAAATGCACAAATCGCTATTAATAACACGTTAGAAACATGGATTGTATCTTACCAAAATGTTGATACTCCTATTCCTCCTGGTATTTGGCCTTTTACTTTAGGTACTAACACCTCTGCTGGTATTGGAGTAATGCAGGCATCAAATCCAAATTTCTGTAACCACAAATTTCCAGCTCCAGGCACATGGATTTCTACCTGTTCATTTTTTACAAACAATGTCGTATACTCAGCACCAATAATATCACCATTTTTCCCACCGATACCTGCTATTTTCACCTTCAATTAGTAATGGTTGATGATAAAATATAGATTGTATTATTTATTATAGCCTTATGGAATTGTATTGTGTTAAGATCATAGCCAAATTTTTCTCAAAAGCTTTTAGATTGAATCTTTTCAATGATTTAGTTACAACGTTTCTTATATCCATTTGTAGAGTTTTTACGCAAAGATTAAAACACGCCTAATTCAAGGTAGTACACTCATATTTTAGTATGGATTTAATTATTTAACTTATAAAAAAATTTATCATGAAAAATTTATTTTTTGTTTTCTTTTTGCTGTGTGGTATTACATATAGCTCATCTTTAAGTGCACAGTTCGCTATCAATAACACTACAGAAACATGGATTGTATCTTACCAAAATGCTGATACTCCTTGTCCTCCTGGATTTACAGTGTTCACAATAGGACCTATTCCTACTGCTGGAAGAGGAGTATTACAAGGATCAAGTCCAAATACTTGTAACAATAAATTTCAAGGTTCTGGTGTTTGGGCAGCTACTTGTTCAGCGTTAACTAGTACTGTACAGTACATTGCACCTTCCATATTTTTCCCACAACCGATTTTCATTTTTAATCCGTAAAATCTCTTTAAAAAGATTGTTGATTTCCTTATTCAATTATTCTTTTGAAAAAGGAAATCAATATTGGGAAATTAAAGACTCTTCATTTTAAAATGGAGGGTCTTTATATATTACAAAAAATCATATTTGATTTAGACAACAAGTATAATCGCACATAAAATACAAACTAAAAATCTTATATTCGTTTCATAGTCCATTACCGCGAAAAATAATTCAACATTAAATCATAACAATGAGACCTTTACTATCACTTGCTATAAGTTTCATCTATACATTATTTGCGATTACAACATCTATAAACGCACAATGTGATAATGATACTATTCCACCTGCAGCTATAGCAGTAAATTTATCAACAGCAGTAATAGAGACAGCGTCACAACAAGTAGAGTTATATGCAATAGATTTCTTTATTTCTACAAGTGATGATTGTTCACCTGAAGATTCTTTGAGATACACTTTTAGTCCTACTTCTCCAGATTCAGATTATAATTACAAAGAAGAATACAGATCGAGTACAATGTTGTTTGATTGTCATGACGTCTCTATTAGTCCATTACTTATAAGTTTATATGTCTGGGATCTTGCTGGAAATTCAACTTATTCAAGTGTCAATCTGACCTTAGTTGCAAATAACAGTATGATTTGCCAAGGATGTGATATGGATACTATCCCTCCTGAGGCCCTCATACTTGATGAAATAACATGGGTAATCCCCGCTGATGCTGACTCTATTGAAATTTGGGCATCAGATTTCGTATGGTCAGAGAGTGACAACTGTACAGCAAGCGATTTGATAAAGAAAAGCTTCACTCCAATTTCTCCTTGGGAAAATCCATCTTCATCAGTTATGTTTTTTGATTGTTACGATGCAATGAATAGTCCAATTAGTGTCAATATTTATGTTTGGGATAAAGAAGGTAATTTTATTGTGGGGAATGCAATTGTAAATTTGCAAATCCAATCTGGTCAAGATTGCACAATGAATTTTCAGGATGTCGGTGGTGAAGTAATAAATCTACTTGAAGAGCCAATTGAAGGTGCAACAATATATCTAGAAAGAGAATCAGGTGAGATATTAGACAGCACTATTACAGATGAATTAGGAAATTATTCATTCTTCACTAATCCAAATAACAAATATCTGAGGGTCAAATATCTTGATGATAATTATCCTGAGGTAACATTTTTAGATATGATAGCCGTACAAAAGTATCTTCTCGGCTTAAATCCATTTTCCGTACCACAGCAATTGGCAGCTGACGTCAATTCTGATGGTCACATAAGAGTGAATGATCTCAAGATGATGCGTAAGATTATTTTAGGAATCATTGATCCTAATGATCATATTAATCTAGATTGGCAATTTGTAAATCAAGATCATGACATGGATGAAATTAGTGAAGTGGAAGATGGTAGGATTGCTCTTGATGGTAGTGATGGACCTACAATTGTGGGATATCGAGTTGGGGATTTGAAGTAATGAATAATGAATAATGTAAAATGTCCTTTTGGCAAATTTCATTGTCTATAATCATCAATAAAAATTATAGAAGTAGAGAATATAATTAGTAGAAAAATCCAGCACCTATAACTTGGTGATAAAATAATTGTCGCAACAACTTGAAAATGAACTACCTCGATGCAAGCATACGAGGTATCACTATGTACATTTCATAATGACGTTTTATTGTTAATTTGATGATTTTTATTTCAATCTAGCTTTCGCCTTGTAACTGAACAGTCTCAATGTAATTGAGTGAAGTACGACAGTGCTTCAAGTGAAGGAATGCGTTAGCAACGTGCAGAAACTATTGCCCCTTTAGGCAGCCCATCGCTTACGCGTTCCTTCCTTTATCAGCTTTGGCCGCTACCCGCCGCTAGCGCGTTTCTTCACTTAGCAGCTATCGTATGTCCACCCACCGCTTACGCGTTCCTTCTCTTAGCAGCTATCGCTGCTACATCTTCGATGATCGTTCAGTCATATCTTCGATGATCGTTCAGTCACATCTGCGATGATCACTCAGTCCCCCAGTCATGGCTATGCTTCTTTTTATTCAGATTTAGTCCAATCTAAAATGCCAACAAAATAGAAAAGACAAACCGAAATGCACACATATCACACGCACAAAGG